>OIYU01000087.1_pt1 | contig 74187 bp, 65 predicted proteins | sample 1588321 | NCBI WGS metagenome assembly OIYU01 (sample SAMN03283258) | human gut metagenome | biome: human-associated habitat; material: feces | host: Homo sapiens | place: USA | collected 2013 | reverse complement strand
TGGCCGGTCAACCTCTCAGTCCGGCTACTGATCGTCGCCTTGGTGGGCCGTTACCTCACCAACTAGCTAATCAGACGCGAGGCCATCTTTCAGCGATAAATCTTTGACATCAAGGCCATGCGACCCCAATGTGTCATGCGGTATTAGCAGTCGTTTCCAACTGTTGTCCCCCTCTGAAAGGCAGGTTCCTCACGCGTTACTCACCCGTCCGCCACTGTCCTCTACTTCTCTTGGACGAATCCTCGATCCGTAGATTCTCGTTCGACTTGCATGTGTTAAGCACGCCGCCAGCGTTCGTCCTGAGCCAGGATCAAACTCTCTATAAATCGTATCAACACAGCGTCTCCGCTGAGCTAATCTCGTTACAGAGCTATTTGTCATAGCTTCAAAAACTTTTTATACTTAGCTTCGCAGGTAATTGACTTAACCCTGCTCCGCCAAGTTTCGTCGCACATTTTCATGTGCTCCCGTCTGGTGCTTTTGTTCGTTCATTGTTTAATTTACAAGATACACGCCCGCTTCTGCGGAACATTCATTATTCTACCACAAACGCTTTACATTGTCAAGAACTTTTTTCAGGGTTTTTGACTTTTTACCGAAAGCCTTTATGGTTGCCGTCCTTGCGGACAGCTTATTTAGGATACCACTCACGAGGGCGTTTGTCAAGAACTTTTTTCGGCTCTTTTCAAACTTTTTCGCTTCGGTCCCCGCCGCTCACCTCCCGGCGAACAGCTTGTTTACTTTACCACACTCCCCTCCCCTTGTCAACGACTTTTTTCCTTATTTTCAACTTTTTTCAACGCTTTGTAATCCCTGTCAAAATCTGGGCTTATAGGTTGTGCGTTTTTCACAGGCTTTACAAGCCTTTCCCCTCTATGCTATACTATTTATAATATGTTAGACTGGAGTGTACCCTTTTATGCCGCACTATTCTTACCTGCTTTTCGATGCCGATAACACTCTCTTCGATTTCGATGCCGCTAACCGCAATGCCTTCCACACCGTCTGCCGGCAGTGCGATATCCCCGACACCGATGAGACCTTTGCCCTCTACGAGCGCTGTAACAACGCCATGTGGGCCGCTTTTGACCGGGGCGAGTGTACCAAGGATTTTCTGGTGGTAGAACGCTTTCGCCGTTTCCTGGAGGCCATGGCGCTGGATCGTGACCCCGCCCTTTGCAACCGCATCCACCTGACAGCGCTGGGGGAGAGCACGCTTCTTCTGTCCCACGCCGAGGAGGTCTGCCGCACCCTGTCCCGGACCCACCGCCTCTATATCGTCACCAACGCCGTGGCCTCTGTCCAGCGCAGTCGTCTGCACCGCAGCGCCGTGGCTCCCTATATCACCGACGCCTTCATCTCCGAGGAGGCCGGGGCCAGCAAGCCCAGCCGAGCCTACTTCAACTACGTTTTTGCCCGCATCCCCGGTATCACACGGGAGAATTGCCTGCTCATCGGGGATTCCCCCTCCAGCGATATCCGGGGCGCCAACAACGCCGGCATCCCCTGCTGCTGGTACGACCCCCACGGCACCACCCTGCCGGAAGGCCTCCGCATCGACTACCGCATCACCGACCTGCGCCAGCTCTACGATATCGTCTGACTCTCACGCAGAAAGCCCGGAAGCATCGCTTCCGGGCTTTCTCTTATAATTGGAAATCCTCCTGCCGCAGCTCCTCCGTCTCCAGCTTCGCCGGACGGGGCGGCACCCGCTTCAAGGGATCGTAGCGGAACGCACCGCAGTGGGACTCCGCCGGCACGATGCCCTTCTTGGCGCAGATAACCTCATGGTCATTGGCACGCCCGCCTCTGGCGCAGTAGCTGCACCGGGGCTCGATCTTCTTACGAAACAGCATGGTACGCCCCCTCCTTCATTACAGTGTGTAGAGCTTTACAGCCCCATCCTCTGCGGTTGCCTTGATCTGCGTGATGGGCGTCTCGTAGCTCTCGATGATGCGGGCCGCCATGGGGTCCTCCACATCCTTCTGGATGCACCGCCGCAGGTTCCGTGCGCCATAGGCCGCCGAATAGGATTTCTTCACCAGATAGTCCACCAGCGCATCGTCGTAGGTGAAGTGATAGCCCTTCTCCTCCAGCGCCGCCTTCAGCTCCTCCAGCATGATCCCGGCAATGCCCCGGAAATTCTCCTCCGTCAGCTGGTGGAAATATACGATCTCGTCCACACGGTTGATAAACTCCGGGCGCAGGAACTCCTGCAGGGCCTTCATCACCCGCTCCTTATCCTGATCGTCTGCGCTGCGGCCGAAGCCCACAGCGCCCGCCGCCTTGCCGGACCCGGCATTGGAGGTCATAACAATGACGGTGTTCTCGAAGTTCACCTTCCGCCCGTGGGCATCCGTGACCTCGCCGTCATCCAGAATTTGCAGCAGAATGTTCAGCACGTCCGGATGGGCCTTTTCGATCTCGTCGAACAGCACCACGGAGTAGGGCTTGCGCCGGATCTTCTCCGTCAGCTGCCCCGCCTCGTCATAGCCCACATAGCCCGGAGGCGAGCCCACCAGCCGAGACACGGAGTGCTTCTCCATAAACTCCGACATATCCAGCCGGATCAGAGAATCCGGCGAGTTGAACAGATCGTCTGCCAACTGCTTCACCAGCTCCGTCTTGCCCACGCCGGTACTGCCCACGAAAATGAAGCTCACCGGCTTGTGCTTGGGGGAGATGCCTACCCGGCTGCGCCGAATGGCCGCCGACACCGCATCCACAGCCTCGTCCTGCCCCACGATATGCTGCTTCAGCCGCATATCCAGCTCCGCCAGACGCTTGAACTCCTCTTCCTTGATCTTGCTGGCGGGGATCTTGGTCCACATCTCGATGACCCGTGCGATGTTCTCCATGGTCACCTGCGGCACACCCTTCTTCTCCAGCTCTGTCAACTCCTCCTGCAGGCGCATCTCCTGACTCCGCAGCTCTGCAATGCGGGCATACCGCTGATCCAGCTGCTCCTCCGTCAGCTCCTCCCCCTCCGGGGCCTCGGCAGACATGAGGGTCTCCCGCTCGAAGGTCACGTTCTCCAGATCCCGCTTCACCTCCATCCGGCGGTTGATGGTAGGATCCTTCAGGTTCAGGTCCGAGCAGGCCTCGTCGATGAGGTCAATGGCCTTGTCCGGCAGGAACCGGTCGGTGATATACCGCTCCGACAGCAGCACCGCCTGCCGCAGCACGCCCTCCGGGATGGACACCCCGTGGTACGTCTCATAGTAGTGGGCGATGCCCTTGAGGATCTTCAGCGTGTCCTCGATGCTGGGCTCCGCCACCGTCACCGGCTGGAAGCGCCGCTCCAGCGCCGTGTCCTTCTCGATATACTTGCGGTATTCGTTGAAGGTGGTGGCTCCGATGACCTGAATCTCCCCACGGGACAGGGCGGGCTTGAGGATGTTGGCGGCGTTCATGCTGCCCTCGGCGTCTCCGGCCCCCACGATGTTGTGTACCTCGTCGATGACCAGAATCACGTTGCCCAGCTTGCGGATCTCCTCGATGAGCCCCTTCATGCGGCTCTCGAACTGTCCCCGGAACTGGGTACCGGCCACCAGAGCCGTCAGATCCAGCAGATAGACCTCCTTGTCCCGCAGCTTGAAGGGGACCTCCCCGGCGGCGATGCGCTGAGCCAGTCCCTCGGCAATGGCAGTCTTGCCCACGCCGGGTTCACCGATGAGGCAGGGATTGTTCTTCTGCCGGCGGTTCAGGATCTGCACCACCCGCTGGATCTCCTCCTCCCGGCCGATGACTGCGTCCAGCTTGCCCTCTCTGGCCCGGCGGCTGAGGTTGATGCAGTAGTTGTCCAGATATTTGTGCTTCTTCTCGCCCTTGCGGGACTCCTTGCCGGTCTCCCGCTGCGGGGTCTCCCCCTTCTCTGCCGGGGGATTGTTGCTGCCGCCGAAGAGCCGGTTCAGGAAGGGGAAGGTGGCAGTCTTGCCGCTCTCCTCATCCTCGTCGCCGTCCTCATTGGCCTGCGCCACATCCCCCAGCTCCTCGGCGCCGCCGAAGGCCTGCATCATCTCGCTGTTGAGATTCTCCAGATCGTCCGGGGTAATGCCCATGCGCTTCATCATGTCCTCCACCTGCGGCAGGCCCAGCTGGGCGGCACACTTCAGGCAGAGGCCCTCGTTGACAGGCTCTCCCTTTTCATTCATCCGTGAGATAAACACCACGGCTACGTTCTTCTTGCATTTGGAGCAAAGTGTAGGTTGCATAGTTCTCCTCCGTTACAGGGTTGATTTCACCGGCGTCACAGGGCTGCAATGAGACCGATGGGATTGTTTTCCGCAAAGAATTTCAATAGGATGCTGTCCCGGATCAGCTCCGGTGTCACCACCCAGTTAAATCGCTGCATGAGCCACACCGCCGCAAACAGCAGCAGCACCGCCCACACAAGGCCCAGCAGAGCGCCGCCCAGTGCGTTCACCGTCCGCACCAGCGGCAGCTTCCCCGCCAGATCCAATGGCTTGAGCAGCAGCCATACCACCAGCAAAATGGCGATAAAGGCGGCGGCGTACACGATGCCGTAGGCGATGGAGTGGCTGACGCTCTCCGTCACAGCGGAAAACACCGACTCCCCGGTCTCCTTCACCCGCTGCGCCACATCCTCCAGGATCTTCTCCAGACTGTGGGCATCGAAGGCGAAGGCCGACAGCAGCTCTCCGGCATCGGCTCCGTCCTGACCGGACAGCTTCTGCTGGATGCTCTCCCGCAGCAGCGGCTCCAGCCACCGGCTCACCGGCGTCACGAAGCGGTTTGCGCACCATGAGGCGCCGAAAAACGCCGCTCCCACGCTGATCACGCCGGCAAGGCTCTTCATCAGGCCCCGCTTGGCCCCCAGCCACACCAGCCCCACCAGTACGGCGGCCAGTATGGCATCTATGGCCCATGTCATAAGCATTTCCTCCTATTTGTCAGGCCGCCTTACGGCAGGTACAGGCTGGCCGCCGACGCACCTGTCAGCACCGCCGATCCGTCGCTCCGCATCAGTACCGTCCCCGCCGCACTGACATCCTTCAGCACGGCGTATTCCTGCAAGTCCTTATCATAAATGGTCAGGTGGTCCTGATACAGCACCGCCACATACTTTCCTGCGGCGGAGAGGCTCATGACCTCCTCGTCGATATCCAGCGATGCCAGCTCCCGGCCCTGACTGTCCACCGTCACCAGCCTGCCCTGACTGCCGGACTTGTACCGTCCCAGCAGCAGCGCCGCATAGCCGTCTCCGTCCAGACTGCACCGGTGGAGGTATCCGCCGTCATAGCTGTAACTCCCTGCCAGCTTGCCGCCGGTGGTCACAAACTGCAATCCCGTCTCCATCACGGCGCAGTAGCTGCCGCCCACTGCGCCCAGATCGTATACCACGGCATTCTCCGGCAGAAGACATTCTGCGTAACGCTCCTCCCGGCCCAGCCGGTACAGAGCCAGACTGCTGACAAAGCTGCCGTCCTCCTGTCCCATGGTCACCGCCGCCATCTGGCGGCTGTCGGCGGATACCGCCGCCGTCATGAGAAACTGATCCCCGGAGTGGAAGGCAAATACCTTCTCTCCCTTGGGGTCGTACACCTCCACCGACGCCTTATAGCCGGAGGTATTTACCGTCACGGCCAGATAGCCGCCGGAGTTCAGAGCCGCTGCCAAAATGTTGCCGTCCAGTGTCAGCCGGTAGACCTCGCCCTGAGCGTCCAGTACATAGATCTCCTTGCCTCCGACGTCGTAGACCGCCGCCCACTTGCCGTTTCCGGTCACAGTGCAGTTGGTGAAGAGGATGCTCTCGCTGTATCGCACCTGTCCGTCCTCACCCATCAGCAGGATGCGGCTGTTGGAGGCCGCCGCCAGTGACCCGGACAGGGACACGAACCGATACTCCCGGTCTGCCGCATACTGGTATAGCTGGGCGCAGCCGTTCTCGTCCTTCTCCGCACGGGCATAGATGACGCTGCGGCGCAGTCCGTCAAAGGTACCCCGCTGCCACAGCAGGGACACCGCCACCACCGCCAACAGCACCGCCGCCACGATCCCCAGCCACAAAAGCCGCCGACGGGTCCATATTTTCTTTTTCTCCACCCGCCGGGGAGCGTCCTGCTGGGGATTGCCCCCATCAAATTCCCGTTTATCCATTGAGTCGCTCATCCTCATACCAAACCCTCGTCAGGTACAATCCTCCCGGCGGTGCCGTTGGCCCCGCCAGCGTCCGGTTGCCGGAATCCAGGATCACCGGAATATCCTCCGGCTTCAGCTTTCCCTCCGCCGCATAGAGCACCGTCCCGGTAATGGCCCGTACCATATTATACAAAAATCCATTGGCACATACCTTCAATTCCAGCAGCTCCCCGTTCCGGGTCACATGGCAGTAGTAGATGGTCCGCACGGTGCTGCGCACATTGGTGCCGACGCTCCGCACGGCGGCAAAGTCGTGGGTTCCTTCAAAGGCCCGTGCCGCCTGGTCCATCACCTGCTCGTCCAGCCGCTTGGGATAGAAATACGCCCGATCCACATAGAAGGGATTCTTGATGCGTGAATTGTAGATGCGATAGGTATACTCCTTCCTGATGCAGGAGCCGATGGCGTTGAAATCCTCCGCCACCTCATAGGCTGCCTTCACCACGATATCCTCCGGGATATGGGTGTTCACCGCAAAGGGGATGCGGTCCACCGGGATTCGGGAGGAGGTCCGGAAATTGGCCACATAGTGCTCGGCGTGGACCCCGGCGTCGGTGCGCCCGCAGCCGGTACACTTTACCGGTTCGCCGCACACCATAGAGAGGCCCCGCTCCAGCGTCTGAGCCACTGTGACCTCCGTTTTCTGCACCTGCCACCCGTGGTAGGCCGTTCCGTTATACATCAGGATCAGTGCGATGTTCCGCACGATGCACCTCCTTAGATACCCATATGCTTCAGCACGATAAGTCCCGCCGCCAGCGCCACAAAGGCTGCCAGCACCACAAAATCCGCCGCCTGATACCGCAGCACGTGCAGAGCCGTCCGCCCCTCGCCGCCGTGGTAGCACCGGCACTCCATGGCCGTGGCCAGTTCGTCCGCCCGGCGGAAGGCGCTGATGAACAGCGGCACCAGAATAGGCACCAGTGCCTTGGCCCGCTGGAAGATGTTCCCGGACTCAAAGTCGGCGCCTCTGGCCTTCTGAGCGGACATAATTTTGTCCGTTTCTTCGATCAGTGTGGGGATAAACCGCAGGGCAATGGACATCATCATGGCCAGCTCATGCACCGGCAGATGCAGCTTCTTCAGCGGCCCCAGCAAATTCTCCAGTCCGTCCGTCAGGGCGATGGGACTGGTGGTATATGTCAGCAGAAACGTTCCCATAATGAGCATCACGATCCGCAGCACCATGTAGATCGCCGCCGTCAGGCCCTCATAGGTGATATGGCCCAGCAGCCACCCCTCGCCCACCGCCGTGCCGCCGGTAAAGAAAATGTTCATCACCGCCGTAAACGCCACGATAACGTACACGGGCTTGAGGCCCCGTGTCAGGGACTTCATGGGTACACGGGAGGCCACGATGCACACCGCCAGCACCGCCGCCACAAGGGCGTAGGTCAAGGGGCTCTTGGCATTAAAGAGCGCCACGATGTACAAGATCACCGCCATCAGCTTCGTCCGGGGATCCAGCCGGTGGACGATGGTATTGCCGGGGAAAAACTGCCCCAGCGTGATATCCTTCAGCATTTCTCGCCGCCTCCCCTCCGGTTCAGCAGCGCCTGCTCCAGCTCCTCGATGGTATATACCGCCGGGTCGATATCCATGCCGCGCCTGCGCAGCGCCATGGCGATCTTCGTCACCTGCGGCACATCCAGTCCCGCCTGCTCCAGCTCCTCCGCCCGTGCAAATACCTGCCGGGGCGTGCCGTCCATATAGACGTGGGCATCCCGCATCACCACGATGCGCCCCACGTTCCGGGCGATCTCCTCCATGCTGTGGCTCACCAAGATCACCGTGGCCCGCTTTGTCTCGTGGTACGCCCGGATCTGCGCCAGGATCTCATCCCGGCCACGGGGATCCAGCCCCGCCGTGGGCTCGTCCAGGATCAGCACCTTGGGTTCCATGGCCATGACGCCGGCGATGGCCACCCGGCGCTTCTGTCCGCCGGAAAGGTCGAAGGGCGACTTCTCCAGCAGCCCCTCCGCAAGGCCCACCATCCGGGCCGATTCCCGTACCCGGCGGTCGGTCTCCTCTTTATCAAGCCCCATGTTGCCGGGACCGAAGGCGATATCCTTATACACCGTTTCTTCAAACAGCTGGTACTCCGGGTACTGGAACACCAGCCCCACCTGAAAGCGCACCTGCCGGATCTGCTTGGGGTCCGCCCAGATGTCCTTGCCGTTGAGATAGATATGCCCCTGCGTGGGCTTCAGCAGCCCGTTGAGATGCTGGATCAGCGTGGATTTCCCGGAGCCCGTGTGACCGATGACCCCTAAAAATTCCCCCGGCATGATATCCAGCTCTACCCCATCCACGGCGCTGCGCTGAAAGGGCGTCCCGGCGCTGTAAGTATGGGTGAGCTGCTCAATTCGTATGATTGGTTCCAATTCGTTACTTCCCTTCTGCGCCGAACCGCCGGTACAGCGCATCCGCACATTCCTCCACCGTGATGGCCGTCAGCGGCAGGTGCTCCCCCTGCCGGTTCAGCCGCTGCATCAGCTCCACCGTGTCCGGCGCCGCCAGCCCCAGCTCATGGAGCCGCTCCACCTGTGCAAAAATCTCTCTGGGCGTACCGTCCATGGCGGCCTCGCCGTCGTTCATCACAATGACACGGTCCGCCTCCTCGGCCTCCGCCATGTGGTGGGTGATGAGCACCACCGTCATGCCCCGCTCCCGGTTCAGCCGGTGGATGGTGTCCAGCACCTCCCGCCGTCCGTGGGGGTCCAGCATAGCCGTGGCCTCGTCCAGCACGATGCACTCCGGCTCCATGGCAATGACGCCGGCAATAGCCACCCGCTGCTTCTGTCCGCCGGAGAGCAGATGCGGCGCATGGCGGGCAAAATCACTCATGCCCACCGCCGCCAAGGCATCGTCCACCCGCCGGCGAATTTCCTGCGGCGGAACGCCCAGATTTTCCGGGGCAAAGGCCACATCCTCCTCCACCACGTTGGCGACGATCTGGTTATCCGGGTTCTGGAACACCATGCCCACCCGCCGCCGGATCTCCAGCAGCATCGCCTGGTTATGGGTATCCATCCCCTCTACATACACCGCCCCGCCAGATGGCAGCAGCACGGCGTTCATGTGCTTAGCCAGAGTAGATTTCCCGGAGCCGTTATGCCCCAGTACCACCACGAAGCTGCCCTTCTCGATGCCAAGGCTCACGCCCCGCAGCGCCGGCTCGCTCCGCTTGCCCTCCTCCGCCGGATAGGCGAAGGTCAGGTCCTTTGTTTCGATCATGGTCATATTCTGCGTTCTCTTTTCAATCGTTCTCAAATGGCGTGGCTGACCTTCAGCATCTGCCACAGCCAGACGGAGGCCACCGCCACGCCCAGCACCACGGACCAGCCCACCGGCTGTCCGTCCCGCCGCAGCTGCACCACCCGCAGCGTCTGTCCCAGTAGGAACAGCGCCAGCGCCACACAGTACACCATCAGCGTCACCCACACCGGCGGCACCAGCTGTGCCGTCAGCAGCACCGCCAGCCACCCCACCTGCAGAAGGGCCATGAGGCCGTAGCAGATGCAGCTGCCCACCTCGGCGCTACCCAGCCTGTTTTTCTTCATTGCACTCTCCTCTTGCAACCGGCTGTTTCTCTCTTAGTTCTTATAAGTCTTGTTATTCCGCCGTCCACCGGCCGGTAGCGCCGCAGGGCAGCGCCATACCGGACTGCGTACACGGCAGGCCCAGCTCGTCCCACGTCACCCTGCCGCCGAAGCGCTTGCCCACCAGCATCTGCAGAATGTACCCCAGCACCGACGGAGCCAGCCCCGTGGTATAGGAGTTGAGGATCACGAACAGGGGCTTATCCGACAGCACACGGGCGCAGAGCTTCACAAAGGGGAACAGGTTCTCCTCCAGCTTCCACACCTCGCCGCCGGGTCCCCGGCCATAGCTGGGCGGGTCCATAATAATGGCGTCATAGGTCTTGCCCCGGCGAATTTCCCGCTCCACGAACTTGGCGCAGTCATCCACGATCCAGCGGATGGGGGCCTCCTGCAGACCCGTCAGCCGGGCGTTCTCCTTGGCCCACGCCACCATTCCCTTGGCGGCATCCACGTGGCACACACTGGCCCCCGCCTTGGCACAGGCCACCGTGGCCCCACCGGTGTAGGCGAACAGGTTCAGCACCCGGATAGGCCGTCCCGCCCGGCGGATCTGCTCCATGGCAAAGTCCCAGTTGGCCGCCTGCTCCGGGAACAATCCCGTATGCTTGAAATTCATGGGCTTGACCTGAAAGGTCAGCTCCTTATAGTGGATGGGCCAGCTCTCCGGCAGCTTCCCCTTGTCCCAGTGGCCGCCGCCGCTGGAGGAACGGCTGTACCGCCCGTTGGCCCTCCGCCAGCCGGGATGGCTGTGATCCGTCTCCCAGATGGCCTGAGGGTCCGGCCGCACCAGTATCTGTTTGTCCCAGCGCTCCAGCTTCTCTCCGCCGCCGCAGTCCAGCAGCTCATAGTCCTTCCAGCCATCTGCGATCCACATAATAGGGTATACCTCCGCACATTAAATCAGTTTATTATACAATGAACCGTCCCCGCCGTCAATGCGGCATGACCATTTTTCACCTTCCAGTTCTTGAACAAATCTTGAACTTTTTTCTCCGCCTCTCCCCGGCCCGAAGCATGACAAAAGTATCACTTCCCAGTCCTTGACAACCTGTCTCTCATATAGTATCCTATGCGTACTATAATCTCTAATACACATAGAATCTTCATACAGAGAAAGGATGCTTCCTTATGGATACCTTGCGAATGACCAATTACATCATCGCCGTTGTTTTCTTTGTCTGCTATGCCTATCAGTTCCTGTACATTCCCGTTCCATGGCTGCTGGCCAAGCGCAAGGCTGCCAAGGCGGCGGCGCTGGAGGCCACGCCCCACAACTACGCCGTGCTGATCTGTGCCCGGAACGAGTCCGCCGTCATTGCCGACCTCATCGGCAGTCTCCGCAGTCAAACCTATGACCAGAGTCTGCTGCACATCTTCGTGCTGGCGGACAACTGCACCGACGACACCTCCGCCATCGCCCGCAGCGCCGGAGCCACCGTCTATGAGCGCTTCAATAACGTGCAGGTGGGCAAGGGCTACGCCCTCCAGACCCTGCTGAGCCATCTGGAGCAGGACTACCCCGCCGGGTTCGACGGCTACATTGTCTTTGACGCCGACAACATTCTGGACCCCGGTTACATCGCCGCCATGAACCGCACCTTCTCGCAGGGCTACGATATCGTCACCAGCTACCGCAACAGCAAAAACTACGGCGACAACTGGATCTCCGCCGGCTACGCCCTGTGGTTCCTGCGGGAGAGCCGCTACCTCAACCACGCCCGCAGCCTGCTGGGTACCAGCTGCGCCGTCTCCGGCACAGGCTTCCTCTTCAGCCGGGCCGTGCTGGAGGAGACCGGCCCCTGGCCCTTCCATCTGCTGACCGAGGACATCCAGTTCTCCGTCCACGAGATCCTTCAGGGCCGCAAGGTGGCCTTCGCCCCCGACGCCGTCCTCTACGACGAGCAGCCCACCACCTTCCGCCAGTCCTGGCGGCAGCGGATGCGCTGGTCTCAGGGCTATCTGCAGGTGTTCCGTGACTACGGCGCCCGCCTTCTCCGGGGCATCTTCCGGGGCAGCTTCTCCTGCTTCGATATGTCCATGGCCATCATGCCCGCCTTCGTCCTCTCCACCGTCAGTATCCTCGTCAACCTCACGCTGGGTGTCGTCGGCGCTCTGGCCGGAGACAACCTGTTGGTGGCTTTTGAGTCCGTGGGACAGATGTTGCTGAATATGTATCTGACGCTGCTGGTGCTGGGCGGCATCACCACCGTCACGGAATGGAACCAGATCCGCACTTCTTCCGTCAAAAAGTTTGTGTACGTGTTCACCTTTCCCCTGTTCATGTTCACCTACATTCCCATTTCTTTGGCGGCTTTCTTCTGCAAGCCCCAGTGGAAGCCCATCGAGCACCGGGTCTCCGCAGCGCATCTGCGGAGCCGTGACCGGCAGGAGGTCCTGCCCTTCTGAAAGCATATGGTGCGGCGGGGGATAAACCCGCCGCATCGCTTTATCTTAACGCAAAGGAGCTCTTTCCCATGTACCGTATTCTCGTCTGCGACGACGAAGAGGAGATCGTTTCCTCCCTGACCGCCTGTCTCACCGCCGAGGGCTATCAGGCGGTCACTGCCCGCACCGGCTGGGAGGTGCTGAATATCCTGTCCAAGCAGCCTATCCATCTGGCCCTGCTAGGCACGAAGCTGCCGGGGCTGGACGGTCTTACCACCGTCACCCGGCTGCGGCAGATGTATGACCTGCCGGTGATCCTCCTGACCTCCGGGACTGACAGCACTGAAAATATCCTGGGGCTCACCATCGGCGCCGATGATTATATCACTAAGCCCTTTCAGCAGGCGGAGTTGCTGGTGCGTATTCGCTGCCACCTCCGCCGCTACCTCCATCTCAGTCCTCCCTCCCCGGCAGCCCTCAAGGTCGGCGGTATTACGCTGGACGATGACGCCAGAGCCGTCACCGTCAACGACGAGCCGGTGTCCCTGACCCCACTGGAGTACGACATTCTGAAATTCCTCATGCAGCATCCCTGCAAGGTATTCTCTCCGCAGGAGATCTATCGCCGGGTCTGGCGGGAGCCTCCCGCCGCCGAAAACTCCGTGGCAGTCCATATCCGCCACATCCGGAAGAAGATCGAGGTAGACCCCAGCAATCCCCGCTATGTGACGGTGGTCTGGGGCAAGGGGTATAAGATCGAAGCCGGGATATGACAGGTTATCCCCGCTCCGCTCACATTTTCAAAAATCCCCGCGGCATATGCCTTGCATATACGGCGGTCTACATACATATCTCTCTCCTATGAGCCGCCGTGAGAGCCACGGCGGCTCACTCTGTTTCTGCTCGCAGGAATCAGCATAGCTGGAAACAGGGGCTCTTGTCATTTTTTCTTTCCCGTGGTAGAATGGAGAAAAACGAAACATCTAAAAGAATCACGGGAGACATCGCTATGAACGATCACACCGTTCCGCAGCTACCCCCTCGCAGTCAATGCACCGGCTGCGCCGCCTGCGCCGAGGGCTGCCCCAAAAATGCCATCCATATGCTGCCCGACCGGGAGGGCTTCCTCTACCCCACGGTGACGGACGCCTGCATCCAGTGCGGCCATTGCACCCACATCTGCCCGGTGCTGCGCCAGCGGGAGGCCCATCCGGAGCCGGCGGTCTTTGCCGCATGGAACCCCGACAATGCCGTGCGGCAGAACTCCACCTGCGGGGGTGTATTCTCCCTGCTGGCGGACTATGTGCTGGAGGGCGGCGGCGTGGTGTTCGGTGCCGGGATGGACGCCCAGCTGCGGGTCCGCCATGAAGCGGTAAAGCGCAAGGAGGACCTGCCCCGCATCCGGGGAGCCAAGCCCGTTCAGAGCGACGTCACCGGCATCTATCAGCAGGTGCGGCGGGAGCTGGATCGGGGACGGCCTGTGCTGTTCTCCGGTACGCCCTGTCAGGTGGACGGACTTTACCACTATCTGGGAGAGCACCCGGAGAAGCTGCTGACCTGCGACGTGCTGTGTCGGGGCGTCTGCTCCCCCGGCGTATGGGCCAAGCTGGTGCAGTCCATGGCCTACATCAAGCGCAAGCAGCCGGTGGCCGTCCAATTCTGCGGCAAGCTGCCCGGCCAGCGGGAGCGCCGCTTCCAAGTACGGTTCGACGACGGCACTACCTTCGACTCCCCTCTGTCCAAGTCCGAGTTCGGCAGGGGCTTTTTCGGAAACCTCTTCCTGCGCCCGGCCTGTCACACCTGTCCCTATGCCTCCGTGGACCGGCCCGGCGATCTGTCGCTGGGAGCATTCTACGGCCTGCCCAAGGACGCCTACCCCCAGGAGCAGCGCAGCGGTGTTTCCCTGCTGCTGGTGAACACGCCCCATGGCGCCCATGTGTTCGATACGCTGCCCCTGAAGCGGGAGCTGCGGCCCCTGTCGGAGGCCGTGACCGGCGATCCGGCCCTGTCCTCCCCGGTGAAGCAGGCGGCCCAGCGGGCGGAGTTCTTCGATGCCTACGCCCGCCAGCCCTTCCAGCAGGTCCGCAACCACTATCTGACGGCCCAGCTTCTCTCCGGCAGCAGGAAGCAGGGCGCAAAGCCCGGCAAAAGATCCGAAAAGCCCTCTCTTTTCGCTGGTATTAAGGAGCGTCTATGGAAAAAACACTGATGCACACCTGCTGCGCTCCCTGCTCCGTCTCCTGCATCCAGCAGCTGCGGAGCGAGGGCATCGAGCCGGTGGCCTACTGGTATAACCCAAACATCCACCCCTATCAGGAGTACAAGGCCCGGCGGGACACGCTGATGGCCTACGCCCCTACCATCGGCATGGAGCTTATTGTGCAGGAGAATTACGGCCTGCGGGAGTTCTGCCGGGCGGTCTGCGGGGACATCGACCATCGCTGTGGCGTGTGCTACACCTTGCGGCTGGCCCAAGCGGCCCAATATGCCGCCCGGCACGGCTATGACAGCTTCACCACCACCCTGCTGGTGAGCCCCTACCAGAACCATGAGCTGCTGGCGGAGACAGCGGAGCGCATGGGCCGGGAGTACGGTGTCCGGTTCCTGTACCGGGACTTCCGCCCCGGCTTCCGGCAGGGACAGCAGGAGGCCCGTGCGCTGGGCTTTTATATGCAGAAGTACTGCGGCTGCGTGTTCAGCGAGGAAGACCGCTACCAAAAGCAGATCCTCCGGGATCAGAAGGAGCCGGAGAAGCACATACTGCCATCATGATGAAAAAAGCTGAGACCCGACTTCGGGTCTCAGCTTTTTTTCATGATAGGGGTATTACCGCTTGTTGGAACGGATCCAGATACCCTGCTGCCGGGCGTGCTCAACCAGCTCATCCCGGAACTTGGGGTGGGCCACGGAGATGAGCCGTTCCGCCCGCTCCCATGTGCTGCAGCCCACCAGATTCACGCCGCCGTACTCGGTGACGATGTAGTAAGCCAGACTCCGGGGATCGGTAACGATGTCGCCGGGATTCAACAGCGGTGTGATGCGGGAGACCATCTCCCCCTGCTTATCGGTGAAGGTGGATGTCAGGCAGATGAAGGCCTTGCCGCCGGGGGACACCGCCGCCCCCTCCAGAAAGTCCAGCTGACCGCCGGTGCCGCTGATCTGGCGGGTACCGGCGCTCTCGGCGCAGATCTGGCCGTACAGGTCCACGGAGATGCAGTTGTTGATGGAGACAAAGTTCTCGATGTTCCGGATGGTACTGGGGGCATTGCAGTAGGAGATGGGGTAGGTCACCACGCCGGGATTCTCCCGCACCCAGTCGTACAGATCCTCGGAGCCGATGGCAAAGCCGAACACGCTCTTGTAGCGGTCGATGTCCTTGCGCTTGTTGGTGATCTTCCCGGCCCGGTACATATCCAGATAGCAGTCGCACAGCATCTCCGTGTGGATGCCCAGATCCCGCAGATCGGACTGGGCCAGCATCTGGCCCACGGCATTGGGCAGCGAGCCGATGCCCAGCTGCAGGGTGGCGCCGTCGTCCATGTTCTCCACCACGAACTCGGCAATGCGGGTTTCCGCCTCCGAGGCCGGCGGGGTTTGTATACTGGGCAGAGGGTTATGGGGGCCCTCCACGATCATATCCACGTCGTCGATGTGGATGCACTCGTCCAAGCCGCCGTAGACCCACGGCAGATTCTCGTTGATCTCCAGGATCACGATATCCGCCTTATCCAGCACCGCACGGGCGGAGGCGTTGGACAGGGAGAAGTTGAAGTAGCCGTGCTGGTTCATGGGGGTCACGCACATCATGGCCACGTTGACCGTCAGGAAATGCTGATAGTAGGCCCCCAGATTCCGGAACACCATTGGGTTGAAGCTGCACATCCCCCGGTCGCAGAGCTTGCGCTCATAGCCTGACATATGCCAGCTGTTGTAGATAAAATGCTCCCGGCCGGGGTCGCACTCCACCATCTGGATGGGCTGCTGGATCAGGTAGCCACGGATCTTCACACCGTAGAGCTCCTCCTTGCGTTTGGCAATGGCGGCATCCATCAGAGACGGGAAGGCACAGCCCATGCTGATATCCAGCCAGTCACCGCTCTTGACCACGCGGGCGGCCTCGTCCGGGGTGCAGAGCTTGCGCTTATATTCCGATTCATATTGGAAGGGTATAGCCATAGCGTTCCTCTTTTCTGTGTTTCGGGATATGATAGATCGTCTTTTCTTTAACAGAACCGTGCAGAAACGGCGGGCGGAGCCTCCGCCCCGCCCGCACGGGTCCCGTCACCCGGACAGGGCGCAGACACCCCGTCAATGTGCTTTTATTTTACCATGTGTTACAGAATTGTCAATGTTAAATTCTCCAATTCTGCCGGGATGCAGTGCCTGCTTTTGTGCCGATGGGGCAAATCAGCCGATGACCGCCGGGGCCTGCGCCAAATCGAAGGCGCCGCCGGAGACGGTGACCTCCCGGCCGGTGATGCGGTCGGTGTAGGTGCCGTCGGGCAGATCTACGGCCACACTGCCGCCAGCGTTCTTCAGGTCGAAGATGCCCCGAACACGGGCCTCCGGCCCGTCATAGCGGCCCACCACAGCCCGTTCCTCCACCGCCTCCAGCTGGAAGCAGGCGGACATGGGCAGGGTGCGTTTCATCTGGCGCAGCTGCTTGAGATAGGGCTGGAGGTCCAGCCGCATATCACAGTAGGCATCGTCGGCGTTAAAGAGATCCACCCGGTGGCGGGGGGCGTACTCCTGTCCGCTGTAAAGCAGGGTAGTTCCCTTTTCAAAGTACAGCAGCGCCAGCCAGTTCCGCAGAGCCTCGTCGGAGTCCACACGGGAGGCGAAGCGGGGCTGATCGTGGTTCTCCAGGCACCGCAGCTTCACATAGCCCGCCGGGTACTCGCTCTCCTGAAAGTTCACCAGCGCCGTATACTCCCGGAGAGTGCCGGTGGGCTGGAAGCAGCCCTCGAAATAGGGCCAGATATCGTAGTCGTAGGTGATATCAAAGGCATCATACAGTTCCGTGTCGGCGGCGCAGTAGTAGCCCGCCCGGCGCATGGCCATCGTGTGGGCGGCATGGACGCTCTCGGCCAGCCAGATGCAGCCGGGGCGCACCCGCTCCACCTGCTCCCGTGCCTCCCGCCAGAAGGCCAGAGGAACGGCGCTGGCCACGTCGCAGCGGAAGCCGTCCACGATCTCCGCCCAAATTTTCAGAGTCTCGATCTGGTACTTCCACAGTTCACGGTTGCTGTAATCCAGGTCCACCACATCGGACCAGTCCGCCACCTTACGGGTGGGATTCCCCGCCTCGTCCCGGAGAAAGAACTCCGGGTGGCCGGTGGCCAGTATGGAATCCGGGGAGGTGTGGTTATACACCACGTCGATGATGCACTTCATGCCACGTTTGTGGATCTCCCCCACCAGATGCATGAAGTCCCCCAGCGTGCCGTACTCCGGGTTGATGCCCCGGAAGTCCCGGATGGCGTAGGGGCTGCCCAGCGTCCCCTTGCGGCCTGCCTCCCCGATGGGATGGATAGGCATGAGCCAGATGATGTCCGTACCCAGCGCCGCCAGACGATCCAGATCGCCCTCCAGCGCCTGAAAGGTACCCTCCTTGGTATGGTTGCGTACAAAGACGCTGTAGATCACTTTTTCCCGCAGGCGGGTGTTGGTTTGACGTGCCATATGCAGCCTCCTGTCTCACACTGTTTTATCTTCCTCCGGCGCATCCAGCAGCGCCAGAAATTCATCCTCTGTCAGCACCGGTACACCCAGCTCCTGCGCCTTGCGCAGCTTGGACCCGGCATTGGCTCCCGCCACCACATAGGTGGTCTTTTTGGACACCGAGGAGGCGGCCTTACCGCCCCGGCGCTCGATCATCTCCCCCGCTTCCTCACGGGTAAACTTCTCCAGCGCACCGGTGAGCACGAAGGTCATACCGGCAAAGCGGCGATCCGTCTGCTCCTCCCGGCAGGTCATGTTCACCCCCGCCGCCCGGAGCCGCTCCAGCAGGTCACGGGACTGGGGGTTCTCCATCCATCGGAGGATATATCCGGCGGTGACGGCGCCCACGTCGTCGATGGCGGTGAGTTCCTCCTCCGTGGCGGAGCGCAGGGTGTCCATGGTGCCGAAGTGGGCGGCCAGCGTCTTGGCGGCCTTCTCTCCCACCTGACGGATGCCCAGCGCAAAGATCAGCCGCCACAGGTCGTTCTCCTTGCTCTGGTAGATGGCGGCCACGGCGTTGGCGGCAGACTTGTCCCCCATACGCTCCAGCGGCTTCAGGTCCGCCGGGGTCAGGTCGTAGAGGTCGGCGGGGGTCTTGACCAATCCGCTCTCGATAAGCTGGTTCATCACCGCCGGCCCCAGCCCGTCGATATCCATGGCATTGCGGCTGGCGAAGTGGGTCAGGTGCCGCAGACGCTGAGCGGGACACTCCGCCCCGGTGCAGCGCAGGGCTGCGCCATCCTCGTCCCGCTCCACCGGCGCTCCGCAGACGGGGCAGGCTTGGGGCAGATAGTAGGGCTGCGCCCCGGCAGGCCGCTTGCCCGGCACCACGGAAACGATTTCCGGGATGATCTCCCCGGCCTTCTGCACCACCACGGTATCTCCGATGCGGATATCCTTCTGGGTGATGTAATCCTGATTGTGTAGGGTGGCGAAGGTGACGGTGGTCCCCGCCAGACGCACCGGCTCCAGCTCCGCCTTGGGGGTCAGCACGCCGGTGCGGCCCACCTGCACCACGATATCCCGCAGCACCGTCTCCTTCTGCTCCGGGGGATACTTATAGGCGATGGCCCAGCGGGGACATTTGGCGGTGCTGCCCAGCACCTCCCGCTCCGACAGGCTGTTGAGCTTGATGACGGCTCCGTCCATGTCAAAGGGCCGCTCCATACGGGTGTCGTTGAGACGATGGATCTCCTCCATGATCTCCTCCCCGGCCCGCAGACGGCGGTAGGAGATGGTCTTGAACTGCTGGGAGGCCAGATAGTCGATGGTCTCAGTGTGGGTGGCAAACTCTCGTCCCTCTGCCAGCTGGAGGTTGAATACAGCGATATCCAGCCGCCGCCGGGCGGCGATCTTGGGGTCCAACTGCCGCAGGGAGCCGGCGGCGGCGTTGCGGGGATTGGCCATGAGGGGCTTTCCCTCGATCTCCCGTTGGCGGTTCAGTTCTTCAAAGACGGAGCGGGCCATGTACACCTCGCCCCGGACGATGAGCCGGGGCAGCTTCTCCGGCAGGGTCATGGGGATGGAGCGGATGGTTCGCAGATTCTCCGTCACGTCCTCTCCGATGCGGCCGTCGCCTCGGGTGGCGCCGCGGACGAACACGCCGTCCCGGTACTCCAGCGCCACGGACAGGCCGTCCACCTTAGGCTCCACGCTGTATTCGGCATCCGGGAAGGTCTCCCGGATGTGAGTCAGGAACTCCTCCACCTCCCCGCCGTCAAACACGTCCTGCAGGCTCTCCAGCGGGACGGGGTGCTCCACCTCCTGAAACTGGGTCAGGATGGGTCCGCCCACCCGCTGGGTGGGGGAGTCCGGGGTGATCTCCTCCGGGTGCTCCCGCTCCAGATCCTCCAGACGGCGGAGCATATGGTCGTATTCATAGTCGGAGATCTGCGGATCGTCCAGCACGTAGTAGCGGTAGCCGTGGGCGTTGAGGGTATCCCGCAGCCGTTTCATTTCTTCCCGATAATCCATAGTCGTCCCCTTATCCGTTGTTCAAGATATAGTCCTCAGCGTACTGCTCCGTCTCCTCCGGCGTGGTGCTGAAATAGGTGTAGGTATCCGGTACGCTGCCGATGATGATAGTCTCCGCCACGGTGATCTCATTGGAGACCTGAGTGGAGGTGCGAAAGCCCGGCAGAAGGATACTCATCTGCACGGTGACATCCAGCAGGATCTGATGCTTGGTCTGGTTGATGCCCGCCGCCGTAAAGGCGTTGCGGAGCTTGGCGGTGGTGGAGCCAACGGCCTGCATCCGGATGCGGATACAGGGACCACGTCCCGCCAGCAGCGAGGAGCCTGTCAGCGTTCCCACGGGGATCTCCAGCTCCCGTGTGGACACCTCCGACAGCCGCTGGAGGATGCTGTCTGCAATGCGGCTTTGCAGGCGGTTGAAGGCGGCCATGTCGCTGCGTACCGCCGCCACATGGCCGCTCTGATCCTTCTCCAGATGCACCAGAGCGTCGTAGTCCACCTCCCCTGCGCTGACAGCGTCATAGACCGCCGTGACCACGATGCGGTTGACGGTATTGGAGACGCTGGCCGCCGCCAGATTGGTGAGGATTGGCTTCATGTGCAGCACGGCCACACACAGAAGGCCCATCACCGCCGCCAGCAGGAAAATGCCCCAGATGGCCGCCCGCCGTCCGGCAGACAGGCGCACATAGCGCAGTCTCTTCACGGCACGCACCTCCCTTGCTCCAGTGTATGCCGGGAGGGGCGGCGGGGTGCTTACTCCTGCCAGTCGTTGACGATGGCCTTGAAGGTCTTGCCACGCTCCATGAAGTTTTTGAACTGGTCGAAGGCGGCGCAGGCCGGGGACAGCGTCACCACGTCGCCGGGCTGCGCCCGGTCACGGGCAGCCTCCACGGCACGTTGGAAGGGCGTCACCTCCAGAATTTCCGGGTGGCCGGGGCAGTAGCCGGGGGCCTGCTCCACGGCGGCACGGATCTTCCCTGCGGTGGCACCGCACAGCACCAGCAGCTTCACATGCTCCACGATCTCCGGCCCCAGCACATCGAAGGGAATGTGCTTATCATAGCCCCCGGCGATGAGGATGACCTGCTCCGGGAAGGAGCGCAGCCCGGCAATGGTGCGGGAGGGGCTGGAGGCGATGGAGTCGTTATAGTACCGCACCCCGTGATAGGTACGTACCAGCTCGATGCGATGCTCCACGCCGTTGAAGGTGCGGGCGAAGTCCCGGATGATCCCGTCCGGCACCAGCCCCTCCACGGCGGCGATAGCCGCCATGTAGTTCTCTACATTGTGGACTCCCGGCAGGCGGATGTCCGCCGTGGTCATGATCCGGCGCTCCTGCCCGTTATGGCGGCAGAGGATATCCTCCCCCCGGAGGAACACGCCCTCTTCCGGCTCGGACCGCCGGCTGAAGAGCCGGACGGCCCCCACAGCCCGCCCGGCCTGCTGACGGGTGATGTCGTTGTCCTGATTGAATACGGCGATGTCACCGGGGCGCTGATAGCGGAAGATGTTCTCCTTGGCCGCCACATACTCCGCCATGTCCTTGTGGACGTCCAGATGGTTGGGGGCCAGATTGGTCACCACGGCGATATGGGGGCTGCGGTCCATGGTCATCAGCTGGAAGCTGGACAGCTCCAGCACCGCCCAGTCCTCCGGCTCCATGGTGTCCGCCTGACACAGCAGGGGCTGACCGATGTTGCCGCCCACGTGGACGGTTCTGCCCGCCGCCTTCAGCAGCTCTGCGATGATGGTGGTGGTGGTGGTCTTGCCGTCGCTGCCGGTGACGGCGATCATGTGGCAGGGGCAGACCTGAAAGAACACCTCCATCTCGCTGGTGAGGGTACTGCCCTGCCGCTGCGCCGCCAGCAGCTGCGGCACGTCCGGCCGCAGGCCCGGTGTGCGGAAGATAACGTCCTGCGTCAGGCCGTCCAGATACCCCTCCCCCAGATGGAGCGTGGCTCCGGCGGCCTCCAGCTCGTCGGCCAGAGGGCCCAGCTTCTCCCGGCTGCTTCTGTCGCAGGCGGTGACGGCGATACCCTCGGCCAGCAGGCGGCGCAGCAGCGGCGTATTGCTGACGCCGATGCCGATGACCGCCACGGTCTTATGCCGCAGCGAGGTGAGATATTCCTGTAAAGTCATAAGGCAAAGCCTCCTAAAACAGCAAATGAGTTAATTCAGTTTATTATACTCCTTTTTCCCGGTCAGTTCAATCGCTTTTGCAAGAAAACCGCCGCCCTATTTGGCGGGAAAGTGCATTTGGGGCTTTACACCCGGTCTCCGGTGGGGTAAAATGGAGGTACTGTACGTGGAAAGGAGACACTGGCATGATTTATTTCAACAGTGACTATCTGGAGGGCGCACACCCCGCCCTCATGGCAAAGCTCAACGAGACCAACATGGTCCAGACCATAGGCTACGGCGAGGACGAGTACTGCGCCGCCGCACGGGTCAAGATCCAGAACGCCTGTCAGGCCCCGGAGGCCGACGTCCACTTTCTGGTGGGCGGCACCCAGACCAACACCACCGTCATCGCCGCCGTGCTGCGTCCGTGGCAGGGCGTGCTGTGCGCCGTCAGCGGACACATCAACTGTCACGAGGCCGGTGCCATCGAGTCCACCGGCCACAAGGTCATCACCCTGCCCACCACTAACGGCAAGATCACGGCCCAGCAGGTGCAGGAGTATGTAGAGTGGCACAGAAACGACGAGTCCACGGAGCATATCGTCCAGCCCGGCATGGTCTACATCTCCTATCCCACCGAGGGAGGCACCCTTTACTCCAAGGCGGAGCTGACGGAGCTGTACGACGTGTGCCGCCGGTACGGCCTGCCCCTGTTCATCGACGGCGCCCGGCTGGGCTACGGCGTCATGGCCGACGGCGCTGACCTGACCCTGCCGGAGATCGCCCACCTGTGCGACGTGTTCTATATCGGCGGCACCAAGGTCGGCGCTCTGTTCGGTGAGGCCGTGGTCATCATGAACCCGGCTCTGAAGAAGGACTTCCGCTTCATCATGAAGCAGCGGGGCGGCCGCATGGCCAAGGGCCGTCTGCTGGGCATCCAGTTCGACGCCCTGTTCACTGACGATCTGTATTTCAGAATTTCCCGCCACGCCGATGAGATGGCCTATCAGATCCGGGATATCTTCGTCTCCGCCGGGTATCCCCTGCTGTTCGACTCCCCCACCAACCAGCAGTACCCCATTATGCCCGATGAGGAGTTGGCCATTCTGGGGAAGAACTTCGGCTATGAGTACTGGGAGCGCACCGATCCCACCCACTCCGGCGTGCGCTTCTGTGCCAGCTGGGCCACCACTCAGGAGAACGTGGACGCCCTCCGGGCTGCCGTGCAGGCGCTGAAAAAGTAACAACAGCGAAACGCCGCAATCGATACAAGGACCCCCGGCCGACGGCCGGGGGTCCTTTCCTTATGGGGATAAAGCGGTCATGGGTCAGAATTTTCTGGCGGACACGTCGCATAGCTGGAGGCGCACGCCCTTCTCGGCGGCCAAGGTCCTGCCCTTTTCCAGCAGCTTGTCCCGGTTCCGGTTCAGCAGCTGCACCAGCAGTTCATCCTTCTTCTCCTGCGGCATCTTATCCAGCACCGTCCGGGCCATGGAGGCCGCCAGTTCCTTGTTCTGGGACAGCATCCCTCCCAGCACGCCGCCATCCTTGGCCATGCTCCCCGCCAGTGCCGGGATCAGCACCTCTGACAGGGAGCGGTAGTCCACCTCGTCCAGCAGAATTTTCAGTTCGATCATGGCTCACTCCGCCTTAGGGCCTGCGGCCACCACCTCAGCACTCATGCGGGTGTACTTCTTGAAGTTCTCCACAAAGGAGCTTGCCAGCTTGCGGCAGGCGGCCCGGTAGGCCTCCTTGTCCGCCCATGTATTCTCCGGGATCAGCAGCTCACTGGGCACGCCCTCGATGGCCGTGGGTACCTGAACGCCGAAGGTGGGATCGGTGACGAAGTCCGCCTTCTCGATGGCGCCGGTGAGGGCCGCCGTCACCATGGCACGGGTATAGCGCAGCTTCATGCGCTGACCGGTGCCGTTCCAGCCTGTGTTCACCAGGTACACCTTGGCCCCGGCCTTCTCCACCTTCTCCGCCAGCATGGCGGCATAAACGGAGGGATCCAGCGGCAGGAAGGGTTCACCGAAGCAGGTAGAGAAAGTGGGTACCGGCTCGGTGACGCCGATCTCCGTCCCCGCTACCTTGCTGGTAAAGCCGGAGACGAAGTAGTACATAGCCTGATTCCTATCCAGCTTGCTGATAGGGGGCAGCACGCCGTAGGCGTCGGCGGTAAGGAAGATCACCGTCTTGGGGACACTGGGGCTCATGCCGGAGAGCTCGGCGTTGGGGATATACTCCACCGGGTAGCCCACCCGGCTGTTCACCGCCAGCGAGTCGTCGTCGAAGTCGAACTCCCGTGTATCGGGATCCATGACCACATTCTCCACCAATGCGCCGAATTTGATGGCGTTGTAGATTTCCGGCTCCCCCTCCGCAGAGAGGTTGATGCACTTGGCGTAGCAGCCGCCCTCGAAGTTAAAGACGGAGTCGTCGGCCCAGCCGTGCTCGTCGTCTCCGATGAGCTTGCGGTCAGGGTCGGCGGAGAGGGTGGTCTTACCGGTGCCGGAGAGGCCGAAGAACACGGCGGAGTCGCCGTCCGTTCCGATGTTGGCGGAGCAGTGCATGGGGAATACACCCTGCTTGGGCAGGATGTAGTTCATGACGGAGAACACCGACTTCTTGATCTCGCCGGCGTAGCGGGTGCCGCAGATCACCACCAGATGCGCCTCGTAGTCCACCAGAATGGCGGCCTCGCTGTGGGTGCCATCGATCTCCGGGACGCACTTGAAGCCGGGGGCGGCCACGATGGTGTAGTCCGCCGTGAAGCTTGCCAGCTGCTCCGGCGTGGGCCGGCGCAGCAGCTGATGAATGAACAGGTTCTGGCTGGCCAGCTCGTTGACGATGCGGAAGGACTTGGTATACTTGGGGTCTGCCCCGGCGAAGCCGTCAAAGACGTAGACCTCCTTATTCTGGAGATACGCCGTGACCTTGGCGAAAATGGCGTCGAATTTCTCTTTTTCCATGGGGCGGTTCACCTTGCCCCATGCGATATCGTCGTGTACCGCCGGGGTGTCCACGATGAACTTATCGTTGGCGCTGCGGCCGGTGTACTTCCCGGTCTTTACCACCAGCGCCCCGGTGGCAGACAGGGTTCCCTCTCCCCGGCGCAAAGCGTGCTCCGTCAGCTGGGCCGGGGCCAGGTTGCGATATACCGCCGCCGCATTGACAATGCCCAGCTGCTCCAATCCGTAGGTTTCCATGACAGTTCCTCCTTGTTCCTCCCGCAGATCACGGGACCGATAACAGCAGTATAGCACAGGGCCTTCGGAAAAGAAAGCCCTGTGCTATGATTTCCTTCTCAATGCAGCACGATGCGGGCGCCGCCCTCATAACGGCGCATAACGCCCACCCGCTGGGCGCTGGGCACGACACCCTTCAGCTCCGCCAGCAGCGCATCGGCGTCCGCCGGATCCACGGCCATCAGCAGGCCGCCGGAAGTCTGGGGGTCATACAGCATATCCTGTACGGCGATCTCCGTCTGTCCGGCATCCACCCATTGCTCGGCAAAGGTACGGTTGCGGTACATTCCCGCCGGGAGCACACCCATGCGGGCAAACTCCAGCGCCTCCGGGATCAGGTCCACCGCCGACACCTCCACCTCGGCCCGCAGATCGCTGCCCTGTGCCATCTCCAGCAGGTGGCCCATAAGGGCAAAGCCCGTCACGTCGGTGCAGGCATGGACCCGGTACTTCACCATGGCGTCCCGGCCGTTCTTGTTCAGGGTGGTCATCAGCCGCATGGCCAACTCCGTGCTCTCCTTGGAGCAGAGATCGGCCTTCATGGCGGAGGTGAGGATGCCGATGCCGATGGGCTTGGTCAGCAGCAGCACATCCCCCTCCTTGGCGCCGCTGTTGGTGAGGATCTTATCGGGGTGGACGAAGCCCGTGACGGACAGGCCGTACTTGGGTTCGTCATCGAAGATGCTGTGGCCGCCGGTGATGAGGGCGCCTGCCTCATAAACCTTCTCATAGCCGCCCCGGAGGATCTGATGCACCGTGTCCTTGGGCATATCCTCCGGCACGCACATGATGTTCAGAGCCAGCTTGGGGTCACCGCCCATGGCATAGATATCCGACAGGGCGTTGGTGGCTGCGATCTGGCCGAAGGTATAGGGATCGTCGGCAATGGGCGGGAAAAAGTCCAGCGTCTGCACCAGCGCCAGCTCGTCCGATACCTTATACACCGAGGCGTCGTCGCTCTTATCAAAGCCCACCAGCAGATTGGGATCCTTGTGGACCTGGATACCCTCCAGCAGCTGCGCCAGCACACCGGCGCCTACCTTGGCGCCGCAGCCGGCGCACTTGGCCAGCTTCGTCAGTTTTACATTCTCTTCCACGTTATGGTTCCTCCTTCAATTTCCCGGACAGGGCCAGCACCGCCTCCAGCACACCGCCGCCTACGGCCAGCGCCTTGTCCGATACCGTATCACAATATTCCCGTTTGCCACGGGGATCCACGTCTCCGGCCTTCATGCCCCGGAACACCGGCGTTCCCTCCGGCAGGATGCCCCGCAGCACGCCGCTGATGGTACAGCGCATGGGCTGCCCCTCCACCGTGGCCACCACGTCCCCCTCGGCAACCGTGGCCCCGATATCCGCCAGCTGGTGCAGAATACCGTCTGCCGGAGCACGCAGCACCCGCTCCCCGGCGAAGCCGCCGACGAGTCCCGGTATGCTGGTGTTGGGCAGGGCGCTGCCCCGATAGATGACCCGGCCCAGCGTATGGCCCCGCATGGTCTCCACCACCGCATGGCAGTCCTCCCCTGCGGTGAAGCCCGGCCCTACGCCTACCACCACCGGTGCATCGGTGATGCGGGTACCCAGATTCCGCTTGGCCAGAATGGCATCCACCAGCGCATCCGGCCGCAGTGCCTCCCGGCACCGCAGCTCCGGGTCCGCCAGCACGGAGATCTCTCCCGCCGCACAGATCCTTCGGGCCTGAAGGATGTCCTCTGCCCGGCGGGCCGTGGCATCCTCCACCTGCGTCTCCCCCAGCACGATGGCCTGCGAGAAGCACACGGTGCGGCGAATGGCCGTGGGCTGGGGCAGATCCGTCATAACCACCTGCACGCCGGCCCTCCAAAGGCGCATCGCAATGCCCGTGGCGATATCCCCCGCTCCCCGGATCAGTACCAGCATCGTTTTTCCTCCATCCGTTCTCTTTTTATGAGGATAACACGTTTTCCCGTTTTCGTCAATCACCCCGATATGGAGGAAAGCCAACGTACCGCCCCGCTATCGCTAATTCCCATCCTCAGACGGCGGTTTCCATTGACGGCAGGCGGCAAGCCTGCTACAATGAGCACATGGAAGAGAAATTATCGTATCGGAATACCGTCCGCCTGTTCGCCGGGGAGAAGTGCTTCGGTCCGGGCGTCGCCCAGCTGCTGCGCCATGTGCAGGAGTTTCATTCTCTGCGCTCTGCGGCCAAGGCCATGAACATGGCCTACTCCAAGGCGTGGACCATCGTCAAGTCCTCGGAGCGGATCTTGGGCGTCCAGCTGCTGCATACCTCCGTGGGGGGGAGAAGCGGCGGCGGAGCGCAGCTGACGGAGGAGGCGGTGCTCCTGCTGGAGGCCTACACCGCCTTCTGTGCCGATCTGCACGCCGCCGGGGACGCTCTCTTTGCCCAACACTTCGGGTATCTGGAGGGCCGGTCGTAAGCAGCTCCTCTATCTGACAGTCTCACGAAAAAGCTGGTGCAGCTCCTGCGCCAGCTTTTCTATTTGCACCGGGGTGTTGAAGTCGGAAAAGCTCAGGCGCACCGTGCCGGTATCCAGCGTCCCCGCCGTGCGGTGAGCCAGCGGCGCACAGTGGAGCCCCGCCCGCAGGGCGATACCCCGGCGTCCCAGTGCCTCCGCCAGCTCTTCGCAGTCCCGGCCCGCCGCCCGGAAGGACACCACACCGGTGGGATGGGGGCCGTTTGCGGGCGTGAATACCTCCACCCCCGGCAGGGCCTTCAGGCGGCGCACCGCCTCCGCCGCCAGCTGCCGCTCCCGGCAGGCGATGGCCTCCGGCGTCCGTCGGCGGACGAACCGCAGTCCCTCCAGCAGCCCGGCGATACCCGGCATATTGTGGGTGCCGGCCTCCAGACGATCCGGCAGGGTCGGGGGCATCTGCCGGTCACGGGAGGCGCTTCCCGTGCCGCCCAGCAGCAGCGGCCGGGCGGGCCGTTCGCCGCACAGCAGCAGCCCCGTCCCCTGGGGGCCGTAAAGCCCCTTGTGGCCCGGCATGGCAATGAAGGCCGCCCCCAGCTCCGTCAGGTGCAGGGGCAGCGTCCCTGCCGATTGTGAGGCGTCTACCAGCAGCGGCACGCCCCGGCTGCGGCAGACTCCGGCGATCTCCTCCAGCGGCTGGACGCAGCCGAACACGTTGGACACATGGTTGACGATCACCGCATCCGCCCCGGCCAGAATGGCCCGTCGGAACTCCTCCGCCGCCTGCTCCCGCCGGAAGGGCGGCGCATCCACCACCGTCAGGCGCACCTCCGGTATGGCATACAGGGGGCGGCAGACGGCGTTGTGCTCATAGCCGGAGATCACCACCCGGCTGCCGGGAACCACCAGCGACCGGATGGCGATATTCAACCCGTGGGTAGCGTTCATGGTGAACACCACATTCTCCGGCGACGGCACGCCGAATAGCACCGCCGCCTCGGCCCGACACCGGAAGGCCGTCTCCTCCGCCCGGCGGGCGGCGGGATGGCTGCCCCGTCCGGGAGTGGACAGCTCTGCCGCCGCCTGCGCCATGGCCTGCCGCACCTGGGGCGGCTTTTCCAGCGTGGTGGCCGCAGCGTCCAGATAGATCATGTCCCCGCCTCCTGCCAGCCGCTATCCGTCCGTTCATATATGCCAAGGGGCGTCAGCCCCGCTGTCTGTAAGCACGTCTGGGCCTCCTGCTGCCACTGACCCCGCACCTTCACCGCATAGCTGCATCCGCCGCCGGTAAGCCCCGCCGGGGCCCGGAACAGGAAGCTGCGGATGCCGCACTGCTCCAACGCCCGCACCATACGCTGGGCATGGGTGACGGAGCGGGCGATGAAAAGAATCTCGTTCATTCTGCACTCCTCCTCACGGGACATTCTATGTGAAAGCGCCCCCGCCGGTGCGGTATCCGCCATGCAAAAAGAGGAGAACGGCTCGTCCTCCTCTTTTTTATCGCTTACGGATCAGCTCTCCGCCCACTGGATCAGCGCCACGGCGTGGGCGGATATTCCCAGTCCCTCGCCGGTGAAGCCCAGATGCTCCTCCGTGGTGGCCTTGACGTTCACCTGTTCCGGCCGGATGCCCAGCGTCCGGGCCAGCGCACAGCACATCTCCTGCCGGTAGGGGGCGATTTTTGGGGCCTGCGCCACCAATGTGGCGTCGATATTTACCACCTGCCACCCCTGCTCCGTCAGGGCCTTCATCACCCGCTCCAGCAGCGTCAGGCTGGAGATGTTCAGAAAAGCATTGTCGCAGTCCGGGAACAGTCTCCCGATATCGTCCATACCGGCAGCGCCCAGCAGGGCATCCATCACCGCATGGGTCAGCACGTCCGCATCGGAGTGGCCGTCCAACCCCTTCTCCCACGGGATGGTAACACCGCCTAAGATCAGAGGCCTCCCCTGTGCCAGACGGTGGACGTCGTACCCGTGTCCTACCCGCAGTCCTGTCATGCCTGTTTCCTCCTCTCGGCCAGAATGGCCTCCGCCAGACGCAGGTCCAGCGGCGTAGTGATCTTGATGTTCTCCGGATCCCCGGCGGTGAGATAGACCTCCTTGCCCAGCCGCTCCACAGCGGAGCAGTCGTCCGTCAGAGTCACCTCGGCGTTCACCGCCGACTGAAGCGCCGCCTTCAGCAGCTCCGCCTGAAACACCTGCGGCGTCTGCACGGCAAAGAGGGCCGCCCGGTCCGGCGTCTCCAGCACCCGGCCCGTGGACGGCTCCGTCCGCTTGATGGTATCCGACACCGGCACCGCCGGGGCGGCGGCATAGGTGCGCTCCCCGAAACGGATCAGCTCGTCGATCTGTTCCGGGCGGATCAGGGGCCTTGCCCCATCGTGTACGGCGATGAGCCGGGCCTTTTCGTTGGTCTCCAGCGCCGCCGCCAACACCGAGTGGGTACGGGTCTCACCGCCCACCACCACACGCACGGGCTTTTGCAGGCTACATTTCTGGCACAGCTCCGCCATCTCCGCCAGACACTCCGTCCGTGTAGCCAGTATGATCTCATCCACCAGCGTGGCGGCATCAATGGCCCGGAGGGTGTGGGCCAGCACCGGCTCCCCCTCCAGCGGCAGCAGCAGCTTGTTGCCGCCGCCCATGCGCCGGGATTCCCCCGCCGCCGGTACGATCATGGTACAGTAGGGGCGGCGCCTATCCCGCAGCTTCTCCAGCCGATCAAATAGCTTCATTCGTTCTTCGCCCCCGTCATCATGGCCTGTTCAATGCGCTGCTCCGCATCGGGATAGGTATGTCCCTCCACCAGCACCACCTCGGATACCAATATTTGCTTGGCGCTGTGGAGCATCTTGCGCTCACCGTTGGAAAGGCCCTTCTCCCGGTCCCGCCACATAAGGCCCTTGATGACACGGGCCACCTCCAGCAGGTCGCCGCTCTTCAGCCGGTTCAGGTTCTCCCGATAGCGTCGGTTCCAGTTGGTGGTGCGGTCGATCTCCAGCCCCGGAATGGCGCTCAGTACCTCCCGGATGCGACCGGAGGTGGACAGAGCCCGGACGCCGATGGCCCCGCAGCTGCCTGTGGGGATCTTCAGCGTCAGCCCGCCGGAGGGCATTCGGAACACGTAGTAGCTGCCCAGCTGTCCGCCCAGCCGTTCCTGCACGATACTTTCGATGATCCCCGCCCCGTGCATGGGGTGAACCACCCGGTCGCCTACCTGATACATACCGGTCCTTCCTTTCCAAACGATTTTTGTGTATAAGTACTCAAGAATATTATACCCTTATCCCGGTATATTTTCAAGAAAAATCGCAAAAAACGGTCCATCTATGAAAAAACAGCCTGCTGCGTATTCCTTGCACACAGCAGGCTGTTTTGTTTCATGGGACAGCTTATTCTACGGTGACGCCCCGCTGAGCAAAGCCCTCCACCATCAGATCCAGATCCGGCTCGATGTGCAGAGGCTCCCCGGCGGACTTGATGGCGTTGGCCACGTCCTTCAGGCCGTTGCCGGTGACCACCGATACCACCGTGGCATTCTTCTCAATCAGACCCTGCTCACAGGCCTTCTTCAGCGCCGCCGTACCGGTGACACCGGCAGGCTCACCGAACACGCCGCAGGTGCGGCCCAGCAGCCGCTGCGCCGCCAGGATCTCCTCGTCGGTGACGCAGATAGCAAGGCCCTTGGACTCCCGAATAGCCGCCAGTGCCTTGTCGGCATTGCGGGGTACACCCACGGAGATGGAGTCGGCAATGGTGTTCTCCTCCATCGGCTCCCAGGGCTTATTCTCCTGAATGGCCCGGTTGATGGGATAGCAGCCGTAGGACTGGGCGGAGATGAGCCGGGGCAGCTTGTCGATGAAGCCGATGGCATACAGATCCTTGAAGCCCTTCCACACGCCGGCGATGGTGCAGCCGTCGCCCACGGAGATGGCCAGATAGTCCGGCATCTCCCAGTTCAGCTGCTCGGCGATCTCCAGGGCCACGGTCTTTTTCCCTTCGGAGAGATACGGGTTGATGGCAGCGTTGCGGTTGTACCAGCCGTACTTCTCGATGGCCTCGGCGGACATCTTGAAGGTCTCCTCGTAGTTGCCCTTGACGGAGATGACATTGGCCCCGAAGATCATCAGCTGGGCCACCTTGCCCTTGGGGGCCCGCTCCGGCACGAAGATATAGGTCTTGAAGCCCGCAGCGGCGGCGTTGCCTGCCAGAGAGCTGGCGGCGTTGCCGGTAGAGGAGCAGGCGATGGTCTTGGCGCCCGCCTCATAGGCCTTGGCCACAGCCATGGCACTGGCCCGATCCTTCAGGGAGGCCGTGGGGTTTTGGCCGTCATCCTTCACCCACAGCTTGCGGATCCCCAGCGCACGGGCCAGATTAGGCTCGTCGTACAGAGGGCTCCAGCCCACCCGCAGAGGGGTATCAGGGGTAGTTTCCTCCACCGGCAGCAGCTCCCGGTAGCGCCACATGGAGCGGTTCTCCCGCCGGGACAGCTTCTCCTTGGTGAGGACGGACTTGATGTAGTCGTAGTCGTAGACGATGTCCAGAATACCGCCGCACTGGCAGTTGGTCAGATCCGGAGTGGCTTCATAGGTTTTGCCGCAGCGGACGCACTTTCCGTATTTCACGTTTTTCATGGTGACACCTCGTTCTATAAGATTCAGTCTTCTTCCCGTAAATTCTCCAGTGCCACCCGCACTGCCTCCACCACAAAGGCGTTGAAGGTGCAGTCCGTTCCCTGAATGGCCTCCTCCACCTCCCTGATGACAGTGTTGGGAAAGCGGATGGATTTCGTGGTAGAACTGGGTGGACTGGGGATCTTGAATTTACGCATGATAGGCACTCCTTGTCACTTTTTTACATGACAAATTGTACCTACATTTTGTGCTTCAATAAATGGTACATTAAGCATTGCATAATGTGTTGCATTTTGTAATACCGTGCGATAAAATGGTCGAAAACAACACGCCGGGGGACTTGGATCCTCGGCCCAAAGGAGGTGGAACGCTTGGAGAACAGCCAGAACTTCCCCGCATACTACACTGTTCTGTGCGCCCGGACCGCAGATGCCATCGACGCCATCGACCAACAGCGCTATCAGGAGGCCAGAGCGCTTCTGATCGCCGGGATGCAGGAGGCTGAGGAGATCATTCTATCCCAAGAGGAATAAAAACGCAAGGGCGGGACGGAGGTCCCGCCCCTGCGGCGTCTTGTGGGGTGATTCGCGCTTACAGAGCCTTCAGCAGGCCGGTGGCCTCGTTGAACTCGCAGATCAGCTGATCCAGCTCCTTGGCCTGAGCGTGAACGGCATCCCAAGTGTTCTTGGTGTCGTACCACTGGGCGTTCAGGTCCTCCACGTCCATACCCTGCTGCTCCACCCAAGTGTAGTACTTCAGGTTGTGGACACGCTTGCGCTCGGTGTAGGTCAGCTCCAGCATACTGTCGGTCTTGAGACCCAGCATATGCACGGCGTGATCCAGAGCGGCCTCGTGGGCATTGTAGGCGCCGTGCTGCTGGTTCAGCTCCTCGATGCGGCTGCCGTACATCACGGCGGAGTCGGTGAGGACGGTGGCCACCACGTCGTTCTCGGTGAGTTCATAGTACTTGGCCATCTTGATGCAGCACAGCACGTTGGCGATGCCGGAGATGCCCAGCCAGCTCATCTTCTCGATCTCCTCGGCGCTCATGCCCAGCTCGTCTTTCATGTACTGCTTGCCCTCCGGGGTGTTGAACAGGCGCAGCAGGCGCTGGGAGTCCTCGTCGTCGATGGCGATGGCCATGTCGGTGTTCTTCACATTGTGGATCCAGGGGATGTGCTTGTCACCGATGCCCTCGATGCGGTGGCCGCCGAAGCCGTTATCCAGAATGGTGGGGCACTGCAGAGCCTCGCCCACGGCCAGCTTCAGGTGGGGATAGCGCTCCTTCAGCAGATCGCCGGCGGACATGGTGCCGGCGGAGCCGGAGGTGAAGCAGGCGCCGGCGAAGTTCTGACCGGGCTTCTTGATGGCCTCGAACAGGTCTGCCAGAGCGTAGCCGGTAACGTTGTAGTGCCACAGGGGGTTGCCCATCTCAGCGAACTGGTTGAAGATCATCATGGTGGGATCCTTCTTCAGCTCCCAGGTCTTATCAAAAATCTCCTTGACGTTGGACTCGCAGCCGGGGGTAGCGATGATCTGACCGGCGATGCTCTTGAGCCAGTCAAAGCGCTCACGGGACATATCCTGCGGCAGGATCGCCACGGACTCACAGGCCAGCAGCTTGGAGTTGAAGGCGCCGCCACGGCAGTAGTTGCCGGTGGAGGGCCATACGGCGTGATGATAGGTGGCGTCAAACTGTCCGGTCACCAGACGGGGAGCCAGACAGCCGAAGGAAGCGCCCACCTTGTGGCAGCCGGTGGGGAACCACTTGCCGGACATGGCAACGATACGGCAGGGAACGCCGGAGAGCTTGGTGGGGATCTCCACATAGTTGGGGACCGCCTGGAACAGGCCGCCGGTCTCCTTGGCCTCGTTGTGCCAGGAAATACGGAACAGGTTCACGGGATCCACGTCCCACAGGCCGGTGGTGGAAAGCTTGGCCTTGATCTTCTCCGGGATCAGATCGGGGTTCTGCATCTGAGCAATGGTGGGGATGATAATGTGGTTCTCCTTGGCCTTCTGGATGTTATGCTCCAAGCCAACCTTGTTGATGGACAGATCGATCATGTTTTTTCCTCCTGTTTCATTTGTCTCCGTCTTTGTTTGCGTCGATGTAGGAATATAGGGTATATTTGGAAATACCGAAGTATTTTGCCACTTTGTCGCCGGACTTGGTCACCAGAAAGGCCCCCGACTGGTTCAGAAACTGGATGGCCCGAACCTTGTCCTCCTTGTTCATCAGGGCCACAGGCTTTCCCACCATGGCCACCGACTGGTCGATGAGCTCGTCGAGGACGGCGTTGACGTTGATGATGCGCTCCGGCTCCGTCTGCTCCTTGTCACGGGTAGAAAGCAGCTCCCCGATGGTGTTCTGGATCATCATCAGCCCCGACACATCATAGTTGATGGAGAAGATGGCTACCACGCCGCCCCGGCTGTTGCGGATGTACAGCGACGAGGACTTGAGGATCTTGCCGTCCGGGGTACGGGTCAGATAGCACAGGTGATCCTTTGGCTGCTCGTCCTGCCGGGCCAATTGGTCCAGCACCACCTGCGACGCTCCGTCGCCCACCTTACGGCCGGATACATGGCCGTTTTCGATATGTACGATGGTGTGATCCGGCCGGTTGCCCGATACGTCGTGGATCACCACCTCGCAGTTGCTCCCGAACTGGGCCGCCACACCGGCGGCGATCTGCTTCAGCGTTTCCAGCCGTCTTGTCTCCATGTATCCGCCTCCTGTTTTGAATCTTTCACAGCTACATGATACCACACTTTTCGCAGAAATCAATGCCTCATTCAGAAAAACTTTTTGGTTTCATGAATTTTTGTTTGACATCTGCCGGGACTGTGGTATGATGGTGCTGTAAGGGTAAATAATTTGTCTGAATACGTCTGTCACAATCATAAAATTTTAACGGAGGTATACTATGGATTTCGAAGCCATCAAAAAAGCAGCCGAGGGCTATAAGCCCGCTATGGTCAAGTTCCTGCGGGACATGATCGCCATTCCTTCCGAGTCCTGTGAGGAGAAGGGCGTGGTGCATCGCATCGCCGAGGAGATGAAGGCTCTTGGTTATGACAAGGTCGAGTTCGACAAGCTGGGCAACGTCATCGGCTGGATGGGCGAGGGCGACAAGATCATCGCTCTGGACTCCCATGTGGACACCGTGGGCATCGGCAACCGGGACAACTGGGAGGCCGACCCCTATCAGGGCTACGAAACCGACGATATCATCTACGGCCGCGGCGGCTCCGATCAGGAGGGCGGTATGGCCTCCGCCACCTACGGTGCCAGGATCATGAAGGATCTGGGCCTCATCCCCGCCGGCTATAAGATCATGGTGGTAGGCTCCGTGCAGGAGGAGGACTGCGACGGTATGTGCTGGCAGTCCATCGTCAACGAGTACTTCAACGGTCCCGATGACGCCCGCAGCAAGGTGGAGTTCGTCATTTCCACCGAGCCCACCGACGGCGGCATCTACCGTGGCCACCGTGGCCGCATGGAGATCCGTGTGGATATGCACGGTGTGTCCTGCCACGGCTCCGCCCCGGAGCGTGGCGACAACGCCATCCACAAGATGGCCGAGGTCATCCAGAACGTCCGGGATCTCAACGAAAATCCCGCCGACGACTCCGTGGAGATCAAGGGTCTGGTGAAGATGCTGGATCCCAAGTACAATCCCGAACACTGGGAGGATGCCCGTTTCCTGGGCCGTGGCACCTGCACCACCAGCCAGATCTTCTACACCTCTCCCTCCCGCTGCGCCGTGGCCGACAGCTGCGCCATCTCCATCGACCGCCGCATGACCGCCGGCGAGACCTACCAGTCCTGCCTGAAGGAGATCGAGGATCTGCCCGCCTGCAAGAAGTACGCCAAGGACGTGAAGGTCTCCATGTATATGTATGACCGTCCCGCATGGACCGGCCACGTGTACAAAACCGAGTGCTTCTTCCCCACGTGGATCAACAAGGAGTCCGCTCCCCATGTTCAGGCGCTGGTGGATGCCTACCACAACCTGTGGGGTACCGAGCGCATCGGCGCCGATGAGAAGGCCATGTCCACCCGCACCGGCCGTCCTCTGACCGATAAGTGGACCTTCTCCACCAACGGCGTGTCCATTCAGGGCCGCTACGGCATCCCTTGCGTAGGCTTTGGCCCCGGTGCCGAGTCTCAGGCTCACGCCCCCAATGAGATCACCTGGAAGCAGGATCTGGTGACCTGCGCTGCTCTGTACGCCGCCGTTCCCGGCCTGTATAAGCCTGAGAACAAGGACGGCTCCGCCACCAGCTTCCGTCAGGAGCTCACTGGCAACGACATCAAGTAAAGCAAGTCTCTGAACTACACATAACAATATAAAGGAGAACTATCATGAGCAAGACGCTTGAGCTGACACGTCATCTGGAGACGCTGCACATCAACGATATGTACAAAACCGACTTCTACTGGACCTGGGACAAGACCGACGACGAGATCGACGCCATCTTCACCGTGGCCGACGCCCTGCGGGATCTGCGGGAGCGCAACAAGAGCACCCGCATCTTCGACTCCGGCCTGGGCATCTCCCTGTTCCGTGACAACTCCACCCGTACCCGCTTCTCCTTCGCCTCCGCCTGCAATCTGCTGGGTCTGGAGGAGCAGGTGCTGGACGAGAAGAAGTCTCAGATCGCCCACGGCGAGACCGTCCGTGAAACGGCCAATATGGTGTCCTTCATGGCCGATGTCATCGGCATCCGGGACGATATGTATATCGGTGAGGGCCACAAGTATCAGAAGACCTTTATGGACGCTCTGGAGGAGGGCTACCGGGACGGCATTCTGGAGCAGCGCCCCACGCTGGTGAACCTCCAGTGCGATGTGGATCACCCCACCCAGTGCATGGCCGATATGCTGCACGTCATCCACTACTTCGGCGGCGTGGAGAACCTGAAGGGCAAGAAGGTGGCCATGACCTGGGCCTACTCCCCCAGCTACGGCAAGCCTCTGTCCGTGCCTCAGGGCGTCATCGGCCTGTTCACCCGCTTTGGCATGGATGTGACGCTGGCTCATCCCGAGGGCTACGACGTCATGCCGGAGGTGGAGGCCATCGCCCGCCAGAACTGCGAGAAGTACGGCTCCCGGTTCCACAAGACCAACGACATGAAGGAAGCCTTCCGGGATGCCGATATCGTCTATCCCAAGAGCTGGGCACCCTTCGCCGCCATGGAGGAGCGCACCAAGCTGTACGCCAAGGGCGATCAGGCCGGCATCGATGCGTTGGAGAAGAAGCTGCTGGCTCAGAACGCCGAGCATAAGGACTGGGCCTGCACCGAGGAGATGATGAAGCTCACCCGTGACGGCAAGGCGCTGTATATGCACTGCCTGCCCGCCGATATCACCGGCCTGAGCTGCGAGGAGGGCGAGGTGGACAACTCCGTCTTCGACCGCTACATCGTGCCTCTGTACAAGCAGGCCTCCTACAAGCCCTATATCATCGCCGCTATGATCTTCATGTCTCAGGTGAAGGACCCCGTTCGTACGCTGATGGCCATGGATGAGGGTGACGGTAAGCGTAAATCCTTCTAAATCAGGCAAACTAATAGCGGGGGCCTCGGCTCCCGCTATTTCACTCTAAGGAAAGTTTTGAGGTAACAGCTATGTCCAAACGCATCGTCATCGCCTTAGGCGGCAACGCCCTGGGCAATACCGCCGCCCAGCAGCTGGAGCTGGTGTCCCTGACCGCTAAGCCCATCGTGGACCTCATCGCCGCCGGCAACGAGGTCATCATTGCCCACGGCAACGGCCCGCAGGTGGGCATGATCAATCTGGGGCTCTCTACCGCCGCCGAGGCCGGCGCCATCAAGTCGGATATGCCCTTCCCGGAGTGTGGCGCCATGAGTCAGGGCTATATCGGTTACCATCTGCAAAATGCCATCGGCAATGAGTTGACCGCCCGTGGCCTCCGGAAAGACGTGGCCACCGTAGTCACGCAGGTGCTGGTGGATGAAAACGACCCTGCCTTCCAGCACCCCACCAAGCCCATCGGCTCCTTCTATGACAAGGTGGCCGCCGACCGCATCATGGCCCAGCGTGGCTGCACCATGGTGGAGGACGCCGGTCGTGGCTGGCGTCAGGTGGTCCCCTCCCCCAAGCCCGTGGATGTCATCGAGAAGAATACCGTCCGGGCGCTGGTGGACAGCGGCACCGTGGTCATCACCGTAGGCGGCGGCGGTATCCCCGTGGTGCGCCGCAACGGCCGTCTGGTAGGCACGCCCGCCGTCATCGACAAGGACTTCGCCTCTGCCAAGCTGGCGGAGCTGCTGAACGCCGATATGCTCATCATCCTCACCGCCGTGGAGAAGGTGGCCATCAACTTCGGCAAGCACGACCAGCAGTGGCTCAGTGACCTGACCCCGGAGCTGGCCCGGCAGTATATCGCAGAGGGCCAGTTCGCCCCCGGCTCCATGCTGCCCAAGGTGCAGGCAGCCCTGTCCTTCGCCGAGTCCGCCCCCGGTCGTGTGGCTCTGATCACTCTGCTGGAGAAGGCCAAGGACGGTATCGAGGGCAAAACGGGTACGAGAGTCCACCTGTGATTTTCCCCCTTCCCTCTCCCCTTGCACCGCAATGACCTCCGCCCCTCGATGGCCGTCCTGTCAAGTCTGATCCACGGCTCCCGGCGCAGCCGGCAGCCTGTGGGCGTGCCCACGGCATCGAGGGCAAAACCGGTACAAGAGTCCACCTGTGACCTTCTCCCTCTCCGCTCCTTGCACCGCAGGGGCTTCTCTCCCTCGATGGCCGTCCTGACAGTCTGATCCATGGCTCCCGGCGCAGCCGGCAGCCTGTGGGCGTGCCCACGGCATCGAGGGCAAAACCGGTACGAGAGTCCTTCTATAACACACATCGCCTCCCTGATAGGGCGGGACACCTTATGTGCCCCGCCCTATTAGTTTACCCAATTCCTGACAGTGCAGATCCATATCACCGCTCCGGGTTTTTCTCCGCCCATTATAAATTCTCACAAAAATTCTCCTCTTTCTTTGTGCTGGTGGCCGTAAATTTGTGATTTTCCTCATTCCCCGTTGAAATCCCGGTGCAAATCCTGTATAATAACGCATAGTTGACAGGGGTATTCTCCCTGTCCGCAGCATTCGTACAGCTTCGGTTCAAATGTGCGTCTGCCAACAATTAAAGGAGGAAAATTGAATGAAAAAGATCCTTGCGCTGATCCTTGCGCTGGTCATGGCTCTGAGCCTGGTGGCCTGCGGCTCCAAGGACGACAACGACACACCCGATGACGGCAAAAAGACCAACACCATCAAGGTCGGTCTGATCTGCATCGGCGACGAGAACGATCAGGGCTACACCTACAACTTCATCCGCGGTAAGGAAGCCGCTACCGAGGCACTGGCTGCCAAGGGCATCAACGTGGAGTGGGTCATCAAGTACAACAAGGGCGAGAACGACGACTGCACCAACGCCAACATCGAGTGCGCCGAGGAAGGCTGCCAGCTCATCATCAACAACTCCTACGGCCATGAGCCCTTCATGCTGAAGGTGGCCGGCAAGAGCGAGTACAAGGACATCCAGTTCATCGGCTGCACCAACTGTGCCTCCCGTAGCGACGATCTGGAGAACACCCACAACGCCTTCGCCAACATCTACGAGGGCCGCTATGTGGCCGGCGTGGTGGCCGGTATGAAGCTGCAGGAGATGATCGACAACGGTGACATCACCGCCGAGCAGGCTGTCATCGGCTACGTGGGCGCCTTCTCCTTCGCTGAGGTCATTTCCGGCTTCACCGCTTACTATCTGGGCGCCAAGAGCGTCTGCCCCTCCGTCACCATGAAGGTCCAGTTCGTGGGCTCCTGGTCCGACGCCACTGAGGAGGCCAACGCCGCTTCCGCTCTGTGCGATGCCGGCTGCGTGATGATCTCCCAGCACTCCGATAACACCACCCCCGCCACCATGGCTCAGACCAAGGGCGCTTTCCACACCGGCTACAACAACGACATGACCGGCGTTGCTCCCGATGCCTCCCTGATCGGCACCCGCATCGACTGGGCTCCCTACTTTGAGTACGCCATCGAGACCGTCTACAACGGCGGCACCATCGATCAGGACTGGTGCAAGGGCATTGCCGACGGCTCCGTGGTCATGACCACCCTGAACGAGAAGATCTGTGCTAAGGGTACTGCCGAGAAGGTGGCCGAGGTGGAGAAGGCTCTGAAGGACGGCACTCTGCAGGTCTTTGATACCAGCAAGTTCACCGTCAAAGGTGAGACCGTCACCCACGCCTTCGCTCTGGATACCGACGGCGACTTCACCCCCGACGCCGAGGAGGCCGTGTTCGACGGCGCTTTCCACGAGTCCTACTTCCAGTCCGCCCCCTACTTCACCCTGCAGATCGACGGGATCGAGTGGCTGAACTCCGCCTACGGCAACTAAGCCTCTCCCTCCCCAGCCAAGCGGACAACAAGCTGTAAACTGAAAAAGGGTACGGCTGCACACAGGCAGCCGTACCCTTTTTTCGTGGTGGTATCTAAAAAATTTTTAGTTTTCCTGACGATTTGTTGATTTCTCCAAAAAATCAGCGGTACTTTCTGCATAGCAGCCGCCCAGTTTTTATTTACTTTTTCGGCTGCTTATGATAACATATTTATATTATATATTGTCCGGAAACCGTACCGGGGCGGCAGCGCCCCAATTCACAACGAAAGGATGACAGCCTTGGAAACTGTTTGCGCCATTGAGCTGAGAAACATCACCAAACGTTTCGGCAGCGTCGTCGCCAACGATGGCATCAATCTGGCCCTGAACCGTGGTGAGATCCTCTCCCTGCTGGGGGAGAACGGCAGCGGTAAGACCACCCTGATGAATATGCTGGCCGGCATCTATTTCCCTGACGAGGGCGAGATCTTGGTAGAGGGGAAGCCCGTATCCATCCGCTCCCCCAAGGATTCCTTCCAGTACGGCATCGGCATGATCCATCAGCACTATAAGCTGGTGGACGTGTTCACCGCCGCCGAGAACATCGTGTTGGGTCTGGACGAGGGCGGCCGCCTGGACATCAAGGCCGCCAACGCCAAGGTCAAGGAGATCTGCGACCGCTACGGCTTCGACATCGACCCCACTCAGAAGATCTACGATATGTCCGTCTCTCAGAAGCAGACGGTGGAGATCGTCAAGGTCCTGTACCGTGGGGCGGATATCCTCATTCTGGACGAGCCCACCGCCGTGCTGACCCCGCAGGAGACGGAGAAGCTCTTCACCGTCCTGCGGAACATGAAGGCCGACGGCAAGGCCATCGTCATCATCACCCACAAACTCCACGAGGTCATGGCTCTGTCCGACAAGGTGGCCGTCCTCCGCAAGGGCAAGTACATCGGCACCGTCAAGACCTCCGAGACGAATCCGCAGGCTCTGACGGACATGATGGTGGGCCACAGTGTGACCCTGAACATCGACCGCCCCAAGTACGACGCTCCCGTCCCCCGCCTGACCCTGAAGGGCATCACCTGCTATGACGGCGAGGGCGTGAAGCGGCTGGATAACGTCTCCTTCACCGCTCTGGGCGGCGAGATCCTGGGCATCGCCGGCATCGCCGGTTCCGGCCAGCGGGAGCTGCTGGAGGCCATTGCGGGCCTGCATCCCGTGGCTGAAGGCTCCATCCAGTTCACTCCGGAGGGTAAGCCCGCCTCTGAACTGGTAGGCAAGACCCCCATGCAGATCAAAAAGGCCGGCGTGGCCATGGCCTTCGTGCCGGAGGATCGTTTGGGCATGGGTCTGGTTGGCTCCATGGGCATGACGGACAACATGATGCTCCGCTCCTGGCGAAAGGGCAAGGGCATCTTCGTCAACCGCAAGGACCCCAACGAGCTGGCCATGCAGGTCTGGAAGGAGCTGGAGGTGGTCACCCCCAGCACCGACTTCCCCGTGCGCCGGATGTCCGGCGGCAACGTGCAGAAGGTGCTGGTAGGCCGTGAGATCGCCACCGCCCCCTCCGTGCTGATGACCGCCTACGCCGTGCGTGGTCTGGATATCAACACCTCCTACACCATCTATAACCTCCTCACCAAGGAGAAGATGCAGGGCTCCGCCGTCATTTACGTCGGTGAGGATCTGGACGTGCTGCTGGAGCTGTGTGACCGCATTCTGGTGCTGTGCGGCGGTAAGGTCAGCGGCATCGTAGACGGTCGCACCACCACCAAGGAAGAGGTAGGCCTGCTGATGACCCGTGTCGGCGGAAAGGAGAAAGCCGCTCATGAATAACTCGATGAAAACGCCCCTGATCCGTCTGGCCAAGCGAGAGGGCATGGACAAGCGGACGGTGTGGGCCATCCGTGTGGGCTCCATCCTGCTGGCGCTGCTGCTGGGCGCACTGGTCATCGCCATCTCCGGTGTGAACCCCTTCAAAGCCTACGGCACCATCATCACCGGTGCTTTGGGCAAAAAGACCGCCATCCGCCAGACGGTGAAGATCGCCGTCCCCCTGTTGGGCTGCGCCCTGGCCATCGCTCCATGCTTCAAGATGCGCTTCTGGAACATCGGCGCCGAGGGCCAGATCACGGCCGGCGCCATCGCCGCCTCCTACTTCGCCCTCTACTGGGTCGGTAAGGTCCCCAGCGCCGTGCTGCTGCTCATCATGGGCGCTGCGGGCGCCGTGGCCGGCGGCATTTGGGCGCTGATCCCCGCCTTCTTCAAGGCCCGCTGGAACACCAACGAGACTCTGTTCACCCTGATGATGAACTACATCATCATCGGCGTGGTCCGCTGGCTGCAGGGCGGCCCGTGGGAGGGTCGTCCCGGCTCTCAGATCATCCCCATGTTCGATCAGTCCGCTTGGCTGCCGGAGGTTTTCGGCGTCCACTGCGGCTGGATCATTGTGCTGGTGCTGGTGGTGGTAATGCACCTCTACATGAACTACACCAAGCACGGCTACGAGATCGCCGTCATCGGTGACTCCCTGAACACCGCCCGCTACGCCGGTATGAACGTGGGCCACGTCATGATGCGTACCATGTTCCTCTCCGGTGCCATCAGCGGTCTGGTGGGCTTCATCGTGGCCTCCGGTGCCAACAACACCCTGTATGACGGCGTGGCCAACGGCGTGGGCTTCACCTCCATCACAGTGGCATGGCTGAGCCAGCTGAACGCCTTCGCCATGATCGTCATCTCCGCCCTGCTGGCCATTCTGGAAAAGGGCGCTGAGACCCTCCAGACCGCCATGCAGGTGCCTACCTCCATCAGCGACATCGTCACCGGCATCCTGCTGTTCTGTATGCTGGGCTGCGAGTTCTTCATCAACTACCGCATGATCTTCCGCCGCAAGCAGGCGGAGGCTCCCGCCGCCCCCGCCGCTGCGGAGTCTGATCAGACCGAGAGTAAGGAGGATGCGTCATGCTGAATACCGTGAATCTGTTCATCGCATTGGTGGTGGCCGCCATCACCTACGGCACGCCTCTGCTGTTCGGTACGCTGGGCGAAGTGCTGACGGAGAAATCCGGCAGCCTGAATCTGGGCGTGGAGGGCATCATGTTCATGGGCGGTGCCATCGGCCTTGGCGGTGTGTTCTACTACGAAAAGGCCGTGGAATCTCCCAGTGCTTTTCTGGCGGTGCTCATCGGTCTGCTGTGCGCCTTCATCGCCGGCGGCATCGCCTCTCTGATCTTCAGCTTCCTGACCATCACCCTCCGGGCCAACCAGAACGTCACCGGTCTGGCGCTGACCATCTTTGGCACCGGCGTGGGCCAGTATATTGGCGAGATCATGCGGATCCGTGAGGGCGGCTTCGTGGCCGTGGGCAATGACCTGAAGGCCGTATTCATCAGTTCCCCCTTCCCTCAGGCCATGCAGGATATCCCCTACGTGGGCAAGATCCTCTTCGGCAACAGTATCTTCTTCTATTTGGGGGTGGTGCTGGCCATCGTCATGCACCTGTTCCTCAACAAGAGCCGCACCGGCCTGCAGCTGCGCTCTGTGGGCGAGTCCCCGGCTACTGCCGATGCCGCCGGCATCAACGTCAGCCGCTATCGCTATCTGGGCGCCATCATCGGCGGCGGCATCTCTGCTGTGGGCGGCATGGTGTACATCACCACCATCGCCGGCTGCGTATGGAACCACGAGGGTCTGTCCGGCGTGGGCTGGCTGGCCGTGGCGCTGGTGATCTTCTGCCTGTGGCGTCCTCTGTCCGCCATTTGGGGCTCCGTGCTGTTCGGCGCTCTGATGATCCTGTACCTGCGTCTGACGATCCCCTTCATCCCCACGCAGCTGTATAAGATCCTGCCCTATGTGGTGACGCTGGTGGTGCTGATTATCGTGTCCCTGCGGAAAAAGCGGGAGGATCAGCCCCCCACCTCTCTGGGCCTGAACTACTTCCGGGAGGACCGATAAACCGACCCGAATATCCCCCGATCCTTCGGGGGATATTCTTCTGAAAGGAGTAATGATCTATGGCGAGCCTGCTGATCCGCAGCATCCGCTATCTGGTGACCTGCGACGATAAGGACCAACTGCTGGAGGACGTGGACCTCTACTGCGAGGACGGCCTCATCCGTCAGATCGGCCCCCATCTGGACATCACCGCCGACCGAACCATCGACGCCAGCCATATGCTGTGCTATCCCGGTCTGGTGAACACCCACCACCACCTGTATCAGGTGTTCTCCCGCAACCTCCCACAGGTGCAGAATATGGAGCTGTTCGACTGGCTCAAAACCCTCTATGAGATCTGGAAAAATCTGGACGAGGACGTCATCCGCCTCTCCTCCCTCACCGGCATGGGCGAGCTGATGAAGCACGGCTGCACCACCTGCTTCGACCACCACTATGTGTTCCCCACCCACGCCGGAGACCTGATCGGCGCCCAGTTTGCCGCCGCCGACACGCTGGGCATCCGGATGTATGCCTCCCGTGGCAGCATGGATCTCAGCGTCAAGGACGGCGGCCTACCGCCGGACAGCGTGGTGCAGACGGTGGATGAGATCATGACGGACTCCGCCCGGCTCATCGAGAAGTACCACGACACCTCCTACGGAGCCATGCACCGCATCGCTCTGGCTCCCTGCTCTCCTTTCTCCGTGTCGGCGAAGCTGCTGCGCCAGAGCGCCATTCTGGCCCGCCAGTACGGCGTGCGGCTGCACACCCACCTGTGTGAGACCAAGGACGAGGAGAACTTCATGCTCCAGAGGGAGGGCATCCGCCCTCTGGAGTACATGGAGCGTCTGGGCTGGACGGGCAGCGACGTGTGGTTCGCCCACGGCATCCACTTCAACGACGAGGAGCTGCGGGTGCTGGCCAAAACCGGCACCGGCGTGGCCCACTGCCCCATCAGCAACATGAAGCTCTCCTCCGGCATCGCCCGGATCCCGGAGATGTTGGAGCTGGGCGTTCCCGTGGGACTGGCCGTGGACGGCAGCGCCTCCAACGACGGCTCCAGCCTTATGGAGGAGCTGCGGGTAGCCTTCCTGCTCCACCGCCTGAACGCCAGCCGCCGGGCCCCCACCGGTTACGACGTGCTGAAAATGGCCACCCGTGGCAGCGCCCGGCTGCTGGGCCGGGACGATATCGGCCAGCTGGCGGTGGGCAAGTGCGCCGACCTCTTTATGATCGACAGCCGCCGTCTGGAGCTGGTGGGTTCCTGCTTCGACCCCAAGTCTGTGCTGGGTACCGTAGGCGTCCGGGGCCCGGTGGACTACACCGTGGTTCATGGCCGTGTCACCGTGGCCCAGGGCCATCTCATGACGGTGGACGAGGAGCGCCTGGCACAGGATGCCGAGACCTGCTGCCGCCAATATCTGGCCCGCTGAAACAAGATCAGCACCCACCCGCTTGGCGGGTGGGTGCTGATCCTTTCATTTTTCTGCTCCTCCGCAGTCCCTTACGCAAACTTGCCCCGGTATTTCCGCATACTCTCGGCAAACAGCTCAGCGCTGGTGGGCGGCGTGTAGGTGATGGCATTGGCCCCGGCCTCGATGGTGGCCCGGATGGTGTCATCCGTCGGCCCGCCGGTGGCAATGATAGGCACCTCCGGGAATATCTCCCGGATATGGGCCACGATCTCCGGCGTCCGGGCCGCCCCGGACACATTGAGGAAATCCACCCCCGCCGCCAGCTTCCCGGCCACGTCCGCCTGCTCCGACACCACCGTGTACACCAGCGGGATCTCCACCGTCTCCTTGATGGCCCGAATGGCCTCCTCGGTGATGAAGGCGTTGCACACCAGCCCAAAGGCCCCCTGATGCTCGGCATAGGCGGCGATGCTGGCCGACCTCTGCCCATTGGTGAGGCCACCCCCCACCCCGGCAAACACCGGCACCTCCGACACCGACAGAATGGCCTGGGTGATAGCCGGCTGGGGCGTAAAGGGATACACGGCGATGACGGCGTCGGCGTTGATGTTCTTGATAATGGCCACATCCGTGGAAAACACCAGCGACTTGATGCGCCGCCCGAAAATGCGAATGCCGCTGCACTCGCTGATGCAGCGGGGAACCTGAATGCTGTGCTTGCGCAGCTCCCCCTCATAAACCGGTACAAACTTCTTCACCGTCATCCCTCCATGTCTTATATTATTAGACACATTGTAGCATATCTCCCTGTCTCTGTAAACATTTCCCAAGTTATTCGTCAGATTTTTACGTTTTGTTCATTTTTGTAAAGTCCCTTAACAGGATGCAGCTTATAAGGGATACGTCCCCCTGCCGATCACTTGCGATCGAAGTTCGTGTGTGCTATACTGAATATCCATTCGGCAAATCGGCGTTTGTGGAAGTAATTATGCTTGCTTTATATGAGCCAAAATATGAGGACTTGTGGTTTCGGCAAATGATGCTGGCTGATGAAGATACCATGTCCTACCATCGTGCATGGGGTGGGACAATTCCCTGGCCGGAAGATAAATCCCCGTCCATCGGTTTGACCTGCTCCCTTTTGTCCATTGTTTTCTCCTTGGCCGCAATTTCCTTTGCTCCGGAAAACCTCAAACATCATCTCAGGAGGCCGTCATGAATCTCTCCATCGTACAGGGTGACATCACCCAATTCCACGCTGATGCCATCGTCAATGCCGCCAACACCTCCCTGCTGGGCGGTGCCGGGGTAGACGGCGCCATCCACCGGGTCGCCGGGCCGGGCCTCATGGCCGAGTGCAAAACGCTGAACGGCTGCCCCACCGGCGAGGCCCGCATCACCGGTGGCTATGACCTACCCTGCCGGTACGTGATCCACACCCCCGGCCCCATCTGGCGTGGCGGCGGCCACGGCGAGGCCGCCCAACTGGCCTCCTGCTACCGCAGCTGCCTGACGCTGGCGCTGGAGAACGGCTGCCGCACGGTGGCCTTCCCTTCCATCAGCACCGGTGTCTACCACTATCCGCTGATGCAGGCGGCTCATGTAGCCCTGAAGGCCATCACGGACTTTCTGCGCCTTCATCCGCAGCTGTCCGTCACCATGGTCTGCCACTCTTCCCAAGCCCTCCACGCCTATCAGGTGGTGTGGAATATGCTCTATCAGGAGACGAAGCCCCATGAGGACTGACCCCCATAGCGTGCGCCGCCCGTAAGCAGCACACCCTCCGAAGGGAAAGCGCCGCCCCACCGGGCGGCGCTTTCGTCTATCGCACTCTTCAGATCTTGATAAGCTCATACGCTCTGGTACCGATGCCGATCTTCTCGGCGTGCTCCAGACAGCTCATCCAATCCGTCTCCGGATGGATGCGATGGAAGTGGTCGTGGTCATGGGCGTCACCGCCGTCGGCGGCAGAACCCCGTATCACCGGCTGAGCATTGACGGCATCCACACAGGCCATATCCAGTGCCACCGGGTCGAAGGAGGCAAACATTCCCACATTGGGAACAATGGCGGCGTCGTTCTCGGCGCGACAGTCGCAGTTGGGCGACACGTCGATGACCAGCGAGATATGGAAGCAGGGCCGCCCGTCCACCACCGCCTTGGAGTACTCTGCGATCTTTCGGTTCAGATTCGTCACCGTCTCATCCCAGTCGATCTGGATGGCGTTCCGGGGACAGATGGCGATGCAGCGGCCGCAGCCCACGCAGCGGCTGTGATCGATGTTGGCCTTTCTCTCCGCAACGGACAGAGCGCTGTGGGCGCAGATCCTGGTACACATCCCGCAGCCCACGCAGTGTTCATGGTTCACATGGGGCTTTCCGGCGTTGTGCTGCTCCATCTTTCCGGCCCGGCTGCCGCAGCCCATGCCGATGTTTTTCAGAGCGCCGCCGAAGCCCGCCTCCTCATGGCCCTTGAAGTGGGTCAGGGAAATGAACACGTCGGCATCCATGACGGCCCGGCCGATCTTGGCCTCCTTCACCAGCCGGCCGCCCACCACCGGCACAGCCACCTCGTCGCTGCCCTTGATGCCATCTGCGATGATGACCTGACATCCCGTGGTCATGGGATTGAAGCCGTTGAGACACGCCGTATCCAGATGATCCAGCCCATTCTTCCGTCCCCCTACATACAGGGTGTTGCAGTCGGTGAGGAAGGGCTTGCCACCCCGCTCTTTCACGAAATCTGCCACCGTCTTGGCCCAGTTGGGCCGCAAGAAGGCCAGATTGCCCGGTTCACCAAAGTGCATTTTGATGGCCACGAACTTCCGGTCGAAATCGATTTCGCCCATCCCGGCGGTTTTCATGAGGCGGGTCAGCTTCTGCTGGAGATTCTCGTGGAAATCCGCCCGCAGATCTGCCCAATAAACTTTTGATGCCATAGGGATCCCCCGTTTTCTGTAAATTGATATTTTCAGTCTACCACATTTCCCGAAAATATGGTAGACTGAAAGTATCCATAAGGAGGTGTTTTTATGCGTCTCTTGACCCACACCGTCACCCCGCAGGAGGCCGGTCTGCCGGTACGAACCCTGCTGCGCCGGCAGCTCCGCATCTCCGGCAGCTTTCTGGCCAAGCTGAAGTGGCGGCCCGGCGCCATCACCCTGAACGGCGTCCCTGTCATCGTCTCCACCCGCACAGAGGCCGGCGACGTGCTGGCGGCGGACGTCTCCGACCTGCCGGGAGAAAACCCCCACATCCGCCCCGTGGCCTATCCGCTGGATATTCTGTGGGAGGACGAGGATCTTCTCCTGCTGAATAAGCCCGCCGGCATCGCCATCCATCCCTCCGCCCTGACGGAGGAGACCGTCACCGTAGCCGGTGCCGTGTGCCACTACCTCCGCACCGGCAGCTTCCACTGCGTCAACCGTCTGGACCGTGGCACCACCGGCGTCATGGCCGTGGCCAAAACCGGCTACATCCACCGCCTGTGCATGGAGTCGCTGCACTCCGATTCCTTCCTCCGGGAGTACCGTGGCATCTGTCTGGGAGCGCCTCAGCCCCTCTCCGGTATCATCGATCTGCCCATCAGCCGGGACCCCGGCTCTCTGCTCCGCCGCACCGTGGACCCTATGGGCCTTCCCGCCCGAACCCTCTACGAAACGCTGCTGCCGGGGGAGCTGTCTCTGCTGCGGCTGCTGCCCCAGACGGGCCGCACCCACCAGCTGCGGCTCCAACTCTCCGCTGTGGGCCACCCGCTGGCCGGGGACTGGCTCTACGGCACCGAGGACCCCGCCCTCATCCCCCGTCCGGCGCTGCACTCCTACCGTCTCCGGCTCCTGCACCCCGTGACCCGCCGCTGGCTGGATGTCACCGCCCCGCTGCCGGAGGATATGCGCCGCCTGCTCCCGCCGGACTGCGATCCCGCATAAAAGCTGCCCCGCCTGCATCGCAGGCGGGGCAGCTTTTTCCCATCAGCCGTCCGCAGACGGCCCTTATTCCATCATCTGCCGCGCAAAGCACCGGGCCTTCTCCCGGATCCCCGGCAGGCGCACCAGACTCCCCCGCTCATTGGCTGTCTCCAGCAGGCAGAACCGTGGCGGCAGATAGAAGGCCTTATTCATGTTCAGCGCCGAGATCAGTTGCCGGGCCAGCAGATCGCCGCCGGAGTAGCCGGACACCACCAGCCCGTAAAGCCGCTTGTCATAGAACCGGGTCTGGCGAAACAGCGCCGTCAGACGGTTGACGCAGGCGGTGAGATTGGCGGAGAGGGCATCGTTGTAGTTGGCGCAGACCATCACCAGCGTGTCGCAGGAGCGCACCGCCGGATACACCTCCTCCACCATCGGCCCGCCATAGAAGCACCCGCCCCGCTCCCCGAAATGCATACAGGCGGTGTAGCTACATCCGTTGCAGTCGGCCATGGTCCCGTTCCGCAGGCAGATCTCCTGCACCTGCACCTCCGGCGGCAGAGACCGGCGCACCATCTCCCACAGCGCCAGTGTGTTGGATGTGCTGCGCTGGGAGGCGTGCAGCGCCAGCACCCGCCCCACAGGGGCAGGACCCTCCCACGCCGCCAGCCGCTCCAGCAGCTCCGATACGGCGGCCCGGAAGGCCGTCTCCTCATCGGTGCCGCCGATCTGGGCCTGCACCCGGAAGTTCCGCAGGGAACCGGTGGCCTCCACCAGCGGGCGTCCCAGAAAGGCGCAGCCCGCCTGATTTGCGGCGAACACCAGATCACGGGCGGCGTCCTTGGTGTAGAGCTCTCCCCGCCCCGTCACCACCAGTCCCGCTACGCAGCCCGCCAGCAGCGTCCGGCTCCTCCGCAGGGTCATCAGCATCCGATATCCGCTCTCGCTGCATCCGCTCTCGTCCAGCGCCAGAGCAAACAGCAGACGCTGCCCGGCCAGCCCCTCCAGCCCCGCATCCGGGTCACGGATCTGGCTGTCCGGCGGCAGCAGCGGCCTCAGCAGCGCCAGCAGCTCCCGGCTGTATGGATTCTCCGGCAGCAGCACCGTCAGTGCCATCCACGCTCCCTCCTCTTCATCGGATCGCCCGCAGGCGCTCCATGGTATCTCTCAAACGCTCCTGCAAGGCCTCCGGCAGGGGCAGCCGCTCCGGCTCCGTCCCCGTAGGGAGCAGCCGGTTTCTGGCCCCCATAAACACCCCATCCAGATAGGTGGACGAACAGTGCCACTGTCCCCGCAGACAGGCCAGCAGGCTCAGCGCCCCGGAGCTGAGGGCCGGGGCCACATAGGGCTTGAAGCCCAGCCGCCGCATCTCCAGATTGGCCTGGACCACCCGCTCCGTCAGCTCACGGGACAGTGCGTCATCGTAGTGCTCTATGGAGTTGGCCGCCACCAGATCGGCCCCGTGGGGGCCGTAGGTACGCCCCTCTGTCAGAAAGGCGGCAAACCGTGGCTCCTTCCGGGCATAGTACATGGCTCTGGCCTGCATGACCCCCAGTCCGAAGCCCCGCACCTGATGGGAAAACAGCCCTCCGCCGTCCCACCGGCCCGTCTCGTCCCGGTTGCTCTCCTCCAGCACCGCCCGGCACAGGGGATCCACCGGATCGCTGACCACGCAGAACATTCCTCCATAGCGCCGCTGCCGGGCCATGCGGGCATAGCGGACCGCCAGCTCCCGGTTCACCTGATACTGGGCCATGCGGACGTCCCCGGAGGTAACGGAGGTATCCGGCACGAACCGGGAGGCGCAGAACAGGAACACATCCCCGTCAAACACCTCCTCCGGGGATACGATCTCCACCGGCGGCAATCTCTCCCCCTCCGGTGAGACGATCTGGTTCAGCTCCATCTCCCACCGCTGGGGAACGTTCTCCCGCACGTCGCAGATGCCGACGGAGTCGATGACGTCGCCTCCCAGCAGCCGCAGCCCCATAAGAAGAGTGCTGCCCACATCGCCCAGCGCCAACAGGTTCACCCGCACACGCTCCCTCCTCCGGAGGGGAGGCAGCAGCTCCTCATACCGGGGGTGGGTCAGATTTACCGCCCGCACACGCCCGGCGGCTATGGCCGCCGCCAGCGCCGAATCTGTCTCCGGCTCCTCCGCCGTCACAAGGGTCGATACCCCCTCCTCCGCGGTCAGCAGGGACGGCGCCGTCACCGGGAAGGTATCCCGCCCGGCGCCGGGGGTGCGGTGAAAGCCGAACAGCACCTCCCCCGCCTCCGGCAGAGCGTGCAGCGCCGGAAGCGCCAGCACCTCCCGGCTGCACAGGGGATAGCCGCCGCAGTCATAGTATCGCACGTTAGCCTCCTTATTCTGCGGGACGCACCCGCTTCAGCAGCTCGATGTCCTCCTCCAGATAGGTGGAGGCGGTACGGCTCAAATCATAGGTCATGCACCCGCCCTTGTCCGGATACAGGGGCAGGATCACCGCCTCGCTGAGGCGGTTCAGCGTCAGGTTCCGGGCGTAGAGGGAGCGGTACTCCGCCTCCAGTGCCAGCAGGATGTCCCTTGCGTTTTCCAGACAGCACAGGCTCAGCCGCCACGCCACATCCGGGGCAATGGGGGCAAATTCCGGGGAGGCGTAGGGCAAGATGCGGTTGACAGAGGGCTGAAGCCCCTCCGTGGGCCGATCCCGCCGCCGCACGGTGTCTCCGCCGATGAAGGGATACAGGGTGGACTCCACGAATCGCATCCGCAGATTGGGCAGATAGTAGATGCTCTCCACCGGATACCCCAGCTCCTCCATCAGATCCCGGCCCATGCCGGTAAGATAGCCCACCAGCACCAGATCCACCTGCGTTCCCGTCTCCTTCAGCAGCGGCGACAGGCTCCGCAGCCGCTTTCCGTCGTGGAGCAGATCATCCACCAGAATGACGGGCCGGTCAAATGCCCGGATGGTCCGCACCTGATCCGGCAGCGGCGAATACTCCGGGTAGGCCTCGATGGCATAGTCCGACAGATCTGCCTCGTATACCTTGTCGGTACGCAGGGTCTTGGTGACGGTGTTAGGCACCGCCACGCCCCGCAGCAGCTTTCCATAGGGGACGCAGATATCCGGCCCCTGCCGCCGGGGCGTCACCGGCTCGGCGGGTACACCGTTGCGTGCGGTGATGCGCTGGAGCAGCCGGTGATAGATGATCCCAGCCGACAGGCTCAGCACCAGTGACCCCGGCTGCAACTCCGTCAGCGCCTCCTGCAAGCGCCGATGGGCGACGGCCACCGCCGCCGTCACACGGGGCATGGAGGCCAGCGGAGCCTTGATGGAGGTGTCCACGTTGTGGCTCAGCACGATGGGGCAGCGCATATCCACCTCCAGCACCGGCCGCCCCGACACCGGAGCCGGGACAAAGCCCTGCCGCCGCAGCAAATTCAGCACATAGCTGTGCTCTGCACCGGGCAGCGGATCGTACAGGGCGCAGGGATACTCCCGCCCCAGTGCCATGGTAAACACCTCCGTCAGCAGCAGCTGCCCCAGCTCCCGCTGCTGGCTGCCGTCCGGCACCCACAGTCCGCTGATGAGCAGCGCCCGACCCCCGGCCTTCTGCCGCACATAGCCGGAGAGCTCCAGACTCCCCAGCCGGTCATACAGCTCACGGGACTCCAGCTGCCGGTAGCTGACGGCTCCCAGCACCTGCCCCTGCATCCCGTGGCGCAGCAGCAGGAGACTGTCGCCGCACTGCCACAGCTTCTCCACCATGGCGGCGGGGCAGATCCCCTCCAGCATGGCCTCCATGGAGGCATCCGGCCGGGGATAGTCGGTAAAATCCAGATCCTCCGTCCGCAGCAGGGGCTTGTCCTGCGGCTCCCGCAGATACAGCCCCCTCCGATAGATGAACTCCTGCACCGCCGGGTCCACCAGATTGCTGATGTCCCGGTTGGCGTCCACCGCCTCCCGGATGCGGGTGGAGCTGATCTCCTCCAGCGGCTCCGGTAGCGTCAGCTCCAGCACCTTGCCGTAAATGCCGCCGTAGCCGCCCCCGGCCTCCTGACCGGGCCGGCGGAATATGATGTGGTCAAAGGTATGGATGGAATCCGGCTCCACGGGCTTGCGATAGGAGGAGGCGTGAGCCACCACGTCGCTTCCCACGGCGATGGACACCTTCCGTCCGGGGAAGGCCTGCCGCAGCCGATGGAGGTTCTCCGGGTTGGCGATGTTCACCGGGAAATCCTCCGGGAAGATCTGCACATGGAACTCGTCCGCCACCGACATGGCGGCAATGCGCCGCCGGATGCGGTAGGGCTGGGTGCGCTTGGACCACGAGAATTCATCGATGGCCAGCAGTACCTCGAAGCCCCGATCCCGGATGGTTCGGACAATGGCCTTGTGGGACAGGGTGAATGGGTCGAAGGTACCGGGGAAAAAGGCGATGGGCCGTGGCGCTTCAAAGGTAAAGCCGCCCCGCAGCCGCTGGGCCGTCAAAAAGCGGTACAGCCGCCCCAGCATGGATGCCCGATAGTAGAAGGACAGTGCATCCCCGTCCTCCTGACGGCAGGTGGTCAGCAGCTTCCGTGCCGTCAGGGGGAAGGCCCGGCTCTTCTCGCCGTTGCTGAGCTGTGCCGAGCCGAACACCCGCTGTCCCAGCACCAGCATGGCCTCCTGCCGGGTCTCGCCGTCGATACCCGCCAGTCCCCGCATCAGCATCCCCAGCAGCCGGTCCCGGCGGCGTAGGCACGTCTCCTCCGCTTCCTCCGGGAACCGCTGATGATAGACGTCATACTCCTCATAGATGACGCCCACGGTGTCCAGCACCGGGGCCACGATGCGGCTGCTGGAGGCGCTGAGGGTCACCCCCAGATCCGCCAGACACTCGTCCAGCTGCTCCGGCGGCAGCCATAGGGCAAGCCGCCCCAGATAGTCGGGAATGTACTTGGTGAACTCCTGCTGCCCCAGCTCCAGCCCCCGGCACAGCTCCACGGAGACCTCATTGCGCTGATCCACCGTCAGCCGGGGAGCGATCTCCAGCAGCGCCAATCCTGCGCCGTGGCGCACCGTGACCCGGTCGCTGACCTTGATGAGGTTAGAAAGATGCGTGGCGATGTGCAGGGCCGAGCCGTGGTCGTTCCGTGCATCATCCGTCAGCAGCCGCAGGTTCACCTGCTTGATGATCCACGGCGTGGCGGTCTTGAGGTTATCCAGAAAAATATCCGATACCTGCGTCTCCTGCAAGGTCAAGCCTCCGGCGCAGATATCCTCCCGCAGCAGGGCCAGCGACATATTGCCGCAGTCCATCTCCTGCAAAATTTTCAGAGGCCGCTTCTGCCGGGGCATGGAGGTGTGGACGTGATCCAGCAGCAGCATGGCCGCCGCCTGCACCGTCAGGCTCTCCCGCCCGGACAGTACCTCCGCCGCACGGAGCAGTGCATTCAGCTGTGGCCGGGTACACAGCTCCAGCGGCAGGTCCGCCGCCGCATCCAGCAGCTGCAGCGCCACCTGATCGTCCAGCTGCTCCGGCCGCCGCAGATACGCCAGCACCGGCGCCAGAAACCGCTCCTCCCGTCCGGGGCAGCGGGAGAGCAGGGACTTCACGCAGAATTTCAGGGTGAACCGGATCCACCCCCGGTGCTGGGGCATCAGCTTGTGATCCGGATAGATGATCTTCTCCAGATACAGTCTCCACTGATCCAGATCCGTCACCGTCCGCAGATCGGGACGGCTGTCCGCCGGACGCTCCTTGGCGTAGCCTGCGTGGAACCCTGCGATGATCTCTCCCATGAGAGCCGCCGCCTGACGGCGGATATCCCCCTCACGGTGCATCAGCAGCTCATAGAGAAAGGCCAGCGTCTGCACCTTCTGTGGAATGTGCAGATACAGGGAGTAGGACTCGAACACCCCCAGATAGGCCCGCAGCCGCCGCCAGTTGGTCTCACCACGAGCCTGCTCCAGCAGGGAGGCAAAGCTCCGCTGCCCGGTAAGCCGGTCCATCAGCTCCACATTGTGGGCCACACACTGCATGGTCAGGGACTCCAGCACTTCCGCATCCTCCATCAGGGCCACCGCCCGCTCCGGCACCGGCTGCGTGTCCGCCCCCTGCATGGTCACATCCACCCCCCGGCGGATCATATACGCCTCGAAGTCCTGCAAGCGGGCGTAAACTCTGGTGTAGCGGCGGCGCTTCTCCCCGTCCACGTCGTCTAACTTGTTCAAAATCACGTCAAAGGCCTCCGCCAGCGACGAGATGTGGGTGATCTCATGGCCCTTGGGGTCATGGGTCTGCTTCACCCGGAAGTCCGCATAGATCAGCAGCAGCGCCTCCGCCGACAGATACTCCGGCTCCAGATCCCACACCGAGTGGTTGGCGGCCACATGGCCGATGTCCGTCAGCCGGTGGCGGCGGAACCACAGATCCGTGTAGTAGTAGTGCAGATACGCTACCCGCTCCCCCGGATGGCAGCCGAACTTGCCGATGTCGTGTCCGGCGGCGCTGCCGGATACCAGCGCCAGATCCACTGCCGTTCCACTGCGCCGCAGCGCCCGGCCGCAGGTCAATGCGATGTGATGCACCCCGGCGATATGCTCCAGCGTGCGGTAGGGCGTCACCTCCAGCCCCAGCCGCATCATCTCATAGACGTACTCCCGCTTCCACTGCCGCAGCATCTGTCGATAGCTGGCGCCGCAGGCGCAATCCGCCGCCTCTGTCTCCGATAGAAAGTCGAAATCCCATGCCGGGTCAAAGGGCAGCTTCTCCCGTTCGGCGGCAAAAAGCACCTGCAAAAGCGACAGGAAAAACACCGCCCCGGCGTCATAGGTCGTAGGGGCCTCCTTCTCCGGGAACAGCTGCCGCCGGGCAAAGTCATAGGCAAAGTGCAGCCACCCCACCTCCGGCTCTCCGCCGGAAAGCTCCGCCAGCTCCGGTCGGCACAGCTCCAGCACGTCGCCGCAGCGCAGCCGGGTGCCGTCGTAAAGGGGCGCAAAGCGCTGGATGTAGTTCTCGCTCTCCAGCCGCTCCAGCAGGGGCTGGCCGCTGAAATACTCCGCCGTAGGGCGGCCGGTGAGCCGCCGCAGCAGGGCCGTGTTCATCTGTCGGATGCGTTTTCTGTTCATGGTGTGACCTCCCGCCGGATGGATGCTGTTTTTTCCATTATGCCACAATTTCCCTCCGTCTTTCAAGGCGCAGCCGGGATTTTTTCACAAAAAGCCGCCCCTCCCGCTTCAAAGCACACCCCCCTTGGCCCCGCAAAAAGCCTCGCAGAGTTTGCCGCCCGCAGGCGGCAAAGAATTGAAATCATTTTCTCTTGCGATATATGCGTGAGAGAAAATACTTCTCAGGCTGCAAGTGTGGAATTTGTGCGCCTATGGCACACAAATTATGTGCGCAGCAGACTGCAAGCCTTTTGTCGAAAAAACCGGAGGGTTTATCGACAGTCACAAGCGGCAGGAGGTCACTTCCTCCTGCCGCTTTTCGGATACGCCTTATTCCGCCGTCTCCAGCGATGCCTGCACAAAGCCCCGGAACAGCGGGTGGGGCCGGTCGGGACGGCTCTTGAACTCCGGGTGGAACTGCGCCCCCACGAACCAGCGGTGGGCAGGCTCCTCCACGATCTCCACCAGACTGCCGTCCGGGGACAGGCCCGACAGCCGCAGCCCCGCCGCCTCCATCTCGCAGCGGAAGCGGTTGTTGAACTCGTACCGATGCCGGTGGCGCTCGGAGATATCCTCCGTGCCGTACTCCCTCCGGGCCAGACTCCCCTCCGCCAGCCGGCAGGGGTACTTGCCCAGCCGCATGGTGCCGCCCTTGGCGGTAACGCCCACCTGATCGGACATCAGGTCAATGACGGGATGGGCCGTCATGGCGGTGAATTCGGCGCTGTGGGCGTCGGCCCAGCCCACCACGTGGCGGGCAAACTCGATGACGGCGATCTGCATCCCCAGGCAGATCCCCAGATACGGCACCTGATGCTCCCGTGCATATTGAGCCGCTAAAATCATCCCCTCGATGCCCCGATCCCCGAAGCCGCCGGGGACCAGCACGCCGCCGCACCCGGCCAGCATCTGCTCCACGTTCTCCGCCACCAGTGTCTCGGAGTCCACCCACCGGATGGACACCTCTGCGTCGCAGGCGGTGCCTGCGTGGAACAGGGACTCCACCACGCTGAGATACGCATCGTGCAGGCCCGTGTACTTCCCCACCAGCGCAATGGTCACATGGCGGTGTACCCCGTGGATCTTCTCCACCATGGCCCGCCACCGGGCCATGTCCGGCTCCACCACCGGCAGCCCCAGCTTGCGGCAGGCCACCCGGCACAGCCCCTCCCGCTCCAGCAGCAGCGGCACCTCATACAGGGTGGAGGCCGTGACGTTGGGGATGACGCAGTCCTCCTCCACGTTACAGAACAGGGCGATCTTCCGCCGGATATCCCCGGTGATGGGGCTATCCGTGCGGCACACCAGAATGTCCGGCTGGATGCCGATGCTCAGCAGTTCCTTCACCGAGTGCTGGGTGGGCTTGCTCTTCAGCTCCCCGCTGCCGGGGATGGACACGATCAGCGGCACATGGATGTACAGCACGTTCTCCTTGCCCTTCTCCGCCGCCACCTGCCGGATGGCCTCCAGAAAGGGCTGGCTCTCGATGTCGCCCACCGTGCCGCCTATCTCGGAGATGACCACATCCGTCTGCCCGTCATCCATGGCATAGATACGGTTTTTGATCTCATCGGTGACGTGAGGGATGATCTGCACCGTGCCGCCCAGATAGCCCCCCTGCCGCTCCCGGTTCAATACGCTCCAGTAGATTTTCCCGGAGGAGACGGAGGAGTTGGCGTCCAGCGCCTCGTCCACGAACCGCTCATAGTGGCCCAGATCCAGATCCGTCTCCGCCCCGTCATCGGTGACGAACACCTCCCCGTGCTGATAGGGACTCATGGTGCCGGGATCCGCGTTGAGGTACGGGTCAAACTTCTGGTTCCTGACCCGCAGGCCGCACTGCTTCAGCAGCCGCCCCAGAGATGCGGCGCAGATGCCCTTGCCCAGCCCGGACACCACACCGCCGGTGACAAAAATATACTTCATGGCTCCCTCTCCTTTTGACAGCGGGGCGCTTCTCCGCCCCCTGATTTTTTTACCCACCGATTTTACCGCCGGAGAAAAACGCCGTCAAGCCCGCAGAATCATCAAGATTTTTCCCCTCCCGCCCCCTGTGCATGGGGCAGTCCTCTGAAATTTCCCTCCCGGAGAAAATTTCTCTTGCATCCCGGCCTTCGGCGTGATATGGTAGATTTGAACCCGCCTTTTCCGCCGGGTCCTTTTCCGCATAAAAACAGCCCTCACGGCGCTGCCGTGAGGGCTGTTTCACCTTTTGTCATTCCTCCTGCCGCAGCAGGGCCGTCAGTGCCTGCACCCGTCGGGCCAGCCGGGCAAATTCGCCGCAGGTCAGGGCCTGCCGCCCGTCGGAGAGAGCCTCCTCCGGCCGGTCATGGACCTCGATCATCAGTCCGTCCGCCCCGGCAGCTGCCGCCGCCAGCGCCAGCGGAGCCACCAGCTCCCGCCTCCCGGCGGCATGGCTGGGATCGGCCAGCACCGGTAGGTGGGACTGCTCCTTCAGGGCGGCAATGCCCGCCACATCCAGCGTGGCCCGGCTGTCCGTCTCGAAGGTGCGGATGCCCCGCTCGCAGAGGATCACCCGCTCATTGCCGCCGGCAAGGATGTATTCCGCCGCCTGCAATAGCTCCGTCACGGTGGCCCCGAAGCTGCGCTTCAGCAACACCGGCTTCTCCTGCCGCCCCAGCTCCCGCAGCAGCTCGAAATTCTGCATATTCCGTGCGCCCACCTGCAAGACGTCCACCTCCCGGAACAGCGGCAGCTGCCGGGGATCGGTGATCTCCGACACCACCGGCATCCCCGTCTCCCGGCCCGCACGGCACAGCAGCTCCAGCCCCTCGGCCCCCAGCCCTCCAAAGGTATAGGGGGAGGTCCGGGGCTTGAAGGCGCCGCCTCGCAGCAGCTGCGCCCCGGCGGCGGACACCTGCCGGGCGATGGAGGTCACCTGCTCCGGCGACTCCACGGCGCAGGGCCCGGCAATGAGGCAGAAGTCCCTCCCGATGCGTGCCTTGCCCACGGCCACCACCGTGTCCTCCGGATGCCCCGTCCGGGCCGCCAGCGGATACGGCTCCGTCAGCCGCTGTACCGCCCGTACGCCGGGCAGAAGCCGCAGGCTCTCCCCGTCCAGCCGAAAGGTCTCTCCCTCCAGCACCAGCACCTCCCCGCCGGGATGCGCCACCGTGACGCCGGTTCCCTCCAGCCGCTGCCGCAGCGCCTGCTGCACCGCCGCCGCCTGATTTTTCTCTGTGAGAATGAACATATGCCGCCTCCGGGATCATGATCTGAATCTTTATTATATCGGACTGCGCCCCGGATTGCAACGGGGAAACCACAGGGACTTTTCGTTGACACGGCGGCGAAATGTGATATAATAGACAGTGTGTTGCAATATACCCGCCTGCGTGCGTATCTTGTGTATTGACCGGAGGAGGACATATGGAACGTAAATTCATTCTCAGCTGCTGCTCTACCGTGGACCTTCCCTATTCCTATATGCAGAGCAGAGACATTCCCGTGCTGTTTTATACCTACGTGGTGGACGGGCAGGAGTACGTGGACGACATGGGCCGTGACCCGGAAGCTCTGCCCCGGTTCTACCGTTTTCTGGAGGCGGGCAAGCTGCCCCAGACCTCCCAGATCAATGTCGGCACCTATCTGGACTTCTTCGAGGCCCAGCTGGAAAAGGGCGATCTGCTGCACATCGCCTTCACCTCCGGCCAGTCCGGCTCCGTCCACAACGCCGTGGCGGCGGCCAAGCTCCTGCAGGAGAAGTACCCTGATAAGAAACTCGTGGTCATCGACTCCCTGTGCTCCTCCTCCGGCTACGGCCTGCTGGTGGATGCGGCGGCGGACCTGCGGGACAGCGGCGCCACGCTGGAGGAGACGGCTCGGTGGGTGCTGGAAAACCGCAACAAGGTCCACCACCAGTTCTTCTCCTCCAACATGACCCAGTTCCGCCGCACCGGCCGTGTCTCCGGCACAGCGGCCATGGTGGCCACCATCATGAACATCTGCCCCATCATGCGGCTGGATGATAAGGGCGCCATCAAGGCTTACAGCAAGGTCCGGGGCAAGAAGAAGGCAGTGGAGACCACCGTGAACGCCATGGAGCAGCACGCTCAGGGCGGCCGGGACTACGACCAGCGCTGCTTCGTCTGCCACTCCCGGTGCCCGGAGGACGCCGCCCTGCTCATCACGGCGCTGGAGGAGCGCTTCCCCCACCTGAAGGGCAAGATCCGCCTGTGCGACATCGGCACCATCATCGGTTCCCATAGCGGCCCCGGCACGGTGGCCGTGTTCTTCCTGGGCGACGAGCGCCCCACTATGGACTGACCCCTTATCCCCCTCAGCGGCACATGGCAAGCCATGTGCCGCTTCTTTTTCGCCCCCACTGTCCATCCTCCCGGACGCCCCGCCGCACTTGTGCAGGATACCGACCAAAACCGCCATTTTTCGTTGCAAAAAGGGGATTGCCATGATAGGATTCGTGTGATACAATATTTCTGTCGCCAATTTACGAGATTTAATAATATACAGAAAGGTATCTGCTAATCATGAATATTAGAATATCCGCTGACAGCACCTGTGACCTGTCCCCGGAGCTCATTGAAAAATACGACATCCGCATCACCCCCCTGTATATCGTCCGGGACGGCCAGTCTCTGATAGACGGCAAGGACATCACCCCCGACGAAATTTACGCCCACGTCAATTCCGGCGGCGGAATGTGCAGCACGGCGGCGGTGTCGGTGTACGACTACACCCAGTTCTTCCGCCGCCAGCTGGAGGAGTGCGACGCCGTGGTGCATTTCCACATCTCCGGCGATATGTCCGCCTGCTACCAGAATGCCTGTATCGCCGCTCAGGAGGTGGGGAACGTCTACCCCGTGGACTCCCGCAGCCTCTCCACCGGCATCGGCCAGCTGGTGCTGGAGGCGGTGCAGCTGACCCGTGAGGGCAAGCTCACCGCTCAGGAGATCGCCCACGAGATGGAGCGCCGCCGGGAGCTGCTGGACGTCAGCTTTCTGGTGGAGCGGCTGGACTTCCTGCACAAGGGCGGCCGCTGCTCGGGCGTTGCCCTGCTGGGGGCCAATATGCTGAACCTGCGCCCCTGCATTCAGGTGAAGGACGGCCAGATGATGGTGGGCAAGAAGTACCGTGGCCCCTATGTGAGCTGCCTGCTCCAGTACATCCGGGAGCGGCTCAAGGGCCGGGATGACATTGACACCCGCCGCATTTTCATCACCGAATCCGGCGGCTTCACCCCGGAGGAGCTGGCGCAGGTGGAGGCCGCCGTCCGCAGCTGCCAGCCCTTTGACGAGGTGCTGCACACACGGGCCGGCTGCACCGTCTCCAGTCACTGCGGCCCCCGCACGCTGGGCATCCTCTATTTCCACACCAAATAATTTTCCTATCATCAACGCCCACCGGAGAGCCGCTGCGCTCCCCGGTGGGCTTTTTCCGGAAAAGCTGCCCCGAGATTTTTCGCAAGACAACTGTCACGGCGCTTGCTTTTCCTACCAGCTTAGTGGTATAATAGGCTCAATAAATGAGGAGGCATACACCATGATTTCCACCAAAGGACGTTATTCCATTCGGATCCTGCTGGATCTGGCCGAGCATCGGGGCGTGGGCTATACCCCCATCAAGGACGTAGCCGCCCGGCAGAGCATCTCCCTGAAATATGTGGAGAAGCTGATGCCCGCCCTGAAAAACGCCGGCCTGCTGGACAGCAGCCACGGCATCGGCGGCGGCTACCGGCTGAACCGTGACCCGGAGCAGTACGACCTGTGGGAGATCCTGCGGGTGACGGAGGGCGAGCTGGCCCCGGTGTCCTGCCTGCAAACGGATGCCTCCCCCTGCCAGCGGGCCGGGGAGTGCCGCACCCTCTCGGTGTGGCAGGGCTACTATGACCTGACCCGGAAATATTTTTCCGGCATCACCTTGGCGGACCTGATGGCCGTTCCGCAGGGCGACAACTACGTCATCTGACCTCCCACTCTGTCTTCCCCCCCAAACGGCAAGGCCCCCGAAGCCATTCGCTTCGGGGGCCTTGCTGTCTTTTACTTCTTCCGCAGCACCATGGCGATGAAGTTCAAATACCTCCGGCCTCCATGGCCTTGCGGTCGCCGATGGCGTATTCGTTATCCTGCCGCAGCCAGTCGGCCCAGAACTCCTCATGGCTCTCCATCTCCCGGACCTGAACTCCCTGACACCGCCCCAGCAGCGCCCGCCAGTAGGCGGCATCGTGCAGATAGTCCACCTGCTCCGGCATCCACGACAGCAGCAGCGCCCGCCAGTAGGCGCGTGCAGATAGTCCACCTGTTCCGGCATCCACGACAGCAGCAGCTCCGCCCGCAGCCGATCGTCCTCTACCCGTCCTGCTTCTCGCCTTTGGCCTTGGCGGCCCGGAGCTTTCGCAGGGTGTACACCACGCTGCACACCACCAGTACCGTGTTGATGGCCAGGAAGACCCAAAACACCGGCGAACTGAGATCCAGCGAATTTCCGGCGATGACCAGACAAACCATCCCCGGCGCAATGGCCAGCCACGACCCCGCCAGATACGTCAGGTAATCCACCCGCAGCATCCCCAACAGCAGTCCCAGCACCTCCATGTTCAGCCCCAGCATATGGATGGCAAAGCACATGGCAAAGCCGTATTCCTGCGTGGCGCTGAAATAGCGCTTGATCTTGGGATGCCGGTCCAGCACCGACTCCAGACTCTCCGTCTTGGTGAACCGCCCCATGGCGTAAGAGATGGATAAGCACGCCGCCGTCCCCACGCCGTTGACGGCCAGCGCCGCCGGCAGCGGCAGCACCATGGACACCATGACCACCAGCGCATTGTATACCACCACGCCGGAAAAGCCCTTCAGTACATATAGTCCCAGCACCACCAGCACCGCCAGCACAGGCCGGTCCGCCACCAGCTGCGGCACCGTATCCAGATCCATGACCCCTGCGGCCAGCAGCACGCCGAATATCGCCGCACACAGGACCATGATCAGCACCGGCAGGTAATCCCTCAGCCGGAATTTTTTCATACAAGCCCTCCTCACGGCGTCCATCCGCTAAAGTTTAGGATATAATCTACCATATCATTATGAATAAAATGTGAACTTTCGCAGTCTTTACGCTCCGTTCACACTTTTCCGCTAAGTCACGGCCCCCCATTCCTGCTGGACACAGCAAAGCCCCGCTTCGCCATCTGGCGAAGCGGGGCTTTTCCCATAATTTGGAAGTCTTCTCCCTTTCGGCGGCCGGTTCAGATGCCTCCGTGCGGCGGGGCAAATTCCCCTGTCAGGGCGTGTCCGTTCTGCCGGAACTATACGTCCACCGAGTCGTCCGGTTCGTGTCCGGTGGACGTCCACCGGACTGTCCGGCAGCCGTCCCACAGGTATCCCGTCCGGATCCGGCAGATATCCAGCCAGTGTCCGGCCATCGTCCGGCTGGTATCCCATCGGGATCGGTCAAGTATCCCGCCGGTATCCGACGGAATAGCCCACCGGTATCCGGTTTTAGGATAGCGCCCGGTCAGGTGTTGAGGAAGGGGTCGTCCAGACGGCCCAGACGGCGGAGCATGGTTTTCTTCACCGCCTTGAAAATATTCTCATATCCGGTGCAGCGGCACAGGTGACCCGACAGCAGCTTGCGAAGCTGGTCATCGGTATAGTATACCCCACGATCCAGGATCTCCACCGCCGTCATGATAAATCCGGGAATACAGAAGCCGCACTGGATGCTGGTCTCCTCCATGAAGGCCTGCTGAATGTCGGAGAGCTCGCCGTTGGGACCCATGAGACCCTCCAGCGTGGTGATATGCTTGCCCTCGGCCCACACCGCCAGATACAGGCACGAGTTATAGCACTCGCCGTCGATGAGGACGTTGCAGGCGCCGCACTCCCCCACCTCGCAGCCCTTTTTCACGGAGGTCATGGAGAAGTCGTTGCGGAGCATATCCGTCAGAGAGGCCCGGACGTCTATCATCCGCTCCACCTCCTTGCCGTTGAGGAAGAAGGTCACCAGCTGATACTGATTCTTTGCCATTACAGCTCACCTCCCGCCAGCTTCACAGACTCCATGAGACACCGCTTGGCGCTCTCCACGGCGATGTGAGAGCGGAATGCCTTGCTGGCCCGCCACGAGTCACGGGGATGGATGTCCTCCAGCACCGCTTTTCCGAAGTCCTCGATGTTCTCCAGCGTCACGGGCTTGCCGTTGATAAACTCCTCGGCGTGAGGCGCACGCATAGGGACAGGCCCCGCCACGCCGAAGGCGATCCGCACCCGGTCGAAGGTCTTTTTATCCTCGCTGAGCCGGGCGTTAACGGAGGTTCCCAGCGTGGCGATATCCATGGCGTTGCGCATGGCGTACTTGATGTAGTGGCCGAAGGTGCGGTCGTAGGATGCCTTGGGGATCAGGATGGCGGTCTGAATTTCGCCCTCCTCCACCCGCAGGTCCACGGTGCCTGCCTTCAGGTAGAAGTCCTTAATGGGTACCCGGCGGACGCCATTTTTGCCGGTGATCTCCACCATGGCCTCCCATGCGTGGAGGGTGGATGCGGAGTCGGCGGAGGTCACACCGTTGCAGGTGTTGCCGCCGATGGTACCGGCATTGCGGATCTGAGGGCCGCCCACCATATCCACCGCCTCGCCCAGCACGTTGATATACTGTTGGATCAGAGGATCGGCGGTGATGTGGCTGAAGGTGGTGAGACTGCCGATGCGGAGGTTCTCCTCCTCATCCAGCGTCACGCCCCGCATTTCACCACAGCCCTGAATACTGATGAGGGCCTTTCCGGCCCGCTTGCCCTCCCGCATCTGCACCAGCACATCGGTGCCGCCGGCGATGATCTGGGCCTCGGGATGCTCCAGCCGCAGACGGATGGCGTCCTGTACGCTTTCCGCCTGATAGAGCGCTGACATATCATACATAGCGGTATTTCCTCCTTAGTCCCGGATCAGGCCCTCTTCCGTGAAGCGCTGGAAGAGGACGTGGGGGGTGATGGGGTCCTGATCGATGGCCACGCCGGTGGCGTTGTAGATGGCGTTGCGGATGGCGGGCGCACCGGAGCAGGCCGGGGGCTCGCCCAAGGCCTTGGTGCCGAAGGCACTGGTGGGTTCGGCGTTCTCCACGAACTGCGCCTCCAGATGGGGGTGGTCCATGATGGTGGAGAGCTTGTAGTCCAGCAGGTTATTGTTCAGAGGCCGGCCGGTCTTTTCGTCGAACAGCAGCTGCTCTGACAGACCGTAGCCAATGGCCATGGACATACCGCCGTGGACCTGCGCCTCTGCCAGCGCCGGGTTCACCAGCTTGCCGCAGTCGTGGACATTGATGATCTCCTGAAGCGTCACCTTGCACATGGGGATGTCCACCTCCACCACGGCAAAGGTGCAGCCGAAGGAATAGGCGTTGTTGCGGATGGTATAAGTACTCTCGGCGGTGATGTGCTGGGAGTCGGCGGGGTCATACTGGGCGTGCATAGCCAGCTCTGACAGGCTCATGAGCACCTTGCCGTCGGTGTTGCGGACGATATTGCCGTCCACGATATCCATGTTGTACACCGCCTGACGGGTGAGCTTGGAGGCATAATCCAGAATCTTCTCCTTCAGCATCAGGCCCGTCTGGCGGATGGAGAAGCCCGCCACATACGTCTGGCGGGAGGCGTAGGCACCCAAGCCCGTAGGCGTGATATCGGTATCCTGACAGGACACCACATGGACCTTGCGGTAATCGCCCAGACCCACCACGTCGGAGGTCATCTGGGCATAGGCGGTATCGGCGCCCTGTCCGATCTCCGTCTCGCCGCACTGCATGGTGACGCTGCCGTCCAGATTCAGCAGCATCCGGTTGGAGGACGTTTCCAGCGAGATGGGGTAGACGGCGGTGTTATACCAGAAGGTGGCCACGCCGATGCCGTGGCGGATGGGGCCGGTCTCCTTGGCGAACTCCGCCTTTTTGCGGTCGTAGTCGATGTACTTCTTTCCCACCTCCAGACACTGGCGGAAGGAATCCTCATAGTTGACGTTGTGGGAGAAGCCGTCCTCGAAGCCCTTGGGCATGAGGTTCTGCATCCGGAAGGCCAGCGGGTCCATACCCACGGCCTTGGCGCACTCGTCCACGTTGGACTCGTCGGCAAAGGAAGCCTGAGGCATTCCGTAGCCACGCATGGCTCCGGCGGCGGGACGGTTGGTGAACACCGTCCACGCATCGCACTCCATGTTGTCACAGGGATAGTGCTGGGAGAAGGAACCCATGGCCTTGGCCACGATGCTGTGGCCGTGGGAGGCATAGGATCCCTGATTGGAGTAGAGCTCCACCTTCCGGGCGGCGAAGGTGCCGTCCTTGCGGAGCCACGAGACGATGTGGAAGCGGATGGCGTGGCGCACACGGTTGGAGACGAAGGTCTCCTCACGGGAGCAGTCCACCCGGACACAGCGGCCGTGGACCTGCGTGGAGCACCAGGCGCACAGGGGTTCATAGAGGGCGTCCTGCTTGTTGCCGAAGCCGCCGCCGATATAGGGCTTCACCACCCGGATATCGCTCCACGGGCGGCCCAGCGCCTGTCCCACCACACGGCGGATGATATGGGGGATCTGGGTAGAGGATACCACCGTGATACGGCCGTTCTCCTCGTAGGCGAAGCAGCCGTGGTTTTCGATGTGGCAATGCTGCACCGTGGGCGTCTCATACCAGCCCTCCACCTTAATGAGGCCCGGCTCCTGAATGGCGGCCTGATAGTCGCCCGTCTTCATATCGGTGTGCTTGAGGATGTTGTTGGGGTAGGCCTCGTGGAGCCGGGGAGCGTCAGGCTCCATGGCCTTCTGCACATCCAGCACGAAGGGCAGCTCCTCGTATTCCACCTGCAGCGCCCGGACGCCCTGCATGGCGGCCACCTCGTTTTCTGCAATGACCACCGCCACGTCGTCGCCGTAGTAGCGGACGTGCCGGTTCAGCAGGTGGCGGTCCGCCACGTCCTGATGGCCGGGGTCCATGGACCAGGGGTGGCCCGCCGTGGGGAACGGGTGCTCCGGCACGTCGAAACAGGTCAGTACCTTCACCACGCCGGGGATCTGCTCCGCCGCCGAGGTGTCCACCGACTTGACGAAGCCGTGGGCAATGGTGGCGTGCTTGATGCGGACATACAGCGCATCACGGGGCATGAGGTCCTCGTAGTATTTGGTGCGGCCGGTGGCCTTATCAAAGGCGTCTACCCGCACCTCGGCTTTTCCTACTTCAGCCATGTAGTGTTCCTCCTTATGTCAGCGTCGCTGCGATAGCCGGAGTTACCGGCAAAAGTACCTATAAATTTAAGATATCATAGCATAAAATTCGTCATTTGCATAGTCCTTTTCGTAATACTAATTATAGGATAACGGTGGTTGACTGGAATGGGCATTTCCGGGTATACTGTAAGAAAATGACGGGACAAAGGAGGGAGCGGCATGGCACAGCTGCGGATCGGATGCGTGGTGATGGCGGCGGGAAATGCCCGGCGCTTCGGGGAGAACAAGCTGGCGGTGCAGGTACAGGGCAAGGCGCTGTTCCACCGGGCGCTGGAGGCCGTACCGGCGGAGCGGTTCGTCCGGACGGTGGTGGTGAGCCAATACCCGGAGGTGCTGGAGCTGGCCCATCGCATGGGCTTCGTGCCGGTACCCAACCGGCATCCGGACTGGGGCATCAGCCACACCATCTCGCTGGGGCTGGGGAAGCTGCCGGAGATGGATGCGGCGCTGTTTCAGGTGGCGGATCAGCCCCTGCTGCGCCGGGAGAGCGTGGGGCGCCTAGTGGACTTTTACCGGGAGCATCCGGAGCACATCGCTGCGCTGGGTCACGACGGTGTCCGGGGGAACCCCTGCCTGTTCCCGGCACGGCTGTTCCCGGAGCTGCTGGCTCTGCAGGGAGATCACGGCGGCAATCAGGTGATCCGCCGCCATGAGGAGGACCTTCTCTTATGGGAGGTCCCGGCTCCGGAGCTGACGGATGTGGATACGCCTCAGGTGCTGGCGCAGCTGCGGCGGGATATGGCGGAGGAGTGAGGGGTCTGCGACAAATCGATCGTCGCTTTGAAAAAGGCACGGGGCTGCGGTGCAGCCCCGTGCCTTTTCAGGTTTTGATCAGAATGCGGCGAGTGGAGACACGTTGGGGAGAATCAGTCCTCCTTCTCCTCCTCCACCAGTTCTTGGGCTTCCTCCACCAGTTCCTCGGCTTCGCCCAGAACCTCCTGCTCCCGGATCTGTGCCGGGGTCAGGACACGCTCCGTCTGCTCCTCCCGGAGCACCAGATAGTAGGCCAGTGCCAGCTGAGGCAGCACGCCCCAGACGCCCCGCACGTCCAGCCACTTCACCGCCAGCCAACTCCAGACGGCTCCGGCGTGGAAGGCCAGCAGGGTGGAGCCGTAGAACCACAGCTTTGTCAGCTGCTCCCGCTCTCCCTCGCACAGGTAGTGGGCCAGCGCCAGAGATGCCTGCTTGGTGTTGTTGCTGTTAAAGATCGTGGCGCTCTGGAAGCCTCTGGCGCCGGCAAAGGTGCTCCACTGGATGCTCATGGAGAAGAACACCGGATACAGTGCCACCAGCGGAGTCATATCCGCCGGGAAAAAGCCCATGGCGATGGCCGCAGCCGCCGTGATGCACGGGGACAGCCGCCGCATATCCACATGGAACACGTGGGGGACGATGACGGAGAACATGACGCCCACCACGTAGATCACCAGACACAGCAGGTGCAGCAGCACACTGCTCCCCCGGCCAAAGAGTGCGTCGCTGACCAGCTCCAGCAGATTCATGGTCTGGGAGCTGCCCAGTATCCCGCCGCGGCACAGCAGGGCGTAACCGCCGAAAAAGCCGCCTATTGCAGCAAAGGCCAGATGGCGGCAGTGATCGATAGGAAGAAGCTTCTGTTCCGTCATGGTATAACTCCTATAAATAACGACAAAATAATCCTTCGTTAGTATATCAGCCTGCGGCGTTTCCGCAAGGGAAAAACTGCATAAAAATCCCGCAAAAATGCGGCGTTTCTTGTGTTGACAACGGCGGGATCTGTGGTAAAATAGAGAGCGTGAAATGCGCTGACGAAACGAGTCCGCCATGTGCCGCCCAAAGCGAGAGGGGAAGCGGTGGAAGCCCCTTGTCCGGCCGGTGTGACAGCCACTTCCGAGCAGGCGGCGATGAGCCGCACGCCCCATCCCCGTTACCGGATGACCGAGATGGCGGCCTTGGCCGTTCAATTAGGGTGGTACCGTGAAGCAAGTCTTCGCCCCTATGTGTGGGCGGGGGCTTTTTGTTTTTTCGGCAGCCCTCCTGCGTCCCGGTGTTTCCGATTTTCCCCCGAAGTTCTGTTTTACAGGAGGTGGCCTGTGAGCTATCAGCTGATCGACATGACCAAGGACCCACGCAGCGGGCAGTTTGCCTATTTCCGTCAGACGCTCTTTCCCTTCGCCGGGGTCACGGCGGAGGTAGACATCACGGACTTCGCCGCACGGCGGCAGGGGCGGCCCTTCTTCCTGAGCTTCCTCTATGCCGTGGTACGGGCCGCCAACGCCATTCCCCAGCTGCGCCGCCGCATCCGGGCAGATGGCAGCGTGGTGGAATACGACTGGTGTCCCCCCTCCTACACCGCCATGAAGCCCGACGGGGTGTATGTATACTGCACGGTGGAGGGAGATCTGTCCTATGAGGCGTTCGTGACGCTGGGACAGCGGCGGCAGCGAGAGGTGCTGGAGCGGGGCACCCTCACCGAGGACGGAGACGCTTTGAGTTTCTTCTTTGTGTCCAGTCTGCCGTGGCTGCACTATTCCCAGCTGGAGCATCCCGCCGTCAGCGCCGACGACTCCAACCCCCGCATCAGCTGGGGCAAGGCTGTCACCAAGCATGGACGCACTACCCTGCCGGTGTCGCTGTTTGTAAACCACGCCTTGGCAGACGGGCTGCACATCTCACAGTTCTTCGCCGGTCTGGAGCGGGAGCTTCAGGCGCTGGCAGACAGCTGGGCGGCAGAGGAGTGACGGCCTCCGGTCACGGAGGTTTGTCACAGGAACTGTCACAAAAGAAAATTCTGCAATTCCGATTGCAAGCAAAAGGAGTAATGTATCATGTCTCATCCCTATCACGGGCTTAATGAGCTGCGGGAGATGTTCCTGTCGTTCTTCGAGTCCAAAGGTCATCTGCGTCTGCCCAGCTTCTCTCTGGTGCCGCAGAACGACAAGTCCATCCTGCTCATCAACGCCGGCATGACCCCCATGAAGCCGTGGTTCAAGGGTGAGGAGGAGCCGCCCCGCCGCCGGGTCTGCACCTGTCAGAAGTGCATCCGCACCGGCGACATCGAGAACGTGGGCAAGACCGCCCGCCACGGCACCTACTTCGAGATGCTGGGCAACTTCTCCTTCGGCGACTACTTCAAGCATGAGGCCATCGCATGGAGCTGGGAGTTCCTGACTGAGGTGGTGGGGCTGGAGCCTGACCGGCTGTACCCCTCCATCTATCTGAACGACGACGAGGCCTTCGACATCTGGAACAAGGAGGTGGGCATCCCCGCCGAGCGCATCTTCCGCTTCGGCAAGGAGGACAACTTCTGGGAGCACGGCTCCGGTCCCTGCGGCCCCTGCTCCGAGATCTACTATGACCGTGGGCCAGAGTACGGCTGCGGCAAGCCCGGCTGCACCGTGGGCTGCGACTGTGACCGATACATCGAGATCTGGAACAACGTGTTTTCCCAGTTCGACAACGATGGCCACGGCAACTACACCGAGCTCAAGCAAAAGAACATCGACACCGGCATGGGTCTGGAGCGTCTGGCCTGCGTGTGCCAGAACGTGGACAGCCTCTTCGACGTGGACACCGTGATGAATATCACCCACAAGGTGTCTGAGCTCACCGGCGCTCACTACGGCGAGACGGAGAAGCGGGACGTGTCCCTGCGGGTCATCACCGACCACATCCGCTCCGCTACCTTTATGATCTGCGACGGCATCCTGCCCTCCAACGAGGGGCGGGGCTATGTGCTGCGGCGTCTGCTGCGCCGAGCCGCCCGCCACGGGAAGCTGCTGGGTGTCAACGATCCCTTCCTGTATCAGGTGGTGGACACCGTGATTCATGAGAACGAGGGGCAGTACCCCGATCTGCGGGAAAAGCAGACCTATATCACCAAGGTCATCCGCACGGAGGAGGAGAATTTCGGCCGCACCATCGACGGCGGCATGAAGATCTTCTCCGACCTGCTGGCAGAGCACAAGCAGAAGCTGGAGAAAATTTTCTCCGGCGCCGACGCCTTCCGGCTGTATGACACCTTCGGCTTCCCCATCGACCTGACCATGGAGATGGCGGCGGACGAGGGTCTCAGCGTGGACGAGGGCGCTTTCCAGAAGCTGATGACGGAGCAGAAGGAGCGAGCCCGTGAGGCCCGGAAGGCACTGGGCGATCTGGGCTGGGCCGGTGTGGAGTTCGGCAAGGACGTGCCGGCCACGGAGTTCGTGGGCTATGACCACAGCGAGTGCGACGCCAAGATCGTGGCCATCGTGGCCGATGAGGAGCTGCGGGACGAGGTGGCCGCCGGGGCCGAGGCCGTGGTGGTGCTGGATCAGTCCCCCTTCTACGCCGAGATGGGCGGTCAGGTGGCCGACCACGGCACCATCACCGCCGACGGTGTGGTGTTCACCGTGGCGGACGTACAGAAAAATAAGGGCGGCAAGTTCATGCACTATGGCCGTCTGGCACAGGGTGTGCTCCACGTGGGAGACACTGTTCACACTGCCATTGATATGGAGCGCCGCAAGGCTATCCAGCGTGCTCACAGCACCACCCACCTGCTGGATGCGGCGCTGAAGAAGGTGCTGGGCGACCACGTCCATCAGGCGGGCTCTCTGGTGGAGCCGGACCGCCTGCGCTTCGACTTCACCCACTTTGAGGCCATCTCCCCGGAGGAGCTGCGGCAGGTGGAGGAACTGGTGAACGACGCCGTTCTGGAGGGCTATCCCGTGGTGACGGAGATACTGCCCATCGAGGAGGCCAAAAAGAAGGGCGCCGTGGCCATGTTCGGTGAGAAGTACGGCGAGACCGTCCGGGTGGTGGAGATGAGCGACTTCTCCGTGGAGTTCTGCGGCGGCACCCATGTGGACAACACCGCCAAGGCCGGTCCCTTCCGCATCAAGAGTGAGAGCAGCGTCGCCTCCGGCGTGCGCCGCATCGAGGCCACCTGCGGCAAGCTGAGCCTGAAGGCTATGGAGAGCGGTCAGGGTGTACTGAGCCGGGCGGCCCAGTTCCTGAAAACCGCCCCCTCCGGGCTGCTGGAGCGGATGGAGCAGCAGGCCAACGAGATGAAGCAGCTGCGTCAGGCACTGGAGAAGTTCAAGGCCGAGGCGTCTCTGGGTGAGGCCCGGCAGTTCCTGGCCTCCGCCAAGACGGTGAAGGACCTCCATGTTCTCGCCACCACCCGCAACGGCGTGGACACCGCCGAGCTGCGGACCATGGGCGACTTCCTGCGGGATAAGGATCCCAAGGCCGTGGCGGTCATCGCCAGCATCAATGGCGAAAAGATCACCTTCCTGGCCGTGTGCGGCAAGGAGGCGGTGGCCCGTGGCATCAAGGCCGGTGATCTGGTGCGGCACGTGTCCGCCATCTGCGGCGGCAAGGGCGGCGGCAAGCCGGATTCCGCCATGGGCGGCGGCAGCGATCCCCTGAAGGTGGACGATGCGCTGGCCTCCGTGGACGATTTCGTGTCCGAGAAGCTGGGCTGAGACGAAAGGAGCATCCTATGAAAAACGATTGCCTGTTCTGCGCCATTGCCGGTGGGGAGATCCCCTCCAACAAGGTGTATGAGGACGAGCTGTGCTATGCCTTTTATGACATCGCCCCTCAGGCGCCCACCCATTTTCTGGTGATCCCCAAGACCCACATCGCCTCCGTGGCGGAGGTGGATGGCGGCAACAGCGCCGTGGTGGCCCACATCTTCGAGGTCATCGCAAGACTGTGCCGGGAGAAGGGGCTGGAGAGCTACCGGGTGGTATCCAACATCGGGGAGCAGGCGGGGCAGAGCGTCCACCACCTGCACTTCCATGTGCTGTCCGGCCGGGATATGACCTGGCCTCCGGGCTAAGAGCACCGAGAAGCAGCGTAGAATTTCAGAAAGCCCGTCCGGCCCGCATTCAG
>OIYU01000084.1_pt1 | contig 74959 bp, 62 predicted proteins | sample 1588321 | NCBI WGS metagenome assembly OIYU01 (sample SAMN03283258) | human gut metagenome | biome: human-associated habitat; material: feces | host: Homo sapiens | place: USA | collected 2013 | reverse complement strand
GCCGGGCGAAAACTTTCCACAACCTGATATAGGGGCAGTCTGCCCTTTTTCAGGAAATGGGGCGGAAATGCAAAGGAATACTGGCTATTTTCCGACTGAATCGCTTGAACCTAGCGGTAATCGTCTATTTTCTCGCTCGGCGCTGAATGAAGGCGATTTATTCAGAGGTTCCCTAGCTGAGAGCCAACACAGAAAGAAGAAATCTGAATCTAAGAAAGGAAATCAGAACAATCATTCTTCAAATACTTCTGCATATTATAGGTACACTATTGCCAATAATGTACGACCTTCGCTCCGCCAGATTTTGCAAGGCAAGCAGGGCAGCACCTGGTTTTTGTTACCCCCTCCGCCGAAAGCGACAAAATTTCTTCGGCGTTTTCTTACAATTTCAAACAATTTCAAATCAGCGTTGACAGGTCAGTTTCAGTGTTACCGTTCACAAGGTGGAAAAAGAAAAAATGGTTGTGTGGTCAAAGTACTCCCCTGCTTTCAGGCGCGCAGACGGGAAATTCGCGTGATTGGGGGCATCCGGAAAAAACTGGGTCTCCAGACAGAACCCATGATGTGGCCCAATGGTGCTGCCGGATTTTCCCCGCCGCCCCTCATTTAGCGAGTTTCCCGTACAAAATTGGACACCGGGAGAGGTGGTTTCCACCTGCATCGCGATGCCAGTGGCGACGCAGCGGGCGTTTACTGCAGGCCGCAGAATCCCGATTTGTCCGTCAATCGCATAGTTGTGATCGTAGCCGCCAAACTGTTTGATCTGCGGAAAATTGCTGTCGATCCGTTGCCCAATCCGGGTATAGTGCAAAAAATCCATCGGCGTGTCAGCCACCGGCGCAAGGGTTCCAATGGGAATGGCATGCGGATCTGACGGCGTAAATCTACTCGCGTGGATTTGAATTTCCTGATCGTAAACAGGGCCCGTGTCGTAGCCGGCCAGATTGAAATAGCTGTGATTGGTCAGGCTGCAGATCGTGTCCATGTCAGAGGTCGCGTGATAGCGGATAATCAAAGCTTTGTCCTCCAACGCATATACAACGCGGGCACGCAAATTTCCGGGATATCCCTCCTCACCATCCCTGCTGAGAAGCGACAGACAAACTCTGTTGACGCCACATTCTTCAATCGTCCAGATGCGATGGGAGAAGCCGATGTTCCCACCGTGCAGATGGTTTTTACCGTCATTGGTCGCCAGGGCGTAGCTCTTTGCGTTCAGGAAAAATCTACCACCTGCAATCCGGTTTGAAAAACGGCCGATCGTCGCGCCAAGATATCCGTCCTGCCGCTCGTATTCTTCCAGCGTATCGTATCCTAAAACAACGTCGACCATCCCGCCATCCGAACGGGGGACAAACAGCGTATGAACCGTTGCGCCATAGGTCATAATCTCACAGGCAAGGTCCTTATTTTTTAGCATGATGGAAAAAACTTTTTCTCCGGAAGCGGTAATACCAAACAGTTTCAAATTCGGGCCATACATTTTGTTTCCTCCTACTGTTCTGATCCTTGCAAACGGCACAGCCCCGAACCGGCATCCCATTTGCGACCGCACGGTGTTGCTGTGGTTTGTTACACATTTTTGTGAATATGGGAAATTAACCTATTCCCCCGCTGAGATCGCAAATAAATGCGTTTGACAAAACCCTGTCAGACATGGTATTATGTAAAAAATACGTAAATATGAAAGATGATTCTGCTTTGAAGGTCACCATTAAGGACATCGCAGCGCTTTCCGGCGTCTCGATCGCCACGGTTTCCCACGTTTTAAATAAAACGCGCTATGTGAGCCCGGAGCTAATCTCACGTGTTGAGGCGGCAATCAAGGAGACCGGATATGATGTAAAGGCGGACGGCCATGAATGCCAGCTTCGTGTGGGCAGGCTGTCGGAAATCGCCTACGTCTTCCCCTATATGGACAGCACAACTTATATGCACATCGGCAGCGTTATGTCCAATTTGTTTGCGAGAAATGGCTATACGCTATCCGCCTATCCCACCTCAGACGACCCTGTAAGGGAGAGACGGATATTGACAGATCTGCTGGCAAATAAACGCATTGCTGGAATTGTATTGGTGCCGATCAATGAAAATTCTAAACAATATAAGTCGTTGCTGAACTCGAACATACCGCTGGTTTGTCTCAATCGCACCATCAATTGCGAGGGCGTCAGCAGCGTGCTGTCCGAGAACGTCAGCGCGCTATATAAGGGCACGATGCATTTGATCCGCAGCGGCCACGAGCAGATCGGTATCCTCATCAGCAACTTGGGCGCTTTCACCCCTTCCGAGAGGCTGAGCGGCTACAAAAAGGCGCTGCAAGAGTCAAACATCGCATATGACGAATCGCTCGTATTCAAATGCGAGCATAGCGACGATATCCGGCGCAAGCTCATCAACCTTTTGACGGGCAAGAATATTCCCGGCGCGTTCATCGCGAGCAGTAACCATCTTACCTATGAGTTTCTCAAAATTCTCGAGGAACTTGGCCTCACATATCCGGGAGACCTATCAGTTGTCGGATTCGGGGATATTGAGTGGTGCGAGGTTATCAGTCCCTCCCTCACAGTGCTCGCTCAAAATTCCAACCGTATGGCGCAGCTGGGCGTTGAAATGCTGCTCGACAAGATCGAAAACAAGAGCCAGACCCATGATACTGTACGCCTGCCCGTGGAGCTCATCATCCGCAAATCCACAAGATGTATCGAGCGGGGGCCCGACGGCCAGATGCCCATCTCGCCCGAGCAGCTCCTGTTGGCCGGCGAGGAGATCGAGCGGCTGAAATCGGCCAGCTTCAAGGTCGGGCTCTCCTTTCATTACGGCGGAACGGAGTGGGCGCGGCTATATGAGCGCGCAATCCGTGAAACGCTCGGCAAATATGGCATCAACGTCGCCGCCGTCACCGAGGCCTGTTTTAATCCGGAGCTGCAAATCATGCAGCTGCAGAGCCTGCGGCTGCAAAAACTGGACGCCCTTATCAGCCTGCCCGCCGACGAACAGAAGATGACAGATATATATAAAACACTCGCAAAGGAAACGAAGCTGATCATGCTTGGCAACAGCCCAGTCGGTCTCAGCACCAAAGACTATTGCGCTTTTGTCTCGGTCAACGAGCGTGAAAACGGCCAGAATGCTGGGCGCCTTCTCGGGGATCTTTTCCGCGGCAGGACAAATGCGAAGGTGGGTCTTGTCACCTACGGCGCTCCGCTGACCAGAAGAAGGGATCAGGCGGCTGAGCAGGTGCTTTTGGAAAATTACAGCAATATCGAGCTGGTGGCAAAAGAAAATTTTTCCTGTATCGAAACCGCCTATCAGACCGCGAAAAAGCTGATGCAGAAGCATCCGGAGATCGAGGGCCTGTATGTGTCCTGGGATGGTCCGGCGCTTGAGGTGATCCGAGCACTCAAGGATCTGGGCCGCACAGATGTCCTGATCACCACCGCCGACCTCGATTATGAGATCGCCTCTTACATGGCCCGCGGCGAGTTTGTCCGCGGCATCTCCGCGCAAAAGCCCTATGAGCAGGGCGAGGCGGCGGCCCTTGTCACTGCGCGCGCGCTGCTGGGCAAGACCGATTTCATTTACGTTGGCGTCCAACCCAAGATCGTCACGCCACTCAACCTGCGCAAGGCGTGGCGTGAGATCACGCACGAAGGCAACCCCGGTTTTTTTAACGGCGCGGCGGATTATTTCTGAGCCCGCCCGCTGTGCTTTGCGCTCAAAGCGCGGGGCAAGCCCACGCAGTCCGCCCCCGGCGCGCAAACGACCTCGGCCCGGCCCGGTTTTGACAGATTTGCCAAAACCGGGCCGGGCAAAGTTTTGAAAACCCGTCTGCGCGCAGTTTTCCGTTTTTTTGCCTTTGGGGAGAAGCACGGCGCCGACCAACTACCCTTGCGGCTTGACTCTTGCGAAGGTGTCGCTGTCAAGCTTCATCGTGTCATTGTCGATGAATTCAAGATGTATTTCCTCCGCTTCCGTCCGCCCATCGTACCCGAACGCTGTCCCGTAGACCTTGATGGTGTTCTCGTCAACTACCTCATAATGCAGGTCAACTAGGTCCGACATGGATATGTTGACCTCATTCCCGTCCTCGTCAAACAGCGTCGTCTCCTCCGAAATATTGCCGCCTTCCCAGAAAATATATTTTGTAATATATTCCTTTTCTGAAACAAGCTTCCATTCCCCCACAATCTTTTCGGCAACTTCCTTTTTTCCGTCCGCTTCGCCGCACCCGGTGAAAGCGACCGCCAGCAGCAGCAACAGCAGCAGCGAGAGGCCTTTTAGCGCACCCTTCTTCATCTGTTTCCTCCTCGCATTAAGAGAGTCGAAAGTTTTGCCGACCGCCGGTTACTGCTCCCCCGTGTCAATCTCTTTGAGGCTGCCGCACACCTTGGCGTACAGCTTGTCGGGATCACGGCCGGCGGCTTTTACCTTTTGTGCAATGATATTGCTCCAGACCGCCGAGAACGGCATATGCGGCATATATCTCAGCTGTTCCATCGCCGCCTCCATCGGAACAATCCCCTCGAAGCATTTGACGATAACTTCGATGGCCTCGGGGCAGTTGAGCATCCGCGCCATCATGGTGTCCGGCCCAAAATCATACTCGCTGTGCCCGTGAGCCCTGAAGCGCTGCTCGCAGGCAATCGAGCGTGAGGAATTCCCCACGAGTAGCCGGTACCAGCCGGGCTCGCTGACCCATGTATGATACTTGGAATCATATCCGGCAAGATCCTCCTTTTTGATTTTGAAGGTGACGGTCTTTTCTTCTTTGGGAGCAAGCATCAACTTCTCAAAGCCCTTAAGCTCCTTGATCGGCTTGGGCAGCAGGGAAACTTCGTCCGCGATGTACATCTGCACGACCTCCGCACCCGCCCGGTCACCGGTATTCTTCACCTTCACCGTCGCCGTCAGCTCGCCGCCCGCGTTCAGGTCAAAGGTGTCGGAGCTCAGCTGCAGACCGGTGATCTCGAATTTGGTATAGGAGAGTCCGAACCCGAACGGGAACAGCGGCTCCACGTCCTTGAGATCGTAGTAGCGATAGCCCACATAGATGCCCTCGCCGTAGTAGACCTCGTCGCAGGCGCCCGGAAAGTTCCCGTATGCCGGGCAGTCCTTGCATCGCTTGGGGAAAGTCAGCGGCAGCTTGCCCGATGGGTTGACGTCGCCGAACAGGATGTCCGCCGCCGCGCGGCCGCCCTGCATTCCAGGATAATACACCCATAGCAATGCATCCGCCTGATCTATAAACTCTCCTGTCTCAACAGGGCCAAAGGAGTTCAGGATCAGCACAACCGGTTTCCCCGCCGCCTTTGCCTGCCGAATGGCCGCAAGCGCCATCTGCTTTTCCTCCTCTGGGAGCTCCAGATCGCTGTGGTCGACGCCCTCGGACGAGCTTGCGGCGATGGTAATGACCACCGCATCCGCATCGGGCCGGAGGGTTCCGAAGGAGATATGGTCCGGCCCCACCTTTTTGACCGTCTCCCCGACAAGGCTGGTCTTTTGGTCTGTCACGACAACGGCGCTGCCCTCGCCGCACGCCAAAAATTCGTCGCACTTATCGCCGAAGAAGCTGACTTTCGCGCTTTTCGAAAGCGGCAGCACCCCGTTGTTCTTCAGCAGGGTCATGCTGCCTGCGGCCAGATCGTACGCCGCCGCGATCGATTCCTCACGGTCGAAGTCCTTGACCCGCGTTTTCCGCATCTCGATGATGTCAACGACCGCGCAGAGGTAGCGATAGCACGCCTCGTCCAGCACCTTCTCGCTGAGCCGACCGTCCGCCACCGCCTTCAGGATTGGCGATATGCTTCTGGGGCCGGGCATATCAACGTCATTGCCCGCCTTGAGCGCCTCGATCTGATCATAAACCGCGCCCCAGTCGGACACGACATAACCCTTGTAGCCCCACTCCTTTTTCAGCACATCAGTCAGTAGCCATTTGTTGTGCGCGCACGGCGTGCCGTTGATCGAGTTGTAGGCGCTCATCACCGACATTACGCCCTGCTCCGCACAGGCCTTGAAGCCCGGCAGATAGATTTCGTATAGTGCCCTCTCCGAGATGTGCTCGTTGATGTCAAATCTCCGGGTCTCCTGATTGTTGGCCGCAAAATGCTTCACATTGGCGCCAACGCCCTGATCCTGTACGCCCTTTACGATCTCCGGCGCGAGGCTTGCCGTCAGGAACGGATCCTCGCTGAAGCTCTCGAACACTCGGCCGTTGCGGGGATCGCGCTGAATGTTTACGTTCGGGCTGCCCAGCACAATGTCGATGCGGTAGGCCGCGGCCTCCTTGCCCACCGCCGCACCGATCCGATAAACAAGCCCGCGGTCCCACGAGGCGCCCAGTGCCATGCCAACCGGGAAGCTACTCGGAAGCTTGCCGTTGGTGAGCATATTCTTATTCGTGTATTCGACAATTTTTCTGGCTTCCGGCGAGAGATTCGTTGCCCGGTATCCCTTTTCCGTCACCTCGGTGACCGCGTCCATCCCCTCGGTGATCTGGAACATCCCCTCCGAGCCCGCGCGGATCCGCGCCTCCATGTCGGGATTTTCGGCGAGCTGGTTCTGGGTGTGAGCCTCCATGTAATACTGATTCAGATTGATGCCGGAGATTCCATCAAGGCTGATGATCGCCGGGATGCCGTATTTTTCAAAGGAATTGGACATCGCCTTTGATTTGCCGGTGAGCAGCAACGCTTTCTCCTCGAGCGTCATCGCGGCGATCACACCGCCGATCGAGTTTTTATCCGTCAAATAAGCTACCATGTTGTTTTACTCCTGTATCTCAGACTGAGAATATTTTTGTCTTGTTTTTGCAGGCACGGTGCCCTGAGGCCTCGCTTTCTGGAGTGCCCTTAAGCTGCGGGGACAAATCCTTTTCGATCCGCCCCCGCAGTTGGACGCCGAATATATCCGATTAGTTGGAAGAGCTGGCAGCAATCTCGCTGGTCACTTCTTCCCTGAGTTTTTTACGCATAGTCCACGCTTCGAATCTGCCCTGATTAGAAGAGAAGCACAAAATTGCCAGCAAGAAGAATCCTGTCACAATCGACCGTGCCGTAGCAGACAGCCCGCAGGAGACCAGCCCGGTGCTCAGCATCCGCATCGTAAAGGTACCGATGAGCAGTCCCGTAGTGAATCTGCAGTATTTGCTCAAAAAGAGCGCGATATACACCCCCATCATCGGGTCGAAGATCAGGGAGATCGAGTTCATCGACGAGGCGACATACAGCCGCACGTTCATGGACATCGTCAGAATGGCGGCCATACCCAGAAATACTCCGCCTAAGAGGAAGGAACGGAACTTCACTCCAGAGAGATCCACGCCCGCGCTGTATGCAATCGGCTGGTTTGCGCCGATCGCACGGATGTTCTGTCCGAACACCGCAAAGTTGTACACGATGCAGTAGATGGCATACATGATCAGGAAGAGAATGAAGCACCACGGTGCCTGCGCGAGATATCCATTCTTCTGTTCGATCAGGCCGCAGCCCGTTTCCACAATCAGCCGCGGAAAAGACTCGTACACCATGACCAGGCCCAATGTGAGCACCAGAGACGGAATCTTCATTAGGTTGTACAGAACTCCCGAAAACGCCGTCAGCAGCACCGCAATCAGCATCGCGCTGACGCACAGTCCCAATACCCCTGTATTGGTCACCGAAGCCACATTCGCTCCCAGTATCGCCGCAGCATAGACAACAGCCCCCGAGGAGAAATCCCACATGCCCATAATCATGGGCATCGACATAGCCATAGCGATAAGCATCGGAACGACTGTCGTCCGCAAAACGGTGACAATAATCGACCAATTACCGAACCTGCCTGCCGTCACCGCGGTGAAGATCAGATACACGGCAACCGGCATAATCAGAGATTTGACCGTATTTGCGAGAATTTTGCTAATATTGCTATTTTTGGATTTCAACCCTGCAACCTCCTAACCAGTCAACGATATCACAGATTATTCAATATTCAGATCACCGTGCCTTTTGAGCAGATCTTCCATCGTGTAGTTATCGCAATAGGACTGTAGCAGCTCACCGAGTTTCTCATCGCTCGCTTCCTTGTTGTAAACAGCGCACAGATCCTTGATCTCGTCGCCGGTGTAGGCGGGGATGGATCCCTCCATGTACTTCATGTAGTTCTCATAGTCCTCAGCGCTCTTGATATACATATAGGGTCTGTGCATGGTGGTCGCGAGGTCCGGCATGATCTTGTGCCCGGTGAGTCCGTTGTAAACCAAAGCAAAGCCGAGCTGCGCGGTCGGATACTGGCCGCCGGCCACCCACACGCACACGCCGTCCTTCAGCTGATCGTAGACGCCTTCCTGAATATCAACGCACGCATATTTGCAGGTTTTTTCCATGCCAGCCGCATAGATCGCCGCCGGAATCGCGGTGTCGCCGCCGGTCGACATCAGGCCATCAATGTCCGGATACGCCGCGAGAACTTCCTGAACGCCCGTTGCAAACGGACTGCCGCGCCAAGAGGTCGCCAGTTCCACATCGGGGTGATCGTCGAGAAACCGTTCAATTCCGCGCACGCGCTCGTCATGGCAGGTGTTCATGCCGGCCGTGGGAGCGAGGTAGGCGATGTAACGGCAACCCGCGTCATACATACCTTGAGCCATGTCATAGCCGGCCTGCTCATCGACCTCGCAGATGTTGCCGCAGTAGTAATCCGACGCACACGCCATCTGGATAATATCCTGGTCGATGATCTCAGAGCACACCGAAGCCCAGTAGATTCCCTTGGAATCAAAGTACTCCACCGTGGCGCCGGTGCAGTAGATGATGATCTCGCCGTCGCAGCCGGCCTGGCCTAGGTTCTCATACGCGGCCTGCCACTCTGAGAGGTCGCCGGACATGATCTCGCCGTACATCATCTCGCAGCCGAACTCTGCCGCGGTATAATCGAGCACCCGGTGATAGGCAGCGGACAGCGTATCCGAAGGCGGTGTGTGCGTGAAGCCGATCTTGAAGGTCGGAGCATCGGTCACGTCGGCGTACTTGCTCTTAACCGTGGCGATATATTCTTCACCCCCGTTCGAAGACGACTGGCTGGCAGAACCTGAATTCCCGCTCGGGGCGTCCTGTGAGCAAGCTGTGAATAGCGTTCCTACCAGACACAACGCAATCAGCAATCCAATAATCCTTCTTTTCATTTATATTCCTCCTACTGTTTTTTTATTGTTCAGGGTCTAACCCCCTTACAATACCAATTTTCCTTTGCTCTTGTCGTAGGTGAGCGCCACAACGGCCAAGAACAACACACCCTTTGCAAAATTGCCCCACTCCGGATTGAGTCCCATGAGGATGAGACCGTTGGTCAGAATGGTCACCATCAGCGCACCGACGATCGCTGCCGGCAGATGTGCCCGCGCACCTCCAGCCAGGGGGAACCCACCTAGAACAATCGCAACCATGACGTTGAGCTGCACGCCTGTCCCACTGGCCGCATTTACTAAGCCGTTGCGCAGCAGCATGAAAAACGCCGCAACTCCGATGCAAGCTCCCAGTAACACAAAGCTCAGCCAGAGCAGCAGACCCCGCCGGACGCCGGAGAGCACCGCCGCGGACTGGTTCGAACCGAGAGCCTTCAGATCCTTGCCCAACCTCGTGTAATTGAACAGCACATACCCCAGCAGGATGACCAGCGCCAGCACGGAGAGCTTGACTCCAATCGCATTCAGATATGTGGATTCGCTGTATGTAATGTACACATCGGATTTCTCCACAATGAGTGTCACGATGCCGGTCCAGATGTACATGTTGCACAGCGATGCGACAAAGATGGGGACTCGGAACAGCACGTGGGCGAGCGCCGAAAAGCTGCTGCACATCGCCGCAATCAGCACGCAGGCGAGCGCCGCCACAGCTATGGGAAGATTGGTGTGGCGGATGAGCATGGCCGCACCCAGCTGGGAAAAGGCCAGTACTCCGCCGATGCTCATATCCATTGACCCGGAGGCGTATACAAACGCCGCGCCAACGGAAATTACCACAAGTGTAAAACACTGATTGACGAGCACTGAAAAGTTGGATTCATCCAAAAATTTCCCGTCTGTCGTCAATGAGAACAGCAGAATCAGAAACGCAAGCCCGGTAAACGGAAGCACCTTTGTGATGAGGTTTTTCCTCTTTGCCGCCTTATTGAGCTTTAGCTGGATATTATCTTCCTCAACGACATTTTTTGTTGCGTTATTCAACACTTTACAACCCCCGCCTTTTCAAATCATGTACTCGATAATCTGCGCGTCTGTGACGTCGGGCGATCTCATGATCTCTTTTGCAACGCTTCCGTTTTTCATGATCAGCATCCTGTCGCTCATACCGATGAGCTCCATCAGTTCCTCGGATATCATGACGATGGATTTGCCCTTCTTTTTTAGCTCATAGATCAGTTTGTACATCGCCACCTTGACGCCGATATCGATTCCGCGCGTGGGGCAATCCATGATGAAGATGTCACAGTCCACACCCAGCCATTTCGCAAAGGCAACCTTCTGCTTGTTGCCGCCCGAGAGTTCGGAGCAGAACTGCTTGCCCGAGATGCACTTGATGCTCATTGCCTTGATCTGCGCGTTCGCGAGTTCCTTTTCACTTCTGCCGGTGATAAAAATGCCCTTTTTGATCCTGTCCAGCGCGGGGAGGACAATGTTGTCCTGTATACTGGCCTCAAGCGAGATGGATTCCTTGTCCCGGTCCTTGGAGATATATCCCATGTGGTGCCTGATTGCCGCAATCGGATTGGTGATCTGATCCCCTGTCTTCATGTGGACAATCTGCCCGGTCACCATCTCGGCGACGCCGAACATCATTCGCCCGATCTCGTGCATGCCGCTGTTCGCCAGACCGCCAATTCCCAGAATCTCCCCTGCGTGCAGCTGACAGTTGAAATCCCTGATATAGCCGTCCGCGGAGGTGACATGGTTGACCTCCAGCACCACCTTGTCCGAAAAGCTTCCGTCGTAATCTCCCCGGTAATAGTCGCCGGTGAGCTCGCGACCGACCATCAGCGTTCTCATGTTCTTGACGGTCATTTCCTCGCCTTCGAGCCGGGATATCACCTGGCCGTCCCGGAGGACAACAATCGAATTGCAGACTTCCGACAGCTCATCCAGATCGTGCGAGATAAAGATGACTGCCTTTCCCTCGGCCTCAAACTTTTTGATCAGGTTATAGATCAGCATACGGCCTTTCTGAGCCAGCGCCGTTGTTGTCTCGTCGATTATGATGATGTCGGGCTTGAGGTACATCGCACGCGCAATCTCCACAATCTTTCTATCCTCAAAGTTGAGCGAACCGACCGGCATATTTGCCCGAATGTCACCGGCACCGATCTCGTCCAGAATTCTGTTCGCCTCGGCATGCATCTTCTTGACATCCAGAAAACTGCCCCGCCGAAACATTTGAAAGTTGCCGACAAACACATTCGCGGCGACATCCAGATTCGGGAGCGTTCCGGCCTCCTGCACGATAATCGCGACGCCCTTCTGCTGCGCCTGCAGCATATTCGCCGGATGATACTCCTCTCCTGCCCGGAACATCCTGCCGCTCATCGCCGGCTGTATCCCGGCAAAAATTGAGGTGAGCGTCGATTTGCCGCTGCCATTTTCACCGATCAGGCCACAGATCTCGCCCCGGTGGATCTCAAAATCCACATCAATCAGTGCGCGGGTAGGGCCAAAATTTTTGAAAATCCCTTTGCAGCTTAGTAAAACTTCCTTTTCCATATCGCACCTTTTCCCCTTCCATATATTCATGGTTGATTGTAAAATCAAGTTGGACAGATAAAAGAAATCCATAGTGATTTGCGCGGTGGTTGAATGGAGTTGAACCGACAACATTCGCCAAAGGAGAGCAATCACTATGGCCCACCCTAAGTACAGTACAAAAATGGCGGAACGCAAGAAGGGACAGCACTTGCGAATGGAAGAGCGTGGAGCCATCAAAGTGCTAGAAAAGCAGGGGTTGGGAGCACGAGCCATCGCAAGAGCGACAGGATGTGCACCGACCACCGTGACGAACAAACTGCGGCGAGACACGCCCGCCCGAAAGAGTACATGAGGGCGGATCCCAAGCTATTCGCCTAGGCAGGGGGAAGAAGTTTATGCAGCGAACCGAGCAAACTGTCACAGGCCGCCTCAAACAGAGAAATGCAGCAACTTTATCGAATGGGTGGGCACACAAATCCAGGAACACAAATGGTCACTGGAGGCTTGTTGCGGGTGCGCGAAACTGCATGACCTGTTTGAAGCGTCAGAAATGGTCTGTACGCGAACTCTCTACAATATGGTGTGACGTGGAGACGTGTCCATTAAACCCACAGAATTGCCTGAAGCATTGAAACGAAAGGCAACAAAGCATCGTGAAATGGCGAACAAACGGCACTACGGCGCGAGTATTTCGACCCGTCCGGAGATTGCTTGTATTCGTCTTGAAGAAGGACACCGGGAGGTCGATACTGCGGTCGGTAAGCGCGCCGGAGAAGAATCAGTGGTGTTTTCCCTACTGGAAAAGAATGCAAAAACCTACCTGGCGTTCCGTGTTCCCAGCAAGACCAGCGAAGCTGTGATGGGTCCCACGGCCGCGCTGCACGATGAATACGGTGAAAACTTCTCCCGTATCTTTAAGACCATTACATTCGACAATGGCCGCGAGTTTGCCGACTTCGCTGGGAACCAAAGCTTTCTTTGCTCATCCCTACACATCTTGGGAGCGCCCGCAAAACGAACGGCGCAACGGCCTGTTCTGCGCTTTTGTTCCGAAGGAAGCCTCCATTGAGGTTTTCTCCGACGAAGATACTCTTTCCGCCGCCGATGAACTGAATGGACGCCCTCGCAAGAAACTCGGATATCACACTCCTGAAGAGCTATTCGATGCCTTTCTCGATGCTGTATTCGCTGCGTGACTTTTGAAAATTTTCCGGGCACGGCGGAGGCAGTAGGCCGGAGCTGTGCCCGGGCTGCCGCTCCTCTCTATCTTCCGGTAGTGTCCGACTTGTTATTGCAATTTGCAATATATTCACAACCAATACCGTCTATAAAGCCGTTTCGTCTCCAACCAGTCGGTCTCCGTGCTGCAATCTGTGGCGGTTGTCGGAGAAGATGTCGGAGCCTTCATCTGCCATTTTGTGGTAAAATCTGTTCCAGTGCTCTTGCCTGTTTCATATTGCAACATACACAAAATTTGTATCAGTCGTGTCATTTGATACGTATAACTTATCATATATAAAGTTCTATGTCAATAATATAATAAAGATTTTTCAATTATTTTTTGGTCATTCTCTTTAATATTTCTATATTTACGTAAATTAAGATAAATGAGCCATTCCAGTTCTCAAGAACAACAAAGACCCTAAAAACAGAATGAACCGCAGGATTCCTCGCTGTCACTCGTTACAGCGGCAGAAGATACACGCTCAGGCAGCGTGAGAGTCGGACAAGGCGCGAGCAAAGGCGTCTGGGGAACGCCGGCCAATAGAGAAATGCGTGCGCACGGGGTTATAAAATGTCTCAATACGGCATCCTGTGCCGCTTTCAGCTCGTGTTTCTTTTTGTCGATTACATCGCCGAGCATTTCTTTATCCGCTGAAATACTTTTGCTTTGCACAGATAGTTTATCGCTTTTCCCCGTTTCGCTCATTAGGTCAGAGCCTCACAGATAGGCGCGTGTATATGGTTTTTGCGCACGCGGGTAAAAATGCGCAAAAAAATACAGGCAGCTCCGAAAAGCTACCTGTGAAATGAAGTACCTTATCACATCAAAAATCAAGGACTGATAATGGATAGGAGATTTGATGAGTGGTCGTCTGCTCAATTATAATTTTAATCGTTTACATTAGCCGCGCTCCTACCCTCGTAACACACCGAGCCCATAAACCGTTGATTTATAAGGATTTTTTGCTCCCGCTTACATTAGTCGTGTCCTGATACATAGCTGCGGCTGATGTGCAGGATATCCGCCACCTGCTGCTGTGTCAGCGGCTGCGTGCCCGAAAGGCCGTAGCGCATGATGACGATCTGCCGTTCCCGGCCGGAGAGGCGGTTCACCACACGGTAGAGCGCCTCGGTCTCCTCCTTACGCTCGTAGTCCTCGTGCACGTCGAAGGTATCGGCCACTACGTCGTTCAGTGTCAGGCTGTTCCCGTCCTTATCGCTGTCGATGGGCTCCTGGATAGACACGTCGTTCTGGCTTTTTTTGCCCGCTCGGAACTGCATGAGCACCTCATTTTCAATGCAGCGCGCTGCATATGTGGCAAATCGTGCGCCTTTGGTATTGTCAAAGCTGTTCACCGCCTTGATAAGGCCGATGGTTCCGATGCTGATCAGGTCCTCCTGGTCTGTGGAAGAAGCGTAGTATTTTTTTACGATGTGCGCCACGAGGCGCAGATTGTGCCGGATGAGCTTATCCCGCGCCGCCATGTCGCCGTTCTTCATCGCCTCGAATGCTGCGATCTCGTCCCGCGCGGAAAGAGGCTTCGGGAAACTGCTGCTTTCCAGGTGCAGTGCGAAATATAAAATCTGGCTTGCGACAAAGCTGAATATGATACCAAACATCTGTATGCCCTCCTTGTATGCGATACTACATTGTATGGCAGGGGACACGGCGGCATGCCGCAGGACAGGCGCGTTCGCTATGTTTTGCCCATCGGAAAGCGGCCCGCATATTGCGGGCCGCTTGTGCTGCATTCAGATGTCTGTACGGTAGATCGTCTTTCCGTCCTTGACCGTCTCCAGAATACGGATATCACGAAGATGCATGGGAAGCGCCTTCAATGGGTCCTCCTCCAGGATCACCAAATCCGCCCGTTTTCCCGGACGCAGGCTTCCTTTGCTTCCTTCCTCAAAATACTGGTATGCCGCATTGATGGTCACGGCGCGCAGAGCATCCAGGACCGGAACGCGCTCCTGCGGCCCCAGCACCGTCCCCTGCTTTGTAACGCGGTTCACTGCGCACCATACAGTCTCCAGCATGTCCGGCTGGATAACAGGTGCATCCTGATGGAACGTATAACGGAGGCCCTGTACGCCCGCAGAGGCCGCGGGGCTGATGCGCGCCGCGCGTTCCGGTCCGAGATTCTCGAGATGCACGTCGCCCCAATGGTATACATGAGCCACAAAAAAAGACGGTATCATCCCGTTCTGTGCCGCCCGGGACAGTTGGTCCGGCGCAAGCATCTGCGCATGGATGATAACGGGACGTATTGCCCGGCAAGGCTTACCGGACGCAGCGCGAGCCCTGAGGCGTTCCCCATACACGCGCAGATACTGTTCGCAGGCGGCGTCTCCGTTGCAATGCACCAGCAACTGCATATTTTCGTCCAGCGCTCGGTCCACATACCCGGCCAGTTCTTCGTTGCGCATACGCGGATAACCGCGATAATTTTTCTCTGCACCGCAGTACGGCTCCCGCAGCCACGCGGTGCGTGCCTGAGGTGAGCCGTCCAAAAAAGTTTTGTAGCCTCCCACCTTAAAACGGCCGCTGTACTGTCCGATGTGTTCGGACAGCGCCGTTCGCATGCCGTCCGCCTGTGTGATATCCAGATATCCCACCACGTCCAGCTTCAGCAGGCCCGCCGCGCACAGCTGCCTGTACAGCGGTTCCATCGCCGGTATCATCATCCCTTCCTGCACCGTGGTGACGCCACGCCGCGCATAGCCGTCCTGCGCGCGCAGATATGCGCCCATCAGGTCCTCCGGCGCCGGCATTGGAACGCGGCTCTGGCAATTCAGAAAAGCGGTCTCTTCCATGTAGCCCGTCACCTTTCCGTCCGCGACCTCCATCATGCCGCCCTCCGGCACAGGTGTATCCGGCGTGATTCCCAGCCGTTCCAGCGCAAGCGTGTTCAAAACACCCGTATGGCCGGACTGGTGAGCCATAATCACCGGATTGTCGGGAGCGGCACGGTCCAGCACTTCTCTGCGCGGCGGACGTTTTTCCCGAAGAACGTTATGGTCGAAACCCTGAGCGGCGACCCATTGCCCCTTTGAAATATGGTTATCGCGGATAAACGCCGCGATACGTTCTTCTATCTCGTCAAAGCTGACGGCCTCGCCCAGGGGCACCTGCAAAAGTGCGTTGGCACAGCCGGAAAAATGGCTGTGCGCGTCAATGAACGCCGGCATCAGCGTATGGCCTTTCAAATCGACCATCTCACAATCCCGTCCCGCCGCCGCGCGCACCTCTGCCTCGCTTCCCACGGCGCGGATCACGCCGTCCTCCACCAAAAGCGCCTGCGCATACAAAATGTCCTCCATTGTAAGCACAGTCCCGCCGTAATACATCCGCTTTGCCAAAGCGAGCACATCCTTTCCTTTTCGCACCCTACCGGCGCTTTATGATTTACTATACATCGAATAGTTTTCCAATTTTACTGTAAATCATGAATAATGCGTAAACAAGGCACAGCCTTTTGTACAAAGACAAAACAAAACACACCGGAAGCATTTTCAGCTTCCGGTGCGTTTTTCTGGCGGAGAGTTAGGGATTTGAACCCTAGGTACCTTTAAAGGGTACACACGATTTCCAGTCGTGCGCCTTAGACCACTCAGCCAACTCTCCAAGCAAATGGTGCTTTACTATATTACCCAAATATCGGAAAATTGTCAAGTGTTTTTTTGCCGTTCTGGATTTTTCTGCATTTTTGCGGGAGAAACGCTTACCGCATTCTGCTCCGGCGCTCCTGCCAGGCGATCTCACCTATGCGATCTGCGGCATATTCAAAAAAGCGCCGAAACGATTCGCAATAATAATTTTCCGTATCGTCCGCCCCGCCTGTCCAGTCGCGTCTGCATCCCCCATTGCACAGCGGCACCCATCTGCAGCTTGCACACCGGGACGGGCGAAGCCGCCCCTGCCGTAAAAATTCGGAAGCCGTCTCATCGTTCGCCAGTTGTTTCAGACTGTCTGTATGTACGTCGCCCATCCGCCATCGGTCCAGCACATAAAAATCGCAGGGATAAACACCTCCGTCCGCTTCCACGACAAAATAGCTGCCACAGCCGCCCGAAGCCGCACAGGTGCTTGCCGGCTCCCCCATTGCAAGATGAACATAGTCATCGAACAAGCGCACGCTGGTATAGTGTCCTTCCGCCCAGTCGCGGTACCATTGGTCAAACAACCCGCACAAAAAATCTCCATACAGTTTTGGCGTCAATGAATATACTGCGCGGCCCCGCTGTTCCTCCAAGGGGTCAAGACATGGAATAAACTGCAGATAGCGCACTCCCAGCTTTTTCATTGAGGCATATGTTTTCTGCGGATGCTTCGCGCATTGCCCCGTCACGACGCATAACAGGTTTGTCTCCACTTCAAATTTTTGCAGCAATGCCAGCGCCTTAGCCACACGCCCGTATGTGCCTTCCCCTTTTGTGTCCACGCGGTAATGGTCGTGCAGCTCCCGATACCCGTCCACAGAGAGGCCCACCAGAAACTGGTTTTCCTTTAAAAAGTGCGTCCATTCCTCATTCAGCGCCATGCCGTTTGTCTGAAGCGCATAACTCACCTGCCGGTCCAGCGGCCGAAACGCGCTTACCATCGCTACGAAATCCCGAAAAAAGTCCAGCCCGGCCACCGTAGGCTCGCCGCCCTGAAACGCAAAACTCACCGTTCCGTGCTCATCCGCTGCTGCAAAAGCTGCTTCAATTAAAGCCCCGGCGGTTTCACGGGACATCACGCCCATGCTCTTCACTTCCCTGTTGTCCGAAACATCCGCATAAAAACAGTAACGGCATCTCAGATTACACAGGCTGGAGGCAGGTTTGATCAAAAGATTGACGTTCTTCACCGCGCATTCTCGCTCCTCTCTTATCGTGCGAACTCAAAACACCCCGGAAACCAGTATAGCAAATCGCTGTTTCATACACAACAAGAACGGCCTCATCATACATTTTCCGAGTTATCCGCCTGAGAAAATCAATTTTGCATTTTGACTTGCTGCTCCTGAATCAGGGGATAGCGCACCAACCCCGTACTGGCCAGGGCTTCATGGTGCATATCCACAGCAGTGATCTGACGGTTTTCATAAGTCGTATAATAATAAATGCCTTTGCTTGCATTGCAGCAAGAAGTATAAAGCGTTATTTCATATTTTCCATCTCCCACATCGCAGCAGCCGCGCTGCTGCTCGACCGAGCCGAGAATGTGGAAAAACTGGCTGACGCTCTCCTTTTCCGTACAGCCGGAAACGGAATTCATCCTAGTGAAAGCGGCCCGGACAAAACGGGACTGAGAGGATAAATCGCCCGGCAGCCCGAGCCCGCCCATCCCGCGGCTGTATGCGGATAACGGCAATTCGGAAGAAAATAAATTTTCCGGTGTTTTCGGAGACAGACGCATATAATTGTTAAGCCCAAACATTTGTTGTTCAAAAGGAGGGTTGTTGGTGAGGACGCCAACCGGATTTTCATAAATCCTGAGCCCCTCCCGAACCGATTCGACCGTAATGGCCCCTTCCCGGTCGGCGATCAGCCAATGAAGCTGTGCTGCCGGCATCTGCTCATTGAACGGAAGTCCCACAAGATTGGCTTTTGCAAGGAGCGCGCCGGCCTCCTTCACAGTGGCGCACTGTCCCAGGACCCAAGGAATAAACTCGAATACAGCGATATTATCCTTTCCCTTCGCCGGAGACGCCGCATAACAAGCATTCCCCACGAAGTTCAGCCCTGCCATACCCAGCCCTTTTTCGTTGACCGCGTCGTAATACAGCGGATACTCCTGTGCAACACAAGCCATACCGATAACAGCAAAATGGTGCGGCATCTCCGCCATATACCGAAAAGGAAACGGCTCGTTGCGCGGCGTTATTACGACTTCTTCCCCATACGAAAATTCGTAGTCTAATGTGCGTCCAAAATAAAAATCCTTCGTTTTATAGGTCGCTGCCGTACACATGTGTTATCCTCCTGCTGCAAAAGTTGGATTTTTCCGCGATAACTGCCATGCCTCAAACCTGTTCGCGCTTCAGGGCCCATTTTTGGGGTATTTTCAAAAACTTTCCATTTCCAGCGCCGCATTTCTGCCGAAAACTCTGCTGCTTTTGAGGCACCAAATTCTTTACCTTTATATTTTACAATATCTGTCCTGTTTTTGCACGCGGACGATAAATATTTTTTCATATGCTATTTTTTTATCCATCTGCTTTTCCTCGCTCAGATTATGCGGCCCCCATCGCCTGCGACAGTAATTCTTTGTCTTTTGCCGCATTTCTATTTTTTAATCGTAAGTCATACGGCGGGTTTCTCAACAATTCTATATGACAGCCCGTCAAGAAAAAATAATGATGAATATCGGCCCCGACGCCGGTGCATGCCTACATCCGTTCATCCACCGCCATAAGTTTATGGCTCAGGAACTCGTTGCGTTCATGCAAAATCTGCCGCAAGAAAAAAGCCATCCCTAAGGGATGGCTTCGGCAATATGCGTCCAAGGACTCAATCCCCGGGCCCGCTGATTAAAGGTCAGCTGCTCTAACAACAGCAACAGGCTAAAAGAAAAGTCTAACCGTTAATACAATTCGCAGGATTCCGCCTCAAATCGACTCCCAATATCCATACATTCGCGTTACGAATTTGTAGCGTCTTATCCTTCGCTTTATTTATTGATGGTCTTCCAGCCAGCGGACCGCGCAGTGCGCCAGACAAGCGGAGCCGATTGGACAGACCTCCTCATTGAACTGAACCTTCGGATTGTGTGCAGGGGCATCGCCACGCTCATCCATATATCCTGCCGAAAGATACATGAATACGCTGGGGACTCTCTCTGCAATAATTGCAAAGTCCTCAGAAGCACTGGCTGATGTGTCGGGAACAGGAGTCAGACCAGGAATTGGTAGTTCTTCCATATAGCTTACCATCTCGTCCGTCATAGCAGGGTCACATACCAGTGGCGGCACCTCAGAAATCATCTCGACCTGTGCCATCCCCCCAAATACCTCTGCGGTCTTGAGAGCAACCTCTTTCAGCCGCCGGACCAGTTTCTCACGGCTGGCACTGTCATTGGTGCGCAAGGTTCCTTGGAGGACGGCAGTATCAGGGATGATGTTGGGGGCTGAACCTGCGGAAAAATTGCCGATGGTCAGCACACAGGCTTTGCCGGGATCTGCCTCCCGAGCAATCAGCGATTCCAAGGCAAGGTACACATGGACACCGATATTGATTGGGTCGATGGAACTGTGCGGATATGCGCCGTGGGCGCCCCGTCCGTGGATTGTGATTCGAAAACCATCCACAGAGTACATCATAGTTTTGCCGCTGTTGTACATAAACAAGCCCACAGGCATCCTTCCCGGGCCGACATGATAGGCTAGGGCTGCATCCACTCCTTCCAGTACTCCATTTGCCAGCATATCCTTCGCACCCTCAAAGGTTTCTTCAGCAGGCTGGAACATGAACCGAACCCTGCCAGACAGCATAGATTCATTTTCTTTTAATATCTTTGCCGCTGTCAGCAGCATGGCCGCGTGGAAATCGTGGCCGCATGTATGAGCCTCCGTGCCGGTTGGGCAGGAAAAGCTTTCGCCGCTTTCCTCCGGCATGGGAAGCGCATCCATGTCCGCTCGAAGCAGGATCGTCCTACCCCCTTCCTGCCCCAACTCTGCAATCACTCCATGTCCGCATGGATGTGGATCCAATCCATATCCTCTCAGCTGCTCCATAACATAGGTTTGTCCTTTTGGCATATGAAGTCCCACTTCCGCGTTGCTGTGCAGCCAACGACGGTGAGAGATGGTTTCCTCACGCAGTGCCAGTGCCCGTTTATAAAAATCCATAATCGTACTCCTTAATTTGCTGCGAAAATCAGTAAACATATGCTGAGAAAATTATAGCAAACGAGTTTAATAACTTCAACAATGTTTATAGTTTACCCACAACTTATAAAAAAGACGCATCTGGCTTGGAAATGCCACAGACTGTGCACATTTAAATTGTCCGGCAATTTTCCCTCCCGCAGAATCCTTTTGAGCCGGAATGTGAATGTCCCAGGCACCATCGGATCTCCCCAGCCTGCCGGAACAGATAGTCATCTTCCTCCAGTCCCCTCTGCACCACGCCGTGCTCTCTCCTGCGCGGTTCTTCGGTTCTTTCACCAGGATCGGTTGGCCGCTCAGTTTTACCACATTGCGCCGGATATGCAGCACCTGCTATCTGACCACTGCAAGCTGCATGCCTCGCTCCGGCGCATGCTCGTGGCAAGGCTCATCTTGAAATAGGCCTCATATTTCAGGCCCTGACTTTCCAGTTCGGTGATAAACCTTTGCACTATTTCCTCAATCGTCACCGGACACTCCTGCAGCGCGCCTTTCTTCTTGTACCCCGACGCAATGTAAGTGTTTTCCTCCTATTCCGTGTACTCTCCCCTTAAAAACAGCGCCCGTGAAATTTCTCCCCACGGGCGCTGTCCGTTATTCGTTATACTTGCTTTGCGCAGTCGTTCAATTCAGACTTCTTCGTGTCATTCCAGCGGTCCACCTTCCCCACAAGATAGACTTTGATGCGGCGGAGCCGCTCAAACTTCACGCCTTTTCCGGTGCGCTCCGCATTGTCGATGCTGTTGTTTTCCATGTGGAACCATCTATCCGAGATACATCTTTCCTTGGCATCTGAAACGCCGATTTCTTTGAACAGACAACAACAGAATTAACCGAATGCTAAATCGCCACTTTTGTGAATTGTACAAACCGAAAATTGAAATAAGATAAGAGAATTGGCTCATCTTGCAAAGAAAATGCGCTAAAAGTTGCAAAAATCCTTTTTAAAATAGTGCAGATATGTCAATTTGCGTCCTTGTTTATCGGATATACGCATTAGCGTCCGGTCGAGGGCTCAGCTCAATTCGGAACACAGTGTGTTCGCATTTAGAAGCATCACATAAAACTGGTGCATAATATTTCTTCACCCGATCCCGTTGTTTATCTGTCAATTTATACTGCTTATTTGCCGTTTTTATCACCGCTGCTGCCATAACACAGCTTGCATGATTATGTATGTAGTATAAAGCAAAAGATCACTATTTCATCAATGCCCAAGTGTTATAACAACTGATTCCGATAATGGTAAACATTAACCCGATAAATAGAATCTCTACATGCTTATCATCAATCTTCTTGTTGATTTTCCTACCTACAGCACCCCCGCCGATTCCTCCGGCCACCATTAGAACCAGCCAGAGCCATTCAAATTCCGGAACAGTTTTTGTGAACAATGTTGTCGTAACGCTTGTAATCTGCGAAATCAAAATAATGTACAAGCTGTTCTGTGCCGCCACCTTTGTGGACATCGAAAAGAAGTAGTACAAAACCACCAGGTTGATTGGTCCGCCGCCAATTCCCAAGAAGCTCGACATAATACCGAGTGTTATGCCGATTATTACGCAGGGCACGGTCCCCCTCACCCGGCGTGTTTTGATATGCGCTTTGTTTACAGTGTAAGCGAGCGTGTAAATTGTAATGATTGTCAGACAGCCGGCCTGTACGCCCCCCACCATATTCGGGTTGGATGCCGCTTCTTTAACAGCAGTAAACAGCTGTTTGCCTAAAACGCCGCCGAGAGCCGCTCCCAATGCCAACGGCGTCCCTGTTTTGAAATCCACAACACTATCACGGGACGCCGCCGCTCTCCCAACAGAGTACAAACTCATAGAGAGCACTGTACAGCCCGATAAGAAACTTATCGTGGATACGCTGGCCATCTGGAACAGATCCAAAACCGGCTTGATGATAACTCCGCCGCCGATTCCGCAGATCGCACCCGCTGTTGATGCCAGAAAACTGACTAGAAATGCTACCATTGACATTTTATGAATCCTCTCGTCCCTTTTTCACATACTGCATCCAATTTGAGCCAAGCATATTCAAAGAAGCGTCCGCAAGTAGTTTTGTAATAATTTCACACGATGACGTCATGACAACAGCTCCTGTCCCTCCGGCATAGTTGCTTTTTTGTATGTCTTGTACCTTACGTCTGATCTTCTTTATTCCGCAAGCCTGCCCCCTTTTCGCGCGGGGACTGTTTGTACAGTGCAATGTGTTCATGTTTTCTCTTTGGATAAAACGCAATACGCCTTGCGATCGTTTTTCGCAGTGTCTGCCATGGCAGCTGTTAAAATACTTTTGTCTGTCCGGTGACGTTCCAAACGTTGCAAGGTGTGCAGCTCTCTGCTGGATATGCCTTTTTTCGTGCAGTCAGTCCCATTGCCCACCATCTTATTTCCGGTACTATTTTACACGGTACAGCGCATAGTTCGGATTTTTCTTGATATAGTCGTCGCAGCTATGGGCTGATACACCCGCCCCCCACAGACCGGCCAGCCCAATCTGGCCAGAGCCAAACACTGCTTCCCGTGCGCCGTCGATCTCCGGGTTCACGTATTTCGCAAACCATTTCTCCAGCCGTCCGCGCAACTCCTGCTCCAGCGCCTCGAAACCGCCGTGTGCCAGAAGATTGTCCTGCTCTCCGGGGTCTGCCTTCAGGTCATAAAGCGCGTTTGGACCATACGGATAGCGTGCAATATATTTATAGCGTTGATCCCGCAGCATCCGGTTGGGGCCATATTCGTCCATCACCACAATCCCGCCGGGACGTTCAAAGCCCTGGCCCAAAAGCGCCGGTACAAAGGAAACGCCCGGACGTTTTGCCATATCAAGGGGTTTTAACCCCAAATAATCCAGTAATGTGGGCATAAAGTCATAAGCAGACACCAGCGAATCACAGACAACTCCAGCGGGGATACGGCCTGGATGCCGTGCGATGAACGGCACTTTCACTGATTCCTCATACATGTTCAGTGGGAATGTGCCGTTTCCCTTGCCCCAAAAGCCGTGATGTCCGCAGGAGAACCCATTGTCTGAGGTAAACACCACGAGCGTATCCTCCGCAAGGCCCAGTTCGTCCAGCGTCTCCAGAATGTGTCCGATCCCTGCATCCATGGCAGTAACAGCCGCAAAATAGCCAATCAAATTCGCCCGCTCATCTTTTGCTACTTCATCCGTCAGGTAGATGCTGTCCGGATGCCGCGGCAGATGCGGCACAGATTCAAACAGACAGTTTTCATACAGCTTTGTGTATTCTTCGGGGTGGTTATTGAGCCACGGCGCATGCGGAGCCGTATAGGCCACATGCAAATAAAACGGTTTTTCTGCCTCTTTGTGCGAATTTAAAAACTCCACTGCATCATCTGTGATAGCATCGGTGACATAACGCTCTTCCCGATATAATACACCATCCCGGTACAGGGGCGCCCCATAATAGGGCCCTCCTCCGGATTTGTGGCAAAACCAATGCGTAAAGCCCTGCTGGGCCCGGGCGCTGGCTCCCATATGCCACTTGCCGCTCAATGCACATTCGTAACCACTTTCGGCCAGAGCTTTGGTATAAGAATATTGACCCGCCAGATATTCGATGGATGCTCGACGTTCGTCGTCATCCCGCAGCCAGTCATGCACACCGTGCTGAGACGGGATACACCCTGTCAGCAGCGAAGCTCTCGCCGGTGAGCATACCGGCGAAACGCAGAAAAAATTCTCAAAACGCATGCCCTGAGCAGCCAGACGGTCGATGTTTGGAGTATATATCTCCCTGTTGCCTGCGCAGCCCAGCGACCAGAACCCCTGATCATCTGAAATAATAAATACCACGTTTGGTTGCTTCATATAAATCCCCCCGGAATGGTCACAGGCACCGTACCAAGACAATAACGCAAGCGCAGCAAAAAGTTCACTCCATGTTCCACGGTGACTGTCGCTTATTGGGAAGCGTTTTCCCCTCGTCAATCGCCTGCAAGCCCGCCCTGTGTGAGGCCCTTGACGTAATATTTTCGAATGGCAATACCAAAGAATATTACCGGCAGCGCAATTACAATGGCACCAGCGGCAATGACGCCCCAATTCATTTTTTCGAATACGATGAAATTCAAAACACCGATCGGAGCAGTTTGCACCTTCTGCCGTGTGAGCAGCAACGCAAACAAAAATTCATTCCACGAAAAGATGAATGATAAAATTGCCGTAGAGGCGATGCCCGGCGTAGCCAAGGGAATAGAAATCCTGAACAGGGTTTGTAAAAGCGAACAGCCGTCAATGCGCGCGGCTTCTTCCAGACTTATCGGTATATCCTCCATAAAAGCTCTCAGACTCCACACAATGATTCCCAAGTTTGACGCGAAATAAATCAGCGTCAAGCCGATATAAGTATCCAATAATCCCAGTTCTTTGTAGGCAATAAAGTAGGGAATCACAAATACTGCGCCTGGGCTCATGCGCGTGATCAGAAGCACATAAAAAAAGGCCTTCTTAAACCGAAACTCACAACGGGCAAAGATATAAGCTGACGGGATCCCCACCAACAGCGCCAGTATAATAGACAATACGCAGACCACAAAGCTATTGAAAAAATACCTTCCGAAGCTGCCTGTTACGAACAATTCTTCATAGTTTTCCAGCGTTGGCATAAAAATCAAGTCTGGAGGCACTTGAAAAGCATCGCTCTGATTTTTCAGAGAGATTAGAAGCGTCCAATAAAACGGAAACAGCGTGGCAAACATAAGCACCGCCACAAACAAACTTCGCGCTATGCCGGAAAGCCTCTGTCTCATATTCGCGTTCAACATGATACTTCACCATCCTTGCTACTTAGCCTTACTTTTCTTCCCATAGAAAAACACAATCAGCACCAGCAATACCGCAAACATCAGCATTGATGACGCCGATGCATAGCCTGTCTTAAATTTTACAAAGCCTTCTGAATATGCAAAGTAAGTAAGTTCTTCGGTGCTATTGCCAGGCCCTCCCTGGGTGAGAGAAAACACAAGCGGGAAAATTTTGAGTCCTTCCACAACGCGAAAAACCAATACCATAGATAAAATCGGCTTAATAAGCGGTAATGTGAGATACCACAGCTCCTGCCAAAAGCTGGCTCCATCGATGCGTGCTGCTTCAAAGGGAGAGACCGGCAGCGAATCCAGCGCAGCGATTACAAATAGCACTACAAAAGGAACCCATTCCCACACGGAAACCAATACGATTACCCACCGTGCCGAAACAGGGTCGGTCAGCCAAGCCGGAGCTTCTTGAATGCCTATCCCGTACAACAATGCATGAATACCTCCATATTTGGGGATCAGCAAAATACGCCAAATCAGGCCCGCAACCACAGGCGGGATCACCATAGGCATCACGATCAACGCTTGTACGAGCCCGCGTAAACGCTTCATACGCTGAATGGCCAACGCCGCAGCCACTCCAACCACCATCTGTAACAGCACGCTAAAGAAAACCATGAATATCGTATTTTGGGCGGCATTGATAAAGCCTTTGTCCGTAAACAAGTCAATATAATTTTCCAAACCTATAAAGCGGAACCTGCCGCCAGTCATTTTATAGTTCGTGAAAGAAAGGCCTAACAGGCTTGCCATAGGTACCAATACCAAAATCAAGAGTGACAAAAACAACGGAAACAGAAACGCAATTTGAAGCGTTTGGCGTTCCGATTTCAATGTTACACCTTTTGGATTTTTGGCTATAGGGATCAAACTTCTTTTTTTCATCGCGCTTCTCCTTTCGTGCTGCCATATCGTAATGCGCCTGCCGCACAGGTTTTACCGGATTTTCAGAAAAATGCCTCTCAAGAGGCCGCCATGAGTCAGCAATTCGATCGTCCGACCCATTTGCCGGCCTCCCGAGAGGCTCAGACTTTATATAATCAGTTACAGGCGCCAAATTTTACTGCCGATCAGGAAATATACCCGGCTTCCCGATAAACTTCGGCCACTTCTTCATTGGCGATCTCCATCGCTTCTTCAGCACTGATTTGTTTGGCAAACACATCGGAGATATAATTGCTGACAATATCCGCCACCTCCGGCCACTCAGGGTTCAGCGGGCGGTATTGCGGCATAGCATAATTGGCCAAAGAGTCACGCATAGCGTTCAGCCAGGCGCCGTCGCCGACATCATTTTTCTCAATAAAATCGGCATTATTGTATACCGCCTCCCGGGACACTGTAACCAGATTCCCTTCCGTGCCAAGGCGCACCAGGGTCTCTTCGGACAATGCCCACTGCATGAAATGCCAAGCGCGCTCCTTATTCTTTGCATTCTTGGGGATGTTGACAGAGTGCACGTTCAACGGAGCACAGCGCCCTTCCGGACCGGCGGGGACAGGCGCAAAGCCCACATCCTCCTCGCGCGTCTTGGATTTTTCAGGATCGATATAATTGGGAACTATGGCCGCGCCGTCGATCCACATTGCAAGATCACCCTGCTGTACCGACACGGTAATATCTTCAAAGTTACAGGTTGTCGCACCCGGGAACGAATAATTTTGAAGCAGATCGGCGTAATATTCCACGGATTCCACAACTTCCGGCGTATTCAAAGTAGGCGTCATATCGTTGGGGAAGTCCGCTACAAAATCGCCTCCCATAGAATACATGACCATCGGCCATTCCCAAATCAGGCCTTCTGAACCGCCCGCGCTGCGCGCGCCACGCATGCCGACCCCATAGACGCCGTCTTTGTGCAGCAGTTGGGCATACTCCCGCAGCTCTTCCCAAGTTTCAGGCGGCTGCTCTGGATCGAGCCCGGCAGCCTCAAACAAATCCTTCCGCCAGTATAGCAACGTGGTGAGGGAACATACCGGAAGGCCGTACAGCTTGTCCTCGTACCGTTGAGCGTCCACTGAAGACTGCATCAAGCCGTCCAAGTCCAGCAGCGCATCGTCTGTAATAGATTTATCAGCAATCAAATCGTCCAGCGGATACAACCAGTCATTGGAAGCGTACTGCAAAAATTGAGGGCTCATCAAATAAATCAGGTCATAAGCATCAGATTCTGAAGACATCTCCACCAGCATTTTTTGAAAATAAGTGTCGACTCCTAAAATCGTATAATTGATTTTCACACCATATTCTTTTTCGTAGTCAGCATAAATTTTTTGCATGGATTCCGCGAAATTCCCTGCCACGAACATAATATTCAGCTCTTTTTGTTCTTCCAGGCGTTTCGCCGCTTCCGAGACTTGCTCCCCACTTTCAGAGCCGGAGCCGGACACAGAGGCAGGTGTGCTGGAAGTAGCATTTCCGCCGCAGGCAGTCAGAGAAAGCATCATCAGAACAGCCATCATTAAAGAGAATAACCGTTGCATTTTTGTGGACATTTTTTCCTCCTTTGTGAATCCTCCATTTTTGAAACGTCGTTTTATAGTTCCAGATAATCCCGCATCACTGCGGCCGCTTCCGAAAAATCGTGACCGCCCCGGCCGTCTTTAAGCCCGGTACGCAGCAAATCCAGGGCTCCGTCCAAGGCAAAGGCCGGGCAATTCAAATCTTCATACAGCCTTTTAACATATCCCAGATCTTTCAGGCCAAAGGCCAACGCAAAATCCATACGATAGTCACGGTCTTTTACCTTTTGGCCGTAGAATTGAAAAACGCCGCAATTGGTTTTCTGCTCACAAATGATATCGAACAATTTTTGCGTATCCAGCCCTAACTTCTCCATTAAAGGAAACATCTGAGAATAAGTGACTGCATACATTAGGCCAGTGAAATTCAACGCAAGCTTTACAAGGTGACCGCTGCCGGCTTCGCCAATGTAATCCGCTCGGCTGATAAATACTTCAAAAATAGGACGAGCAGCCTGAAAATCAGCTTCGTCGCCGCCCACCGTGACAGAAATGGTCCCTGCCGCCGCCATATCAGGGTTTCCCATCAAAGGCGCATCCAGCAAAATACCGCCATGCTTTTTAAATGCTTCGTGCAGCTTTTTGGTGGAAAGCGGATAACTGGTGGACAAATCGATCACGATTTTGTCCTTTACACCACAGGACAAAAATGTGTCGCACATAGCTTCCACCTGCACGGAAGATGGCAGTGAAAGAAGCACCGCCTCACTGCGTTCAAATAAGTCTGCCGGGTTGGACGCAAGCTCAGCTTTCCCTCGAAAATACTCCATGGCGTCGGCACTCACATCATATACCGCTACATCATGGCCTTTTTTGACAAAATTTTCGCATGCGCCACGTCCCATACGTCCTAAACCAATAAAACCAATTTTCATGTTAAAGACAACCCCTTTCCATAGTTTATGATATCCACCCATTTGCATAAGGGAGAACGGATGCTGCAGCAATCGAAAATCCCTTGGAATGAACTTATTTTATCAGGAGAAAAATTTTTCATGTACAACAATTCTCATCAATAATGCCGCATTTGAAAGAAGCAAAATGTGAAAAAAATAGCAAATATAAATATTTTATGTTAAACTATTAAAATTGTATTTATTTTGTGAAATATGTCTATTTTCATATCCCTTTTATTATAAAAAGTGTAAATTTGACGCACTTTTTTTGCTATGCTACAATATCCACGGCATAAGCTCCACAGGGAACGGAGCAAGCATATGATGTAAAGGAAGATAAGGAGGCGCTGCGTATTTTAACTTCATATGATGGCTTTCGGGAAACACAGCTTCTTGCCTGTAAACCAAACCGGTTCTAATGTCGGACAAGAAAGGGCAAATAGTAAAATTCAAAATTAGGAGGTACTGTTGTGAGGCTGCAACTTGAAAACAACATTTTTGTCGCGCAAATCGATACATTAGGAGCGGAACTTTGCTCTCTGCTGCGCAAGGACAGCGGGGAAGAATTCGTCTGGCAGGGGGATGAACGCTACTGGGCCGGTCATGCTCCCACGTTGTTTCCCATTACCGGCAAACTAAAAGACCTGCGCTTTGAGTACAAGGAAAAAAATTACGAACTGCCGCCTCACGGATTTGCCAAAGAGCGGGAGTTTTTTGTACAGAGTCATACGAAAACGTGTGTGGAGCTTGTTTTAGAAGCAGACCGCGAGACATTGCGGCAGTATCCTTTTTTGTTCCGCTTTACATGCGTGTTCACTCTTACTGCTGCGGGCCTCGCCATTACACGCCGAGTAGAAAATACCGGTAAAGAAAAGATGTATTTTTCTGTGGGTGAACATCTGGGGCTATCCTTAACACCTTGGGGCGGTTCATTGGAAAACTATGCTTTGGTATTTCCGGCAGCTCAAACAGCCTGGAACTGGCAGTTGAATAAAGGGTTGCTTGATAAAAAGACGCCTTATTTGGACAATACCGATACTCTTCCGCTGTCCAAAGCACTATTTCAAACTTATGGGTGCTTGGTCCTGCAGGGCCTGAGCGCGCCCTGGGTCGCGCTGCGTCCCGTCGGGAACGATAGGGGGATCCGTGTCTCCATTGGAGGATTTGCTGCAATGGTGGTATGGTCGCCTGACAACGACGGGCAATTTGTGTGTGTGGAGCCCTGGCAGGGCCTGCCGTCTGAGGCCAACGGAGGCTATGATTTGACACAGCGTCCCTGTATCCTGCATTTGTCCTCAGGGGAAAGGTATGAATACACAGTTACAGTAGAACCGGAATAAACAGGCAATGCGTCAATAGAAAACGGGATGCATTGTTCAGAACTGCATATTGTTGACGACCCGGCTGAATTCCGAATCGATATGATATAAAATCAGCTCCCTCTATAAGAGACAACGTTTACTTTGCTGTCTTTTATAAAGGGAGCAATTTTTATTGCCACTGTGCATCTGTTACCGATTCATGCGCCGAAAGCGATTGGGCGTCATCCCTGTTGTGTCTTTAAATATCTTTATAAAATAGCTGGAGGATTCATAACCAACATCTTCAGCTATTAGATTAATGCTTTTGCTGGTGGTGGTAAGCAGCCGCTTGGCTTGCTGGATACGGAGGTCGGTAAGGTAAGCGCTTACACTTTTTCCCGTACACGCCTTAAAGATGTTGCAAAAATAATTTGGGCTAAAGCCCGCCACTGTTGAAATCTGGCTCAATGTAAGATTATGCATATAATTTTGTTCAATATATTTCAAGACCGGGCCCATATTGCTGTCGTCCACAGTCTGCCGCAAAAGATTATGGCATATGTCAATCAGACGTTCTGACCACGCTATTATATCATCCAAAAACACCATGCCATTGATTTCAGCCAGAGGATTGACCTGTGCCAGCTGTGACTCCGCTGCCCGGGGACAATAGGACAATGTATGATGTATCAAAGTTTCCGCCATGGTGTTGAACACTCTGCGAAGATGATCGATATCCTGTATAGTGTATTTATCGCGCCGGGCAGATATCTGTTTCAGCATATTCTTAAGGCGGTCCAGTTCGTTCCCCTGTATCAGCGTTTGTACCATATTTATTTCTTTCCGGAAATCCGAGTGTTCGCCCGTAGTTGACCGGTAACGGCAGAACGCCCCGGGCCCCCGAAAAAAACGATCGTTAAGCGCATCGCAGGCATGAGAAAAAGCGTGTTCCAGCTCCTTGGAATTACTGGCGGGACCATCGACACCAAGAGAAAAAGAAAGCCGGGAAGGCAGTGTAAGCAGCTTATGGACCCGTTCACAAAAAACATCTTCAGAGATTCCCATTGTACGTACCACGGCGGCGGCAATATGGTCTGTAATCATGCCAACCGTTCCTGAAAGCTCCGCTGCCGCCAACAGGGCTGTCAGCTGATTTGTCCATTCAGCACCATTTGTCATACCCAACGATGATGAAACTGCCGGAGTGACGTCCTGACTGAATACAATGCACCAAACGGTATCTTTCTCGGAAATCAAAGCCCGGTCAAAGGCTTGTAAAATCTCCCCTGTTCCGCCCGTCAGCAGCTCAGACACTTGATGAGAGCTTATTCCTAAAAAGGATGGAGATGGTGGATTATCGTCAGCGGCCAACTTTTTTCCCGCCCGACGGGTAGCTTCCAGCAATTCTTCCTCAGTAATTTCTCCTTTCAGCAAATATGCTGCTGCTCCGAAAGACATTCCCTTTTGAGCCAGAGAAAAATCCGCGTGATTGGATAAGATAATTACTTGCGTATGCAAATTGAATTCCCGCAGAGCCTGAATAAATGACATTCCGTCCATATCTGGCATAATTATATCGGTTATTACGATATCAATTGCGTGGATACGGCAGATTTCCAACGCCTCATGGCCATTCGCTGCGGCGTCGACCACCACAAATTCTTTATCAAAGGGCTGAAACACCAAAGTGAGCCATTTACGCACAATCACTTCATCGTCGACAATCAAAAGGCGAAGCATAGAATCACTCCTCTACTGGGATTTCGAAAGAAATACAGGCTCCTCCGCCAGAAGCGTTTTCAATATGAAGCATGGCCTCCGTCCCGTAGCGCAGCCGCAGCCGCTCGTTAACATTATTCAAGCCGATACTTACACTGAAGCGCTGAGAATTGGGGTTGGGAGCAAAAAGGTCAAAATTTTGAGGAAAACCGCAGCCGTTATCACGTACCTGCACAGAAAGCAGCGTCTTCTTACGCTGTATAGAAATATAGATGCATCCATGAAGGCTGCCGTTTTTCAGTCCATGAAACAAACTGTTTTCTACCAACGGCTGAATTAGCAGACGGGGTATCAGGCAAGGCAATGCTTGAGCATCTACATCGTAATAAACTTCAAAATTGTCGTAGCGATGCCTTTGGATCAGCAGATAATTGCGCAGATACTCCAGTTCCTCTTCCACTGTAAGCATTTCACGTTTGGTATCAAGATTGATTTTCAGCAGCTTGATCAGACTGATCAATACCTCGCTGGCGCTTTGGTTGTGCTGCATATCGACCAGAAAACGTACTGCGGTCAGCGTATTATATAAAAAGTGCGGATTGATTTGTGCACGAAGCGCTTCCAGTTCAGCGTTTTTCTTTGCATTTTGTTCCTGTACCAAACTTTGAAAAAGACGGTTCAATTCATCCAGCAACAGCAGATAACTGCGGTTTAGGTAGCCCAACTCATCAGTACGCGTAATGTCCAGATCCGGCGGAGCAAAATCCAGCGTCTCCAGACTGCGCATGCACTCTACCAGCATAAGGATCGGCCTGGAAACCGTGCGGTACAGGAACCAGGAGAAAAGTGCCGCTACAATCAGGACAATAACAAAAATAATGGGAAGCGACCCGGAAAGCTGTTTGAGAAACATAGGAAACGTTGGCATTTGCGTTACTTGAACTACGTACCAGCCGGTGTGTGCATCCAACGAATAAACGGTTACCAGACTTTCAGAAAAAGAGGTATAATACCCCTTAGGGCCCGAAACCAGCGCCATATCCAATACAGGCGCGGAATTATCGCTTACTGCTTGCGATACCGTTTGCTCAAGTACGATTTTCCCTTCTGCGTCTGTTAAATAGATTTGCGTGGTAGAGGAAGCATAGCTGCTCAAGTTGTCGGATACGCTCCGTTTGAGGATGCTGACGACGGCTACCCCAATTGGTTGATTCGCATTGGCATTTTTGATGAGGCGCATCGCAAACAATAAATGAGAAGCTTTTGGCGAAACTTCTCTTCCATCTATCCATACAATCCGTCCCCCGGCATTTTTTATCGATGTTAACCATTTCTCTTGAAGGGTTTGAGCATCTGAAAGGAAACTATGCGTCAACGCAGCAGAATTATAATACACATAACGATTTCCCCAAAAATCGAATAGTTCTATTTGACAAATGAAATAGGGATTGGAAAATTTATGCCGAGAATAATATTTTTGAAATAAAGCCTGATTTCCTTGGTCAGGATGTGTTAAAAGCTGATGAATCTGGCTATCAATGTACATATCGTCAGTGGTAAGTGTGACATCTTGAAGGTAATTATCCAAATTGCTGCAGACATATGCCGAATTTTGCAGCGAAGAGTCTGCCAACGCATTCATATAGTACCGAAAATAGATATAAAAAGTCCCAAATGACACTAACAGCATTAATGATAAGATGCCAAAAAACAGTAAGAAAAGGACTTTTTTATAAAAATAGTTTTTGTATATTGTTTCGTCAACCTTCAAATCACTCTCTCCCTCATATGCAATTTTTCATTACTCTATGTGCACAGCAAAGATGATTGTATGGTTTTATTACATTCGATTAACATTTAATTATACAAAATAATTGTACTATATATGTATTATATCATTAGATTACAATAATAAGAAATATATATCAACAGTACAATATTGCCAAAAAATTTTATCAAAATTTAGAATTGTCCCGCAGTGTCTTCAAGTTTGGATATCTCCTTTTACCATCCAGTATGAGTTCAAATAAGCCAACATTTTGAATATTCAACAATCTATCGAAAAAACTGCTGAGTCTGCCGCATCGGACGAAAATTGACAGATGACGCTCCGCAGCGTTTGCTGAAAAAGCAACAGCATTTGTAATAGTATTCAATCCATTTTCAAAATAGCGATTCCTACTATTTCCCGATTTCATCCTTCGCAATGCAAGAATCAGCTTCCAGCAGTTTGAACAGATCCATGCAATGGAAAATATAATTTACAATGAGCTTCGTATGCGTGGTTACAGTGGGGTGGGCTTTTTTGTAAAGAACTGCAATTTTTTTGGCCCCAGCTCGGATGTGCCGTCCTCAGTTTATTGAGTTGTATTACGGTAGCCTCATCCAACTTTGACGGGCTGTTTTCCGGTGCTCTGCTCCGGTCTCCAAATCCGTATAACCGTATTCAAAAAAACGTTTTTTGAACTTATGACCCGTTTTCTCTGATATCCCATATTTCTGACAGAGTTCTTTAAAATCACTTTTCCCTCTCGTCAGATATTCCTGTATGAATTCTTTTCGTTGTTCCATCACCGTGGCCTGTCCCCCTTCCACCCCAAACAGAAGCGCTCTTTTTTCTTTTGTTCTTCTGTTCATTTTATCTTTTTTACTTATCCTTCTCATGATACTGTGCACATCTCGATTTTTAGGGTCTCTGTTTCAAATTTCCTCCTGCAAAAGGGGACACTTTTCCCCTGAGCTTGTAGCCTGTGAAAAAATAGCCCCAGCTGCGGTAGCTGGGGCCTGTTTTCTATGTAATTTTCACCCTATACTCAACGTCAATGTGATAATGTTAATTGAACAAAGCGTTCTGCTTTAAAACACATTGAATCCATCATGCCCCTCTAAGAACGGGGCGAAAAAAATTAGCGTTCCAATATTTTCATAAATTCAGAAAAATCACGCATGGTTAGCCCAGTATGCCAGGAAGAATCCTCTTGCTTTTTTGCTCCGTACCACACTTTCAACATTCCGTCGTCAATCAGCATAGAGGACCGGTAAATGCAGAAATCATCCCAGCCGCCTTCCGTTGACGGCTTCAAAATTGGCCGGCTAAAAGTTTCCCACTGTTTTCCTGTCCGATTCACTGCGAAAAACAAATTGCAGTGGTCGCAATCGGTGCCATTCGGATAAGCCGGATAAACTGCATAGTAAGCTCCGCTTGATGTGTCATAATGTACATCGATGTGCCATATTTGATATCCAGGTTGTACAAAATCCGTACAGGTGACTGCGCCCGACCATTTGATTCCATCCGCAGATGTACGATATTTTACTTGGTTATTCTGGCTATTCCATCCTGCATTCCCCGTATCCACATACCACATCATATAGGTGCCATCTGGCAGAATCTCAATAGACGGCGATAGAATGCTGTATTTCCTTACCAGATCCTGCATTACGACCTGCGGCTCGCTCCAGTGTACACCGTCACGGGAACTCATCATTTTTACCCTTGAGCTGATGATGTCATCCGCCTCTACGTAGTACATCCGCAATTCATCCGAGGCTGGAACATATACAAGATCCACGTCACAATTGTGGCCCGGACTTGGCGTGCCGGCCAAAGGATTCGAGACCCCTTCTGGCACAATCCAACTTTCTCCATCGTTTGACGCAACAATCGATGGGTTTTCGTAGCTCCCATCATTGAAGGGATAAGGTGTCATTGCCATCCAATATAGATAACCATTCCAAGGCTGTTCAAATTTCACCACCGAGGGATGTGTAAGCTGGTTGGTGCCGTCATAGGTAGGAATTGCTTGAGGCGCTATGGCATTTGCCAACGGCTGATATGGAGCAAAATCTTGCACCGCTGTAAGTTCTACATCGTCGAAATAGCCTGCACCGGAACCACTATTCTGTCGATATCCATATATAGTCGCTGTTTGCGCATTGGGCCCGGTTGTGAAAGTAACCGCCAGCTGCTGATAGTCGGCTGAAAGCGTAGCCGAAAACGTTTCCTGCCCACCGTAATTTTTTACGCCCAGCGTCATAACGGAACTGCCTTCAGATTTTGCCCACCCTGTTAAAACATATTTCGTATCCGGAGATACCGTAACAACTTGCTCATAACTGCTGTTTTTGGCTACTTTAGCACAATAGTTTCCGCTATGCGGAGCAGCGCTGTCAACAACGGCGTTATTGAACCAATTCCATCCGGTGCTGTCGCCGGTCTCAAACCCTCCGTTTACAAGCAAATCGGTTTCTTCGGCAGCAGCGGCCGGCAGCAAACTGCTGCACAGCAGTGCAAATATAACCAGGCAAGCGACCAATCTTTTTTTCATATTCATCCACTTTCCTTTTCAAAAATTCCAATTCGGTCTCCCACTTCAATTTCATAAACTTCTCCCGTGCTGTCGTATCTTTCCCCGCACTCAGAGCACCAGGAACCCTTTGGGAAGTAAACGGTACGCCGCGTTGCCCCTTTTTCCAGGATTGGTGCAACCAACAGCTTGTCGCCAACCATGAACTGATCTGTCACTCTCGCACAGGCTGACTCCGTGAAATTATACGCCATTGGGCGTAAAACCGGTTCGCCTGTGTTTCTGCATTGTGCCAAAGCTTGGCGGAGCAACGGCATACAGCGGCTGCGCAGCGCCACGGCCTGTTTGACCTTTGCGTAATCTTGGGCTGATAGAATGCGCCAGGGCGCAACCGAAAACTGCATCACTGGCATCAGACAGGCAATTTGCGCCCAACGCACCATCAACTCATGATCCAGCACTTTCTGACCATAAAAATTGTGGTACTCTCCACCGCCGATCATGTCCGGGCATAAAAATGGGTGTCCTGTTAGACTTTGTATAATGGCATTCGGAATCAACGCCGCAAGCCCGGTGTTTCCCCAGCTATGCTCCTTGTCACTGAGCCTCTGCATCAGTGACCAACCGCCGGCCCCATTCGTTACGCGGAATTCGTTCAGCGGGTATCTCTCACCAAAGGCAGCCCAAGCCTTACTGTGCGTATCGCCCGTGACAACACTGTCCGCCGGATAGTAAACGCTGTCCCCCGCATCGAACTTAAAGCCGTCCACCCCCATTGCTTGAAGGCCATCCAGCTGTCTCTTCAGCCAACTGCAGGCTGCGGGCTGCGTCATATCCAATACTGCGGACCATCCATTCCACCAATGAGAAATATACGACTTGCCGTCCCTGTCCGTTACCAGAAGTCCCGTCTGCTCTAATTCACGATATTCCTGCGTGTCCGGTGTGATAAAAGGGCATATCCATAACATGACTGTAAAACCCAAGCGGTGCAGTTCCGACAACATCCCTTCCGGATCGTAAAACTTCTCCCGTGAAAAGTGCCAGCGCCCATAGGAATCGCTCCACCCATCATCGATCATCAGAACCCCGGGAGGCAATCCGTTCTCCAGCACCGCACGGGCATACTGCAGCACTCCCTCCTGCGTCTGATGAAATGTCAGTTCTATCCAGGTATTATAAACCGGGCTGCTGAACAGACGCTCATCGAGCCGGATCTCGTGTAATGGAAAGCAATGTTCCATCGCACCGAGATATGCTTGACGCAACCCGCCTGTACTTTGTCCTAAAATCGTCCCATCGGTACACTGAATGCGCCCCTTTCGAAACGATATACGCATACCATCCGGGTTCCACACCCAACGCCCTGCCGTTGAGAGCAGCAACGGCATCATCTGGTTTGGCGTTTGATTCCGAGTCAGATCCAGTTCTCGCTCGCTGGCCTGCGTATAAGGCTGGTTGATTCCATCCATCACGGCGCCGCCGTAGAACGCCTCGCCTGGTAAAATATCAAATTCCATACCAATTCTCCACTGTTATGATTGACGGTTATACACTTCCAGTTCACTGATTGCAAAGTGCTTCCATTTGAGGTTCGCATCATGCACTTTCATACGCAAAAATCTTACCTCCTGCACCTGTTCAAATGAAAATGTTTGATTTTCCAACGTGGTGTCTGCATATTCCCAAGCAAGAACCGTAGGCGGAACGATTTCCTGCCAGATCTGACCGTCCTGCGAGACTTGGAAGGATACCTTTGTAGGGGCTTGATTTTGCGCATACCAGCAATGCATTTGAATTTGATCAAAAGATACAGGCTCGGGCCAGCTCAGCACAATATCTGTTGGCAGCGTAATCCGATCTGCGCTCTGCGCCGCTTCAGAATGGTCACCGTCCGTCAAAAGGCCACCATTTTCACTGTTCCATTCCGATGTGCTTTCAGTGGCAATATTGGCATTAAGCGGGCTTGCTGAGGAATCTTTCACAAGAATCTCATTAATCGCATAGTGGTTCCACTGCAGATTGGCGCTGTTGACCTTGATTCGCAGCGATTTTCCCTGTGCCGCCGGGAAATGAAGGATCTGATTCTCTACATGCCAATCATTTCCGTTCCAATTTACATCGCCGGAAGCTGCCACCGGTACCCATCCTGTCTCACCGTCGGCAGATACTTCCAGCTCCCAGTTGGTTGGCGCTTGGCCTTTACCGTAGGCGGCTTTCATGATAAAGGTATCAAAGGTTTGCGTTTCTTCCCAATCCAGATACAAATACTGCGGGAAATTAGGGGCTTCGTTGCTCTGCATCGCCGAGTAAGCATCGTTATCAATCATATTGCTGGGCGGGCTCTCCCAGTTCCAATCCTGTGCCGCACCTGCTACCGCATAGGGCGCTAAATTTTCCCCCGCCGCGGGTGCTCTGTTGTCTGCAGCATCCCGCGCCAGCATTTCATCGGTTTTGTAAACCCGGAAATAATCGATTTCGAATCGTTTTGGGTATTCGCTGTTATAATCCGGCGTACCGCTCCACAGCGGCGAATCATTCTCATAGATTCCCAAAAAAGTCGTCATTTTGTAGTCTGGAGATTGTGATGTCTCCTTGACAAGCTGGCCGTCAAAATAAAACTTCATCCCACCTGGCTGCCATTCAAATCCATACACATGGAAATCCTGTGATACATCGCACGCAGGGTAGTAATCCAGGCTTTGTTCCTTGCAGCCGCCGTCTGTCCATGGATGCACGGAAACGCGAACACGGCTTTTACCAGCTTTGACATCCGGCCCGCAAATCTCAAAAACATCAATTTCAGCCGTTTCATCCGCTCGGGCTTCTGTTCCGATCATCCACCAGGCACTATGCAACCCACCATCATGAGGGACACGGGCCCTCAATTCAAAGTAGCCGTACTTCGTTTCAAAATTTGTGACTGCCCGGTGGTGATCGGTAATCGTGCAGGTATCCCAGAAGTTGTGCATTCCATCGCGCATGCCGGTCTGGATGCTTGAAATTTTCTGAACATCGTCAAATGCCCACCAAGGCCCCTGCGTCTCCTTATCGATTCGTAAAGATAAAATCCCGTCCACTACATCGTAATGGGCAAGGCTCTGTTCCGGAGTCGTCCAGTGGGGCATGTATGAATCGGAAAACTTTGCGGGATTCAAAACCGCGTCGTTGAATTCCTCCTGGAAGACTAAAGTCCACCCTGGCCTTTCAATCGGTTCCGTACCGGTGTCATTGCAATATGCGGTCGGCGCAGCGGAAACCGCCACTGCTCCTGCCAATATCACCGCTCCGATCCCTTTTCTTAAGTGCATATAAATCCACTTCCTTTCCTCGCTGCTTACAATTCTACGATTCTTCTCTCAACGCGGGAGCGTTCTGCGGCAAAACAAATCAGATGACTTTGCAGAGAAACTCTGGCAGATGAGAGGTTTCCATCGCCGCCGCTTTGTATGGCACGTACAAAGTCTCGCATCAGATAATAGTCCCCGCCACCATGTCCATAATTGTTGGTTTGCGGCGGTGTTTCCAAGGTGATTTCCCGCGGGCCGCTCTCCCCGAAGCGGTGCAGGGAAACCGTGTTTGCGTTCATGTCCGCCGTGATCTGTCCCTTCGTACCGCAGACCTTCAGCTGACGGGCCATATCCGTGGTAAACGCTGTCATCGTGAAGCTGGCCACTGCTCCGTTATCAAATTCCAGGTTCACCACCTGGCGGTCTACAACATCGTTGTCGCAATGATAGACACAGCGGCCATAAGGCCCCTCGCGCAGAGCTTTTAACCGGCCCTCACGGCTCAAATCGGTGGTAAGCATCTCGGTGGGCCATCCTACATTGTCCGTAAGATAAATTTTTCCGGCATCATACGGACACACAACGCTGTGAGGGCACCCGTCAGTGCAACGCAGCGGCGCATCCTGCGGTGCGTGTGCCGCGTCAAAATGGTGCAGGCTGCCAAAGCTGGATACCCGGGTGCAGCGCTGTCCGCTGAGCCACAGCAGAATGTCCATATCATGGCAGCTTTTTTGCAGGATCATTGGGCTGGTTTGTTCACTGCAGCGCCAGTTGCCCCGCACAAAGCTGTGGGCATGGTGCCAGTAGCCCACATTCTCAACTTGCGACAAAGACGCAACTTCCCCCACCTGCCCATCATCGATCAATTGCTTGATGGTTCGGTAAAACGGCGTATAGCGCAGCACATGGCACACGCTCAGCACACGCTGTGCCTCCTCGGCTGCCGCCGCAATGGCCCGGCATTCTGTTTCGCTGTTGCTCATGGGCTTTTCCAGCAGCACATGATACCCCTGCTTCAGCGCGGCCAGCGTGGGTTCCGTATGCATATCATCCAGCGTACATATAAGCGCGGCATCTGCCATCTGCGGGCGCGCCATCAGATCTTCCCAGTTGCTGAACGCCCTGTCAGCGGGGATACCGTAAGCGCGGCACATCAAAGCGCGCCGGTCCGCCTTTGGTTCCGCCACGGCTATGATCCGAAGTTCTTCGGGATGCTCCTGCGCATAACGGGCATAAATCTGCCCGCGCGCGCCTGCGCCAATGAGGATCGCCGTCACCGGGTTCATGCTTTTCCTCCTTCTTCCAGTAGATGCAACAATTCTTCATAAACAGTCTCAAACACGGCCGGGTCATCGTTATAGTTCTGGTTGTCATGAAATACCCGCGCGACCAATGCGTCATGGGCAGCCTCATCCCTGCAGCGCAGCAGCGCCAGAAGCGCTGCATCCTCGGCGCCGCGCCTGGCGGCCTCCATCCGCATACCCGGCCACGGACCATCCGTTCCCGGATAGACAAGGAAAGAATCGCCACAGGGGAAATTCGTACCGATCCCTGTATGGTTGGGGCAGCTTGTACCGGCAAACGGGTCCATCCCGGCGGGGAATTGGTTGAAACCCCAATGCAGAAAACCACCCAGCCGATTGGCCGCACAGCCCCAAAACAGCAGCCGTCCTTTCAACAACGCAAAATCCAGAAAACGGTTGAGCCAATTGCCCTCCGGCCCACAGCATACATACGCCCACACCGACTCTCCCAGAGCTGTCAGCGCATCAAAATCTGCCTGCCGCGCCTCATAGCCCGGCGTGCCGGGCACCCAAATATCCACACCACCGCGAAATTCCGGCGAAGCGACGGCTTCGATGACACGCACATTGGGCAGGTATTTACGCAGAATGCCCGCTGCGAGATAATACTGACGCTTTCGGGCGAGAAGTGAGGCTTCGTTTTTGAAATGGATGTCTGGCTCGTCATGGATGTGGAACACCACTTTGTCCTGCCAGCCATATTTGCGCAGAAATTCCGCCAGCGCCTGTACAAAGCGCACTGTGACCATATAGCCTTCCGGCGTATCAATGGGCAGTTCCGGCGCCATGGCGCACTTAAAGCTGTCGGTGTACATATCGGGCATCCCGTCCGGAAGGAATCCACGGCTCAGCAGAGCGCCCAGTTCCATCTGCTGCATCCCCTCATCGAAAAACAACCGGATCAGAGGGCGCAGATATTCAAAATCAAATGTATAGGGGGCACGGCTTGCAACACAGGCCTCGTCCAGTTCGATATAGAACATCGTTTGATGGATGCGCCGCATGGCGCGGGCGTAGCGGCGTACCATTTCATAAAAAGCCGGCGTGTCCTTCTGCAAGCCATGGCAGCGGCTGATTGCATCAAGGCTGAACCAGTTTGTCACGGGGAAAGTATCCTGTGGGATCTCTATGTCATATACCCGTATATCCAGCCGGCAGCAATAGCTTCCCAGCCGAAGCATCGCCGTATATGCACCGGCTGCAAGTCCGGAACGGGGACACAGGCACAGATACAATGCTGCGCGCCCATTTTGCGTTTCAATTACACCGTCCCGGGCCGGTTTGAGGCAGTCGTATACTGCAAAAGGCGCCAGCCGGGTCGTGTAAAGCGGCTTACAGGCCGGACGCCGTTCCAGAACCATCGCGCCGCCCTGTTCGCTGCCGTCCCCGGTGTTGTACTCCACGGGTACAGCTTTCATACAAAAGAATTCCGGCACAAACGCATCGCTCTCGAGGGATGCGTCCAACTGGCCGGCATCTGTTTCGAGCAAAAGCTGCACGCCCGGCCGGCCGTTGCGCGGCATTGCGAGCCGCAGACCCTGGGGAAGATGCCCCACCGGCATATCGGGATAGAAAAATTCTTCCCGCCCGCTGAGTGCCCCCCGGTGAATGCGCTGTTCCATGGTCTTCCTCCTAAAAAGCGCGGGCCGAGCCGTGAGAAGCCCGGCCCGCGCCGTGTATACGGTGTGTTTTGTTTTTTTATTCTGCCTTGATACCAAGCTCTGCGGCCTTCGCATTGACCTCAGCCAGCATATCCGAAAGGCCCTTGGTCTCATAATTGGCCAGCAGGTCATCGACCATCTTTTCCACAGGGTCGCTTCCCATCATGACCTGCAGCAGATCATCGTTCGTATTGTAAACAAACGCATCCTTCAACGGTGTCGAAAGGAAGAGCACGCTGTCATAGTAAGCGGGCAGCGTACCGTTTTGCACGGCGTCTTCATGACGTGCGGTGTTCAGCGCGCGATACTCTTCGGAAATCGTGGAGGGATACTCGCTGTCCCAGTATTCGGGATTCCACATGGCCAAATCGGCGATGTTGCTGTTCACATTTTTAAATGTATATTTCTCCATCAGGTCTACGCCGTCTTTCATAACGACTTCGCCATCTACGACATCGTAGTCCTCTCCCTCGATACCGCAATACACAAGGCGCTGGCCTTCTTCCGAATAGAGAAAATCAAACAACCGACAGATCGCCGCCATCTTTTCATCATCCACCTGTGCAGAGATGTAGCTTTCAGACCAGGCTTCCGTATCAACGAAGTAATAGCTGTTTCCATCTTCCGAAGGATATAGTTTGGCAATGCGGTTATCCTCCAGGAAGCTGCCTTCACCGTACAAAGCATCATAATCCTTACCAATCTGGGATTCCAATCCGGCAGGGCCGGACCATGCGAATACCATGGCAGCACTTTGGCCCTGGAGATATTTTTCCTTGCTGGTCTCCAGCTTTGCCAGAGCAATATCCTTTTCAATCACGCCATCGGTATACATATCGCGGGCAAACTGCATGGCGCTCACCAATGCGTCGCGGTCTGCAAAATAGCTGGGCACGAACCGGCCTTCTTCATCGGCCACCCACTTTTTGTCGATGATCCCCGCATAGGGATACACAAAGCCGCCGATCAGCTCGGGCAATGCCTGCGTCATACCGGAAATATTCTTGCCTTCCGGGTCCGCCTCGATGATCGCCTTGATCATATCGCAGAATTCCTCATAAGTCTCGGGTTCTTTGGTAATGCCGGCTGCCTGTGCCAGATCCCAACGGTACACTACGTTCCGATCCAGCACACTGTAAGTAATATCGCCATAGGTGGTACGCGGAATCATGTACAGCTTGCCATCCCGGGCCGCGGCCTGCGCACGCTCCATCTGCATGTGCTCGGCCAGGTTTGGATAAGCCGACAAGTCCTCCGGCAGGGCACGGATCACGCCCTGCTCGATCCAGTTCCCATAGAATGACTGTGCCACAAAATCGCCCGCGAAGATATCCGGAAGCTGTCCGTTGGTCGCCCACAACTGAATCTTCTGACTCGAGTCATCCCAAGTGACATTTTGCGGTACCAGGCGCACGCCGGTTTCTTCTTCGATCCTTTTTAAAATGGGATCATTGGGGTCCGCCAGTCCATCGTCTGCGCCCCAAATCGCCACGCTTACTTCAACCAAGGCGCTCTCTTGCTGCGAGGAAGAAACGGCGCCAGTGCCGCTGGCGGGAGCGCTGCCGGATGCCGGAGCTCCGCATCCGGCAAACAGACCGGCCGCCATAAGTGTGCTCAGTGCCAATGCTGCGAATCGTTTTGCTTTTTTCATGTTCAACTCTCCTTTTTTCAATCTTCTATCACAAGGATCGATCCCTATTCCTTAACGGAACCGATCATGACGCCCTTGACAAAATATTTTTGCAGGAAGGGATACAGACACAAAATTGGCAGCATGGTGATGACGATTGCCGCCATCTGCACGGATTGGACAAATACCTTATCACCCGATAGCATGGACTGTGCCTGACTTCCCAACTGTGTATTGAAGCTGACGAGAATATCGCGCAGATAAATCTGCAGCGGCTTAATGTTCTTGTCATTGATGTACAGAAACGCTTCCCACCATCCGTTCCACCGCTCGACCGCATAAAACAGCGCAAAAGTAGCCATAAACGGCTTAGAGATGGGCACAAAAATCCGTGTGAGCACCACAAATTCATTTGCGCCGTCGATACGGGCGGCCTCTTCCAGGCTGGGCGGCAGGCTCGCAAAATAGTTTTTCATAATGATCAGATAATAGGTGCTGATCATTGTCGGCAGGATCATACTCCAAATCGTGTTATCCAACTGGAGGTCGCAAATAACCAGATAGGTTGGAATCAAGCCGCCGGAAAACAACATGGTGAATAAAATCGCACTGAGAAAAACTTTGCGGCCGATCAGGCGCTTGCGGCTTAAAACATACGCGGCAACCACAGAAAACACCATGTTCAGTGTGGTGCCTAAGACAGTCACCAGAAGCGTAGTCCCCAACGATTTGAAAAAGTATACATCCTTGATGATGGCCTTGTAGCCTGTGAGGTCAAACACATGGGGAAACAAGTATGGGGAATACTTTACACTTGTTACAGTATTGGAGAATGAGACGATGAGTACATTGTAAAAAGGATACAGTGTCAGCAGCGCCAAAACACCGAAAAAAAGGTACAGGCATACCTCAAAGGCGGTGATCTGCTGCTTTTTTTTCAGTTTCATTGCCCTTCCCCCCTTAAAACAGCCCATCTTCGCCAAGCTTTGTCGTCACCTTGTTCGCCGTCCAAATCATCACAACGCCGATGACAGACTTTAAAAGCCCAATGGCCGTGGTATAGCCAAAATTTGTTCCGGTCATGAAAGACTGGCGGTAGACATAGGTATCAATGATATCCGCAACGGGATAGACCGGCGCTGAGTACAGATTGAATATCTGGTCAAAGGAGGCGCCGCTCATAATTCCGCCCACCTGCAAAATCAGCATGATACAAACTGTGCTTCGAATGCCGGGCCATGTGATGTGCAGCATTTTTTGCAGCCGGTTCGCGCCATCGATGCTGGCCGCCTCATACAACTGGGGGTCGATCGCAGTAAGTGCCGCCATATAGATGATGGCGTCCCACCCAAACTCCTTCCAGATATTTGAGATCCAGATAAACGGGCGAAAGGCGGAAAGAGACATCAGCGGCGCTATTTGCTCGAATCCCATCTGTCCAAGCAATTGATTGATGATACCATTGGAAGCGAACATATTGATAAGGATTCCCGACAACACGACCCAAGAGATGAAATGTGGAAACGTAAACACTGTCTGGAAAAACTTTTTAACGCGAGGATGACGGATCTCATTGAGCAGGATCGCCACAATAATCGGGATTGGGAAGTGAAACAAAAGCTTGCCGAAACTGAAAATCAGCGTATTGGAAAAAGCGCGCCAGAATTCAGCGTCTTGGAACATCGTTTTAAAATGCAGCAGTCCCACCCAGGGACTGTGCCACAGGCCCATATCATAGCGGTAATTGCGAAACGCCAGAGTAATGCCTCCCATTGGCAGATAACAAAAAATAATATACCACAGGAGAACTGGCAGCAGCAGCGCATACAGCATCCAGTCATTTTTCAGCTGCTTGCAAACCATTCGCCGCCTGGAGGCGTTCATCCCTGTCCGTTCTTTCATAAAACACTCCCCCTTCATTCCCCTGGACTGTTCGTTTCTCTGTGTCTTTATTATACTGTCCCTGATTGGCCTTTCGGTATGGAGGCAGCGCATGAATTCTGTTCTTCAAAATGGAAAACGTTCAATAATTTATGTAAAAATCATAGTTTTCATCATAAATATGGAATTTTTTTAGAATTTTGCATCTGTGCTTTCACTATACCGGGCTTTCTCCATATCAATCCCTCTCTATCAGTGATATACTAAGGGCAGGGCAATCGGAAGGAGTGCTGCCCATGCCGTCATTCTTTAAAAAAAGAATTATGAAACAGTTTCGCTTGGTGCTCTGCTGCCTGCTCATCATGGGAATCGTTTTGTCACTGCTGTGTTACACAGTGATCGAGCGGCTGATGACCAAAAATTCAACCGCGTATGCCCAGAGTACCGCACAAAAGTTTAACGTTGAGGTAAAATACTTATTTGACCGCGCAGATGCACTGTTCAGCAGCCTGCTGTTCAACGAAAACATTGAACAGATTATGCACACACCTTTTTCAGCAAAGACCCCTTCCTATCTCAATGCACTGCACACCCAATTTTCGTCATACCGCCTCATGAACGCAGAACTCGCGGAAATCGCCCTTGTAACTCCGGAGATGTCCTGGTCCAGCTATTTTGATGCGGCCACACTGCGCGCGTTCAGCGAGGGAATGCGTAACCTCCGCGGCACCACATGCTTCGGACTGCAGCAATCCCCTCTTACGGCACGTGCAGGCAGCAAGGAACAGCGGTTGGTTTTTGGCCACAATGTTTATGGTATGTTTGACGATGCTTTGTATGGTCAGTATTTAGGCAGTATCATTTTATCACTGGATCTCTCCAAGTCCTCGATCCAACTGCCCTTGTCTGAGCGGTCCGCAACCTGCTTTGTCCTGCTGGATCAGAATGGCACGGCGTTTCCGTTTAATTGCAGCGATGAGCAGTACCAACAGATCCAGGAACAGGGGCTTGCCGCCGGCCACGGGACTTGGCCTATGGGCGCTTGTCAAACTGAAGATTATTTAATTTATAATACGCCCTTAAATGATACCGGGCTTTTTATGGTCAGCGCCATGGACAGGCACGCGCTCAGCAAGGAAGGATTGCCCACGATTGCCATCCTCATTGTTATAACGACCGCCGCCTTGATCGTGGTCGTATTGTTGATGAGCTTGATGCTGCAAAGTGTGGTAAGGCCCTTAAGTCAATTGTCAGCATATATCGACCGCATCCGGCTCACACCCCCGGGGGCTGATGCGGAGCCTCTGGAGCTGCAGGGGTGTGAAGAGATTACCCGCCTCTGCAGCTCCTTTAACACGATGCTTCGCGAGCAGGCCCGCTTGACCCGTGAACTGCAACAGGCCACCGTCAATTTGTACGAAATGCAACTGGGCCGCAAGCAGGCGGAGCTGGAATACCTGCGCAGCCAAATCAATCCGCATTTTCTTTACAATACGTTGGAGGCGATCCAGGGAATCGCACTGGAACATGGTGTTCCCAAAATTGCGGATGCTGCGGGTGCGTTGGGCAAATTATTCAGACACAACATCCAAGGCAGCGATATGATTCCATTGGGCAAAGAGTTGGAAATCACCCAAGCCTACCTCACCATCCAAAAGCTGCGGTTCGCCGATAAATTGAATGTGTTGATCAGCATTCGTGAAAACACTCGCGGCATTCCAGTGATGAAACTGCTTCTTCAGCCGCTGGTGGAAAACGCTGTTTATCACGGTTTAGAGCCGAAGACCGGCCCCGGCACGCTGTTTATCGGTGCGAGACTGGAAAAGGGAGATCTGCTCATCAGCATTTATGACGATGGCGTGGGGATGCCATCTGGCCGTCTGGCTGCATTGCAGGAAGAGTTGGAACGCCCCGCCGCAAGCGGCAAGGCGGAAACCGCGCATATCGGTCTGCTGAATGTCCAGCACCGCATCCGGCTGCGCTACGGCATGCCATATGGCTTGACGCTGCATAGCACGCCGGGTGGCGGCACCCGGGTAACTGTCCGTGTACCTGCGCAGATACAGGAAGAGGAGAATGAGTTATGCTGAACGTTTTGCTTGCGGATGACGAAACCCGCACGCTGCATCATTTGATGACAGGTGTGCCCTGGTTTCAACTGGGGATGGAAGTCTGCTGCACTGCCTCCAACGGCAGCGAAGCTCTTGCCTTTATTGAATCACATCCCATAGATATTTTGATTACAGATATCCGCATGCCCGGCATGGACGGGCTGGAGTTGTGTCAGCGTGTGCGTGAACGGTACCACGATATGTCGATCATCTTGTTGACAGGCTATGCGGACTTTGAATACGCACGACGCGGCATTGAGCTTCAAGTGACGGACTACTGCTTAAAACCAATTGATACAGAGCAGCTGACCGCCACATTGCGCCGTGCTGTACGCCAGGGGTACGGGCGCTCCTCCTCACGTTCAGACGCGCTGCTGGATCTTATCGAGGAAGGCAACTCTCAAGAAATTACGCGGACATTTTCTGATTTGGGGATCAAAGGCGACAGTGTTTACATCGCCGGCTCCATTGGCGTTCACAATATTGAACAGGCGATAGGCGCTCAGTTTTCCTGTAAAGTGGGCAGACACAAATACCTGTACTTTTCCGGACATCCGTTTCATACGCAGGAAGCCTCGCACATCATCGCTTTTTCCAAAAAGCGCAGCGGTATCGGTCTTTTTCCCACCTCAGTGCCCTACGGACAGACTGCACGCGCTATCAGCGACGTGCTCGTGATGACATATCAATATTTTATCAACGGCACATCAACGTTGTGTGAACGCCTGGTAGATGGGCCGCTGACTCAAGAACTTTTTCGTCAACTCCCCAAAAAGGGAAAAGAACCAGGCCAGCTCAAAGCCTGGCTGCACGACCTCTCGCAAGCCAACTGCTCGTTGCTTTTCAATATCCGCACCGCATTTCGATTTGTGAACCAGGTTCTTCTTTCTCCTGCCATGCAAAACAGCGGAGAAGGCTGTTTTGACAGCTTTGAGCAGATGGCTGCCGACTATTCTTGCCTGTCGAATCTGCTGGAAGAGCTCAGCGCCGCTGTGTACACACAGGAGCCGCGTCCGGCTCCCCCATTTGAAGGCCCTGACAGCTTCTTGTCCATTATGAGTTATCTCAATACACACTACGAGCAGACCGTCTCGCTGAAACGTGTCTCGGAGGAACTGCACCTCAATGCATCCTACATCAGTCAGCTGATAAAAAATGAAACCGGTTTAAACTATACTCAATATATCACTGAATTGCGCATCGAAAAAGCCAAGGAGCTATTGACAAACACAAAGCTTTCCCTGGCCGAAATCAGCGAAGCGGTGGGCTTCAATGACTATTTTTATTTCATCAAGAAGTTCAAACGGGAGGTAGGCGTGACGCCCGGCAAATTTTTGCACCATGAAAAGGGAACGGGCGATATGCCCGACCGGGAAAGGGAGTGATGAGCATGACCGCAAAGGAATTAGCCGCCCGGCTCTCTCTGCCGGGATCGCTGCAACAGCAGGTTTTTTCCATACCGATTTCCCCTGCGCAGGAACAGGAATGGAATGAGCTGTTTCTTCGCGATCAAGAAGCCTTTGAATTGCGTCTGCACCGTCATCCTACACCGGAACTCCTGGCTCTGGCACTTTATCTGCGCTGGGCCGTTGCGACCTATCGCCGCTATCTCACCCTTGGGATTCCAGAAGCTGTCTTTTGGGATACATTTCAAGATTTTGCGCTCTGGAGCGAAGAGTGCATGCGTGTCACTGGCCAACCAGGATTGATTGAATGGGGCTGGAACGCTCTGCTGCTGCATATGGAGCTCTTCCGGCTGGGGCGTTTGGAATATCAACCGCGCACACTTCAACAGGATATCGTGTTCGGAGAAGTCTCCCTGGCTGCAGGCACACCAATATTGGAAGTACATATTCCCGCGGGCGCGCCGTTTTGCCAGCGTGAATTGTCAGCTTCTCTATGCTCAGCCGGGCCTTTTTTTGAGCGGTACTTTCAGCGCAGCTTTTTCTGGTTCCACTGTCATTCCTGGCTGTTATCACCCGCTCTACGAGATTTGCTTTCCCCTGCATCGGGAATCCTTCAATTCCAGCGTTTTTTTACCATTTACAGTGAAGATTTTTCATTCCCGCAGGCAGAGCAACGCGTTTTCGGGAGTGTACAGGCAGACCCACAGCGATATACCGAGCGCACCAGCCTGCAGCGGGCCTTAAAAAAATATCTCCTCGCCGGCAACCATGTGGGAATGGGGATGGGCGTCGCTCAACGGGTATCCATTGAAGCCGTCGGAGAAGCGGCGGGAGCTGGTCCATTACACGGTTTCATCCCCTAGCTATGTTTTTTTATTATACACGAGCCTTCCCAGCAAAACAAAAGACTCAACGCGGTTTCGAAAAAGCAACGTGCCCTCTGATCTGAACTGCAGGCAGATGAATGTTCTTGTAAACATTCTTAGACATAACAAAAATCCCCCGGCTTCGCCGTAATCTCATTAAGATAATCCGTCCAATGAAACCGTCTCTGAGCGAGAAGGCCAGAGACGGTTTCACCAATACATAAATTTGAAAAAGGGCATGGCAAAACCGCGGAGTCTCCTCCGCGAAAAGCTAATGAAAAGCAGCATCAAATTGCCCTGTACTGAAAACTGACCGGACGCTTCACACGCATATTTCTCGTTTTGGGTTGGTCAGGCCGGACAGGAAGCAGAAAACTTGTAATGAGCGATTCTACTTTTGTCGTAGACACAAAACCAAGCAGGAACTCCCGTGCAATGTGGGCGGCAAAAGCATCGTTCACACGGTAGAGATATTCGCCCTTCAGCTGCATAAAACTGGCATGCAGGCGAAGCAGGGACGCCAAATTGTAGAGCGTCATTCTGGCGAAGATATCCTGCATAATGAATGGACGCTTTTTCGCATGGAAGTGCGTTAGTGCTTACCATACGGAAGGAAACCGGATGTAGCCATATCACTTGCATCGCTGATGTAGTCAAAATGAACCTTATTGGGGAGCCAACGATATTTCTGCGGCTCCTGGCGGATACGGTTTGTGAGGCGTTTGGAGAGGAAACAGCTGAAAGCCGCTTCAAATTCCGGCGTGTCAGGCAGTCGGAGACCTGAAAGGATACCCAGCTTTTTCTTTACGCGAACCAGATAATTCCAGCCCTTCTGCTCGATGTACGCCATGCTATTGTACGCCTCGTAACCGCGATCCGCAATCAGAATAACTAGGTCTGCAAGTTCCGATCGGTCAACCATTTCCACAAGTGCCTGGGACTCATGCTCTTCTCGCCCGTTTTGTATGACGGCTTCCAGATAAAGTTAACTCTCCAGATCATACAATGCGTTCAGATACAATAGGTTGTAGCCACGTCCGTCCTTTGTGCTGTTGAAGTAGGTCACCTCGTCGTGGACATCGCTCGGGATTTGTAAATAGGAGCCCTATGCCTCCAGTAATGTATATTCATCCCACTGCCGTTTGGGGCGATTCTGAAAAGTAAATCGGTGTAGAATTTCTTCAAAAACCGACGGGAAGAGCTTTCCGCGTTGCTGAACGAAGGCTGATGCGGTTGCCGCCGTTGGATCATAGTGAAACTGCCACTGCAGTTCCACATGCAGGCCCTGACTGCTCATGGAGAGTATTGTCCTGCGCAGTTTTTCAAAGAGTAATTTTCGGTTCCGTGTAAAATTCCGCTTGGGATCTGGCGTGTATTTGGGCACCTCTTTCTGCATTCAGGATATGGTATCCAAAAGCTTTTTTCAGGATGTTCGGGTAGTTTATCATTGGCGTAGCCTCCTTGAAACTGATTTCAAGGCGAAGCCGTCGTTTTTTCAAATTGTCAAGTGCTTTTTTGATTTTTGAGAATATTTGTAAAAATAGCTCAGACCGCCGATAAGGCAATCTGGGCTATCGCTTATTTTAATGAGATTAGGCACAGCCGGTGGTTTTTCTATAACAAAAGCAAAGTCGGATACGTCTTGTATCTGGCTTTACTGATACATATACCGCCCCAGTTGTTGCCGCCTACGGGGATTGTGTTTTACTTTCACATTTATCCTAGCTTGTAAATTTCAATCGTGCCCTTACGGAAAACTTTTCTTTCAAACAGCCTACTGGTCACAATTTTATAGAAACAACACTTTTTAAGCCCTCAAGCTGTTCTGTAAGGAGTTTTCTTTCAAGCCCGCCTGGGAAACGCAGATGGAACTCTGCTACCAACTCCCCCCTCTTTTTACGCGACAGCTCCAACCCGATTACTTTAATTTTTTGTTCGGAAAATATCTCGAACATCTGCCCTATCTCGGCACCATTTTCCGGCATGCATACTCGTATCCTGTCTATTTCTGGTGCCCAGCGATGTTCCCAATGCGACAGCATCTGTACTCCCAAAATAAGTAATGCACATGCACCCCCCACCCCATACAGTCCTGCGCCTATGGCCATCCCTATTCCAGCGGTGGCCCAAATTCCGGCCGCCGTGGTCAGCCCACTGACCGTACGGTGATGCCAAATGATCATACCCGCGCCCAAAAAACCGATCCCACTCACAATCTGTGATGCGATGCGGCTGGCGTCTGCTCTAAGAAAAGAGTGTCCTTGCAGATCAAAAAAGCCGTACTTGGACACTATCATCATCAAAGCCGAGCCCAGTGCCACGATCAGATGCGTTCGAATCCCCGCCTCTTTCAACCGGTTGCGGCGTTCTATTCCAATCATCAAACCGCAAATTCCAGCAAAAAAGATACGCAGAACATACCCAATCTGCACCATCATATTGTCCACACTTCTATCCCCTTCCCTGTGACAGTCGAAGAGCGGCGCATAGCGCCGCTCTTCAATTTGTTCAATTTCCAATTTACTTGTAACCCTTGGCATCTATTTGTAAATACCATTCAACACCGCACCGTCCACCGTATCCTCAGCGGGTACGCCATGGACTGCCAAGATATTGGCTACGCAGTCCACTGACCGACATTCTGTTTCATACAACTCCCCTTGCTTGATCGTGGGACCATTGAACACCATAAATATCTGTTGTTGCGCCTTTGCACCATGCTCTGCCACCGAAGTGGAAAAGGCATAACCCTCAGCACAGTCTACTACCAAGTCACCAAGATTCTGCGGAGTATCCATTGCATCCAACTCTGACCGTGTATACACCCGTGCCACACCTGTGATCCCTTCCAGTCCTGCAATCAATGCATCATATTCTGCCTGGGTGAGCGGCTTTCGGAAATAAATCTCTGCCGAACCGCTGGCCAAGTTGTATACCAGCTTGGTGTCCTCCCGGAATGGCCCGATATTGACCGCCGCATTCTCATAAGGAATACCAACAGCATCCAGAACATCCGACAATGTGGAGGTAAGATTCGTATGCACCTCTGTCATCCCATGATCCCCCACCAGCACCACGTTTAGCGCCTCCGCATGGCCTCGCTGCCGATACGCATCCAATATTTGGCCGAGCGCATCATCAATCTGCTCCACTACTGCCTGGATCTGTGGGCCGGAAGTGCCATACTTGTGAGCTGTACTGTCCGTTTCATTGAATAGAACCACCATTAGGTCAGGATCCTCATGCAGGATCATCTGTACCGCTTGGGACGCCGTTTCAGCAATCTCCCCGCCCTCGGCGAACAGGTCGGCGCCCCGGTTCTGCAATTTACGCTGTTTTATCGCGCCCACCAGCAAACCTTGACTTCCAAACATTTCACCTACTGTTGCCACATCATAATTCTGCAAAAAGCGCACACGACGATCATTCACTTTATCATAAAAGGCAAGCGCCGGCACTTGATGGGTACCCGTATGCGCGCCGGTACACAAGGTGGTCATGTTTGCCGTTGTCATGCTCACATATTCGCCCCAAGCATTGGTGCATCGGGTACCTCCACTAATTAACGCATCAAAAACAGGAGTATCCCAATCCTCCCGCTGCACATAATCGTTTCGGAACCCGTCCAAGTGGACATACAGGGTACGGGCCGGATGCTCGCTGCAGCGCTGGATTCCTACCTGTTCCACCGGCCGCACAAAATAATCCCCAACCGGCGCGGCCCCCGCTTCTTTTTGAAGACTTCCACTCACCACCACCTCTTCACCTACTGTGATGCCTTCCAGCGACAGCCCACTGTAAGAGTACACCTTCACCACCATCGTTCCCGTGCCATCTGTTGTATTGCCGTCCTCCGAACCATCCACAGTCAGTGTACGGGTGATACCCGTATCCTTGATTGCCGTCACTCTTCCCTTGATTTTGACGGGCGTCGATTCCAGCCCCTGTAATTGCTCGCGACTCCAGTCTGTGTAGATAAATTTTTCGCTCAAAACCGGTTGTTCGGACGCAGTGACTGTAAATGTTGACGGTGTGAGCGACACGTTGCCATCGTAACCCGCGTTTCCCAACACGCCTGTCACTGTCAACGCATCGCCCCGAGCCACGGGCTGCGCTATTCCTTCTCCATACACATAGAGTCCGCCGCTGGGGTACACCGGGTCGAGGCCAGGCGTTTGGCGCGGACTGACCATCGCAAAGGCGGTATTGCTCTCATGCCACTGCCCGGTTGGGCCTGCAGCAACACCATGCACCGTAACGCTCAAGCCAGCCAGCGCAGCGGTGCCATCCTTCTTTTGGCGCACCGCTTCGCTCAATCGCAAAACTGTATCCTGTGTGATAAGCTGTATCCCTGCACTGCTGGAAGGTCGGATATAGTACCCTGATGTATAAGGGCTGCTGGCATCGCTCTGCATCAGAATCCCTTCCACTACGACCCAATCGCCCTGTGACACCTGGCTTTCAATGCCGGAATAGCTATACCATTTCACCTGCATCCTGCCAGCGCCATCCTCATAATCGCCGTCCCTGCTACCATCCACATAAAACCCTCGCACAGTTCCCTCAGCGGCAACGTCGCTCACCTTTCCCAACACACGCACCGGCATTCCCTCAAAGCGGAGTCCCGGGTCCAGTTCCACTTCCTCATACAGCGGGTCGGTATAGATGGGATAAGCGTCTGGCAGCGCAACGCCACTGCCGCGCACCTGTATATCCGATGACGAAGCAGTGCGGATCGCTGTGGTCCCCTTATCTGAAGCATAGGCGCCATTCACAACGGTGCCAGTCACCACCACCCGGTCACCCACCTTATACTGTGTCGCATTGCCCGGCGAATAAACCAAAGTTCCTCCACCGAAGCGGTAACTGTCCCGCGGTGTAACGATACTGAAATAGTTCACTTGATCGTGCCACACACCGCTGGCCACCGTCACGATACCCTCCACAGTCACAGTCTTCCCCAACAGCTTGGCCTGCCCATCACTATTGTTTTCGGACAGAAGATACAGGTCGGTAGAACCCGGCAATGGCTCTGCGGCAGATGCCAACGGACACACCCCAACGCAAAACACGCAAATCAATATCACTGCGAGCAGTCTACGAATTTTTTTCATTCGAAAGCACCTATCCTTTCCATCGATTGATTGTCTTCAAACCAACCATGCCATATCTTTCCGGTACTGTCCCGCATCGTGCACCCAAACTGAGTATGCAATAAAGTCGGCAGCAGATCGATCGCACTCACAGCTTCCGGGTAGTCCACCAGATGCCTCACCTTTCCCCCTATCAGCATACCGAAAATGTGCTGCGAGGTCTCATCCAACGAATCATGACTTGCACCAAATGTATCTTCCGACACGTCTTTATGATAAAAATGGCTGCCCGCGTGGGGACATAGCAGAAAATCCGGTCCCCGTGAATCCATCCCATATCTATGCCGCATCTCTTCCTTTTCCAGTACTTGCTGCATATAAGGAGCCGAGCGGCAGACCTTCAGCAGTGTTTGCCGTTGCTCCTGTGTAAGCGGATGGATGCAGTACAGCGACGCCTCAATCGTATATGGCAGCACAATCACTTGGGTATCGGTGGTGCGCATTTCTGGAAGAGTTGCCTTGATTCCGGCTCCGTTCAAGCGTACCAGTAAATCTGGCAAGCTGCTTTTTCCGTAAAAAGGGGTCATCCCGTGATCAGTAGTAATCAAGATGGCCATATTCTGGAACAGCCCTCTCTGCTTGCAGATATCCACAAAATCTTCCAGTTCCTGCTGGATTACTTCCAACCTTTCCTCAATATCCCGCTGTCTTTCTTCAAAGGTAGCCCGCTTCGGGTATGGACCGTAAGCGTTGTTGTGGCCCAGCGAATCGATGTCGTCAATATAAAAAGCGGTAAAATCGGGCAATTCAGAATAGACTATCTTCCGCTCACCGGTATACACCGCCTGTCCCAAGGCCATGCGCTTGAGCAATGCAAAGCGGTCGCGGCTGTCGCTGGGGTCTTTGCCGCACCGAAAATACGCACATTGTGCATCGCCCTCTCGGCAGGGGTTGTTTTCCAGCATGAACTGGTGTATCGAGGCCACGGTATGGCCGGTGCGCAGCAGCGCCTGCGCCGCATTTTCCGCACAAAAAGTACGCTTATGTTTTATCACACGCCCCTCGTTCAAGTCATAATGCTGATAAAAATTATGGGTCTTTTCGCTCCAGGCGCCGCACAAGATAGCACTTTGCATGGGATTCGTGATGGACACCAACCCGCTGCGCAGGCCGGTGAATAAAAAGCCATCGTTTTGTAAGCGCTGGAAGCCACCCGCTTTTCCCTTCCGTTTTAGGCGTTCCAGATAGGAGAAGGAAAAACCATCAATGTTGATATATACCAGTTTTTTGTGTGCCATTCTCTCAAATCCCATCCAATAAAAATATCGCAGAGGGCAGCTCTGCGTGTAAAAGCGCCGCCATGGGGTTCTCCACCGCTGTTAAGCCAAACAAGGCGTGAACCAGCTCGTGGTGCGTATAAACCGGCAGCCCCGCCGGAATACCCCGGCGCACATGCACCTTGCACTTTCGCACCTGTATATGGAACCCTTGCCCCTCTGCCAAAAAAGCCGCCGCTCCCTCCGGCACGCGCGGCACGGCCAAAGCAACCAATACCCGTTCGGGGCGCAGCAGCCGAATATTTCCACGGGTAGACAGCGCATAGCTATCGCATTGGCTGCACAGCACTGGATCCAGCACATTGAGGGGGGCCTGATAGAACACCTTGGTCGGCCCCCAACAAGCCGCCATTAGGCGGCAGGCGTCCTCCACCGGCATGGTTCCGCACAGCTCTGTGATGCGGTGATGATCCTCACGGCAGGCCGCATAAGCGGCTCGCCCGTGTTCTTCCAGCCAGTAGACGGCATGCCCATTGGTTGCCGCTGTTTCAAAAAAGAGGGCCGGGCTGCGGGACGGCCCCTTTCCATACTGTTGATATAAGGTAAACAGGTCGTTGTCCCGACAGCCGCGGTCCAAACGCTCCACCCCGCATTCCGTCTGCTGGGCAGGAAAACAAAAGGCATACTCCAAAAATGGGTATACCTTAGCAAAGCCAAACCGCTCATAAAGTCTGCGTTGTCCCAATAAGCTAACGGCATCGTACTGGGGGTACACCTCACGCTCCAAAAAACTGAACAATGCGCGCATCACCCCACGTCCCCGGTACAGGGGCGCGCAGCATACCGAACCCACGCTGAGCCATCGCAGGCTGCGATAGGTCATCCCATACACAGACAGCATACCCGCCATTTTGCCCTGTATAAAAGCCCCATAGGTGCTGCCTGCCGCACGCGGACCATACAGCTTAGGCTGGGCCGCTGAAATATCACACCCGAACTGCTGCGCCGCAAAATCCGCCGCCTCTGCCAGTTGGCCGGGCGCAAGCTCCCTTATCTCAATCATCTTCCTCCCAGCCTTTACTCTGCACCACAATTGTACGGGACAAACGGTCGTGCAGCGTGCGTCCTTCCGAAGAAAACAAAGCCAGCACTGCGCTCGCCAGCCCCGGCAGGACCAGCAGACTCTCTAAGAGGGTTCGGCCCACAAATTCCCGCAGGACCAGACGAGATGGCGACACCTCCCCTGGTACCGCCGCATCTACCACACGCAGACGCAGCAGCAGTTTGCCTATTGTTCTTCCACGTCCCAACAGGGCCGGGACCAGGCAGTAATAGGCCGTCTGGCAAAAGGCCGCTTTTAGCCCAAAAGCCGTCAGCATCTTAAAAATCGCTTGAGCGAACTGATCTAAGGCACCAGGCTGGGTCGGATCCAGCGTTTGCATTAGCACATTCACGGTCTCCAAATCGCTACCGGTACACAGGTACCAAAGCAAAAATACCAGAGCCGAGTCTATGAGCCAAGCTCCAAAGCGCTGCGTCCGTGGCGCACAGGTGCGGGTCATTGCCTAAATCCCCCCATCACAGCCTCCACATCCTGGGGTTCACCGCCTGCCAGGCGGGAACGCTCTGCCAGCAACGACATTACATGGGATTCGATTGAGTTTTCCAGCGTTGTGGAAAATGGGATCTGCCTCAGATAACTCTGCATAAAATGCTGCATAAACGCCTTGTCTCCGCCGCCATGCCCGCCCTCGGCAATGTCTAGCTGTTCCTGTTCTGTGCTGTCATCAAAAAAGCTGGTGGTTTCGATACAGTACGGCTTTTCAGCAGCACGTATCTCGCCGTATTCGCACATCACCTTCAGCGAACGGTTCACTTTTGCTGTAAAAGCGGACAGATTAAAGGTCGCCGTAACGCCCCCAGCAAAGGACAGAATGGTGGATTGATGATCAACCACATTGTTCCCAGCTTGGTAGACGCACCGCCCATATGGGGTATCGCCTAGGCTCTGGCGAATCTGCTCCACGCCAGACATGTCGAACACCACCGACTTAATTTTTTTTGAGGAATAGATACGCACCGCAGAATAGGGGCAAACCGCCTGCTGTGGACAATCGATACATCGGGGTGCCATGGTTTTAGAGTCAAACCGTTCTGGCCGGAACACGCCAAGGCTGCCGAACGAAGCAACACGCTGGGCATGACTGTCTGCTCCCAACAGATAAAGCAAAATATCCATATCATGGCAGCTTTTTGTAATGGCAAGCGGGCCGCTTGTGTCCGCACATTTCCAAGGGCCTCGCACGTAGCTGTGCGCAAAATGGTAATAGCCGATATTTTCATTGTGCTGGATGGTTACCACCCGCCCCAGCTTGCCCGATTCGATAATCTGCCGGATTCGGCTGAAAAAGGCGGTGTGGCGCAGCACATGACACACTGCCACCATCTGATTCGGGTATGCAGCCGCGCGCCGGCGCAGGTCCAGCAACTCATCCATTTTGGTGGAGATTGGTTTTTCCAGAATGATGTCATAGCCTTTTTCCAAAAGAGCCACCGTTTCGCGATAGTGCAACGCATCCTGCGTTCCCACGATAGCTACATCCGCCAAGCGGGGCTGCTCCATCAGTTCCAAATCGGTTTCAAACAGCCCACTCTCTGGCACAGCGTATTCCTGCGCCGCGCGCAGGCGTTTTTTCGGGTCCGGGTCCGCCACAGCCACCACTGCATGTCCATCGGGGTAAAATTCGCGCAGGGCAGCCAGGTAGGCGCTTGCGCGCCCACCCAGCCCCACTACCGCGAAGGTAACCTTCCCTTCATACATTCGCATTATTGGTTAGCCTCAATCTCAAATTTTACTTTTTCCGTCACCTGGCTGACAATCTCCTCAATGGACATCTCCGGCTCAGACCAAATCAGCTTCGCGTAATCGTTCACAGCCTTATCGCAGGCGGCCTTAGCCTTACCCTGTGGCGAGGGAATACCGAACTGCATAAACTGAGCTGCTGTCTTTAGCATGGGGGCCGTCTCGTACACTTCCTGCAGTTCCGGCTGCTCCATGGCCTCTTCGGTCAAGGGCAGATAGCCAGACATCGCGCACATTTTGGCATTGTTTTCAGGCAAATTCATCCAGCGCAGGAATTCGGCTGCAGCCTCGATTTCTTCCTGAGGTTTGTTGTCCAGAATGATAAACCCGGAGCCACCCTGATTGGTGAAGAACTGCGTCTGCTTGGGGAAAGGCAGCGCCTCCAACTCATAACCATTCGCGGCCGCTTCTTTTGAAAAACTTGCCAGGTTGGAGGAAGTAGTATAAATCATCCCCACCTTCTGCTCATAAAACTCTGAAACAATGATTGTGCCATGGTTTGCCCGGGAATTCGGGTCAATCATGCATCCGTCTGTCACCAGGGAGCGCCAAAACTCCAACCCTTTGGCAAAACGGTCATCCCCCTCAAAGGCGATCTCGGTCACATCCTCATTGTAAAGAGATCCGCCCTGCTGGTACATCATGCCAATGGGATCCAGTGAGTTGGTCGCAAAGCCATACACGCCGGCCGCCGCGTCAGTGGCCGTCTTTGCCGCATCGTGGAACGCCTTCCAAGTCCAACCAGAAGCCTCTGGGTCATCCAGAATCGACTGCGCGGTGGGCACGTCCACCCCTTTTTCATCCATCAAAGTACGGTTTACCACCAGGATATTACTTGCACTGGGAAAGTACGGGTTCACCACGAACTTGCCCCCATACATAGAATACTGCAGCATACCTTGATTCTGGGCTTTCAGCGCCTCATATGTAAATACCGTGCGCAGATCCACGGCCTTGGAGGCATACAGGGGTACGGACGACACACCCACTGCAGAAATGACCGGGTTATTGCCGGAAAGAATAGCAGCCTGCAGCTTTTCATTGAGTGTGCTGGATTTGTCTTGGTATTCTACCGTGACGGTGATGTTTTTGCCCGGGTGCTCTTTCTCCTGCTGGGCATTGAATTCATCTGCCAGCATCTGGATACCAGCGCCCATGGTGGAGGTGGCGGAGTTCGGTACCCACAGGGTGATTGCGACCGGCGCCTCATACTGTGCTGTAAGCTGCTCCCAGGCTTGATCAGGATACATGCCATTCTCGTCTTTCTCCCCTTCGACCTCGGAGGTTGCCTGCGACTCCGAGGTACTGCCAGACGCAGACGGCGAGGGTTCCGGCCCAGAGGCAGGCGCGCTGCCACAGGCAACAGCGCCGAGCGCTACGAAGACACAAAGTGTGAGGGAGACCAATTTTTTGAACATATTCATTGTCATTCACTCCTTATAAGTATTTGTGAATCTCAAAGCTTCCCCTTTTTATTTCCTACCATTGCTGTCTTGATCTTGCCGCTGGCAAAGATATACATCAATAGGATAGGTGCCAATTGAATCATCGTTCCGGCCATGGCCACGTTCCATTCCGGCACTCCTTCTTCTACCTGCAGCAGGCCGCGTAAGGCCACGGGCAGTGTACGGATGGCCTGGGTGTTCGTCATAACCAGCACCCAGTAATATTCGTTCCAGTTGCTGATGAAGGAGGTGATTAAGTGGGTGACCAGCACCGGCGCAATCATAGGCAGCATCACCTTAAGCATGATTGTGCGGTTTTTAGCATGGTCCATCCGGGCGGCTTCGATCACTTCGCGGGGCACTTGCTTGAACGCTCCCATGAACATATAAATGCCAAACATAGAAAACAGAGAAGGAAGGATAAGGCCGAACCAATTATCCACTAAACCCATCTTGCTGTAAAAGAAGTACACGGGAATGAGCGTGGCTTCGGCGGGTAACATCATGCCCAAGAATTTTGTGGACCACAAAAACTTTTTGCCTCGGAATTCCATCATGGCAAAGCCATAGGCTGCTGGTATGATCGTAAAGTACTGCAGACCAATCACCAAAATTGAATACTTTACGGAGTTCCCAACATAATGGGACAGTTGGGCTTGGTTCCACGCGTAGATGTAATTGCTCCACTGCGGGTCGGACACCCACAGGTTCGGGTCAAAGGACAGCGCCTCTATCAGAGGCCGCAAAGACATTGAAAACATCCAGGCAAAGGGGTATACGAACAACAGCCCGACACCAATAAGAAGCAGATAATTTAATATCTTGCCACAATATAAAAGCCTCTTTTTTACCTTTACCCACAGTAAAAACTTTTCCTTGTCCCGTATCTCCTTGGGCAGATAAGCTTTGGTCCATGCGGTCGTGGGTTCTTTCATACGCTCAGTCCTCACTTCCCTTGAAGACTTTGTTTGCGGCGTAGGTGAACACGGCGACCATCACCGTCAGCACAATTGCCCCCGCCATCGCAAAGCCATAATTGAATTTCACCCGGCCTGCGTTATAGATCCAATACCCCAACACCATGCTAGACCCCTGCGGCCCGCCTTGGGTCATCACATCGATCGCCGCAAAAGCCTTGAACGAATTGATGAACTTCATGATGAACACAAAGGAAAGGGTGGGCGTAAGCATAGGTATGGTAATCTTACGCAGCACGGTCCAGCGGCTTGCCTTATCCAGCTTGGCCGCTTCATATACTTCCGCCGGCAGCGCCTGCAACCCCGCGATGATGATGAGCGAATAATAGCCAATCGATTTCCACACCGTGACGATAGCCACCGAAATCAGCGAGGTCCTCGCATCCATGAGCCAGTTGGGTCCTGTTATGCCAAACAGCGCCAATGCTTGATTGATGATACCGTGCGGGTCCAGCATAAGCACCCACAGGATAGCCACCGCCACCATCGATGAAATGTGTGGAGTAAACACAAGGGTCTGGGCAAAATTGTGCACCCGCGTATTTTTGGATAGCCAAGATGCCATGAGCACTGTCACGGCCATGAGCAGTATCACGGTAACGAACGCAAAAAACACGGTATTTATAATCGCGCGAACAAACTCATTGTCTCGAGTGAATATCATTTTAAAGTTCCATAGTCCCACAAAGCGCGAGTTTTTGATATCCACCAAGTCCACCTTGAAAAACGCTCCAATCATCATGAACAGGAATGGTAGAAGCGTAAAAAAGATAGCACCAAAGGCAGCCGGTATCATATAAATATACGCCAGATTCAGCTTGGTGAATATCCTGCGCTCCACGCGGTCAAACCTCTTTTGCGCCGCACATTTTTTCACTTCCAAACGAATGGCACGGTAGTCGCGATAAGCTTCCCGCTCCTGGGGGTCCAAGCCCGCTCGATAGTCTCTCAGTTCCGCCTTGAGACCAGCCAGCCGCTGACGAGCCTCCGCTGACGCTGCCCTATTCCCGCGGACCGCGCGGACTTCCGCCTGCTGCTGCTCCATTGCGTCGCACAACTCATTATACCGTTTGCCAACCTGCTGCAAATTCTTCATAGGCCTTTTGGATCACCTCCTCCTCGTATACACGCTTGCCCTGCACGTCGAACACATACAGATTCTGCTTTTCCAAGCGGAACACCAGCGGCTCGTTCAACTGCCGCCTAGTCTTGGACAGTTCCTTCACGAATACTTTTTGCTCCCCAGAATCCAACAGGTACAAAAACTCCGAACCATGATTTTCAAAACTTTTGATCGCCTTGCGTACGACTATTCCGTCCGTCCCCTTTTCTGTGCAGTCGAACTGTATATCTCGCGGGCGGAACCCCACCTGCAGGCCGCTGGGGCAGGGGATGATATTCATGCCCGGATCGCCGATAAAACGTGCAACAAACACACAGTTGGGGTCGTTATGTATTTCAGTGGGAGTGCCCTGCTGCATGATACGCCCCTCATTCATTACTACGATATTGGTTCCCATCGTCATGGCCTCGATTTGATCGTGCGTCACATAGATGAAAGTAGATTTGAGGGTATCGTGCAGTTGAATGAGTTCAGTGCGCATATCGCTGCGCAATTTTGCGTCCAGGTTGGAGAGCGGCTCGTCCATCAAAAAACATTCCGGCATCTTTGAGATTGCACGCGCTAGGGCTACCCGCTGGCGCTGCCCGCCCGAGATACGCCCGGGACGCCGATCTGCATATTCTCCCATGCCCACAATGTCCAATGCCTTCTGCACGCGCTCCCGTATCTCGAACCGGGGCAGTCGGGCGTTCACAAGGCCAAACTCGATATTCTCGCGCACGGTCATATGCGGGTAGAGCGCATAGTTCTGGAATACCATCGCAAGGCCGCGGTCACCCGGCTCCAAGTTGGTGATGTTGATATCCCCCATGCGTATCTCACCTTCTGTGATTTCTTCCAACCCGGCAATCATGCGCAGCAGAGTCGTTTTGCCGCAGCCGGATGGTCCCACTAGAACAGTAAAACTTCCATGCGGAATGGTCAGCGTAAGCCCATCCACCGCGCGCTTGGGCTGCACCTGCACCTTGGCCTTGCGCAGGCCCCTTCGCTTTTGAGGCGGGGCCTCATAAATCTTTACAATGTCGTTCAGTATGATATCCGCCATGATCTCACCCTTTACATTCTTTAAAGCTTACAAGTTCTATGCCTTGCGCGCGCAGAAACTGCGCGGCATAGGGGTCAGTCAGTACGCTGTGTTCCTGCACCCTTTGCAGATTATAGCTGGAGCTTTGCAGCAGAACCTCATCCGCAAACGCAGGGTGCACCATCAGTTCCGCAATGGCCTTTTTCGGAAGTGCGCCCACTAGGGATGTAAACTTCTGCATCAGTCCATCGCGCCCTTCGCCGGGCAGCACCTTGAAGTTTCCTTCAAAGTATATCGGCGGGTACATTCCGCATGCAAACTGCCTCACCGGCACTCCGTGGTTCTCAGCAAGCCGCAGCAGGCTATCGCGGACCTTGCTGAATTTCTGGTGGGCATACAGGTGGGAATCGATGTGTGTAGGTCCACGCCCTACCAAAGTGACAAAACACTGGTATTGGGCCTCCAGTTCTTCATCCAGTTCTCCCACATCATACCCTTCGTCGCTGCCCAACACAGCAGGCTTCTGAAACATGCCATTCTTCAGCAGGCTAGGGCAGCTCGTAAGAGGCCCCCCCCATGAGATATTCACATGCAGCCCTACTGCTAAGGCCGGCTCTCTCTTTGCCAACTGTGCGGCCAGAAGGGTGGCGGACGTATTCACCATCATCGTGGTCGAGGTGACAACACCCCGGCACATCGCGTCATAGATGCCGTAAGTGACTCCGCTGGTGAGCCCAAAGTCATCGGCATTAACAATCAGTTTCATAGCAGTTCGGGCCAATAGCCCTGGTTCGCGTCTTGAAGATCGTCCAGCACTGCGCGCGCTTTCTGAGCATCAACGAGCGTGCGGTTCAGCGTGAGCGCTTTCAGCGCTTTTTCGTAAGACTTTTCAAAGTATGCCTCTACCGTGAGGGTCTCGTATGCATACTGTCCCTCCATAAGGCCCTTCATAAACACATCAATCTCGCCAAAAGGCACTGGCTGCACACCACCCTTACCCACATGAGCCAGACATTCCACCATAGCGTCTTGATGAAAATTTGTAATCACACCGTCATTGCGCGTTATCATGATAAAGGGCCGCCCTTCATCATAGGCGATACTAGCAGCCACCTCTACGATCATGTCTGCATGTGCTTCATTCTTAGCGATACTGGAACCTTGTGCCGTACCCTCGCGCTGCACGCGCGCACATTCCTCAAACACCCGCCTCTGACGCCCGTTCTCAACCTCTTCTGTGCGCGTATGGATAGGATCCAGACGTTCCACAACCTCCTGCGGGTAAAGATAGTATTGCAAATATGTATTGGGGATATAGTTAGGGAAGTCCCTCACCATGGCCTTCACAGTACTGTAGGTTTCGAGCCAGGAGGCATCTCTCTCAGCTGCGTCCGCTGGTGCAAAGCCATCGCGAAGTATTTTTTCGCGGAGCTGCGGCATCAGATCTTGTCCCGATGCATTCTGCAGTTGTGTAAACCAGCCGAAATGGTTTAGGCCTATGTATTCCGGATGCAACTCGCTGCGGTCGATCCGTAATATCTTTGCAAAAGCCTGCAGCAGGTTTACCGGCTGGTCACACATATTCACGATTTTCTTGTCCCCCGGGAAAACCTTATCCAGCGCCAAAGCTACAATCGCTGCCGGGTTGGTATAGTTCAAAATCCACGGGTCATTCGCATAGGTGCGCGCATCCCGCACGATCTCAATCATATCCGGGATGGACCGCATGCCGTAGGCGAACCCACCTGCACCGCATGTCTCCTGCCCCACCACTCCGTGCGCCAGAGGAATCTGTTCGTCCAGCTTCCGCATCGCGAAGCCCCCTGTGCGAATCTGGCAGAATACAAAATCCACCCCAGTGTAGGCCTCCCGCTTGTCGGTAGTGTACGTCACCTGTACGCCAGGGTATTCCTCTGCAAACAGTATCTGTGCGAACCGGCCGATTGGCTCCTGCCGCGCCCCATCTGTGTCGAACAGGCGCAGCTCCTCCAGAGGGAAGTCATCCTTTTTCACGCACAAGCTCTTCAGCAGCCCCGGTGTCCAAGTAGAACCTCCGCCTACAATGACCACTTTATTCTTTTTCATCCGCATACACCTCGTTGCCTTTTACCGCCGGACGGAAGCGCTATCACCGCCAGCATACTCCGCCCCGCTTGGTCTGCCTTCAGACTACTACATCCACACACACTTTTCCAGAGGTTTGCCGCCTTCTGTAACAAATTACGAAATATGGAACATTTTCATAAAATTCTCTTTCTGTTAACGTCTCAAATTTGACATTCTATCTCGTAAGATGCTATCATAAATATGTTTTGCCAAAAGATTTGTATTCGTCCATGCTATAAACAGCGAGGTGCTTTACTGTGTTCCAATGTTTCCCCGTAGAGGTCATCAACTCTCTCAGTTCGCTGGAGCTGGAGCTTTTGCGATACATTAACAGCCATAAGGAAGATGTCGTCACCTCCTCCATTCAAGATTTGGCCAAAAACTCTTTTGTTTCTACCACCACGGTTATCCGGTTATGTAAAAAGCTGCACCTGGACGGGTACAGCCACCTAAAATATTTTATTCGCCAAACAATGCGCGATGGATGCTCTTCCGCGTCCACTTATGCCTCTCACTCGCTTCAAGAGCTGCTGGAAGAAGAGCTGAGCGATATTGAGCGCACAGGGCGCGGCCTTGATTTGGGCATGGTGCGCAGTGTGGCGGCTCTAATGGAGCAGCAATCTCAGATACATTTTTTTGCCAAGGGCCTCACCAGCATCGTATTTGAATATACTGCACGCCACCTGTTATCGCTGTCCCGCCATGTCACGCTTTACAACGACACCCATGTGGCCTACATCCAGGCTGACCATATGACCTCCCGTGATCTGGTCTTTCTGGGTTCTCTGAGCGGCGAAACCGAGCAAGTCATCCGCATGGCGCTGATTGCCCAGTCCAAACAAGCCAAAATCGTCACCTTCACCACTTCTCCTACCTCCAAGCTGGCCCAGATTGGCGATTACCATTTTGTTATGGAAAATAACGCTACTACGACATTAGATGTGGATACAAAATCGCGCTGTCAGTTGATGCTCATCCTAAACCTTATCGTAAAGGCTTTTGTGCAAATGACTGACGAAGAGCGTCTTTCTTGAAACGTTCCCAGCGCGTCCAGGCGTTGCGCTTGATTTATCCTATTCCGCAAGTTGCGCTAACCCCAAAAATATAAGAATTATATTTGCCATAAAATACAGAATATGTGCTTTTTTATGTGAAGTAGAGATGCGCAAAACAGAAGCAAAATAGTTAAGGAGCGAAAAACTATACGTTGGAGAAAGCGTAGCAGAAGCAAAGCCCGGCAGAAAAGCGTATAGGAATACCGGTCAAGCGGAACGTCTGAAAGATTTAGGCACGCGGTAGGAGTGAGAGCCGAACAATACCGCGGCCAGAGCAACAGCTAGAGATGAGATGTGAGCCACCATATTCATATTCTTGAAATAAATGTGATCAAGGTCACATCCTGAATAATTTCTTGTCGGTAGATTGCAAACAAACCTTTCCATTGGTGTTGTTTTACGTCAATTTTATCAAACAGCGCCTCCCTTTCTACAATTGTGGAGTCATTTCCGGTTTTAGCCATGCCTAGAAATCTTTGATATCTCTATGTTTTTCGAATTTTGCTCATGACTATAAAATAGTTCTAAGGAGGTATATTCGAATTGCTGCTGAATCGGGAGACCGCCTCCGAGATCGTACGCCTGCTGAGCGAGGGGTTTGACTTGCCGGTCCGTATATATCTCTCACTTTGGTATAAGCCAATTGCATGCGCTTACTCCAAACGGCTGTGCAAGCATTTCGTCAATGATGTCGAACTGTTGAAAAAAGCAACGCCGTACAACGACGGCTGCATATTATTCTATTGGACTCCATACGGCGAATGCAGCGTATTATTGTGTGGAAACTCGCAACAGTATATTATATTAGGGCCCGTTACACTGGATTCCACCACCGGAGGAGAAGATTTTCCTTTATGGGATCTGGAAGGGTTTCAGACGATACACAATCTGCTCCCCGTATTTAATTTTTCAAAGCTGGAAACCATCGTACACCTGTGTGCCCGCATCCTACAGCTTGATTCCGGCGCTCTGAAAACACTGCATATCAACCGCCATCCACGACATGATAATATGTACTCTTCCAAAGTTCAGCCGCTCCATGCGGAGCTTGAATACCGAAACCAGTTGGCGATGTACACGAAAACAGGGAACCATGTACGACTGAAGCTGTTGATGGCACTGTATATCGATCTTTCCACGAAGCCGCCCACTGGTCCCCAGACTCTGCGGATGCGAAAAGACGATTTGATTGGCTTTTTGTCGCTCATGACCGGTGCCGCCACAGAAGCGGGAATGAACTATATCGAAATACGGTTCTTGCGTACAAAATATATGGATGAGATCCATCAGGCAGAGACGCTCTTTGACGTCAGTAGGTTGTATGCTCAAATATCCCATGACTTTGTTGTGCGCATCGCTCGAAAGAGCCATACCGCTCCGTCTGATTCGGTGCTACATGCCCTTTCTTTTTTGGATGTGCACTTTATGGAACCCATTACCGTACGACAGATTTCTGAACAGCTGGCGCTTACCGCTCAACAGCTGAACAGCCAATTCCGGGAGGACGCTGGAATATCATTAAGCGATTATGTCTCCTTGCAGCACCTCTCATACGCTAAACTCCTGTTATGCACCGAGATGCCTATTGCGGAAATTGCAGCGGAAACACTTTTTCCGTCGGCAAGCAGTATGAGCGCTGCGTTCAAAAAATTCTGGGGAATCACACCTATGGAATATCGACGACTCAAACTGAGCCGCTGACACGCGCGCAGCGCAGACATTGATAAAAGCCCTGTTGAGAGCTGTTTGCACCGCTTTGCGGCAGACTCTCAACAGGGCTTCGGTTTGTGTCAGCAATAAAGAAATATCAAGGGGACAGGGTTTTGTTTGCAGACATCCATGAGCGGGAAGACTTTGTCGATGCCCCCATTCACCTCCTGATAAACAATTATTTCGCAGTCTTGCCCAATTTCCAAGCAGTCATTTTATCACGAACATCTTTGTTGATATTCCAGATAAAGGTGAAACTGAAAAAAGAGAGTACAGCAGCCAGTAGCGGGAAGCCGATGACCATCAGCTTAATGCCGGTGATCGTGCCCGCAGCCTGTGCCAGACCGGCTTTGGTGAGTTCGGGATTGTAGCCGATGGCGGCGATGAGCAGCACGGTGAGAGAACCGGTGATGGTGCTGCCGATGCGGCGGGACAGAGAGAAAAAGCCATAGATCGTGCCCTCGTTGCGCTTGCCAGTGAGGTACTCGTTGTAATCGATGGATTCCGCCACAAGGCCCCACTGCATCTGCACAGACATAATTACCAAACCGGCGGCAATGGAGTTCCAAACCACGAACAGCAGGGCGTTGATCTCGGCCATCATCAGGCAATAAGCCAACAGTCCGCCGTACATTGCCGCGCCCACCAGCAGGCAGAAGCGGATGATGCTCACCAGATCCCACTTTTTCGTCAGCAGCGGAGCGGACAGCAGGATCGCGATCTGAAGCGCGGAAGAAAGGCCAGAAGCAACAGACTGCATGCCAACATCGCCCAGAACGTCTGCATACATATACAGCGTGGCGCCCTGGCCAAGCGCCTGCACGGCTGTGATGCTGATGGAATGCAACACCAACGCCAGGAACGCGCGGTTGTGGGCAAAAATGCCCCAGATGTCGGAAAGCTTGAATTTGGAAGCGGCTTTTTCCTCCTGCGTCTGCACAGCCTGCGCCTGCAGCGCGGCTTTGTTGCGCTCGGACGTCAGCGCCCAGTGCAGGAAAATGATGACGCCGCCCAGACAGGCTGCGATGACAGATGCAATAAAGTAGCCCTGGGTATTTTCACCCACGCGGGCCAGAACCTGCGGGATAATAATACCGGCAACCAGACCGCCGACGGTGGAACCCATGCCGCGGGCAGAAGCCAGCGTGGCGCGTTCGGTGTCGTTGGTGGCCATGGCGCCCAGCAAGGAGCCCATGCCGATGTTCATCATTGTGTAGCCGCCCTCATAGATGATCTTAAGGATGAACAGCGCCACCAGCATCGGGATGCCGCCGCCCATACGGGCCGGGATACTGTAGAACGCAATCATGCCAAACACGATAAGCGGGATGGACGCCAGAATCCAGGGCCGGAATTTGTCTTTCCCCGGTTTTGCTTTTGCAAAAGTGATGTCCATGATGGTACCCATGAGTGGATCATTGACTGTATCCCACACGTTCCATACCAGAAGCATCGTTGCAAGGATGCCAGCATTTACTTCCAACTGCACCTGTAAGTAGCGGCTCATATACATGGCCACCATATATATGGTGATAACACCGCCCGCATCGCCACAACCGTAACCAATCACATTTTTAAATTTCAATTTGGGAATAGTGCTTTGCGTTTTTACCGTATTCTCCACTTTTAATGATTCCTCCTTTGCATTTTTCGGAAAGCAACAATCATCCGCAATTTAAAGGATAAAGAATATGTGTTGATTTTCACATTGCAAAAAGGCAGTACACTTTGCGTTTATTGTGTAAAAAAATATAAACTTTGAATTCATCTGCATAAATTTCACAATATTTTATATTTAATTTTATACAATATAAACCAAGTGGAACATTGAGCCGCATTTATATAAAATATGTGCCTATAAAGAAAAAACATTTTTGGCATCGATTGGGAATCAGGTTTTCTTTTGATTTTATACGGCCCAATCATTTGTACCGCAAACTCTGCTGAACCCGATACCGGCGTATTAGCCGGTGCCTTTGTCCTGTCCAATTCATTCTTGTAATTTTTCAATGCTGTTATATAATAATTATATATGGAAAGCAGCGACCATCCGCAATTTAAAAGATAAAGATTTTTGAATTTGCAGAAAGAGATTTTTTGGCAATAAAAATGCGTGTTGCTTTGATTGGCTATGGCCGCAGCGGCTGGAGGATTCACGGTGCTTTCTTCAAAAAAGAGGACAATGATATTTGTGATGTCATTGCCGTCGTGGAATACGATCCCGCGCGTCAGGCGGCCGCAAAGGCGGATTTTTGCTGCGATACATACAGCGATTACAAAGAACTGTTCCGGCGCGATGACATCAATCTTGTTGTTAGTGCCTGTTATTCCAATGAGCACTACGCCGTCGCTTTGGATCTTCTGAACCATGGACACAATGTCCTCAACGAGAAACTGCTTTGCAAAACACCTCAATTAGCACAGGGGCTGATCGATGCCGCCTAAAAGAACAACGCGGTATTCACGGTATTCCATCAATACAGATACAACGATTACTACATCAAAATGAAAGAGCTGCTGGAGCAAGGCATCATCGGTGATTTGAAGCTCATTCGCACCAGCCAGAATTCTTTTGCGCGCCGGTACGACTGGCAAACTCTTCTATACCGTGAAGGCGGCGCGATGCGCAACAATCTTGCTCACTCCATTGAGCAGATTATGGACCTCGCCAGCAACGATGAACTACCGAAAATCCATTCAAAACTCGCTATCTGGAATTCTGTCGGCGACGCGGAGGATTATGTCCACATCTCCATAGAATACGCCAACGGTCTGCTGTGCGAATTGGAGTGTAACCCCGCCGACGCGTATAACGACAGTCCCTTATTTTATTTGTACAGTACACGCGGCACAACGAAAGTATTCCCCACCCGTATCCTTGTCAAATATTATTTGGACGGTGAGAGTCCCATCTCGGTGTTGGATCATAAGTCTCTGCACAGCGGCGACGGCAAGCCTGCTTATTGCTCATACAGCATTGTCTGGCATGAAGAAGAGATTACACTCCACGCCGACATATGGAACGCTTTCGGTAAAATCACCAACCGTTTTTATCACGCTCTGTATGACCACATATTTAACGGCGGAGAATTGTTCATGAAACCCGAGCATGTGAAAGCGCAGGCTGCTATCATGTGCGAAGTGGAAAGGCATAATCCGCTGGAATTGAAATTCGATAAACCCGAATAGTCCTGTTTTTTTAATGTTGCTTGAAAAACAGCGTTGAAAAAAATGATTCAAAAAGCAGGCAGCGGAAAAGAATGCCTCAGCACCTCTTTCCCGTTGCCTGCTTTTGTTGCGCTACAATGAGCAGTTCGCATCCAGTCGCATAGACGAAGCTCCTTTTTAATTCTGCTGGAAATGAGTACGATAAGGTCCAATAAATTGCGCAAATTGAATAGAGGATAAAAAGAGACATGGTTTGCAGAACTCTGGTAGAATGAAGTCGCGACACACCATTCTGAAAGGAGTCTGTAAACCATGTCTGAGAAAATTGTACAGCTAAACGAGGAAGTAATCAAGGGTCAGCTTAAGGAACTGGTCCGTGGCAGCGTGGAAGAAACACTGAATGAGTTGTTGGAGCAGGAAGCGGAGAAACTGACCCAGGCTGCCCGTTACGAGCGCAATGAGACCCGTCAGGGCTACCACAGCGACCACTATGACCGGAACCTTACTACCACCTCCGGAGACGTCACGCTCCATGTGCCTCGCCTTAAGGGCGTCTCTTTTGAAACAGCCATCATTGAGCGGTATCGCCGGCGAGAGAGCAGCGTGGAGGAAGCGCTCATCGAGATGTACCTTGCCGACGTCTCCGTACGCCGGGTGGAGGATATTACCGAGGCCCTGTGGGGCAGCAAGGTATCTCCTGCCACCATCAGTGAGTTGAATAAGAAAGCCTATGTCCACATTGAGGATTGGCGGAACCGCCCGCTGCAGGGAGGCAAGTATCCGTATGTCTATGTGGATGGCATCTATCTGCGGCGCAACTGGGGTGGAGAGTATGAAAATGTTGCGATTTTGGTGGCAATTGCGGTGAATGAGGACGGATACCGTGAAGTTTTGGACGCTGCCGAGGGTATGAAAGAAAACAAGGCCAGTTGGGTGAATTTCTTTCAGTGGCTCAAAAGCAGAGGATTGGACGGCGTGAAACTCATTGTTGGGGACAAGTGCCTGGGTATGCTGGAAGCTGTGGGAGAAGTGTTTCCTGACTCCAAATACCAGCGTTGCACAGTCCATTTTTACCGCAATGTATTTTCTGTTGTTCCTCGCTCCAGAGTAAAATTAGTGGCCAAGATGCTCAAGGCGATCCATGCCCAGGAAAGCAAGAAGGCCGCCCGTGAAAAAGCGAAAGCTGTGGTGGCCCAGCTGAAAGAAATGAAGCTGAAAGAGGCTGCCAAAAAGGTGGAGGACAGTGTTGAGGAAACGCTGACCTACTGTGATTTTCCCTATGAACATTGGACCCGGATCCGCACTAACAACGTGATTGAGCAGCTGAACCGAGAGATCCGCCGCAGGACTCGGGTGGTGGGAACCTTTCCGGATGGCAACTCCGCTCTTATGCTGGTCTGCGCCCGCCTGCGCCATGTAGCCGGCACCCAGTGGGGCAACAAGAAGTACATGAATATGAAGCACTTAGAGGCGGCTCTGGAAGACGTCTCTATTGCTGGCTGACCTCATTCAGCCAGAGTCTGCAAACTAATTTCCGCATAACTCTTGACGGCACCTTAACACCACACCTTTCAGGAGCGGCCGTAACTCAGCAACCTTCAATCATGATTTCAAGAATCTTACGGTCAGTGGCCTCCATACCGTCTTTCGCCATACGGCAGAAGCTATCGATTGTTTTCTCATACTGCTCTTTCACCAATCCTTCACCCGGACGAAACACACAGCCCCGCTTGGCCATCTCATACCCCATCAACCCCGCCTCAATAGAACTGGATATCTTAGCTGCACAGGATGACTTTGCTCCATCGCACACAATTCCTCCCACATTTCCCTGTGTATTGGTAATGATCATTCCCAGTACATCAGCGTCTGCGCCTTGAAGAAAAGCAATTCCGCAAGCGGCAGCTGCACCCGCGCTCACCACACCGCAAAATGCCGATAAGCGTCCCACCTTGTACTTCTGCATGATAGCCACTAGATTGGACACCACCAGCGCACGGCATAACTGTTCGTGGGTGCTTTGTAATGATCTCGCATACTCAATTACTGGAACAGATACAGTGATTCCTTGATTCCCGCTTCCAGAGTTGATGACCACTGGCATCTCGCAGCCATTCATCCTTGCGTCCGACCCGGCCGCAGCTGCAGCCCGCGCCCGAACATTCACTGAATTCCCATATACCTCCAAGAGCGTACGCCCCACCGATTCGCCCCACGGGCGTGATAGACCTTCCTGCGCAATAGCACTGTTATAGGCAATCTGCTTATCCAATACCTCATATAGTCCCGACAAATCTGCTGTTGCGCCATACGAAACAATTTTCTCCAATGATAAACAAGAACGGTCCGTTCCGCTTTCGCTTACATCCTCCAGTGAATGAGGGATATCATACAGTACCTCGCCATTGCGCTCAATATGTACAATATGATTATGCTCATGGAGAATCTCAACTAATGAGGAATCAGCTCCCTTCTTGCAGCGAACACGAATATTCAGCTTGGCAGGTGTATCCAACCAGTGGCACATGCCATGTTCCAGCCAAATATCCCACCTGGCCCCTGG
>OIYU01000065.1_pt1 | contig 85650 bp, 66 predicted proteins | sample 1588321 | NCBI WGS metagenome assembly OIYU01 (sample SAMN03283258) | human gut metagenome | biome: human-associated habitat; material: feces | host: Homo sapiens | place: USA | collected 2013 | reverse complement strand
AAATAAAGTATGGTGGAATTTACCTCTTCACCGGAATTTAAAATTTCAATTTAGCAATCGCTCCGATTTCTTCGGCTCATTGACACTTCTTTATTTTCTGTGATTAAATAATAAAAAACTGTACATTCTTTTTATAAAGGAGAACCCCAATGAGTCAAAGTTCACTAAATATTCTATATGAAGATCCTTCCCTCATCGTCTGCGCCAAACCTCACGGCATAGCAACCCAGAGCAGGAATATCGGCGCCCGCGATATGGAAAGTATGCTGAAAACATACATTTATCAACATTGTTCCCCCAAAAATAAAAATTATTCCCAGACCAGGGAGCCTTATCTGGCCGTTATCCACCGGCTGGACCAGCCTGTTTCCGGAATACTTGTTTTCTCAAAAACACCACAGTCTGCAAGAGCCCTGAATCTCCAGCTGCAAAAGAAGCAGTTCCGAAAATATTACCGTGCTCTCACTGACGGGATTCCGGACAAAAGCCAGGGAGTCCTTGAGGATTACCTGGTAAAAGACGGACGGACCAACACCTCAAGGATCTGCAGCCCTGACGCCCCCGGCGCCAAATACGCCCGTCTGGAATATTATACCGTTGCTGTCGGCGCGTCTCCTATTCCAGGAGACAACAGCGGACATTCTGTAAAGGAGGAATGCTTTTTTAAAAACCCTTCTTCTGATCAGGCAGAGCTGGAAATCCACCTTGACACCGGCCGTCATCATCAGATACGGGTACAGCTTGCCTCCATGGGCTGTCCCGTCGCCGGTGATACAAAGTATCATTCCCTCTCCTCCAAAGCTGTCCCTCCCTCCAGGGAAACGGGTGCGATCCTGCAGCTTTGCGCCTTTCACCTGGAATTTTTCCATCCCCTCTCCGGCGCTCCTATGTCTTTTCACCTGACAGAAGATGTAGGCGCAAGACAAATATAGCGTCGGTGTACAAGGGGCAAAATACAAACCGGTATGAGATCACCACACGGATCCATACCGGTATTTTATACTTTACTTTTTATCGTTTTATCTTTTTTATGATACTACACCATTTCAGGCTCCCCAGCTGCCTCTTCATTCAGCGCTTCTTCATACCTTTCAAGAATAATATTCTGAATCCGCTCTCTTGTAGCTGAATTGATCGGATGTGCAATATCCCGGTATTCGCCGTCCAACGCTTTTTTACTTGGCATAGCTATAAAAAGCCCTTTTTCTCCTTCGATTACTTTAATGTCATGCACGACAAATTCCTCATCCATCGTAATTGACACTACCGCTTTCAGTTTTCCTTCCTTCGCAACTTTGCGCACACGTACATCTGTGATCTGCATTTCCTCTAGCCCCTTTCTTGTCAGTCAATGCACTTTGGCTTTTTCTTACAGTGCATACCTCTCATTTTTTTCGACTACGATCTTCACACCATTTTCTCCCACATGACGCGTATTGGCCCTGATGGTATCACGGCTTTCTACAATACAGTTTTCAATGTATGTATTGTCACCGAGATATACGTCATTTAAAATAATGGAATTTTTAATGACGCAGTTGTTTCCCACAAAGGTCTTTTTAAACAATACGGAATTTTCTACTGTTCCGTTGATAATGGAACCGCTGGCCACAAGACTGTTCTTTACCACTGCACCCGGATTATATTTCGCCGGCGGCAGGTCGCTCACCTTGGAATAGATCCCCGGATACTGTTTAAAGAAATAATCTCTTACTTCCGGCTTCAGAAAATCCATGTTTGTTTTGTAATACGCATCCACTGTAGCTATGTTGCTCCAGTAGTCTTTTATTTTATAACCGTATATTTTTTTCAGATTTTTATATCTGATCAAAATATCAGTTACAAAATCGTGTCTTTCCTCTTCCGCACAGTGTTCAATCAGATCGATCAGCTGACGTCTTCTGATGATATAAATTCCTGTGGAAATCGTATTATAAGCCGCCATCATTGGTTTTTCTTCGAACTCTTCAATGCGCATAGTCTCGTCCATTTTCAGAGTTCCAAAGCGTGTCGCATCTTCTCCCGGCGCCAGATCCCTGCATACGATGGTAATATCTGCCTTCTTGGCGATATGATACTCCAGCACCTTGTTGTAATCCATTTTATATACAGCGTCCCCGGATGTAATGATCACATAAGGTTCATGACATTTCCTTAAAAAGTCCAGATTCTGATAAATGGCATCTGCCGTTCCTCTGTACCAGTATCCGTTATCCGCTGTGATCGTCGGGGTAAATACATAAAGTCCCCCCTGCTTTCTTCCAAAATCCCACCATTTGGAGGAATTTAAATGTTCATTCAAAGAGCGTGCATTGTACTGTGTCAGCACCGCTACTTTCTGGATATGAGAGTTGGACATATTACTCAGGGCAAAATCAATCGCCCGGTAGCTGCCTGCAATAGGCATTGCCGCCACAGCCCGTTTGTTCGTCAATTCCCTCATCTTATTGCTGTTTCCGCCTGCTAAAAAAATTCCTACTGCTCTCATATTCTCTCACCCGCCTTTATCAATGTCTCTCCGCTCTCCAGCATGCCTCCCGGGTAATCCTCTTTTACAGTCACTCCGCTGATCGCTGTGTTTTTCCCGATCTGCACTCCTGCCGGTATGACAGAATTTTCCCCTATCGTCACAAGCCCGAAGGAATAGATATTGGGTTTCAGAAGATTCGGCGTATCCGCTCCCGTTCCCAGAGTTACATTATCGTTAATATGAACGCCTTCTGCTATGATCGCTTTATCGATAATACATCCGGAATCTATCTTCACATCTTTCATGATAATGGAATCCCGCACAACGCTTCCCTCTCCGATAGTGACACCGGATCCGATCACACAGTTGTGAACTTCCCCATAGATTTCCGCGCCATCCCCGATAATGCTCCGGTCAATGATCGCACGCTCTGAAATATACTGTGGTGGAATAATGTCGCTGTTTGTATAAATCTTCCAAAATTCTTCATATAAATTAAATTCAGGAATAATATCGATCAGTTCCATATTGGCTTCCCAGTAAGATCCCAATGTTCCTACATCTTTCCAATATCCGTTATATTCATATGCAAACAGGCGTTGTCCATTTTCATGGCAGTAAGGGATGATATGTTTTCCAAAATCGCATCCCGGCACATCCCTCAATTCCATCAGCGCCTTTTTCAGGATAGGCCAGCTGAAAATATAAATTCCCATAGATGCAAGATTGCTTTTCGGTTCCGGAGGCTTTTCCTGAAATTCTGTAATCCTTCCGTCCCCATCGGCTACAACAATTCCGAAGCGGCTTGCTTCTTCCATCGGAACCGGCATAGCTGCTATGGTAACATCTGCATGATTTTCTTTATGGTAATCCAGCATCACCTCATAGTCCATCTTGTAAATATGGTCTCCCGACAAGATCAGGACATAATCCGGATTGTAAGTTTCCATATAATCCATATTCTGGTAAATTGCATTGGCTGTTCCCGTGTACCATTCGCTGTTTGCGCTTTTCTCGTATGGCGGCAGGATGGACACCCCTCCAATATTGCGGTCCAGATCCCACGGAATACCAATCCCTATATGTGTATTAAGCCTTAAAGGCTGATACTGCGTCAGCACTCCCACTGTATCAATTCCAGAATTAATGCAGTTACTGAGCGGAAAGTCTATTATTCTGTATTTTCCCCCAAACGCAACAGCCGGCTTTGCTACTTTTGCTGTAAGGACTCCCAGTCTGCTGCCTTGTCCCCCTGCCAGCAACATTGCTATCATTTCTTTTTTAATCATGCCATCACCCCTTCTCAGTAATATAGTGTAAATTATTATACCATACTTCCGTATTTAAGTGAACATATTTTACAAAAAAAATGGCTTTTCGCGACTTTTTTTATTAATATATCACAAAAATTGTTCCTTGGCTTTTCGTACATCTCTGTTTATAATAATATAAATAAGAGTTCAAAAATATGACAGTTTTTAATCACTTAAGGAGAGATATCACATTATGTATAACATTAATTTCAATCAACCGATCCATATTCACTTTATCGGAATCGGCGGCATCAGCATGAGCGGCCTTGCCGAGATCCTTCTGAAAGAGGGGTTTGTTATCTCCGGATCTGACACTAAGGAATCCGCTTTAACAGAACATCTGGAAAAACTGGGCGCCCGCATCTTTTACGGCCAGAAGGCTTCCAATATTATAGAAGGGATAGATCTGGCAGTGTATACTGCTGCCATACATGAGGATAATGAAGAATTTGCCGAGGCACGCCGCCGGGGTATCCCCATGCTCAGCCGCGCTGAACTGCTGGGACAATTGATGAAAAATTATGATGTACCTGTGGCTATTTCAGGAACTCACGGAAAAACTACCACAACTTCCATGCTTTCTCACATTCTCCTTGCCGCAAAAAAGGATCCTACTATTTCAGTGGGCGGCATTTTGAAAGCAATCGGAGGAAACATCCGGGTAGGCAGCTCCGAGCTTTTTGTGACAGAGGCCTGCGAGTACACCAACAGCTTTCTTCATTTTTTCCCAAAGATCGCTGTCATTCTCAATATTGACGCGGATCACCTGGATTTCTTCAAAGATCTTGACGATATCCGCCATTCTTTCCGCCGTTTTGCCCAGCTTCTTCCTGCGGACGGTACGCTCATCATCAATAAGGAGATCGAGCATCTGGAAGAGATCACTGACGGGCTTTCCTGCCGGGTAGTTACTTTCGGCCTGGATTCTTCCGCGGACTATTATGCGGATCAGATTTCCCACGATGAGACAGGAAACGCTGCTTTCCATGTCGTTTCCCACGGAAAAGACACCGGACGGGTGGAGCTGTCTGTCAAAGGCGACCACAACATCTGCAACGCCCTTTCTGTCATCGCTGTGGCTGATCTTCTGGATATTTCAAGAGATGACGTCTGCAGCGGTCTTCAGTCTTTTACCGGAACAGACCGGCGGTTTGAACATAAGGGCGACTGGAACGGGGTAACTGTCATCGATGACTACGCCCATCACCCGACGGAGATCAAGGCTACTTTAAAGGCTGCCGATGTTTATCCCCACCGGGAGATCTGGTGCGTATTCCAGCCTCATACCTACACCCGCACAAAAGCACTCTTCCCGGAGTTTGTGGAGGCATTATCCCACACCGACCATGTTGTCCTTGCCGACATTTATGCCGCACGGGAAACAGATACCCTGGGAATATCCTCCCAGATGCTTGCCGAAGAACTGAAGAAAAAGGGATGCGATGCATATTATCTTCCGTCTTTTGAGGCAATCGAAGATTTCTTAAAAACACATTGTCAAAAAGGAGATGTGTTGATAACTATGGGCGCCGGAAACGTTGTAAACATTGGAGAAGCGCTTTTAAAATAGCAGTTATCCACATTTTCCACAGGATTTTATCCACAAAAAAGCTGATTTTTGACGGAAAAATTTCTTTTTTGCCTGTCCACTGAATGCTATAATGAGTCTAGTATTTTTGTTATAGTAAAAGTGGGGAATATGATGAAACAAATAAAGCTGAAAAGATGCAGGCAGGATAATGCGATCCTGCTGGATCATGAATTTATCGACCAATATATGCCGGAAGCCAACGGGGAGTATGTAAAAGTTTATCTCCTTCTGCTCCGGCTTTTGAATGATACCAAGACACCGCTGACTGTTTCCGGCATAGCCGACATCCTGGACGATACAGAAAAAGATGTGATCCGCGCTCTGAAATACTGGAAAAAACAGGGAATTTTGGATTTCGACATTCTCGACACCAACGGCGGTCCCGGATCCAAAGATCACTCTTCGGACAAGGGTACGGCCGTTTCCTCTGAACCGCAGGCGGATTCTGTTCCCGGCACAGGCGGCGAGGATTCCAGCGCTCTGTCAGATAACAATATCACTCAGTTCCGCAACCGAAAGGAGTTAAAGGAGCTTCTCTTTGTCGCGGAGCAATATCTTGGAAAAACACTTTCCGCCACAGATATGAAGACGATCACTTATTTTTATGACAATCTCGGCATGTCCACGGACCTCATTGAATATCTCATTGAATACTGCGTGGAAAACGGACATAAGAGCATCCACTATATTCAGAAAGTGGCTCTGTCCTGGTCTGACCGGAAAATAAAGACCGTAGAAGATGCCAAGCGCAGTGTAGTTTCCTGCAGCAAAAGCGGTTATGCCGTACTGAAAGCTTTCGGTATTACGGGACGGGCACCAGCTGCTTCCGAAAGCGCATACATACGCCGCTGGGAAAATGATTACGGTCTGTCCCTGGAGCTGATCCTTGAGGCATGCAGCCGCACAATGTCCAGCATTCATCAGCCCAGTTTCGACTACACAGAATCGATCTTGAAAAGCTGGTATGAAAATGGTGTGAAAAACCGAAAAGATATTGAAGCGCTGGATCTTGCATATCACAAGGAAAAGGGCTCTGACAAGCAGCGGACAGCTTCCGAATCCCCCAATATATCCCGGAATAAATTCAACAATTTCGAGGGCCGGGTATATGAGGATATGGATGATCTCACACGAAAGCTGATCCAGAGCAAATAGAGCGATGATTTTCACAGAAGGGAGAATACTGTGGCACTAACCAATTCTCAATACGATCAGTTCATGCATATTTATGAACAGCGCCGGCTGGATAACGAATACCGACGGCGTAAAAGATATGAATCTGTTATTAAAAAAATACCGGAAATAAAAGCTCTGGATGATTCTATTTCCACCCTAAGCGTACAGCAGGGGCGCAGGCTTCTGGAGGGAGACGACCTTGCCTTAAGCAGCCTGAAGGAAAAGCTTCACGAACTTTCACAAGAAAAGGCAGCTCTTTTAAAAGAAGGCGGTTATCCGGCAGACTACCTCGATCTTCATTATACCTGTCCTGACTGCCGCGATACCGGCTATATCGGTACACGGAAGTGCCATTGTTTTCAGAAAGCAGTGATCGACCTGCTCTATACGCAGTCCAATCTTCAGGATATCCTGAAAAAGGAGAATTTTGACACCTGCTCTCTGGAATACTATTCGGGAAGCCACATCGATCCCCTGACAGGGCGTTCCTCTCTGGAAGCCATGCAGATTGCCCTTCGGTCCTGCCATGAATTTGTAGATACTTTTTCATCTGAATTTCGGAATCTGCTTCTTTACGGCGATACGGGAGTCGGAAAATCTTTTCTCTCCCATTGCATCGCAAAAGAGCTGCTTGATCAATCTTTTTCCGTAATTTACTTTACAGCAGCCCGACTTTTTGATATCTTTGCTAAGAACACGTTTCACCGTGAAGAAGAAGCCGAGCTGGATTACGAACACATTTACAACTGTGATCTGCTGATCATTGACGATCTGGGAACAGAAATGAGCAACCGCTTTACAGTATCACAGCTGTTTGTCTGCCTGAACGAAAGGATTTTGCGGCAGAAATCTACTCTGATCTCCACAAATCTTGCCCTGGAGGATCTGAAAAATATTTATTCGGAACGGATTTTTTCAAGAATTACCAGTTCTTATACCGTTCTTCGACTGACCGGTGACGATATTCGCATACAGAAAAAACTGATGAACAGAATATAATTTTAGGAGGTACTGTAACTTATGCTGCGCCGCACTGAACGAAACTTGGAAAACATTCCCGTTGGAGCACTTGGGATCATTGCCCTTGACGGATGCGAGGAAATGGGAAACCGGGTAAATGATTATCTGGTGAAATGGAGAAGAGAGGACGGACATATCCACAAAAACGACGTGGTTTTCAGCGGGTATGAAAGAGATAATTATCTGATCAACGCAAAGGTTCCCCGCTTCGGATCCGGAGAAGCCAAGGGTATCATCGGAGAATCCGTACGCGGAAAAGATATTTATCTTATGGTAGATGTCTGCAACTACAGCCTGACCTATTCTCTGTCCGGACACACAAATCACATGTCCCCGGACGATCACTTTCAGAATCTGAAAAGAATCATTGCCGCCATCGGAGGCAAGGGCCGGCGCCTTAACGTGATCATGCCTTTCCTTTACGAAAGCCGCCAGCACAAGAGAAGCAGCCGTGAATCCCTGGACTGCGCTCTCGCGCTTCAGGAACTGGTACGCATGGGCGTGGACAATATCATCACTTTCGACGCTCATGATCCCCGTGTACAGAATGCGATCCCTTTAAGCGGATTTGAAACTGTCCGCCCGACTTATCAGTTTGTAAAGGGACTTCTGCGACATGTAAAAGATCTTCAGATCGACAGCCAGCACATGATGGCCATCAGCCCTGATGAAGGAGCAACAGGACGCGCCGTGTATCTTGCCAACGTGCTGAACCTTGATATGGGTATGTTCTACAAACGCCGTGATTACACCCGTATCGTAAACGGACGCAATCCGATTGTTGCCCACGAATTTCTGGGGTCTTCTGTGGAAGGAAAAGACGTCATCATTCTGGATGATATGATCTCCTCCGGAGACAGTATCCTGGATGTTGCCCGCCAGCTGAAACAGAGGAAGGCAAAACGGATTTATGCCGCTGCTACCTTCGGCTTATTTACAAACGGTATGGAGAAATTTGACCAGGCCTATGAAGAAGGGATCATAAACGGAATCCTTACAACAAATCTTATTTACCAGACGCCTGAGCTTCTTTCCCGTCCGTACTATATCAACTGTGATATGAGCAAGTATATCGCGCTTATGATCGATACGCTAAACCACGACGGTTCTATCAGCAGCATTCTGAATCCTGTTGACCGCATCCAGAATGTTGTCGACAAATACCGCCGCGGCGAAGAAATCTAATATTTAAAATATATTATTTTTTCTGAAGCTTTTTAGGGTGAGTGTACACACTTTGTATGCTCACTCTTTTTTGATTATATCCATCCAGGAAACTGCCGATCTTTCTGACCGCATCAGAAAGCACCTCTTTGTCCGGCAGCATGACGATCCGGAAATGATCAGGAGCATTCCAGTCAAACCCGCTTCCCGGAACGAGAAGGATATTTGTTGCATACAGAAGGTCCCTGGCAAATTTCTTATCATCTGTGATCTGGAATTTCCGGATATCCAATTTGGGAAAAATGTAAAACGCACCGCTGTTTTTTACAAAGGAAAGTCCGTCGATCTTTTTCAACTCCTCTATTGTAGCTTTCCGCTGCTCATAAATCCTCCCGCCCGGTCTTACCATAGCTGCCGGAGTTTCCATATCCTCAAGAGCAGCCGGAATCACCATTTGTCCCAATGTATTCGCACACAAACGCATGGAGGTAAGCTTAACGACGCCCTTCCTATATTCTTCTGTCAAATGGCGGGGACCGCTTATCACCATCCAGCCGCAGCGGTATCCGCAGAGACAGTGGGATTTTGACAATCCATTCATAGTAACTACCGGAATATCTTCCGCCAGAGAAGCCAGGGAAATATGGGTGAGATCATCCATCACCAATCTGTCGTAAATCTCATCTACAAAGAGGATCAGATGAAATTCCCTTGCGATCTGGGCCAGCTGCCTTAAGACTTCTTCCGGATAAAGCGCTCCGGTAGGATTGTTAGGATTGATCACAACTAAAGCTTTTGTTTTCGGCGTGATCTTTGAGCGAATATCAGCCATGTCCGGATGCCATTTTGACTGCTCATCACACAGATAGAAAACCGGCTTTCCTCCCGCCAGATACACAGAATTTCCCCACAGCGAATAGCTGGGCGCCGGCACAAGCACTTCATCATTGTCATTCAGAAGAGGCGGCAGTGCAAAGGATACCACCTCGCTGACTCCATTTCCGATAAAGACATCCTCCGGTGTAATTCCTTTGATCCCCTTCTTCCTTTCATATTCACAGATCGCTTCCCGGGATTTCTTCATTCCCTGAAAATCACAATATCCCACTCCCTCTTCCAGATGTCCGGTCAGAGCGTTTTTAATGCTTTCCGGAAGCCCAAAGCCAAAAGCGGCCGGATTTCCCGTATTGAGTTTCAGCACCGGGATACCTTCCTCCTGCATTTTCATTGCTTCCACAAAAAGCGGGCCTCTGATATCGGAATGTACGTTGCTCATCTTTTCTGCCATTTTATAATTTTCCATAATACTGCCTCCTATGTATGATCCACTTTTTTGTCCGAACAAACTTTTTATTTGCCTTTATTATATAAACCCGCTATAATATATTCAAATATCTATAATTATATATATGTTATATAGTTTTGACTATAATATCAGCATCGTTTGACCGTTTGACCGTTTTGCCGTGGATCCCAAAGGAGGACGGAATGTTTACCTGGAAAAAATATGTGTACGAAGTGTACCGTGAAAGAAGTTTTACAAAAGCGGCGCAGAATCTCTATATCAGTCAGCCATCCTTAAGCGCCCGCATCCGAAAGATAGAAGAGAGTATCGGTGTGCCTCTGTTTGACCGCAGCACCTCGCCCCTGCAGCTGACAGAAGCCGGCAAGATCTATATCGAAGCAGCGGAAGAAATTTTTAAGATCGAACAACGTGTGGAAAATGATATGAATCATTTGAACAATCTGGAAACCGGACATTTATCCCTGGGCGGAAGCAACCTTTTCTCCGCCTACATCCTGCCCCCGCTTATAACAAAATTCAAGCAGCGGTTCCCTCATGTGAATATCCGGCTGACGGAAGGAAACACAGCACAGCTGGAAGAACTTCTCGGCAACAACTCCCTGGATTTTGTAATTGACAACTATCACTATGACCACCTTTTATATGACCGGGAATTATACTGCAGCGAAAACATCCTTCTGGCTGTCCCGAAAAATGCCAATATAAATAGAGAGCTGTCCAGATATCAGCTCTCCTATGATGATGTGAAAAATCAGACATATCTCCGCCCGGAACATCCGGCAGTTCCTCTCAAGGCTTTCTCGGATCTGCCTTTTATTATGCTTTCTCCCGGCAACGACACAAGAAGCCGCGGTGAGCGTTTATGCCAGAAAGCAGGCTTTTCACCAAATATCATTCTGGAACTTGAGCAGCAGTCCACTGCATATATGGCGGCTTCTACCCAGCTTGGGGCAACCTTTATCAGCGATATACTGGTCCGTCAGCTTCCCTCTTTTGAAACATTAGTCTACTATAAGCTGGAAGGCGATGCTGCCAGACGGCAAGTGTATTTTTATTATAAAACCCACAAATTTAAGACTCGGGTCATGGAAGAATTCATTACGTTAATACATGAACAGAATGATCGATCCTCTCATGTAGCAGGATCTCTTCCTCCCGTTTCTGGCAGGTAAAGATCAGGATCTGCCTGTCCTGCCGCGCCAGCCATTGCAGTGTATTTTTCAGACGGCTTTCATCATAAAAAGCGAAGGTATCATCTAAAACCACCGGGTATACTTCTTCATACAGCAGATTTGCCGCCGACATCCTGAGCGCAAAATAGACCTGCTCCAATGTGCCCGCGCTGACATGTTCTGCCGGAATTTTTCTTCCTTCACACAGAAAACTTAAGCGCAGATCTTCTTCCGTGATCAGTCTTGTATATTTTCCGCCCGTCACGCTGCTTATCACATCAGACGCTGTGCGGTTCAGATCCTGCTGAAGCTGTCCCTGCATCTTACCGGACACTTCCAACAGCCGCTGGGAAGCCAGCAAGACAGCTGCCTTTTTTTCTTCCAGTCTCTTATAAGACTGGTCAAATTCCTCCAGTTCGGCCAGCTGTTCCTGAAGATTTTCATACTGGATACGCTTTTCTTCTTTCTCATTAAAAAACAACGTCCTCTCCCAGAGGAGCTTCTCACGGGAAGACAGCTCTTCTTCAGGTGTGATCTCTTCCAGCATAAGCTCCGGAGGGGTTTTCTGCCTTTTCTTCCCTTCTTTCAGACGATTCCAACTGTAAATTCCGCCGATCAGTGCAATAATGATTGCCACCAGATAGTTCCATGGCCGTGCGATCAGCACAAAAGCCCCTACTATGACAAGTAAAATCCCCGCCACTTCCAGAGGATGGATCCTCCATTTGTTCGGGCGGATATCATCCAGGACACGGCGGTTTTCTTTTTCCTTCTCTTCCGCTTCTTTTCTCTCCAGCGCTTCATCTATCCGCTCCAGTTCTTCATCCAGTCGGTGCACATCCCGCCATATGTAGGAAGATTCCTGTTCCAGCTTTTCCCTTTGTCTCTGCTTTTTCTCCAGCTTCTCCTTCATCTGACGATCCAGCTGTTTCTTCTGTTCGTCCAGGGCATTCCTTGCCGCTGTTAAATTGAGCTCGCTGTCGCCTGTCACATAATAATTCGTAGCATAATCTTTCAGGCGGGCCGCCAGATTCCGGCCTGTACGCGCCCCTGCCTGCCCTATATACAGCGTATCCGAATATCCTTCCGAATCAAGTTCCGGAAGCAGCATCATAAGATCGCCCTGTTCCAACGAAAATTCTTCTCCGTCATCAAGACAGACAAGGGACGCCCGTTTGGAATATTTATCAAAGCTCCTCTCCAGGCGAAACCGCTTTTTCCCGCACTCAAATTCCATTGCCCCTGCATAATATCCCGGATTTTCCCACGGCTCATAGCGGGAAAATGTATCATTTGCTGCTGCCCTTCCCCGGCCTCTCTCCATACCAAAAAGCATACTCTTGATAAATGTGTGAATCGTTGTCTTTCCCGACTCATTTTCTCCGTAAAAGAGCTGTATCCCATCATTAAGCTCCAGGACCTCGTTCTGAAATTTTCCAAAATTTTGCAGCTCCAGCTTAAGAATCTTCATAACTCTCCCCTTTTGTCTCCATCAGCGCAAGTACCCCGGCACACAGCGCTTCATATTCCATACTGTCTTTTTCAGCATTTGCAAAGCTTGCGATATAACTTCCCAGCAAATTGTCCTTATTTTTTTCATATAGTTTTTCAAAGTCATAAGCCGGCTTTGTCTCATCTGTAATTTCTGCAATATTTCCATATACATCCATCTGAGTCAGGTCAAACCGGATCTCAGGATCACGATATCCTTTCAAAAGAAACTTATAAATGTTCTCTTTCCCGTTTTCTTCTATGGTTTTCTGAATCACGTTTCTTAAAGAAAATCCACTCATTTCCACCTTCACATTCAAAGCAAGATGTACATATTCCCTCGTTGCAAACGGGACAAATGTAAAGCGGCACCCCTCTTTTGTTATCTCCCCTCTGATATATCCATGCTTTCCCGTATCATTGATATCCGTAGGTTCCAGCGCTCCTGCATAAGCCGCTTTTCCCGGAATCAGACACGTTGGCTTGTGAATATGGCCAAGGGCCGTGTAGTCATAGCCTAATTTTTCTATCTTAGCCTTGTCAATGGGAAGATGCTCTTTATCCCCTCCATGGAGCAAAAGGATCTCATAATCCATTTCTCCCGAAGGCAAAGCTTTGTCATACAATGTTTCCGTAATCCTGCGCTCATGATAACTGCATCCGCAGACAGATGTTTTCAGCTTGGGAATCTGAACTTCAGATGGCTCCTTTCCTGCCAGCATATGAACATTCGGTTCCCAGTCAAAACGTCCGTAGTAAGCTCCCGGCTTGATATAATCATGGTTGCCGGCGATCATTACCACTTCTGTATGGGAGAGGGAGCCAAACATGTCGTTCACCTCTTTCAGTTCCCTTAAAAGCGGCTGCCGGTGAAAGAGGTCGCCGGCAATCAGGAGAAGATCTGTTTTCTCCTCCTCACATATCATGATTATCTTTCGAAATGTCTCCCAGATTTCGGTGTCCCGCTTTTCGCTGTAAGCCTTTCCTGCCTCTGGACGAACTCCTAAATGTACGTCTGCGATGTGAATGAATTTCAATTTCTTCTTTCTCCTCCTGCTTGTTTCTGGATGGAAGCAGCACAATAAATTGTGTTTGTTCATCGTCACTCTTTGCCATGATCCTGCCTCCATGGAGTTCTACGATTTCTTTGGCAATGGCAAGCCCCAAGCCTGCCCCTCCTGTTTCACTGGATCTGGAATCATCCAGCCGGTAGAATTTTTCAAATATTGTCTGCAGCTTTGTGCCTGGAATCCGTTCCCCCTGATTGGAAAAAATGATCTCAATATCATTTTTCTTCTTATGCGCCTCTATACGGATTTTTGTTCCTGCATAGCAATAGGCAATTGCATTTCTTAAAATATTATCAAATACCCGGGCAAGCTTGTCCGGATCTCCATATATATTCAGATTGTCCTCTGCCTCTACTTCGCAGGTCAGATCTTTTTCCTGCAGGACCGCATAGAGTTCATCCGCAATCTGTTCCAGCATCATGGATAGATTTACTTCTACCGGCTCCAGCTCAATATCCTGGAGATTAAATTTTGTAATATCAAAAAATTCGTTGATCAGTTCTCCCAGACGAATCGCCTTTTCCAGAGAAATATGGGTATATTTTTCTCTTTCCTCCCGGGGCATATCAGGATGCGCCTCCAGCATAGCAAGATAAGCCACAATGGATGTAAGGGGTGTTTTCAGATCGTGGGCAAGAAACAAAACCAGGTCATTCTTCTTCTTTTCTCCTTCAATTGCTTCCAATTCCTGACGCTTCAGCGTCGCCTTGATTTCATTGAGACGGATCTCAATAGGTTTAAGCTCCGTGATCAGATGGATCGGCTCTGTAGATTCTGAAATAATGTTTTCAATTCCATCCCCTACCTGATCCAGGTATTTCGTCATCTTTGACAGCGCCACATAAAAGAAAAGCGCAAAAAGAAGAAGGAAGCCCAGGATCATAAAAAACACCTTATTATCTCCCAACAGACGCCAATATAAATCAATGGCGGTCTGTTCTTCCACATCAAATGCGACCAGCACCTTTACAAACGTCGTTGCAAAGCTGTCATTGTACACGCCGTCGATCACATAATTCAGAAGAAAGCCGCCAACTAATACAGTCAGCGCCGTTACAAGCACTGTCTGAAGCAGAATACTGAATTTTAATTTACGATAATTATTCTTCAACTTTATAACCTACTCCCCATACTGTCTTGATAAAGTCTGAAGTTCCGGTCGGTACACTCATTTTCTCCCGCAGGTGACGGATATGTACCATAACCGTATTGTTGCTGTTTTTATAATACTGCTCATGCCATACTTTCTCAAAAAGTTCTTCTGAGCTGATCACCTTTCCCCTGTTCTCACACAGAAGCCACAAAATATCAAACTCAATGGGAGTCAGAGTAAGCGGCACTTCATTATAAACACATTCATGGGAAGTCCGGTTCAGCACAAGTCCGCCGAAATCTATAATGTCTCCCTGTTCCTTGCCTCCGTCGTTATACTGTGTATAACGCCTAAACTGTGCTTTCACGCGGGCGATCAGCTCCAGCGGGTTAAAAGGCTTGGGGATATAGTCATCCGCTCCCATAGTCAGTCCGGTGATCTTGTCCATATACTCTGTTTTCGCCGTCAACATGATCACCGGAAATGTATATTTCTCCCGGATCCTTTTCAGGATCTCAAAACCGTCGATATCCGGAAGCATGACATCCAGAATAGCCAGATCGATCTTCTTTTCAAAAATGCAGTCCAGCGCATCCTGCCCGGTGTAAAACTTGTACACCGTATACTGGTCATTTTGCAGATATAATTCAATTACATCCGCAATTTCCCGCTCATCATCCACTACTAATATATTCATACTCATACGAACCTCCTTCGGCTCTGTCCCTCTTTACAGTTCACAGTTGTTTACTGTTCTTGGGAATGGGATCACATCTCTGATATTGCTCATTCCCGTCAAATACATAATACATCTTTCAAAGCCAAGTCCAAATCCGGAGTGCCTTGTAGAACCATATTTCCGAAGATCCATATAAAATCCGTAATCTTCTTCCTTCAGTCCCAGCTCCTTCATGCGGGCAGCCAGCTTATCATAATCATCTTCCCTCTGGCTTCCTCCGATGATCTCCCCGATTCCCGGAACAAGACAGTCTACTGCTGCAACCGTTTTATTGTCATCATTCATCTTCATATAGAAAGCTTTGATATCCTTCGGATAGTCCGTTACAAATACCGGACGCTTGTAAACTTCCTCTGTCAGATAACGTTCATGTTCTGTCTGAAGGTCTGCTCCCCAGGATACTTTATATTCAAATTTATCATTGTTCTTTTCCAGTATTTCAATCGCTTCTGTATAAGTCACTCTCGCGAAGTCAGAAGAAACGACATTATTCAGACGGTCAAGAAGTCCTTTATCTACAAAAGAATTGAAGAAATTCATCTCTTCCGGCGCATTTTCCAACACATAGCTGATCACGTATTTCAGCATGGATTCTGCAAGAGCCATATTATCATCAAGATCTGCAAAGGCCATCTCAGGCTCGATCATCCAGAACTCTGCCGCATGTCTTGTCGTATTGGAATTTTCCGCACGGAACGTGGGTCCGAACGTATAAATATTCCGGAAAGCCTGGGCGTAAGTCTCTCCGTTTAACTGACCGCTGACTGTAAGGTTTGTCTCTTTGTTAAAGAAATCCTGGGAATAGTCCACCGTACCGTCCGGATTCTTTGGAACGTTTTCCATATCCAATGTGGTTACACGGAACATTTCCCCTGCTCCTTCGCAATCGCTTCCTGTGATCAGAGGAGTGTGCACATAGACAAATCCTCTCTCCTGGAAAAATTTATGGATCGCATAGGCGGTCAGGGATCTTACCCGGAATACAGCCTGGAATGTATTCGTTCTCGGCCGGAGATGGGCAATCGTCCTTAAGAACTCAAAACTGTGGCGTTTCTTCTGCAGCGGATAATCCGGCGCGGAAGCTCCTTCCACTGTCACTTCCTCTGCCTGGATCTCAAAAGGCTGCTTTGCCTGCGGCGTTGCCACAAGCGTTCCTTTTACAATGATCGCCGCCCCTACATTAAGTTTGGAAATCTCTGCAAAATTTTCCATTTTATCGTGGTACACAACCTGCAGCGGTTCAAAAAAAGAACCGTCGTTTACAACAATAAACCCAAACGTCTTGGAATCCCGGATGCTCCGTACCCATCCGCCTATGGTGACTTCTTTATCCAAATAATCTTCTCTGTTTTTATACAGCTCTTTGATCGTTGTCAGTTTCATATCCATTTACTCCTTTAAATTTCCCTTTGCTTTTTGCACGTTTCCCCCATTATAGCATACTGTTTGGTGTTGTGCCACACCGGGAAGTTAAAAAAGGGGTTAGCATATAAAGTTTCATAAAGCCTTGCAAGCCCCGGTCAGATATGCTATATTAAAGACACAAAAGGAACAACCGCCCACAAGGGGTTGACCTCGCAAAATGGTTAATAGAAATGCCACCCTGATACCGGTCAAAGTTCCGGGGTGGTTTTTCTATGCTGAAAACATTACTTCATAAACGTAAATACGAATGTCAGTAATGCTAAAACGAACATTCCAAAAGCCATTAAATCTTTAAAATCAAACGGTTTTACACTCCATTGAAAGGAAGTGAAGCTATGCCATTACTGCAGCAAAACAAAGAATATACCATTGATGATATTTATGCCCTGCCGGACGGACAGCGGGCAGAGCTGATCGACGGCAAAATGTACATGATGGCGCCGCCAACACGAAGACACCAGCAGATACTAGGGGCTCTCTATCGCAAGATTGCTGACTACATTGATAAAAAAGGCGGCTCCTGTGAGGTCGACATTGCCCCGTTTGCCGTATTTTTGAACAAAGATGACAAAAACTATGTCGAGCCGGATATAAGTGTTATATGCAGTTTTGACAAGCTCACAGACAAAGGCTGCACAGGTGCTCCGGACTGGATCATCGAAATTGTCTCTCCGGGCAGCAGACGAATGGATTATTTTACAAAGCTGTTCAAATACCGTACTGCAGGTGTCCGGGAGTACTGGATTGTAGACCCGGAAAAAAATCGTATCCTCGTTTACAATTTTGAATTAGAGGATACCGGAGATCATTCTTTTTCCGACACCGTTAAAGCCGGAATCTATGATGATTTAGAGATTGATTTCAGTTCAATAGACATCTAAGCTACAGACTGCTGCCCATTTCACCACTGGAAGGGCAGCTTTTTTACTACGAGGCATTTTAAATTCCTGCTTTCCTCCACTCTCTAATAGCATATATGTATACATGCAAAAAGCTGCACGGGATAGAGTACTTTCATTTTCCAATGTCGGACAAATCTCGGACATTCCTTGATTTTTCCACCCTGCCATGTTATACTATTCCCCGTTGCAAAGCCCACGAAAACCAAGGTCTATCGGGCTTGCCGCCGATTCCCGGCGTTAAATGAATCGAGTGTTCGAGACCTTCCACTCGTAAAACAAAACTAAAGGAGAGAACAGAATATGAGAAACAAAAACGCAGCATTTTTAACCCAGGCGGCCATGATCGCCGCTATCTATGTTGTCCTGACGTATGTCTTTGCACCGATTTCCTTCGGAGAAATTCAGGTACGAATTGCGGAGGCGCTTACGATTCTTCCACTGTTTACCCCAGCAGCGGTTCCCGGTCTGTTTATCGGATGTCTGGTGGGAAATATCATTGGAGGCGCACTGCTGCCCGATATTGTTTTCGGAAGCATTGCCACACTGATCGGTGCCATCTGCACCTATCTGCTCAGGAATCAGAAACCGGTATTCGGAACCATCCCGCCGATGGTATCCAACACGATCATTGTGCCTTTTGTTTTAAAATACGCATACGGCGTCGCCCTTCCCATCCCGTTTCTTATGGTTACGGTGGGCGTTGGTGAGATTATTTCCTGCGGTATTCTGGGTATGATTGTCTATTATGCACTCAATCGCTATAAGGGAACATTGTTTTCCCGGCCTGCTGCTTTAAAATAAGGAGGGATACCTCAAATCTCATCAGAGCAAAAGGTATTCTTAAATAGGGTATCATTATCTTACTTAATAGAAAGAGGAGGTTTTTCAAAACCCCCTCTTTCTATTATATTTCCCGTATCTCGCATCGCCCTTTTCCGCTTTGTTTGATTTCATATAAAATACCATCTGCAGCCTTATATATACTGGAAAAAGATCTGGGCTCCATGCTGTATATTCCGCCTACTGATACAGATGTGCTTACAGACGGACACCTGTTCTTTGCCTCCTCAACATAATCTTTTATAATCTTTTCAACCTTATTTTGAATTGCCTCTTTATTAAAACAAGGCTGTGCATAGACCGCAAATTCATCACCGCCCAGCCGAATAGCTATGTCTGTCTTTCGAAATGTCTCCCGCAGCTGTTTTGCAAAGAAGCGAAGCATCTTATCTCCGGTTCCATGACCATACATATCATTCACACTTTTAAAATTATCCAGATCGATCATTAGAAAGATATATGGTGCATCACTGTTATTCATCTTGGCTGTTACGGTAGCCTCCCCGCCTTTCCGATTATATATTCCAGTGAGGAAGTCCCGATTGGATTCTTCAATGAGGTTTTTCTTCACCCTGACGCTCTCGGAAATATCTACGAGAACGCTGATGATCGCTGAACGTCCATCTTCTGCTATAATCTTTCGCCCTATATCATACACCCACAAACTGGAACCGTCTTTTTTCTTCACGCGATATTCGATGGCATATTGTTTTTCCTGTTTTAAGCAATCCAGAACATGCTTTTCTACCATATGGGCATCATCTTCATGAATAGAATTAATGACCAGTCCTTCTGTCTCTTCTACAAATTCATTGTATGTGTATCCCATCATTTCCAGCATCGTATCGTTTGCTACATAAAGCGGAAATCCGTCCTCAATATATCCTCCGATCACTCCTCCCGGCATCATCTGGCAGATAATGTCCAACAGTTCATGTTGGGCTGTCTCATTGAGTTTTTCTGTCTTTTCTGAAAAAAAGCGCAGCGGAAAAAATTCTCCGCTTTCCTGATATGAGCTGGCTTCCGACATATGGAGAGCGGTCGCTAAAAATTCTTCCCCCACTCTCCGGAATCCTCCGGTAAAACGGGTAAGGTAGCGGATCTCTTCCTCGCTTCCATTTAATCTGACGGCAGTCTCTACCTTACAAAGACATTCCCAGCTGTTCTCCCCTGTCTGCTTTTCCTGATAATCCATAATTTTGTACTGAATCGGATCCGGTATACTCTTAATTTCTTCCTCAAGCAGCCTGGCAAATTCTTCTTTATTCGTCGCTGTTTCCTCATCGCCGGTTCCCAAAGAATACAGGTCGTCTGCAACTATTGACAGGGTTTTTGCAATGTTCCTCTCTTTCAGATAACAGTCAAAGAACCGGGTAAGAACAGGATAGATCACTTTCTTTTCTACCATCTCCACACGACCTCCTTTTCTATTCTTTCCAAAATTTTACAATAAAAACACGCTACTGATACAGCCTGCGCAGAGGTTTTTCCGCCTGCATGAAACACTTCAGAAGTTTCGGATTAAACACTCCGCACTCTCCGTCCCGGATCATCCGAAGCGCTTCTTCCACCTCAATAGCTCCTTTGTACACCCGTTTGCTCACTAGTGCATCGTAAACATCCGCCAGAGAAACAATCTGAGCCCACATGGAAATTTCATCTCCTTTCAGGCCATCAGGATATCCCCTGCCGTCCCATCTCTCATGGTGATGTTCTGCAATATCATATGCATACTGAAACATCTGGTGCTCCATAATATGCGGAATCTTTTTTAAAAGCTGGGCGCCCCGAGTTGTATGGGTTTTCATAATCTCATACTCTTCCGGAGTCAGTCTGCCCGGTTTATTCAAAATAGCATCGGGAATCGCTATCTTACCCACATCATGCATGATAGCAGCCATCGCAATCTGTCTGATCTCTTCTTCCTTCAGTCCTTCTCCCAACTCTGTATTTCGCAGAAGATATTCCGTAATATCATGAATCCGATGTACATGTTCTCCGGATTCTCCGCTTCGAAATTCAATGGCGGTAGACAATGCTTCCACCATTCCCATATTGAGCAGAATAATCTGCTCCGCCTGTTTTAAAAGCTCACTCTGCTGCTCCTCCACCTTACTGCTAAGCCTCTTCCTCGCGCGGAAAAGCTCTATAACAGAATCAATACGTCTTCTTACTACATAGGGGATAACAGGCTTATGGATAACATCCATTACTCCCAGTGAATACGCCGTTTTCAAAATCCTGTCATCTGCTTCAGCAGTGATCAGAAACACTGGTATTTCCGTCTGAGTCCCTTTTTCATTCAGGATCTTCAACACTTCTATTCCATCCATAACAGGCATGACCACATCCAGCAAAACCGCACAGTAACGTTCTGTCTGTGCAAACAATTTTTCCAATCCAATCCTGCCATTTTCTGCCTCTTCCACACAATACCCGGAAGAAAAAATATTTTCCAGAATTGCCCTGTTTATTTCATCATCATCCACGATCAGTATTGTGTTATTTCTATTTACTGTCTCTTCTCTGTCCTTGCTGCTGTCCTTTTTCATCGTCCACCCTCCTGACCTGGTATCTCTTTTTCTATTTTTCCCCGGAAGCTGCTTCCCATTCAATTTTTAAGCAGCTTCTCCATCGTTTCTTTTAATATCTGGAAATCAATCGGTTTGGAAACATGTGCGTTCATCCCCGCTTTCTGCGTGGAGACAATATCCTCTGCAAAGGCGTTTGCCGTCACTGCAATAATAGGAATGGTCCCTCCGTCTTTTTTCTCTGAACGGCGGATTGCAGCAGCAGCTTCGCATCCATCCATCACAGGCATCTGCATATCCATTAAAATGATGTCAAAATAGCCTGTCGGTTTTCTCTCAAACAGCTCCACTGCCTCTTTCCCGTTCCAGGCTTCCTCCGACTCCATACCGAAACTTTTCAGAATTTCCTGTGCAATCTCCATATTGATCATATTATCCTCGGCAATAAGCACCTTCTTTCCTTCCAGGAAAGCTTCTTCGTTTCCGCCTTTTTCTTTTGCTTCCTCCTGCGGAAGAACCTGCTCTTCACTGATCTGGCAAGGGATCATTATTTCAAATTCCGTTCCCTCTCCCAGCTCACTTTCCACTTCTATGGTCCCTCCCATCTTATGCACCAGTTCATGCACAATGGGCATTCCAAGCCCTGTCCCGGCGACATTCGCTGCCCCGAACTGCACTTCCCTTTCAAAAGGCAGATACAATTTTTTCAGAAATTCCCGGCTCATACCTGCACCATTATCCTGAATGCGGAAATGGTACTTGCGATATTTGCTGTTGCTGTCTTTTTCCTCTGTTACTGTCATCTCCACTTTTCCATCGTCCGCAGTAAACTTAAAGGCATTTGACAAAATATTATTTAAAATCTGCTGAATCTTTCCCCAATCTCCTCTGATATAGATGTCTTCTATATCGATATGGGTCAGGAATTGCTTTTCTGTTTCTTCCGTCTGTAACCGGAAAATTTCTGCAAGTTCCTTCAGATTTTCCTTTATCCGAAAACTCTCGCTTCGAAGTTCCAGCTTCCCTTCTTCCATCCGGGAAATATCCAGTATTTCATTAATCAGTTCCAGGAGCTGATTTCCAAGCTGTCCGATCCTGCTTAGCGTCTCCGCTGTCTTATCTGCATCCTCGGTATGATTCTTTGCAAGTTTTGCCATACCGATGATTCCATTAAGCGGAGTTCTCATATCATGGGACATTTGGGAGAAAAACATATTTTTGCTCTTTGCCATGCTGTCTACCGAATCCAGAGAATCTTTTAAAAGCTCCAGCATGTACAGATCATGTTCCTTAGCCTCATTAATATCCCTGAAACCAAGTACCACTGTTCCCTTCTGCAAAGATTCATCATAAAGCATTTGAACATGCACCCATCGGTATTCCCCGTTGAAAAGTCTTTTGAAATCTCCTCCAAAATCCCGGATCCGTTTTTGCACCAGTTTTTCCATGTTTTCTGTAGAAAAGGTATTCAAAAATTCTTCATAATCTTCTTTTCTTATCAGCTCCTTCATGATATCCAGAAGCTGGCTGTATTCCCCTTTCTGCAGGAGCCTGTTCCTCACATAGTCAGACCCTTTCAGCATCGTATACTGTCCGCTTTTCAGATCAATCTGATAAAGTGCGTAATAAGAGTTCCCCAGCACACCTACGATCTCATTGTAAACTTTCGCTTTCCTGCTTGTCCGGTAATCGGCTACTGCAAAAATGATCACAGACACAACAAAAATTCCCATAATTCCCAGAAATACATTCCAGGCTCCTTCATAGGATTCCAGCAAAGTGTCATAAGGAATCGTAACGACCGAATACCATCCTGAATCCAGCTTGTAATAATATACGCCTCTCTTGACACCGTCCACTCCTATAATATAAGAATCATAAGTATCAAATTCTCCGTTCAGGATTCCTGCAAAAATTTCATCAAATTTCTCCTGAAGATCTTCATGGCTTTTCACAGTAAGATTGTATTTCAGAAGCTCTCCTTTTGAATCTGACAGAAAATAGTTCGTCCCTTCCGGAAGGCGCTGTTTTCTCTCCTGTTCCAGCTGATGGTCCGGATAAAGATCCACTGCCACCACGTCCTCTGTTCCCTTGATCTGTTTTGCCAGAGTCACCACGGTCTTATTCAGCCGCACATCGATATAAGCATCTGTATAAATAGTCTCCCCATCCGCTTCTATCGCCTGCTGATACCACTGTGTCCCCAGTGGATCAAATGTTTCATCTCTTTCCCAATAAGTAGCTGCATAAATTTTCCCATCTACAGATACATAGGCCTCCACATCATCAAGCCCCATCACCTCATCTGCAAATTTCAGATATTGCTGGATCAGCTTCTCATAACTGTCCGTTCGGTTTTCCGGTCTCAACTGATATTCCAGCGTTTCCAGCACAGTTTCGTACTGATTTGTAACAGCCACCTCATTCAATGCATATACATGAGCTGTTTCGCTTCCCATTGTTTCTGCGCTGTCAAGAACTGCTGCACTCATCCTCTGTATAGCAACAGGGATAACCAATATGAGAATAAGCATTGAAAGGAAGAGATAGCCATATCGCTTTTTACGCTTTTTCTCCATCCTTCTTTATTCCATTCTCCAGTTTTATTGATTCTTTCACACCTTCCTGCCCTAGAAGTGCATTGGCATGACGGTATTTTCTGGCATTTTCCAACTCACGGTAATGCTCTCCCTCCCAGTAATCATCCAGGCGCACCGGCATATTCTGCACCATTTTCATCATCCTGGAATTAATATTAAACAGCCCCTGCTGCGCACTTTCAATCTCTTTTATATACTGTTCGATCTTATATTTCGCCGCGATAAGCTGAATCCCTTTTTCTTCCAGCTGAGCATTGATCCTTGCCGCAATGATATCCTTCTGTTTCTCTGTTTCAACCTTTGCTGTTTCGATCATCTCTTCTGCCCGCTTCTTCGCTTCCTCCTCAATGGCTTCTGCATTGCGGTTGGCATCATCCATAATCTTGGAAACTGTTTCATAATCAAAAAATCCGCCATCCTGATTTTTCTTCAGATTTTCCAGCTCTTTTTCCTGCTGGGCCATTCTCTCCTTTAACGCAGCATTTTCTTCCTGAAGGACTTTGTATTCGCCCTCCGGCATATCCTGATCTGCTCTTTCCGACTGATCCTTTGCTTCCTCCAGCAGCCGGTGCAGTCTGTCGTTTTCTTCCTGGAGCTTAGCAGTCTCTTCCTGAAGTTTTGGCACTTCCAAGTCCACCTGCTCTGCCTTTTCCTGACTGTCCTCCATCTTTCTTAACAGATCTGCTTTTTCCTTTTGATGAAGCACTTTTACAGATTCTATTTCATGCTCCAGTGTCTTAATATACTCCTCTACATCTGTTTTGTTAAAACCTCCGAACAGTGATGTCCGGAACATTCCATTGCCAGCCATATCATTTTCCTCCTTTATCTGTTTATGTTTCCTCTATTCATAAGTGTATATGATCTGAACATTATCTGTCTGTCTTCCTTCCATAGCAAGAAGAATATGTTCCTCCTCATCCGGATCCGTGATTCCTATGCCTATTTGATATCCCTGCCGAAATTCATCTGTAAACGGGATATGGTTTGTTGTCTCAACTGTCTCTCTCGGCACCAGATCTGACAGATTGATCTCTATATTTTCCCAGTATTTCAGTTCCCCGTCAGAATTGTATACATACATAGTGACAGGCCAGTCCCAGTACAACGGCGCAAGACCTGAATTTTCCCATGTCATCGTCACTTCCAGCTCTCCGTCACGGAAAGAATATTGGGTACTTAAACGTGAAATGTAATAGCGGTATCCCAGCTCTTCCCGGATACTCTCTGCTACACTTCCATCTTTCAGATCTCCTTCCGGGCATTTGGGACCGATAAAAGTCGTATGAGAATCCCGGATCATCTCCAAAGTCTCTGAAAGCCGGTCTGACAAAAGCTCTTCCATAGTATATTCGCTGGTAAACTCTCCTCCGCTTGGCGCCTTCTCCCAGAAATCTTCCATCGGTTCATACTCCAGTGCTTTTCCGGAGGTTTCAAAACTTCCTCCATTTTGGATCCAGTCCAGCCACTCTTCCGTATCACTTTCACTTCCGATCATGTCATTGTAAAGCCCCAGATCTCCATCTGCCGCCATCACAAAATTTCTTCTCATCAGAAGCCTTGCATTATGAAAGTTATCGGAATAATCCAGCACATAATCCCAGCATACTTCTGCATCGGGAAGCGGCTCAAGACCTTCATCCGTATTGGTATGCCATTCTCCCCAATGTCCCAGACTTCCAAGTTCCACATAAGCCACGAAGTCATCTTTATTACAGTATTCGGCAAGCGCCTGAATTGCCAGGGCATGACGCTCTCTGAAAAATTCATTGGAATAATCCGGAGAATAGCCCGCTCCATACTCTGTACTGTAAAATTCTCCGTCTCTCGTCTTCTCGTACAGCCATTCCGGAATATCTTTATGTCCCTCTTCACCGGGAATATCACAGATAAACCGAAGCACGGCATGCTTATTCTGGCTCTTCCATTCCTCAATATGGAACAGCTCTTCCAGCGCTTCTGTGTCATATTCTCCCTGTGACGGTTCCCACATACTCCATGTCACGCCAATGTATACCAGCTGCGAGTCCTGGCACTCCTCTTCATTGTCCGCCGATGGCGCATACCCGGTAAGAGGATTGTTAAGAGGCTCATCAGTTTCCTTAAAGGATACAGTATGATTCAACTGATATCGGTAAGGTACGATATAGATCAGCAGCGCGGCAATGGCAACGGCAAGTACAGCCATCATGATATACGGAACCTTCGAGTTTCTTCTTCCCATATCATTCTCCTATCCGTGATACTCTCCATTGTACTGGATCAGCGATACGTCCCGTACACCCTCTACTGCCTGGATCTGCTCCATAAAAAGAGTGTTGTTGTTTCTGCAGACAAGCTCGATGGTCAGTTCTGTCAGCTCTCCGCGGATCGTCTTTGATTTCAGCTGATGCTTCATCTTGTTTAGTATTCTCAGTATCTCATCCCCTGCAAGTTCTGACTCATAATGAGCTACCAGTATAAAAATCGTTCCTTTTTTCCTGCGGTTATAAAACAAGTGCACTACAGCCACCATAATAAGCATCGTAGCAATCGCCAGCACATACAGTCCGGCTCCCAGCGTGATTCCCACAGAAATAGACCAGAACAGATACAAAAGATCCATGGGATCCTTGATCGCAGTACGATACCGGACGATAGACAACGCACCGACCATACCAAGGGAGATCACGATATTGCTGCTGATAGCCAGCGTCAGCATGCAGCTTAGTACCGTCATCCCCACCAGAGTCACCGCAAAGGAACTGGAAAATACAACTCCTCCGAAATAATGACCGTAAATTTTATAAATAAAGATTCCCAGTATTACGGCCAGCAGCATTGCAATGACTGCCTTTGTCATAAAATCAGCCGTCAGCCCCTGGCCGTCCATAAAGGACTCCCAGACTGAGTTTTTAAAATAATCTCTTATATTCATCTTTTGCCCCTCCTGTTTGTTTTGGATATTCCTGCCAGCATATCCGTTCTGTGGAATGCTCTGTCATAGCATAATGTGTATTTTGAAATCGCGGAAAACTCCTGCCCGTCAAGAGGCAAAAGCTCTTTGATGAGTTCGGGGATCATTTCTGTAAATTTCACTTCCAGAACCATCATATTCTCATCCAGCACCGAGGTAACCGGAAGGAACGGATCGAAAATATCATAATCAAAGGCCCCTGCCCGCACATCTCTGTCAAAGGTAATTCTTACATCACCTTCCGGTCGGATCAAAGGTTCTCTTTCGTAGTCTACGACTACTTTGGGTCTTTGCAGTTTCACTGTACACTCATAGTAAAATTCCCTGCACAAAGGCTGTTCACTGGAAAGGAGAAATTCGTAATCCCCTTCCAGTATCTTTCTGTATTCCTCTTTTGTAAGGGATGCGGAATCTTTATGAATGTAACTGCCCCACTTTTTCTTCCGCTCCAGCTTGATACTGGAATCACTGTAGTTATAAATCCGGATCCGCCATTTCTGCCGATCTACGACACCCATGATCTTCTCCTCATATGCCGAATCCCAATAATCGTCAAAATACAGACTGCGAATCGTGTACTGTCCGCCTTCAGCGTGGGCATCCCGCTCCATAAATGGAAGCAGACGCCTTTTCAAAAGCTCTCCTTCCCACAGAGAAATATAATATTTCCACTCATTCCGGTAAACCGGCTGTCTCATTCTCAATCCTGCCATCGTTCATCAATCCTCGCTGTAGCTGACGGCAGAAATACTGCCATCCTGCTGTACGTAAAAACAAAGAGTACTGTAGGCTTTGCTTCCCGCCTCTGTCTGATAATATTCATAGGCGTCCTGGGAAACATCATTTGAACCGGTTGCCCGTACCCGAACAAAATACTGTCCCGGAGAAAGTGATCCGGCATCCACTCTCGTTTCCCCGGTCTGTTCGCTTACCATACAGTCAGAAAATGTATAGTCTCTGGAAAGCTCCACAGAATAAGTGATGTCACCGCCGCCTTCCTGATAGGATTCCTCCCACTGAAGGACAGTGCTGTCTCCCTGCTTTACCGGTTCCAGAATATGGAACGGCCATGCGGAGGCCATACTGCTTGTGTATTCCTCATAGTTCGTCTTGATCTCCTCCGCCATACTCTGAACAAGGATGTTATAATTTTCTTCATTCACTCTGGCATACGTCTGATCAGGCAGGGAATATACATAGTCCTCTGTCGCTTTTTGCAGATCATCTATCTTTTCCTGTACATTTTCTTCTGTCAGATAGTTCTCATAGAGATCCTGCACCGCACTGTCCAGATTCTGTCTGCAGGATGGGTCTTTTAAGATTCTCTCAAACAGGACCGTATCTGAAAAAGTAAAAATTCCTTTATTCCAGGATCTCTGGTAAGTCTCATCCTCCATGGCCTCATAGCCTTCTTTCAAAATCCCGTCGTTATCCCAGGAAATGAAATACCATTTATCGACGCCCCTTGGACTGTACAGGTAATAATTTCCGTCCAATACATCTTTATTTCCCATTAAAATGTGAAATGCCATCCAATAGTAAAGATTATCCTTGTCAAAATACTGTTCCACTACATCGCTGATTTCATTATCTGTGTCATTCACTGCATCAAGAAGGGCGATAAGAGTATCGTGTTCTTCTGATCCATCCACCTCCAGATACTGTTCAAATGCATCTTTATCGTAATTTGCATCTGTAGCCAGCATAATTACGTCTTCATGCCTTTGCCAGTCAAAATTTCCCACCTGGTAAAGTGCGCCGTCATTGTCAAATCCGTGATTTTTCAGGTATGTTTTATTGATCTGTTCCACCTGGGTGTAAAGCCCGTAATCCTGGAACAATCCGTCCTCTCCCTCTGTCTTATCTTTCACATAAAGGTGAACCAGCTGTGTTCTGGCGCCGATCATTTCCGGGATCTCCTGGATCAAAGAATACGCTAGTTTATTTTTGAATCGGACAGGATCTCCGGAATGTTTATTCAGTGAAATTGTCTTTTGTCCATTATAATCACCATCGCCGTCCTTGATCTTGATCCGGTAGCTCTTCTGCTGCTGCCGGGAAGCGCCCTCCCCTCTAAGCTGCACCGTAGCGTTGGCAGTCCGGTCACTGTAGCCGAATTCTCCTTCCACCGGGCCGGCTTCATCGCCGACCTGAAGCACAGCCTCACATTTGTATGGAGTAATGGAATGTTCCTCATAGTAAGACAAAGGATAACTGTTGATCTCTGTCCAGGTATGATCTGTATCATCTTCTTCATTTCCCTGCCCTACTGTCAGATACATGGTCACGACTTCATTATTTTCTTCCTCATATAACGACTTATTATCCTGAAGCTCATAATCTGAAGAACTCTGTCCCGTCGTTTCATACGTTTCATCGGCGCTTACCAGTGTCCCGCTGTCGCCGCTGCCGGCGGCGCATCCGGCAAGCAGCGCCGGCAAAAGCAGCAGGCTTAGGATTTGCCCTGTCTTTTTTCTCATATTCTTCCTCCTTGTACCGCAACAATTGCCATAGGCTTATACGTCCGCATTGTCCACATTGGTTATAGTTCCGTCAGCCTGCACCACAAATGCTTTCGTTCCGTACGCTTTTCCTCCTCCATCTTCCCGGGAGTAATAGTCATAGCAGTCCTGCACATAACCGGACTCATTGACCGCCTGCACCTTCAGATAATACTGTCCGGCCGGAAGCATGTCAAAGCTGACCTCCGGAAGCTGCAGACCATCCGCCTGATAGATCACATCCGTATAGTCACAGTCCCGCGCCAGCACAACGCGGTACGTAATATCTTCTCCATCCGTATCGTAGGATGCATCCCACAGTACGTTGATCTTTCCATCTTCCACTGTTGGCGTTCCCACATAGAAAGGCCACGGTTTTTCCAGGCTTTCCTGATAATACTGATAATTCAATTTAATCTCACCCGGCAGGGCAGCAACCAGCTGATCATAGACAGCCTGGTCTTCTTCTACGGCGTATTCCACATCCGGACTGCTATAGATATAAGGCTTTACTACACTGCTGTACTGATTTATCATAGACGTCATTTTTTCTGTCGCCAGGTAATTGGTATAGAGATCCTCCACAGCATTTGTCAGCATATCCCGATATTCATCCTCCTGGAAAATACGGTTAAATAGAATTACGTGAAGGAACTGAGTGATTCCTCTTTCCCAGGAAAGTCCTTCCGAATAATTACTCTGCTCATACTGCGTCCTTGAAAGGGCTGCATCATTATCCCATGAAATAAAATACCATTTATCTGAATTCTGAGGACTGTACAAATAATAGTTTCGGGATCCTACATCGTAATTTCCGATTAAAATGTGAAACGCCATCCAATAGCAAATATTATCCATATCGAAATGCTGTTCCACAATTTCTTCTATCGGAACCGAGTAATCATTGACCTTTTCCAGCAGTTCCAAAAGCTTTGTATGATCGTCATTCCCCTTGATCTCCAAATATTCTTCGAAGGCTTTCTCATCATAATCTTCATCTGTTTTCAGCTTCAATTCGTCATATTGATACCACTCAAAGAAATTAATTTTATATAAATAACCTTTGTTATCAAGTCCGTGTGTTTTCAAATATGTTTTATTAATCTGTTCTACCTGAGTATATAATCCATAGTCGGTAAATGTACCGTTTCCCCCCTCTGTAGTATCCTTCACATAAAGGCGCACAAACTGTGTTCTCGCACTCATCATCTGGGGAATATCCTTCATCAGATCATAGGCGAGCTTATTTTTAAAACGATAGACATCTCCTACATGTTTATTGAGGGCGATCGTTCTTTGTCCTCTCCATTCACCCATGCCATCCTTAATACGAATTTTATAATTTTTCTGATCCCGTCTGGATGAGGACTGTCCCCGTATCTGTACTGTAGCGTTGGGCGAAGTCTCGCCATTTCCGAATTCATCCCCGATCTGAAGGAGGGCTTCACAATTGTAGCGGTCCAGATTATTGTCCTCATAATAATAGTTATCCAGACTGTTGATCTCTGTCCAGGTATGGTTCGTGTGATCTGCCGCATTTCCTTCCGATACAGTCAGATACATGGTTACCACAGAAGTCTCATCATCATCCGCATATACTGCCTTATTATCCTGAAGAGTCTCCTCGGATTCTTCCAGCTCTTCCTTTTCTACCGGATCACCTTTTGTCTCCTGGGTATCTTCCGCTGCCGCTTCTACATCGCTTCCGGTACTGCCGGAAACGGCACCCGTATCTGCACTGCAGCCATTCAGGAGAAACACAAGGGCAAGCATGGCTGCTCCCGCCATTTTCCGCCGTTTCTTTTTCCACTTTTCCTTGGGTGCATTGGCCTTCTTTTCATCTCTGGCATCCAGGCGATCACACAGCCTTGCAAAAAATCCTTTTTCCATGTTCGGCACAAAAGCCTTCCTGCACAGGAGGAAATAGGGGAGCCTCCTTGTATACCATTCCAGCCTCAGCCAGACAATAAAGTAAAATACAATACCGCCCAGCAGAAAGCCCAGGCCAAAGAAGTTGACAGAGCCAAATAAAATCTGCAGGATCGTGGCAACCACGCTGACTGCAGCAAAGGCCATCGTGCCAAGAAGCGCACCTGTGTAGTCCTCAAAATAGAGGAGAATCAGCATAATGGAATTACTGATCGCATAAATTCCATATCCTGTACACAAAAACCGGAAAATTCCAATAGATGTATCCGTAAATCCAAGTGAGAGCCACTCCAATACATAACTCCCGAATACAACGAACAGAATCGTTGAAATAAGCTGCTTATGTCCGCTGAAAGTCAATTCCTGCTTCAGAATGGTCAGCATCTCCGTTTCTGCCTGTTCAATATCCCTGATAGAGCCGTTGTCATTGAACAGGCTGTAATAATTCCGATAAGACGGATAAAAACGAACTTCCACAGAAGTCACAAAATTAATGGTCGTGATCAAAATGGAGAAAAACGCAAACAGCGCCGGAACATCATGTGCCGGTGCCCCGTAAAACAGCCCCTCAACCTGAATCTGCAAAGGTCCGAAATACATGATCACAAGATGGGCAAACAACCCGATATTGATAAAACCTCCTGTAAAAGCAAGCGATTTATAACGGTCAAACCAACGCAGGAATGTATATTTGCTTCCCTCACTTTTAGGGAAATAGTCAAGAAGCAGTTTATAATACCATACCATCAGCGTGCCATAGGCAATAATAATACACAGCATCAGACTCACAATACTGACCCATCCGATAACGACAAGGATAAGAGCGCACAGGAATCCCAGCATCAGGGAAATGGTAAATGCAAGCACGATTCCTTTATAGTCCTTAAGAGCTGTCAGGTAAACCATTTCCATCCACACTACGATCAGAATGAGGGAAAACCACAGACACAGGATCTGATAGATCAGGGGCACTCCTGAAAACCAAAGAAAAACTCCGTAAAGAACGGCTCCTGCCACAAGCATAATAGAACAGCTTCCGTAAAGAGAAGGCATGATCTTATCCAGCTTTTCCTCATAGAGCATGTCAGATACATAGCGGGTCGTAACCATGTTGAACCAGCTGGTGATACTAAGGGAAACTAACAGACTGTAAGTAAGCATACAGTTCATCAATTCCCTGTCATGGGCTTCCATTCCTGCCAGCCTGGCTGTCAGACTGACACCCGCCAGCATGATAACACCCAGGATCATAGGCCCTGCACAAATAATTCCCGCATATCCGTATGCCCTGCAAAGCGAGAAGAATCCTCGTTTACTGAATAATCTTTTTAAGCTGAAACCGATTCCTGCCATCTTCTAAACACCTCATCATATGCTTCCTGATAGTTGCGTATCATATCTTCATGCCGAAAGTATTTTTCTACCCTCTTTCTCCCGATCTGTCCCATCTGATAACGTTCCTCTGTATGGGTACACATCATTTCCAGTGCATCACAGAGCGCTTCCCTGTACATGGGCGGCACGCAGTAGCCCGCCACTCCCAGGTCGTCTCCCTCCATCCCGTTTATCAGCTGTTTGCAGCATCCCACATCTGTTACAACGCAGGGTCTTCCTGCAGCGAACGATTCCAGAACAGCCAGCGGCTGTCCTTCTGAAATACTGCTAAGGACGGTAAAATCAAATTTTTCCATATATTCCAGAATATTGACTGTCCCAAGGAAATATGCATCGGCAAGCCCCAGCTGTTCCTTCAGGTCATAACACTCTTTCGCATACTCTTCATCGTCCTCGGGTCCTGCAATATAAAGTCTCACATTCGAAATCCTGCTTCGCAGATCCGCAAATGCATAGAGAAGGGTCTTAACATCTTTAATCGGGGAAATCCGAAGAACCGCCCCAATATCTACATATCCATTATCCTTTTTCGGCCTCATGGAGGAAAACCTCTCGTAATGAATCCCATTGGTAATGTATCTGCAAAGCTCCGGGACGCATCCCATCTCAATCTGTGTTTCCCTTGCTTTATCAAAGAGACTGGTGATCATAGAAGCCTTGCCATATGCCGCACCCGACAACATATAGAAAAAACGCACCCAAAATCTTTTAAATGCCGGTATAACCCATTTTGCACGGATGATCTCTTCCTCTCTCTCCCGGGTATAGATTCCGTGCTCTGTAATCTCATAGGGCACACCATTGACATAACTTCCAAGCCTCGCGAGCACTCCGCTGTAACCTGTGGCAATGGCGTGATAAATATCCGCCTTGGGCACATCTGACTGCAAAATATAGAGCACCGGAAGAAGCATAGATCTGACTGTATGAAAAAGATCCGAAAAACTGGTATAAGGGTACTCTTCATGACAGATTTTCATAAGGATTTCCAGGAAATCCTCACTCATCAAAAATGCCACCGGAGATACCTTATTGTCATGATACATGCGGAACAAAGTTTCCCAGTCAGGCTCCCTGCAGTTTACAAATTCCCGGAGCGCTTCCAGCTCCTCTTCTTTAAACTTGTATTTTTCTTTTACAAAAGGCATGGTAAGAGCGTCATTTAAAAAGATTTCCCTGATCTCTACAACATTGTCAGGAAGCTCATATTTAAACTTTCCCTGATCTTTGGAATCAGCACCTACCGCCCAAACTACAAATTCATGCTGGGGCATGGCCTTCATATATTGGTGAACCCAGGTAGATACCCCTCCTGTCACATAGGGATAGCACCCTTCCAGTATTACACAGATCCTCATTTTGCATCCTTTCTTTGAATCGTAACCGTATCCTGCTCTGCTTCCAGAAGATACAGATTCCCGCTCAGCTTCGTCAGGCTTCCGCCTTTCACCGACTCTTCATCCGGTGTCCACTCGTTAAAACGGATCATCAGCCAGGCTTCATCCTGAAAATTCGACAGCTGGATTTCCAGACCGTCTTTTGTCTCGATCTCTTCTGATCCTAAATAATAAAATCTCTGCACTGCGCCTGCCATTTCAGATCCTGTCATCCGTCGGATGTCCGGCGCCGCCTCTTCCTGCCATTTTTCATAATCGTTCAGATTTTCCACCATGGCAGGCCAGCCAAGATCAGCTCCCGCATCCGGATTCAGCACATCTGTAGGAGAGATAGAATGGGAAACCACATAGTGAAAATTCAGCTCCGAAAAAGCGCTCAGCTTCATATCTTCACTGATTTCTCCTCCGGATGTTATGCGGGGCGTCATGATCATCCCGTCTTCGTCTACTTCGTATTCCTGCTCCTTCGCATATCCGCCGCTGAAATAGTCCGCCGCCACGGCTGCGATATCCGGCAGAGTATCTTTTATCGCATCCAGTCCGTCCTCTGACCAGATATTGGAAGGAGGCGTATAGACCTGCATCGTTTCACTGTCAATAATTCCTTTCTGAAATTCCTCCACTTCCTTAAGACCTGCTGCCATGTCCGATTTATTGTTCCAGTATTTCAGACCCAGATCCTTCTCATAATCCAGCTCTTCCGTCTCCTCTCCGGTCTCCTCTTCTGTTCCCTCCCGGGTCCCGATATCGCTGGTTTCCAGGCAAAGAGGCTGCTGGTTATATCCGAAAAGGCCCAGTTCTCCGTCCAGTTCCATTAAAGTAGATGCAAAATACTGATACCGGTTGGAGGAAGCCTTTGACTCAAAAGGCGCTTCTACATCATTATCATTGTTCTCCTGTATCGTTCCTGTATAGGAAATGCCGTATTCTTCCGCCAGACTGATAAGGTCATTCCACCATTCTCTGACATAAAAAGAATACATATCCATATTGTCCCCATACTCCTTTGTAATGTAGGAGTTCTTTTCTTTTGGAAGGGGGAAAGGAAAACCATCTATATAAAACGCCGAACTGTTAATAACAGGCCATACACAGTACTCTGACAGAAGACTGTAAGCTGCCGCGTAAATTCCTCTGCAGTTTTTTTCATAATGCCCCAGGTTCACAACAACCACATGCCCTTCCCTGCGGTCCGTCTCCCACAAAAGGGGCACTTCTCTTTCATCCGCCGACACCATATGAACTTCGCAGGATTCTCCAAGGGAGACCGTAAGCGCGGACTGATAAGGATATTCGATGGCATACTCTGTCTGTTCTCCGGTAATCATAAAATCATCTGTGATCCGGATTCCACTGACTTCATAGTAGGCGGAACCCAGGTTTTCCACGCCGATCCTCGGACTCATAAAACTGTACACACTGCCGGTTTCCGGAACCTGCGGCATCAGAAGGTTGCCGCCTTTCTCCATCCAGCTTACCACTTCCAGTATGACACTGCTGTGTTCCTGAAAGTTTGTAAATCCCGTAATGACAATCTGGTATTGATCAGGATCCGGCATCTCTTCCTTGCTAAGATCTGTCTCAGTATACTCTACCTTCATGTCGTGAAGGATCTGCGTCATCTGATCATAAAAGACGGCAGAATTTTCATCTGTACTGTCCCACAGGTAAAGGCAGTCCGGATTCTCCTCCTGCGTTTCCTCTCCACTGTAACCAAGTTTTGTAAAACTGTTATCCTCCAGAATGGAAAGGCCGGATTCCCCGCCTCCTGTCCTTGTCACCATCCAGCCATACTGTCCAAGCAGAGCAACCGCAATCAATATAAATACAATTAATACAATAATAACCGAAATATAGCGTTTCTGCTTTTTGTTCATCCTGCTTCCTTTCTCTGTACCCTTCTGTCTTCCTTACTGCCCAATTACAATTTCTATCTCATCATCCTGTGCTTCCAGAAGATAAAGTCCTTCTGCCACTTCCGTAAGACTCCCTCCTGTCACTTCTCCCGGCGTTCCCTCATTGATCCGGACCATAAGCCAGGCCTCGTCCCTGAAATTTGCCAGATGAAGTTTTAATCTTCCGTCTGTATAGTCCCGTTCCACTTCCAGATTGTCGTAAATCTGCACTGCCGCCGCCAGTTCGCTGCCGGTCAGATTGCGGATGTCCGGAGCCGATGTATACAGCCATTCGGTATAGTCTGAAATCCTTTGGTACATTTCCTCCCATCCAAGAGCCGCTCCCCTGTCCTCGTCCAGGGTATCGTCAGGATGCTGGAAATGGGTGTTTACATAGTGGAAATTCAGTTCCGAGAACGCTATAAGCTGGGTATAATCAGCCATAATATATCCAGATATGATGCGGGGCGTTTCGATCATCCCGTCCTCCGCCACTTCAAATTCCTGTTCATACGCATTCTCTTCCGTATCACCAATATAAACACTGGCAATGGCTTTGATCCCTTCCACATCCTCCTTCAGCATGGTTCTGCCTTCCTCGGAGAGAATATTGGAGGGAGGAACATAGACCTGAAATTTCTCTTTAGGAAAAAGCTCTTCACAGAATGTTTTCAGCTCCTGGATAGAGGCCAGCATATCCTCATAACTGTGCCACAGCCGGTAGGACTCATATCCGTCTCCGTAATCGAATCCAAGAAGGCACAGCGGCATGTGATTGTACCCATGGAAGCCGATCTCTCCTCCCTGATCAAAAAGCATATTTCCAAAATATCGGTAGCGCTGTATATCATTATTGCGCTCATAGGGCTGCTCCACATCGTCAGAATACTGTTCGATCACAAGTCCTGTGTAGCGGATGCCGTATTCCTCCGCCAGATTATATACATCATTCCACCATACCTGTGTATAAAATTCCGAGACCGTCATCCCGTAATCCCGCTTAATATATTTGCTCTCCCCTCCGGGAACCGGAGATGGGAAATCATCAATATAAAACGTAGAACCGTTGATCACCGGCCATGCGCATGTTTCTTCCAGCAGGCTGTAAGCTGTGGAGTAGAACCCCCGGTACGCCTTTTCCACAATTCCAATATTGCAGAATACAGCCTCTCCTTCTCCCTGCTTTGTCTTCCAGAGCAGAGGAACCGGATTTTCATCTGTAGATTCCATATAGACCTCTGCGCTGTCATCCAGGGATACTGACAGGGATGACTCAAAGGGATCCGTAATTACGTATTCCTTGTCCCCGCCTATCATAAAGGGGCGGGTCATCCGAAGACCGGACATTACGACGTAGCCATTTCCCAGTCTTTCAATTCCGAAGTCTTTTGCAAATACCTGAAAGCTTCCGTTGATATCCGGGGGATAGAGGGCCATCAGACTTCCTCCTCCTTCCAGCCAGTCCCGAAGCTTCAGAAGCGTCTCATCCAAAATATTCCAGTGTGTCACGGAAAGAACAACGGTCTCATAATCTTCCAGGTCATGCCGGTTCGACTCTTCTCCCTGTACTGTTTCATAAGGGATTTTCATCTGACTTAAGATATCTTCCATAAGCTCCAGTCCCTGTCTGCCCATGTCATCATCTTCCCAGATAATAAGGCACTCCGGATCCTGGTCCAAAGTCACCAGATCACGGCTGTCCTGTTCTACAGGTTCCAGCTCTCTTTCCTGTTCCTCATAAGGGACATTCCACTGCACGAAGCACAGCACGCCTACCAGCAATAAAAAGACTACAATCACTGTCTGCAGTTTTCGGAAACGGAAAATGCCTCCCTTTTGCCGCTTTCTTCTTTTCAAATACTATTCCTTCCTTCTTCCTGCCAGAACCTGATCTGACTCCTTCCCTCCGGCGTGAGATAAATATTTTTTCTGGTAATTGTCTCTAATATCTGTTCAATCCCCCTGCGGCTCTGTACCGCAGAATAGTATTGTATCATCAGCAGATAGCCCGCTTCATTTCTGTCCCATTCCCGCATGATATGCTCAATTTCCTGACGGGCTTCATCATATTCTCCAATCCTTAAATCGGTAACCGCTTTTTCTCTCCACAGAGGCAGACGGTCAGGATGATTCTTAAGCTTTTTCTCCAGCATGCCGCTGTAAGAGCGAAGTTTTAAGATCCTTTCATTTCCCTCCGCAATTCCGCTTTCCAGATACTGATCTAAAAGCTTCAGATAACGGTCTGTAATGTCGTCATTGTCCGGATCATTTTCCAATTCCCAGTCCAGCTCCTGAAACTGAAGATCGTATTCCTTCTGCAGCTCTGCAAGAGCTGTGACCGCATAATGAACAACCTCTGTATCATCATTTGTTCGGGCTTCTTTCAGCTGCTTTACATAGTCATCGGGATTGGCATACATGACTTCCATCATCAGCTCTCGTCTGGTGAGAGGATCATTGATAAGAAGCGCTTCCTCCAGAGGTACGACCCGATCTTCGATAGGATCTTCTTCCATCAGGATGCTTCGGTGGATCGCATCATTGATCTTCAGTTTTTCAATTCCCACTTCTTCATATATATCCTGCCGTCCTCTGGTCCGTATCTCCAGAAAAAGGAGTGCCAAAAGCCCCCACAGGGGAACCAGACATACGATCGGCATAAACTGCCGCGGCGCTTTTAAAAGCGATATCCTCATAAGAAGATATACGAGGATACACAGAATGATATGAATGATTAAAAATATAATTATCACAGATTCTCCCATCCTTTATCCGACCGCTTCCACAATCTGATATTTCATGCCTTTTCCGTTTAAACGGTCTCCTACAATACGGAAATTCTCCCGGTTCATCTGCACAAGCAGAAGATAAATATTGCCATCTTCATCCGTTCCCAATACATCGCTGGCACGTATCATACCGGATAACTGATCGCTGACTCTTTCTTTATCTTTATCTTTAAACCGGATCAGCACATGATCCGCCACACCGGCCTCTTTCATGGATTCCTGCACTTCCAAAAGCTGGCGGAGCCTTTCCGGATAAGCAATATGCGTCCTTGGATCATACATCTTGCTTTCTGCCAGCTCTTCATATTCCAACGCTCTTAGGAAAGACGTCTGCACCAGTCCGCACATAATCTGGAAAATATTCATATAATGCATACCGTACTGTTCTACATCCGCCTCCTGAATTGTAATAAGGAGTACCATCGTTCCTTCTTTGAAAATTCCGCATGCATACATGGGCATTCCGGGAACCATATCTGTATTCTTCCACACCTGCCCTTTTTTCACCGTGTCATACAGCTGGCTGTAATCCTCAATACGAATAGATTTTGTCAGCTTTGTCAGCAAACTGTTGGAACATACCGCCAGACGGCCGAATTTCTGCCAGGAATCTAATGTATAAATGGCAATTGTATGGTTTTCCAGAATATCTTCGAGTACCTTAACTCCCTCAAAAAAGATCCGCTCCGGATATTCACTGTCCAGTTTCTGCACTGCATCAAAAATTTTGCCAAAACTGTCCTTAAATCCCAGAATCTGTTTTTTATACTCTCCTTTATTTTCCACAGCCCCGTGGTAAACATCACTTAAAAACAGATATTTGTCCCGCAGCAGGGAATATTCTCTTCGCACAAATGCCAGCGCATCGTCTTTTTTATTGGAAATATAGCCGGTAATGGAACCCGCCATCAGATAAACAACAAATGGAATCCAGTTTTCAATATTATAGAAGAGAATGGTTCCATTCATTCCCATAAGCGCATATTCCCGTATCAGTACCAGACATTCCAGAACTGCTGCCACAAGACCTGTGCGCATTCCATAAATTGTTCCCATGATGATAATATAGAAAAGTCTTACGTCTACAAATTTAAAATAGATTGATTCTGATGTGTAATGACTGATAATTTCCGCAATGATAAATACCAGCACGAGCTCTACATATTTAAGAGCACCTTTTCCTGCCCTGGCAAAAAGAGACATGATCTTTCCTGCAAGTCCGGATTTCTGTGTCATGACTTCATTGACAAAGGTTCTGTAATATGTACCTATATTTTCCATCGCGTTATCCATAGGGATAAACCCGTATTTTCTCCTCAGCTCTTTTGGATAAGACGGTATTTCTGCCACAAACGGATAGTTCTCGTATACGATTTTTGCATCCGGGACCGCAATTTTCAACATATCTTCCAGGTCGCCATAAGTATAATGATATCCGCTTACCGCATAATAAATGCCACTGTCATCCTCTGTTTCTTCTGTCAGCTGGAACATCAGCTCCACCAGATCGTCCAGCGTAAGGAAATTAAGCGGATCCTCCCTGTGGTAAGGAAGCATCACTTTTTCCTCTTCATACATGCTGCGGAAAATGTGTCCCAGGAAATTTTTGTCATTGATACGGTCAGCCAGATAAGGCAGTCGGATCATAACCGTCGGCATTTTACTTCTCTCCATAAAATACTGACACATCTCTTCCATCTGTCCTGCTCCGAAACAGCGGCTGGAATAGTAATCCTTCTTTAACAGCTCACCTTGTTTCCCATAACTGGCCATATAATTCTGACTGTCCACCGTCGAAAAAACAACCAGCTTATCCACCCGCGAACGGCTGCATTCCAGCATAACCTGCTCCAGCTGCTGTGTTTCACCAAAGAGACCATTTCCCCCGTCTGTATACCCGCTCACATAGTAAATGGTCTGGAAGCTATATACATCAAACAACTGACGGAACTTTTCCTCTGTCGGTGATGTCTTATATGCTGTTATATGTTTCTGGTTTCCTGATACTGCCGAAGGTCCCGCGATCACCACACGATACTCTTCCGCCAGACGGAGAAGGGCATCTTCCGTAAACAGCTCAGTGCACCCGCAAATCAATATCTCTGTCATAATTCTCCTTTTGCATACCTTCAAGGTATTCTTTTTCTTTTATACCATTATAGTTGTGTTTTTGGTGATATTCAATATCTTTTTGGTGAAGGAAGTGTGAATTGAGACTTTACTGACAGAAAGATTTCAGAAATAAAAAACTGCCGAAACGTCCGTCAATTTCTCTCCGGCCACTTCGGCAATTTCTTCTGTATTATATTTTTATGTGACGCTGTCGCAGCAGCGGTTTACGGAATGCAGCTCACAAACGCGCGTCCTGTCCCTGCAAGCGCAGCGTCCATCTGCTCATAAGAGATGGCGCTTCGGCTGCCTGAAGCTGTATCAATGTAAGTAACATAGGTCTGATCATATCCGATCAGGATAACCGAACTTCCCTCTCCCGTCATTCCTACCACAGGAATTCCCCGGCTGACAAAATACAGCATTTCTTCCGTTGTGCATCCGGACAGATCCAGCACATTTTCACCGATCGTCTGTCTGACCGCATCCATTGCTCCGGTTCCTCCATTCAGCAGCTCCCGCAGAGTATTGATAACATCATCTTTTCCGGTAATGAGATAGTTAAGACTCCGGTTCCCTCTCTCCCAGACATAACTTTGCCCGGCAGAAATGACAACGCCGCTCACCTCGTCCGCTTTCAAAACCGCATCATTTGCGCTGCCATAAACTCCCTGGAGACACCCCGTTCCATATACGTAATAGGCGTCCCGGCTTTCCTTTTCCTCAAACTCTATCTCTGTGGGCTGTTCATATAATACCTGTTTCGGTTTAAGAACTTTAGGCTCCAGATCAGAAATACCATCCACAAATGTAAGGCGCATCTGGGTTTCTTTTAATTCTGTCACATAAGACTCGAGAGAAATATTGCTTTCCTTTCTCTCTTCATTGCTCGTAATCTGACTGGACGCAATACCTGTGTAAATATTTCCGTTTTTCACTACCCGTTCCAGATTGATCATTCCGTCGCTTATTTCGGCTCCCGACACGAAATCACTGTCCGATTCATATGTCTTAACTACCTCATTGTCTGAATCACGTATCTCTACTTTATACATAGGAATCGTCGTTTCACCGGATACATTTTGTCCTATGTCTGATGTTCTCCCCGTTCCACATACAAAATCTTCATTGACGAATCCAAGGGGCAGGATACATTCTCCCTCCTGACACTCCACTGTACGATCCTTTCCGCTTTCCAGATCTTTTACAACAATCTCAGTTGCCTGCTCCAATGTTCCATTAGACTGATATGCCAAAAGATGTCCGTCCTCTGATGTTACGTACTGCCGGTCTGTCAGATTTTCCACCAGGGTAGCTGTCTCTTTTTTCTCCATATCTGTTTCATAAAGTGTACCGCCTGTGAGTACGTAAAGCATTTCCCGGGCTACACTGTAGTAAACCATATTGCCAGACTCCTGGGCTGTCACTGCCGCTGATTTTGTACTGGGAATGAAAGCTTTCTCATCAATACTGTTCTTTTCCGAGTCATAGAAGTAAACTGCAGTTCCCACTTCCCCTTCATGGCTTCCACGGTTCATATATCCGCATACCGCAAAGGTTACATTACCTGATTTATCCATGGAAAGGAGATTGATCTCATGTTCATCTGTTAGATTTCTTATATCAGCGCTTTCCGAATCCATGAAACTGAACAAAAGGGACATCTCATCGCTGTCCTGATTGTAATACCACAGTTCATTTGCCTGTATGAACGCCGTTCTCACTCCGTCATTGCTTACAAGATACTGTACATCCGGGTCTGTAATTCCCAGCAGGATTCCATTTTCACTTAGCACGGTCTGTTCCGGATTGAAAATCTGATCCATCGTCCGGTCATAATTCAGCAGATACATGGTCCCGGCCACGTTCCGCACCCGGAAGAACTCATCCACCGTGTAAAGGTCCGTCTCATTTTCTTCCCCTTTGCAGCGCACTTCATATTCCAGAAGCACAGAGGTGTACGTTTCATTTGCTTCCACGATTTTCCAGCGTTCCGTTCCCTCCACTGCCGGTTCCAGCCCTCCCCAGGAAACATGGTCGTAATCAGAATTAATATTTACATGGTAAAAACTTGTCACCGCCTCTCCCGAAGGTTCCAGGGCCGCTCCTACTCCTACGTTTTCTACTTTTCCCATCGCATTATTGTGATAGTTATATACATATTCCAGACAGGCGGACATGGAAAAATCAGCCGAATCCGCCACTCTCGTATAATAATAGATTTCCCGGTCATCCACAGAAAGGGTCAGGATCATAAGACATTCTTCTGACAGTATACCGTCCTCAAATTCTATCGTTACCGTCTTTTCCGGATCATTATATGTATTTTCGCCCAGCTTTTCCTTGCCGTCCAGCGTATACACCGCGCAGTTTGCAGACTGGATCCGGCTTTCATAAGATTCGATATGCATTTCCAGCTTATTTCCACTGACCGGGGTAATGCTGTCCCTCATAGTGGACAGATCCATTTCCTTTTTATAGCCGTTCAGATAATTCACTTCATACCCTTCACAGGAAAAAGAAACTGACGGGAGTGTTGCCCCGCCAAGATCTGCTGTCATGTTATTATTTCCCCTGTTCGTAAGGTAGCTGAACAAAATCACAGCAGCAATAAAAACCGCTGTCAGAATCCCCGCATTGATCAGGTGTTTCTTCATTGCTATTACTACTCCTTCATTTCTACTCCATGTACTGTTTCCAGCAGATGTTTCAAGGTCGGAGACACATGAAGCGCCTCTTCACATCTTTCCACTGCCTCCATACTCTGTCTCTGTCCGTTCTTTATTCCGCGGATCAGAATATTTTTCGGGGTATGCTCCATATCGATAAATTCCAAAATCTGGGTTTCATACCCTTGCCCTTCCAGGTATTCCGCGCGCAGCGCATCCGTAATCAAAGCCGCCATTCTCTCCTTGATCAGCCCGTATTTCAGAACAGGTTTCAGGATATCATTTTGAATCTGACCGTTCAGTTCATGCTGACAGCAGGGAACAGACAGGATAACTTTTGCATTCCACTCCACTGCCTTCGCCAGAGCAAAATCGGTTGCCGTGTCGCAGGCATGAAGTGTAACAACCATATCCACCGCATTTACCCCTGTATAATCCGCAATATTGCCTTCTAGGAACTTCAGCTTCTGATAGCCGTATTTTTTACTCAGTTCATTACAGCGGCGAATGACATCTGCTTTCAGATCCAGACCGATGATCCGTATATCATAGCCCTTCAGCTCATGGAGATAATAATAGATCGCAAACGTCAGATAGGATTTTCCGCATCCGAAGTCCAGAATGGTGATCTCTCTGTCCCCCGGAAGCTGCGGCAGCACATCCTCAATAAATTCCAGAAATCGATTAATCTGACGAAATTTGTCAAAACGGGATTTTATAATCTTTCCCTCTTCCGTCATAACGCCAAGATCTACAAGAAACGGAATCTTCGTTCCCTCTTTAAGAATATATCGCTTCTTCCTGTCATGAGAAAAGTCCACTTCCTTCACCGTACCGGTCTGAGCTTTTTTCTTTATTGTAACCTTCCCTTTCTTGCTTACTAATATAGAAAAAAAGAACCGTCTCGTTTCCATCTGCATCTGCTTCATTTCTTCCATATACTGCATCAACTCTTCACAAGTCTCTTCTGCGTTCAAATTCCTGTGAAAAGCCTGGGTGCCTTTCTGCTCCTCCAACTGAAAGAAAAGCATGCCGCCTTTCATCAGAGGGCGCACCCGCACCTTACTGACGTGCCCTTTTTGGCGCGGATTGCTCAATACCGCTGTGATAAAATCTGTATTTAAATTGTCCTTGAATAATTGTCTTAAATTTTCCATAGCCATATTATAGCGTAATTCAACAAATGTGTAAATGTATCAAATTGGGACGTAGTAAAGTTTAAGTTTACTACGTCCCAATTTAACATTAGTGGTGTCCTTTTTTGCAATTAACCCTGGGTTTTTTTGACTTCCGGGAAGGTGATCGTCACTTTGAACAAATCTCCGTCCAGATACAGGTCGAAAGTTCCTCCCTGCATGGTCGTCAATGACTTGGCCATGGAAAGACCGAGTCCGCTTCCTTCTGTACTTCTGGAAACATCTCCTCTGATGAAGCGTTCTGTCAGTTCATCCGCTCTGATATTCAAAGGCTGTTCAGATATATTTTTCAAGGAGAACACGACCGTCTGATCTGACACACTCAGATCTGCATAGATTCTTGTCCCTTCCATTGCATATTTTGCCGCATTGTTATAAATATTTTCCAGTACTCTCCACATTCTGCGGCCGTCAACCCGAATAATAACCGGTTCTTTCGGAATACTGAGTACTTCTGTTAAACGTCTTTTACGGAATTTTTCTTCAAATTCTCCGCTGGTCTGCTGAATCATTTCTGTCAGATTGATATCCATATATTCCAGGGAAATATTTCCGGAGCTGACCTTGGATGCCTCCACTACATCCTCTGTCAATGTTTTCAGCCTCTGTGCCTTCGCCTCCAGAATATCCAGATACCCCCGGATCTTGGGATCCGTAAAGTTTTCTCTCTTCAGAAGATCCACATAATTGATAATGGACGTAAGAGGTGTCTTGATATCATGGGATACATTTGTAATAAGGTCTGTCTTAAGGCGTTCATTTTTCATACTGGCCTCCACTGCTGCATCCAGTCCTTCTCCTATTGTATTAATTTTCTCTGCGATCTCTCTTTGTCCTCCTTTCAGCCCTTCCAAAGGGATTTTGTAGTCAACCTCACCTTTTGCAATCCTCTCTATTCCCCGGCCGATCTTGTGTCTTCCCACTGCCTGATAGACCATATAAACAGCACCAGCCAGATCTGCAATGACCATTAAAAGGACCACCGGTCCGGAGGCTGTCCCAATGCCCAGAATATTCAGGAATGCAATTCCTGCCAGTACCAGCACGGTTCTCCATATTTCGCCCATGTGCCGTACCACTTTTCCAAACACCTGCACCAGCCACTTCAATATACTGTTTTTCCAGAGCGTTCTCGCCTTGATGCGGCGGACCAGGCTTAAATATGCTGTCATAAAGATCATGCAGCTTAAGAGGGCTATGATACTTACCAGCACAATATCCGAAGCAGTAACATTCAGCACTGCAGCATAAGAGTTCTCACTATAGGCTTCCACTGTCGAATACGACGATGAATAAGAGTAAATATCCGTAATCAAATATATGATGAATACCCACACACCTACGGAGATCACTGCCATAAGTTCTGTTTTTATACGGTCCAGTAAATTCAGATGTATCTCCTGATCTTCCGGCGTCCGTCCCGCCACGATCGTAAGCCAGACAAATGCAGCAATAATTCCGATCACTGACAGGATTCCCATAACAAGCATTCCCGTGATCTGCGGTCCGTACTCCTCATAAAGCACATTTTGACTGTAGTAACTATCCTGGACCGGAAAATCGGTATCTACATTGACTGCATAAACAAAATCATCCTTTTTGCCGCACATTTCCGAGATCACATGTGTCCACTCATTCGCATCTGCCCCGTTGATATTTGACTGAAAATCCGCAAGCTTTGGTTCTACCAATGCGAAACGTCCGCTGCTTGTCAATTTCTGAAGATTCTCCTCCAGCTTACCGTAATCCTTATATTCTTCTTTATTTGTATATATGGTTTTATCAGCGGTATCAGCATACAAATAGGTCAGATTGGTGTTTCCTTCTGTCCAGAAATTTCCCATTTCTTCATAATTGACCATGTCGCTTCTGATGGTGCCAATACTTGCATCAAGCAGATAAAACGCCTCCTGCAGCTTCCCGTTCCATTCTGGATTGTTATTGACAACTTCCAGGATATTTTGGGCTCCCACCGGAGCATATGCCTCATCTATCCAGTACCCGTCATAATTCCAGAATGTCCGGTACTGGATCTGGTTATTTCTGTCAATAAGCGCTTCTGACGACCATCCGGTAGCGCCTTTGTAAAACGACCCGTCCCGCAGCCATTCCAGCACATCTTCCTGCGTCACTGTGGTTTCCGAATCTTCCACAAAGGAAAGAGAGCCGTTTTCAATCAATTCACGAAATTCATCGTAATAAAAATATTGATATCCGCCGCCCTGCTTTTCACAGACGATGATCGAATTATACCCCCCCTCTTCCGAGGTGGCGATCTCTCCATTCTCCCTGCGGATTCCCCAGTCATTCAACTCACCCAGGCGGTATGCAAGACCGTTTTTGTTCTCTCCGCTTATTGTCGAATGATCCGACAGTTCCCTGATATCTACAATTTTATTTTCATCCAGCTTTCCATTTGTCTCCAGCTGTTCCTTTTCCATAAGTATAGCCAGCGCATTCTGTGAATCCGCGAGCACTTCTCTTCCAAATCCCTGGGACTCTTCATAATTTTCCACATTTTTTTCTGAAAGAATATCCTGTGTGATTCCCGGATATGCCGCCAACCACACGAAACTGACAGCCGCCAGGATAACCAGTACATGTTGGATCACCAGAAGAATCCCTTTCAACGGCGCTGATTTGTACCAGTTTTTCATAATAGCTCCCTCCTAAAGTTTTTCTATCTTATAGCCGACTCCCCATACGACTTTTAAATACCGGGGCTCTTTTGGATTAATTTCAATTTTCTCCCGGATATGCCGGATATGCACCGCTACTGTATTATCCGCCCCGATTGCATCCTCGTTCCATATACTTTCATAAATCTGTTCAATAGAAAAGACTTTCCCCTGGTTTTTAACAAGAAGCAATAAAATATTATATTCGATAGGTGTCAATTTTACCGGTTCCCCGTCCACGGTAACCTCCTTGAGGTCATCATTGATAGACAGCCCCCCTGTTGTGTACACTGCTTCATTTTCATTTTTTACTGTGCTTCCAAGGCTGGTGTAGCGGCGAAGCTGAGATTTCACTCTCGCCACCAGTTCCAGTGGATTAAACGGCTTTGTCACATAATCATCTGCCCCTACATTCAGTCCCAGTATTTTATCCGCATCCTCCGATTTCGCCGAAAGAATAATAATGGGAATATTATTTTCCTCTCTGATTTTAAGAGTTGCTCTGATCCCATCCAGCCTTGGCATCATGACATCGATCACCAGAAGGTCTATCGGCGTTTCTTTCAATACCTTTAATGCCTCTTGTCCGTCATATGCCTTTACTACTTCATATCCTTCCTGAGTCAGATATATTTCAATTGCCTCCACTATTTCTTTGTCATCATCACATACCAATATTTTTGACATTTTCATCACCTCCCTTATATATTACAAGAATAGCAGGTAATTTTTAAGAGGGAGTTTCGGAAATTCTTAAGATATTATGAACATAGAAACAGCGCCGCTCCATAGCAGCGCCGTTTTTAATAAGCCATATTTTCATTCACATCCCCTTTGATCCCTCTTATCCTCCCTTTGTTCGTATATTGCCATATTACAGTCTTTTCTGAATGGGATTCCCCTTCATACTGTGCATACCAAAGAGCATACTTTTTCTGCAGACTTTCATCAAACATCCGGCCAAGAAAATCCTTATTACTATAATACATAGGCCGATATCCCAGCTCCTCTATCCGTCTGCAGAAGGCTTCCGCCATCTCTGTCGCCAGTATTTTTGTAACAGCAATTCCCTTTGTCTCCACATATTTTACAGAGTCTTTATCAAAAACAAAGGAAACCGGGTAGGATAACTTATACTCTTCTATTGTTTCTATGCAAAATTCCGCCTCTTTCCGTGCCATCCGGGGCGTCCAGGCATAAGAAGACCAGTATACTCCAAAGGGAATTTTCTCTCTGGCGCACCCTTCTGCATTTTTCCGGAACTGTACATCCATACTTCCCGCCCCATATCCGGACCGCAGCATCGCAAACTGGACGCCTTCTTTTTTCACTTGTTCCCAGTTAATGTTTCCCTGCATTTCGCCCACATCAATACCATATATTCCCACAACCGTTTCCCCATACGATCCCATTTACTAATAATATATTGTACTTTTTTCAAAACGTTCCCTCGATTTCTTATTTTGTCGAATTATATCGAATAATGTCGTCTATAATAAAAATATGGTAACTTTCAGTTATGATAAATTAAGGAATCCCGTCTGCAAGAAGGGAGTTATAGTTATCGAACAAATGGAAGCAATTCAATATTTAGTTCGTTCTCTTGGAATCGGTGCTACATATCGAGGTTATCGATATCTGGTCATTGCAATTGATCTTTGTCTTCGGGATGAGGATTACCTGCTTGGAATCAGCAAGGTACTTTATCCCAAAATCGCGGAAATCTGCCACACGAGCGTGGGAAGTGTAGAGCGCGATCTCCGCACAGTTATCAATGTCTGCTGGGAGAGGGGAAACAGGAGTCTGCTAACGACTATTTCTCCCTGTCCCCTGCTTAGCAAGCCTACAACCGGAGAATTTGTAGATATCCTGACCGGTCACTTGAGAGGGACTCTGGTTTCCTGAATCCCATCCTACTTTTCTTTCCCAATGTCTGCAAAACAGCTGAAACATAAAAGAAGCCGGGAATGCTGAACTTTCAGCACTCTCGGCTTATCTTTAAGCAGATAACGGGAGTCGAACCCGCCTTTCCAGCTTGGGAAGCTAGCGTCATACCGATAGACTATATCTGCATATATATCAGTATAACATCTTCTGGGAAAAAATCAAGAATACGGCATAAAAATAAGCGGGTGATGGGAATCGAACCCACGTATCCAGCTTGGAAGGCTGGTGTTCTACCATTGAACTACACCCGCGAACAAAAGATATATTATCATATAATTTTAAAAAATGCAAGAGGAAAATTAAAATTTCTTCGGGCTTGATTTTGCTGTGTTATCTGCTATAATTAGAATAAATATTTCTTAATTCGACTCATATATTTGCAGTTTATTGGAATTTTCTTAATTCTTAAGGTTGTTTTAAGAAAATTTCTTTTTCTTTTATAGATTTAACATACTTTGGACATATTTATAGATTATACTATGTTCAGATAGTTGAACAGGAGTCAACTATCTCCCCCCTCATAAAGTAAGACACCAGGGCTTGTAGTCCTTTGGTGTTGCACTTTACTCTCATTCCTTTAGATAACTATAACAACAACGGAAACCCGGTAGCCGTAAGGTTAGCGGGTTTCCGCTGTTTTAGTCTGCTCTTTTATCCCGAAAGGTTCCTTTCCATCCACTGATACAGCTCTTCATAAACCACTCTTCGATCCTGTTCATTCAAAATCTCATGACGGTCATTTTCATAGAGTCTGATCTCGGCATTCTTCATGCCGGCCTTAAGATAAGATTCATATACCTTTTTTACATCTTTCCCAAAACCACCTACCGGGTCTTTTTCTCCAGACACAAATAATAAAGGCAGATTTTTCGGCATTTTCTTCATGTTACTCCTTTTTGTCAGCTCTTTCATGCCTTCAAACATCTGGTGGTATCCATTTACAGTAAATACAAAACTGCAAAGAGGATCTGCTTCATATCTGCCTCTGATTTCCGGATCCGATGTCACCCATTCTTTCTTACTTTCGCAAGGTTCAAATTTTTTATTATAACTTCCTATCCCCAGTGCGTTGATCAAATTGCTGCGAAAATTCCATCCCTTTACACCGGCAATGATCCTGCAGAGCATCTGCCCCAAATTCAAAACAGCCGCACTCTTATGCCCTGTTCCCATTATAATTGCGCCGGCCAGTCCGTTTCCATATGTAAAAAGATACTGTCTTACCAAAAAGGATCCCATGCTATGCCCCATCATAAAATAAGGAACGCCTGGATATGTCTGCTCCGTGCGTTCCCTTAATCTGTGGATATCTGCGATCACACAACGGTTCCCATCTGTTTCATGGAAAAATCCATATTTTTCTTCCGAAGAAACGGATTTTCCATGTCCCAAATGATCGTTGCCGGTTACATACCAGCCTTTTTCGGTAAGCCAGGAAACAAATTCATCGTATCGGTCTATATACTCTACCATGCCGTGACTGATCTGGAGTATTGCCCGAACCTCACCCTTCGGTATCCATTCCACTGCGTGAATCTGGGTTTCTCCGTCAGCCGAAGGGTAGTAAAACTCTTTTTTCATGAGATTTTCCTCCTGGAAATTCACTGTTTCACTTTTATCTGTCTTCCATCTTGATGTATTCCCTGTGCGGAGCCAGTGCTTTGTATGCCGGTCGTATGATCTTATCTACATTTTTCAGCTCTTCCAGACGATGCGCGCTCCATCCTACAATACGCGCCGCCGCAAAGATCGGCGTATAAAGAGCACTTGGAAGTCCCAGCATGCTGTATACAAGTCCGCTGTAAAAGTCAACATTCGCATTTACTCCTTTGTAGATCCGGCGCTTTTCGCCGATAATTTCCGGAGCCATATGCTCTACCATTTCATAAAGTGCATACTCTTTTTCAAATCCTTTTTCTACTGCCAGCTGCTTCACAAATTTTTTAAAAATATCTGCACGCGGGTCAGAAATGGAGTAAACTGCATGTCCCATTCCATAAATCAGTCCTTTTTGGTCAAAGACTTTTTTATCCAGAAGATCGCACAGATACTGTCTGACAGCATCTCTATCTTCCCAGTCGCTGACGGTCTTTTTCATATCTTCAAACATCTGTGTTACTTTGATATTTGCTCCGCCATGTTTCGGTCCTTTCAAAGAAGCCATTGCTGCTGCGATCGTTGAATATGTGTCGGTTCCTGAAGAGGTTACAACGTGTGTAGTAAAAGTAGAATTATTACCGCCGCCGTGATCCATATGGAGAACCAGAGCCATGTCTAAAATTTTAGCCTCCAGTTTCGTGTATTTCCGATCTTCCCGCAGCATCATCAAAATATTTTCAGCTGTGGACAACTCCGGTTTTGGCGCATAGATAAACAAGTCTTCACCCATACGGTAATTGTATGCGTGATAACCGTAAACCATCATCATCGGGAACTGACTGATCAGATTCAGACACTGTCTCAATACATTGGGAATTGACGTATCATCTGCTTTTGCATCATAGGAATACATATTCAGAATAGACCGTGAAAGACTGTTCATCATATCTCTGCTTGGAGCTTTCATAATGACATCTCTCACAAAATTGGGAGGAAGTGTTCTTCTCTCAACCAATGTCTCATGAAATTTCTCCAACTCCTGACTTGTAGGAAGTTCTCCAAAGAGAAGAAGGTATGTAATTTCTTCAAATCCAAAGTGCTCCGCTTCCAGAAATCCCTTTACCAGGTCTTTAATATTGTAACCGCGGTAATAAAGATTTCCTTCACAGGGAACTTCTTCTCCGTTTACTATTTTCTTTGCACAAATATCGGAAACATTAGTAAGTCCCGCCAGGACGCCTTTTCCGTTTAAATCTCGAAGCCCTCTCTTTACCTCATATTTTGTGTAAAGCTCTTTGTCAATCGCATTCTTTTCTTCACATAGTTCAGCCAGGTGTTCAATCTCCGGCGTGATTTCAAATAATGCTCTTGCTGCAGGATAACGTTTTTCCATGAGCGCATTCTCCTTTCTGTCTCAATTCATAAATTTACAGGTTACTCATTTATCTTGTGATAAATGCTATTACTGAGCATCGCAAACTCTTCCAGCGTCAATGCCTCTCCTCGGATCCCCGGCCCTTTGCCGAGTTCTTCGATGCATTCTGCAATTACTTCTCTGGAAAGATTCAGCTCTGCTGAGTTTTTCAATCCATTCGCCAATGTTTTTCTTCTCTGATTGAAGGACGCCCGGATAATCCCAAACATCAGCTTCTCATCCTCCACATGTACAGGAGGTTCCTGATGTACCGTAAGCCGTATGACTGCCGATCCTACTTTTGGTCTTGGCATAAAACAGTTGGGCGGAACATTTGCCACAATATACGGCTTGGCGTAATACTGCACTGCCAGAGACAATGCGCCGTAATCCTTGGTTCCGGGACCGACCTGCATGCGGTCTGCCACCTCTTTCTGCACCATAACCGTGATGCTTTCCAATGGAACATGCTTTTCAAATAATCCCATAATAATGGGCGTCGTAATATAATATGGAAGATTTGCCACTACTTTGATGGGCCTTCCTCCATTTTCTTTCAAAACCAGATCATTAAGATCAAGCTTAAGAACATCTTCATTAATAATTGTTACATTCTGGTACTCTTTCAGGGTATCTTCAAGAACAGGTATCAAAGACTTGTCGATTTCTACTGCCGTAACCTTCCCTGCAGATTCTGCAAGATACTGTGTCATCGTCCCGATTCCGGGACCTATCTCCAGCACAAAATCATCCTTTGTGATTTCTGCTGCTGCTATGATTTTGTCAAGCACATGAGTATCTATAAGAAAATTTTGTCCGAATTTTTTTTGAAATGAAAAATTATATTTTTTTAATATCTCAATGGTATTCTGCGGATTTCCAAGAGTTGCTCCCAATCCCCCACCTCCTTTATTTTTCTCCCCTCACTCCTTACAGCCTGTACAGATTTCTTGCATTTTTCTCTGTCTCTTCTATCACGTCACTGGCAGAAATCCCCTTTATACGGGCAATCTCTTCTGCCACATAGGTCAGATTCAGGGAATGATTTCTCTTTCCTCGGTTCGGCACCGGCGCAAGATACGGACAATCTGTTTCCAGTACGATCGAAGAGAGCGGCACAGCCTCCGCAACCTCCTTCAGTTTTCTTCCGTTTTTAAATGTCACCACGCCTCCGATACCGATGTAGTAGCCCATTTTCACATATTCCAGGGCAATCTCCCGAGAATAGGAAAAACAGTGGATCACACCGCCAATGTCTCTGCCATGCTCTTTCATAATGCGCAGCGTATCGGCAGCTGCATCCCTGCTGTGAATAATAACCGGAAGATCCATATCCTTTGCCAGCTGAAGCTGACGGATAAACCATTTCTGCTGAATTTCCTCCGGCTCTTCCTTCCAGTAATAATCAAGTCCGATCTCTCCTACTGCCAACGCCTTCTCATCCTCAAGAAGCTCCTGCATTTTCTGTATCTTCTCTTCATCCAGACATCCCACATGATCAGGATGTACACCGATCGCTGCATACACAAACGGATATTGACGGGCCAGGCCAAGCACATTCTCACAGGAGTCAAAGGATGCGCTTACATTCATGATCGTGCCGACTCCTCCGGCTTCCATGGACGAAAGCAGTTCTTCTCTGTCCAGATTAAATTGTTCATCATCATAATGTGCATGGGTATCAAAAATCATCATATTTTCTGTCTACTCTCGTTTTTCAAAATGATTGCTCTAAAAAGAGTAGAACAATTATACCATAAAACTGTTTAAATTCATATTACGGGAAAATTAAATTTTTATGAATGAACATAAAAGAGGGCCGGGATTTCAATGAATCCTCCGCCCTCTTTTACAGCCGCCTTATTCTTTTTTGAAATTATTTCGTCCTCGACTAGCAGATTTCAGCCCCGGCCGGCATATCTTTCTCCGGCGTCATCAGGGCCAGGTTGCCGTCTGCATCCTCGGCGCACAGCAGCATACCTTCTGATAATACTCCCGCCAGTTTTGCCGGTTTAAGATTTACAAGAACCATAACTTTCTTTCCAACCATTTCTTCCGGAGTATAGTGCGCCTTAATTCCGGATACGATCTGCTTGATCTCGCTTCCTACTCTCACTTTGGAACAAAGCAGTTTCTTTGATTTCGGCACTGCCTCACATTCCAGGATTTCACCCACCTGGAACTGCATTTTTCCGAAATCATCAAATGTGATCTCCGGCTTTGCTTCTATATCGATCACATTTTCCACTTTTTCTTCTTCCTCTTTTACCGGAGGATGAAGCTCTTCTACTTTTTTCATTACTTCTTCCAGGTCAAGTCTCTGGAACAGGATTTCCGGTTTCTCTGTCACTTTTCCATCGCCAAGCTGTGCAAGGATCTTCTCTGATGTCTCGGGCATAAACGGTTCCAGCGCCCGTGCGCCTGCCTTGATGCTCTCCTGCAGATTGTAAAGCACTGTTTCCAGGCGGTCTTTCTTGGCCTCATCTTTAGCCAGCGCCCACGGCATTGTCTCATCAATGTATTTATTGCAACGTTTAAACAGGGTGAAAATCTCGGTAATCGCATCTGCCACTCTCAAGCTGTCCATCTTTTCTTCCACTGCCTTTGGCATGTTCTCTTTAACCGCTTTCAAATCCTGGTCTACTTCTTCTGCCACGCCTTTGTCTGTCACTGTTCCGCCAAAATATTTGTTTGTCATGGAAATGGTACGGTTTACCAGATTTCCCAGTGTATTGGCAAGATCAGAGTTCATTCTTTCCACCATCAGCTCCCAGGAAATCACTCCGTCGTTTTCAAACGGCATTTCATGAAGCACAAAGTAACGCACAGCATCTACTCCGAAGAAATCTACCAGCTCGTCTGCATACAGTACATTTCCCTTGGATTTACTCATTTTTCCATCGCCCTGAAGCAGCCACGGATGTCCGAAGATCTGTTTCGGCAAAGGCAGATCCAGCGCCATCAGGAAGATCGGCCAGTAAATGGTATGGAAACGGATAATATCCTTGCCGATCAGGTGGAGATCCGCCGGCCAGTCCTTCTTAAACTGCTCAGTGCTCTCTCCGTCACAGTCGTATCCAATTCCGGTAATGTAGTTTGTCAGGGCATCCAGCCATACATAAACCACATGATCCGGGTCGAAATCTACCGGGATTCCCCATTTAAAGGAAGTTCTGGATACACAAAGGTCCTGCAGTCCCGGAAGAAGGAAATTGTTCATCATCTCATTTTTTCTGGAAACCGGCTGGATAAATTCAGGATGGCTGTTAATGTGCTCGATGAGACGGTCTGCATATTTGCTCATCTTAAAGAAATACGCCTCTTCCTTTGCCGGCTGTACCTCACGTCCACAGTCCGGACATTTGCCGTCTACAAGCTGGGACTCTGTAAAAAAGGACTCACAGGGCGTACAGTACATTCCTTCATAGTACCCTTTGTAAATATCGCCTTTTTCATATAATTTCTTAAAAATCTTCTGTACCTGCCTCTCATGGTCCGCGTCCGTTGTACGGATAAACTTATCATAAGAAGTATTCATCAAATCCCAGATTCTCTTAATTTCTCCGGCTACATTGTCCACAAATTCTTTGGGGGTAACTCCTGCTTCCTCTGCCTTCAGCTCAATTTTCTGTCCATGTTCATCGGTTCCTGTCTGGAAAAATACATCGTATCCCTGGCTCCTTTTGTATCTTGCGATCGCATCTGCCAGTACGATCTCATAAGTGTTGCCGATATGCGGTTTGCCTGATGTATAGGCGATCGCTGTCGTCATATAAAATTTCTGTTTTTCCATTTCACTTTCTCTCCTTTTCTCTTCCTTTTACAGCTTTTCTAAAAATAAAGTAATTCATTTGCCCGGCAATGAAGTTTCCGGGCAAATAAAAAAGCCTCCTTTGGCTCTGTAAAGAACCAAAGAAGACGAGCATAGCCGTGTTACCACTTCTTTTCATCCCTGCCTCACGGCAGAAATCTCATCAGGTGCCATAAAAGACATCTGTCCGCTGTAAAGGGCGGACCCATCGCAGCCTGCGCTGAACATAGAATCGCCGCTTACATCCTGCAAGCAACTGTCCAACGGTCGGTGCGCCGCTCAGAAGCCATCTTCCTTCTGCTTTCATTTATTCCTTCTCAGCTTTGCGGCGGTTTTCTTCAGAAATATACTCTTTCCAAAGTCTTCCGCACAGGAATTTCTCTGTAAAACTTCTCCAGAAGTACTCTCTTCATCACTGCGTTTTCTTTGTTTAATCGTATCTAAAATCCTAGCATAGGTACTCTGAAATGTCAAGGATTACACTCACCGCACACTGGTTTACATTTTTTGTTATTTTTGATTGTCCGCCCGTCTGCATTATGTTATACTGTACAAACGGAGTAATCGTGTTACAGGGTGGCTTGGCCTTCATTCTACATAGAATGGGGGATGATGCTGATGGACAAAAAACCATTTGACTTTAAAGATCTTATAGCCTTTGGAATGTTCATCCTGGCATTACTGACATTCGTTTTTACGTTTATCAAGTAGTGCTTTAAACATAGAAAAACCACCCTCTAAACTTTGAGCGGTTTCAGGGTGGTAATTCTATTACAATCTTGTTACCGTCAGGTAGGCTTATCATCAACCAGAGGTCAACCACTTTGTGGCGGTTGCTCCCTTTTCTGTTTTTACTATATCATATCCCCCGGTCAGCCGCAAGGCTTAACTTGTCCCTTTCGTAAGTTCGGCAAACTCTCCCTTTTCAAATTCCATAATGGAAATGCTCTGTTTATCCGGGTTTGCATAAACAAAGGTTTTATCCACATTTTCCAGGTAATTCTGGATCTTGTCGTTTGTCGCACTGATGATAGCCTGGAAGCCAAGTCCCCGGATCAGTTCGATACAGGTAGCCACCTTCTCGGCATCCATTTTAGAAAATGCCTCATCCAGAATAACCAGGCGGATGGTTGGATTGCGCCGGCCCCGCCTCCCTTCATCCAGGCGGTACATTTGAGCAAAGCTTGCCAGAAGCGCTACATAAAGCGGATTCTGCCCTTCTCCTCCGGAGTTTTTCCGTATCATTTTTCCAAGCCCGATATGCATATCTTTCTCGCCCCTGACAATCTGCTGCATATCAAAAGAAAGATAGGTTCGGTAGTCAGAATATTTCTTCATATTCCGTTTTTCCTCCTCCATCTCTTCCGGAGTAGCGTGTTCCGGCGGAATGAAAATCTGGATCAGCTCATTTACCACATCTCCATAACGGTCCTCGTGCTCCATAGTGAAAAGATCCATCTGGCTGTCCATAGCGTCAGGGAGCTGCGCCGGATTGATTTCCAGGGAATCGTCCATAAACATTTTGTAATATACACCGTCCGGCCCTTTATTCGGCCCGATGACAAACCGGTATTTATCTTTTCCGAAATCCAGCCGGCTGATGACGCGGTTCAGTTCATCCTGCCTCTGGTAGGCTTCTTTAATGGCGCTTCGTATTTTATAGACGAAATCCTCCTTAAAGTGGCGCACTGCCGCCTGTGCCTGCTGGGCTGCCTTTTTCTGATATTCTTCCAGATGGTCGCATTTCAGTCTGTCAAGAAGCTCTGCGTATTCTTTGTTGTCCTCTGTTCCGACGGAAAAGCTTCTGTGGGGATACTGCCTTAAATATTCGCTTCTTGCATCTACAAGTTCCTGATATCTTTCTTCCCTTTCTGACTGACAGCTCTGCACCTCTCTCTGGCAAAGTCCCCGCAGATACTCATAATTACTGCTTCGCTTTTCTGCCAGATAACGCTGAAAACTTTCAGCATGACGGCTGTCTTCCAAAAAGGCTGCCTCTTTCTCCTTAAGCTGACTGCTGATATCCAGATACTGTACATCTGCCTGACGGATCCGGCTCTCCCGGCCCCAGATTTCTTTTCGTATCTGTTCCAGGTTCTTCTCGTTCAAAACCTGCTGCTCCTTGAGCCTTTCTTTTTCCTCTTCCAGCTGCCCCACATTTCCACCCTGCATCTTTTCCAGGCGGGCCAGAAGTTCTTCTCTTTCTGCTTCTTTTTTGCGGATCGTGGAAATATCTGCCATCATATGAAGATAATCCGCTGCCGGACGTTCCAGATATTCCATGGAAAGGAGCGTACGGATATCCTCCATATCTTCTTCCAGAGGCAGCCTTCTCTTTTCCAGCTGCTCCTTCCTCTCTTCCAGCTGTTTCCGTCTTCTCCTTAAACTGTTTTCTCCGATATAAGCTCTTCTCGTATAATTTTCCGGATTGATATGCTGAACACGATATCCTTTGTAAAGAATGCAATCTGGTGTCACAGAAATTTTATAATTTCTTAATTCATTAATAGATTTACACTTTATAATATTCCCCAGAAGGAAATTTATATATGCCTGTGCATATTCTTCTTTTGCTTTCACTTCCTCGGCCAGTGAGTTCTTCTGTACCGGGTGTTCATTCTCCATCAGCTTTTTCGTATCAACCACTGCTGCCCGGCAAAACTTTTTCTTATCCATGGATTCATAAATCTCTATGGCCTCCCCGGCATATTCCGGTTCTACCATAAGCGCTGTCTTATGGTTCCCCAGGCAGCCTTCCACTGCAGCATGCCATGTCTCATCTTCTACTTCCAGCAGATCCGCAAGAATCTGAACATGAACAAATTTCCCTGCCCTCTTTTGCAGCTCGCTTCGGATATAGTATCTCGCCTCCTCGATTTCCGGAGGGTAATGCTTCTTCCCCTGTTTCAGATCTGACGCCTCTTCCCCCAGAAGCTTTAACTTCTGCTTCACATCCCGCAGCTGACTTCCAATATCCGCTTTTTCCTCCTCGGCTTCCTGGCGGATTTCTTTCAGATTATTTTGGATCCGTTCCAGTTCTTCTTCCGTAATCTTAAAACTGCAGAATTTTCCGATATCCTGAAGTGTCTGGCTGGATACGCGGTCCTGACTTTTCCACTTTCCCATACTTTCAGCCAGTTTTATCATGTCTGTTCTGCTCTTTTCCAGATGTTCAAGGAAGGCATTCGTTTCTTTGATCTGACCTTTGATCTCCTCATATCCCGTCTGGGCGATCTTTACAATGACATCTTCATACTCTTTCTGAATTTCCCGGATCTTTGCAGCCACGCTTTCCTCTGTCTTCTTTTGCTGTTCGGTCTCCTGAATGGCTGTCTCCTTGCGGTCCTTAATTTCCTGCAGTCTTGCTTCAAGCTGCAAAATCTCCAGCCGGCCGGCACGATAGCTCCATGATTCCTCTTCCAGACACTTATCCTTATAAGATTCGAAATTTTCTTCGATCTTTGTCAACCATTTTATTTCTCCCAGTATAGATTCTATTCTGCTTCGCATTCTTCCATACTGGAGAACACTCTCCTGCATTCCTTCAATCTCAATATCCTGCTCCATGCAGATATATTCCTTCACAAAATCCTCCAGCCGGATATTCATGCGGAACGGAATCGCCCTCTTGAAAAGCCGGGGAAATTTCTCCATATCAAGTCCGCCGAGATAGACATCATAGAGCTGACGGCGGAACCGTTCATTGCTGGGACCACAGTAATAATTCTCCTGTGAAAAATTCCTCTGCAGATATTCCCGTATCTCCTGGGTAGACAGCACTCTTCCCTCTCCTCTGTAGGCATTTGGCAAAATGCCTCCCCGATGCCAGAAAAAGAGCCTGTTTATATCATTGGAGGCAGTTTCCACATCAAATACGACTCCCACACACTCCTCCTCTTTTGTGGAACTGTTAGTAAATTCCAGGACGATTGTGGTGGAAAAGTTTTTGTTTCTCAGATATTCTGATTCATTATTTTCACTGATATTTACCATCCCGCGCAGGTATTCGATCAGATTTCGGTCGGAGTCGTCTGCTGCTGCCTTGTTGAAAAATCCTCTGCCGTCCGTATTTGCGTACAGCACGATCTGAAGCGCATCGATAACTGTAGATTTCCCGCTGCCTGAGTGTCCTGTAAAAAAGTTAATGCCTTCATTTAAGGTGAGAATTTTCCTGTCAATGTAATGCCAGTTATTCAGACAGATCTTCGATAGTATTTTGAATGGCTGTTTCTTCTCCACTGTTTTCCTCCTCGCTAAAACTTTCCAGCAGTTCTCGGATATGATCTCCCGAAAGCACCAGATTGACTGTAGGATAAATGATCATCCTCGTATTTTCGTTCAATTCCTCTAAAATGTCCAGCGGCTCCACAATCTGATACTTTTTCAGAAGCGCTATGGTCCTCCTCATCTCTGTGGGAGATGGGATGCTCTTGATCACACGAAACGCCCCTGCTTTCTGATTGATCTCACCTGCCGTCGCCACTATACGGGTACTGGACGCTGCCTGCGCCATCTGCTCATCATAGATCAGCTTCAGGATCAGCAGATACACTGTGGCAAGCCTTGGAAGCTTCTCGCCCCACAGCGTTTCTCCCTGTATGTAAATAATCCCGTCATGCACATTTTCTTCCAGAGAAATTCCGGCGACTGCAAAATAGTCTTTCAGAAATTCCAGATGCGTGCTGCATGTTCTATACTCCTTTGTATACTGGTATTTCTCTGTCCGTCTGTCGTATCTTCTCTCCAGAAGGTAGGTCTGACGGTACAGAAGCTGGATCGCCTCCCGGATCGCCTCCCTCTCCTGGTCTGTCAGCTCTTCTATATATGTTATCATAATCTTCTCCTTACAAATGTCAGTTTCGGACAGCGGTATTTCCCTTTCACTACCTGTCCTTCTTCCTCAATCACCTGATATCTGCTGCTGTTTCTTATACTGTAATCGTATGCCAGTATGATCTTCTCAAAATCCGAGTCATCCCGGATCTCTATGTTTTCCAGGCACATTTTTTCCTCTTCCATATGGGATTCAATAAATTCTTCTATCTGCTCCCGGCTGTAACGAGTATGGATCCGGTTCAGCTTCAGCACTTCTCCCCGGGAAAGTTCCTCTTTTTCCTCTTCTCTCCCCATCTGGCTGATGAAATCCTTTCGTCCTTTCCGCCTCTTGTACAGAGATTTATCCGACAGCATTTCCAGCAGGGAAAGATTCATCTTCTCCCCAACTTTTGCAAGTTTCTCCTCCCCGTTCTCGTCATTTCCTATCTGATTCAAAAGCTGCACCACAAGCCCTTTTGTATCTGTCTGTCCGCTCAGCAGATAATTCAGTCTTGTCACTGTAGCGCGGATATACTTTGTATGCTCTCTATCCATATTGGAGATCCGCCGCTCCATGTCATCAAAACTTCTCTCGATCCGGTTCAGTATTTCCAGACCCTCTTCTCCGATCCTGTCTATAGTTTCTTCGTTATCTCTTATTTTTTCCAGACATTCTTTAATATCCATCTTGTAAAGATAAAAATTATCGCTTGTTTTCAGAATGTGATACTTCCTGCTGACCGCCTCCTCTACATAACCTTCCAGATGCTCTTCAAGAAGCTGTCCGTAATTTTGCTGTTCCAGAAGCCGTCCGAAAAACCGATCCATATTGTGGAGCATGTCCTGGAGAACTTTATTCAGTTTTCTCGTATTGACAAGCGCCGACCGCAGCATTCCTGTATTCAGCCTGGGATTATTCTGGAAAGAATAGAGGGTCGCATACACATTTTGAATGTATAGATCCGTCTCATCCATCCCTTCCCGGGTCATCTGTTCAAACGCTTCAATAAACACTGCCGCATAGTCCGGTATGACAATGTTTGTTACAAAGCTTCCGTAATCCTCCGATTTTTTCAGCCACTGGAATCGTACAAGCCAGTTAAGGATGCGGGCCGCCGGCGTTTCCAACATATCAAGTTCACTCTCTGATTCTTCCATTTCCAGACGGATCTTTTTGCTGGCAAAATAGTCACTCAATATCTGAAGGCAGGCATCCCTGCTTAAAAAATAATTATTATACTCATATTCTTCATTGATCTGAAGCAAAGCTTCCATATATATTTCCCTGTTTCTGGAACGAAACAGGCTCCAGAACGAGTCTGGAATCTCATATACAAATTTCATCTGTACTCCTTTTTATCTGTGCTGAGGCGAATCCCGCCGTTGTCATGTTATCATGGAGATTTCTTTTTTTCAATCCCTTGGGCGCCATCTTCCGGGGAATCATTCCTTTTATCATTATTCACAGCCCCACCCGCATGCGCACTCGCCCGGCTTACGCGCTTCAGTCCTGAAACGGCTGTGAATAGTTACTTTTCTTTCCGCATATTTATAGAGAAAAACCCTTAGGATTTTTATATGAAAAAAAAGCTTTCTGCTCTTCTTTGTCTGGCTCTTACAGCTGTTATTTCTCTGAACGCCTGTACCCGTTTATTTTCCCAGGATGAAAACGATGCTTTCCTTAAGTTTACTGCAGACCTCTTCCGTCAGGAAGTTTCATCCAGCGCCATCACCCTTCACTATACTCTGAAATATCCTGAAAAATATGGCGTTGAAAACACCCCCGTCACTCTGGGCGCCTATACAGCCGATCCGGCGGCTCTAAGCGCTTCCTGCGAAAACACTCTGGCTGTCCTCGACAGTTTTCGCCGTCAGAAACTCTCACGGGAAAACCGGCTTACTTACGATGTATTGAGAAGCTATCTGACAGAATCTCTGCATGCCGTGCCATTTGCACTGTACGAAGAGCCCTTAAGCCCCCTCACCGGAGTCCAGTCACAGCTCCCCATCCTTTTATCCGAATATCCCTTTTATTCTGACGAGGACATTGACAGTTACCTTGCTCTTATCAGCGACGTGCCTGAGCATTTTGCTTCCCTCATCGCATTTGAGAAAGAAAAATCAAAAGCCGGCCTTTTCATGTCTTCCCGCTGCGCTCAGGATATTATCGAAGAATGCAGTTCTTTTGCATCCATGGGTGACAGCCATTATTTATTTTCCTCCTTTCAGGAGCGGCTTGAAACTGTACCTGACCTTTCAAAACAGCAAAAGGAAGCCTACATATCCCAGCATCAAAAACTGGTAAATGAAAATATTTTCCCCTCCTACCGAAAGCTTTCTGCCGCAATGGCTGCTCTGAAAAATACAGGAAAAAATCAAAACGGTCTCTGTTACTATCCTAACGGGAAAGCCTACTATGAATACATTGTCCGCCGGGATACCGGCTCCTCCCGGAGCGTTTCTGATCTGCAGGATCTTACAAAGTCCCAGATGGCAGAAGATCTTACTGCCATGCAGTCTGTTCTTATAAAAAGCAGCAAAACAGGGGAGTCCTCCGGCGGCAGCACAGTAAAACTGACTCTGGAAAATACTGATCCCCTTGTGATCCTTGACAGTCTGAAAGAAAAATGCTCCGGCGATTTTCCCGCCCTTCCTGACGTCAATATTCAGGTGAAGCAGGTGCAGGCAGAAATGGAGGACTATTTAAGCCCTGCCTTTTTCATGGTCCCTGCCATAGATGACACAGATGACAATGTCATCTACATTAACGAAGGACATTTGCCCGATGATCTGACGCTCTACACGACTTTAGCCCATGAGGGTTACCCCGGCCATCTCTATCAAAATGTATACTACGCCTCCACAAATCCGGATCCCATCCGGAATCTGCTGGACTGGGGCGGCTATACGGAAGGGTGGGCAACCTATGTGGAAATGATCAGTTATTACTATTCAGCGCTGGATACACAGCAGGCTGTTCTGGCACAGCGGAACGCCTCCGTGATCCTGGGACTTTACGCCCTGGCAGATATGGGGATCCATTACGACGGCTGGTCCCTTGCAGAGACAGTATCCTTTTTCCGCAACTTCGGGATCACCGATACCCAGACGATACAGGACATCTACGACCTTATTCTGGGAGATCCGGGAAACTATCTGAAATATTATATTGGCTATGTAGAATTTCTGGAACTGAAAAAAACAGCAATCAAAAAATGGGGAGACTCTTTTACACAGGAACGTTTCCACAAAGCTGTCCTGGATACCGGACCTGCTCCCTTTGAGATTGTAGAAAAATATGCTTTAGGGGAATAACAGCAAGACAAAGAAAGAGGCGAAGAAGGGCTTTTCAAACGTTCCTCCTTCGCCTCTTTTTTGTCTACACCATCCAGCCCGCAAGAACAACGCTGGCTGCCAGTCCGGCAAATGTGGCGATCAACGCCCCTTCCAGGGTATACCTGGTCTTTGTAATCTTCGCCGTCATGAAATAGACACTCATGGTATAAAAAATAGTTTCTGTACAGGACATACTGATGGATCCCATCAGTCCGATGAGAGAATCTGTCCCAAATTCTTCATAGAGATCCAATAAAAGCCCCGTTGCCGCAGAGGAAGAAAACATTTTTACGATAGTAAGGGGAACCAGTTCTCCCGGAAATCCGATATGTACCGTGAACTTCCCGATCAGTTCTGCAGCCATTTCAAGGAAACCGGATGATCGTAAAATTCCCACTGCGATCATCAGTGCAACCATTGTGGGCATGATCTTCAGCACGATTTTAAAGCCGCTGTTTGCGCCTTCTATAAAGGTATCATACACCGGTACCTTCCTGGAAACGCCAAACCATACAATCCCCACGATAAGCAGGGGAATGATCATGTTGGATACGATCATAAATACATCCATTCTTTCACCTTTTGCCAAGTTCTGTTTCTTTCATTATATGAAGGAACATTGAAAACAATCTCCAAAAAGTCTATACTAGAAAGCAGAATGAATCGATAAGGAATGATAGCAACTATGCAAAACTCAAGTGATTTCAGCAAAGGAAGTATTTCTGGAAACATTCTCCGCCTGGCTGTTCCCATGACTTTAGCTCAGCTCATTAACGTCCTGTACAATGTGGTAGACCGCATCTATATCGGTCATATCCCCCATACTTCCACAGAAGCACTGACCGGTATCGGACTGACTCTTCCAGTCATTACAATCATCACTGCATTTGCCAATCTGTTTGGCATGGGCGGCGCTCCCCTCTTTTCTATAGCCAGAGGATCCGGCGACGAGAAAAAGGCCGAAAAGATCATGGCAAACTCCTTTTCCATGCTCCTGATCAGCGGGATTCTCCTGGCTCTTCTTTGCTTTATATTCCGGCGCCCCCTCATGTATCTGTTCGGCGCCAGTGATGTCACCTACCCTTATGCCGATGCTTATCTGTCCATTTACCTGTGCGGCACACTGTTTGTCATGGTAAGTCTTGGTATGAATAATTTTATCAACGCGCAGGGATTTGGCGTAATGGGAATGCTCACTGTTTCCATCGGAGCAGTCCTGAATCTGATTCTGGATCCGATTTTTATTTTTGTATTCCATATGGGTGTCCGTGGGGCTGCCCTTGCCACTATTTTGTCGCAGTTCGTCTCCGCAGTATGGGTGTTCCGCTTTCTGACAGGGGAAAAAGCTGTGATCCGCCTCCCCCGCACTCTGGCGCGTCCACAGCTTTCTATCGTAAAAGATATTACAGGGCTTGGACTGTCCGGCTTTGTCATGTCCATTACCAACGGTTCTGTACAGATCATGTGCAACGCTATGCTGCAGCGCTGGGGCGGTGATCTCTATATAGGCATCATGACTGTTATAAACTCTGTCCGCGAGATTATCACCATGCCTGTAAACGGGTTGACCAGCGGCGCGCAGCCTGTCATGAGTTTTAACTACGGAGCCGGGGAATACCGCCGGGTAAAAGCAGCAATCCGTTTTACTTCTGTCGCCTGTATTATCTTTTCCCTGGCAGCGTGGGCCCTTTTATTTTTCTTCCCGCACTTTTTTATTCATCTGTTCAACAGTGAACCGGAATTGCTGGAAAAGGGCGTTCCTGCTATGAGACTGTACTTTTTCGGAATTTTCATGATGGCTTTGCAGTTTGCAGGTCAGTCTACCTTCGTTGCTCTGGGCAGATCAAAGCAGGCTGTCTTTTTCTCCCTGTTCCGAAAAGTTATTATCGTGATCCCCCTTACCATTTTCCTCCCGGCAATCGGATTTGGCACCGACGGCGTATTTCTGGCAGAACCCGTGTCCAATTTTATCGGGGGAACAGCAAGCTTCGTTACAATGCTCCTTACCGTCTGGCCCCGGCTGAAAGAGACACCGACTGCAAAAGCGCCGGAATAGGATTCTTTCTATTCCGGCACTTTTGATGGCCGGTGCTTTTGATGTCTCATACTTCCAAAGACCGATATTTTTTACAAATGTATCGCATTCTCCCGAATCTCGTCCAAAATTTTCATTACTTTAAGACTTTCCTTCCTCGGCATTGTACTATTGTCTAGTTCTCCTTTATATACCGTCTCTTGAAAGGCAGCCGCTTCGTATTGATAACCATTCCCCTTTATTTCAAACACGTTTTTTTGACAGGGACGGTTCATATCAAAATTCTGACCGGGGGAGAAGCGGAATAATGTATCCGGCCTCCAGAAATACGGGATATAATATTCCCCTTTGTCTGTCATAATCCACATACTATTCTCTAATTTCTTTTCAATAGATACTGTCATTTCAACATCACACAGATCAGAAAAGTGCATGCTACAAAATGTTGTCAGATCAACACCCTCTTCATTCACTCTCGCCCAGCTTTGGATTTTTTTCGGGTCTTCTTCTAGGAGCCATTTTGCAAGATTAATCCCATAAACACCGATATCCATCAATGCCCCTCCACCCAGATCAGCACTGAACAGCCGTTTCTTCGAGGGCTCTGCCCTTTCTCCAAAGCTGATTTTCATATGCTCTATTTTCCCAAATTCTCCCTTTTTTATCTTTTCTTTTAAGTAAACGTACAACGGAAGGAACCTGCTCCACATTGCTTCCATCAAAAGAGTTCCACTCTTTTCAGACAATTCCAGCAAACATTCCATTTGAGATGCATGCATTACAATAGGCTTCTCACATAAAACAGGCTTTTTCTTCTGCAGACACAGACAAATATTTTCAAAATGCCGAGGATGGATCGTCCCTATATATATGGCGTCTATTTCTTCATCCTCCGCCAATTGCTCATAATCATTATAATATCGTTCTGCACTGATAGGCGATCCTGTATGAGAGGCAGATGCCACTGCTCCTATCCGTACGTCAGACAGATTCTTTAGTCCTTCCGCAAATTGGTGCGAAATAAAACCTCCCCCTATAATCCCCCATGTAAACGGTTTTTTCATTCCTTTCCCTTCCCCTCTTCCTTTCGGTAACTGCTCGGCGTCATCTGGTAGGTTTCTTTGAACAGACGGGTAAAATAATTCTGATCCCTGTACCCGATTCTTGATGCCACGTCACCAATACTAAGATTTGTATGGACCAGTAGCTTTTTCGCTTCCACCATTCTGACTTTATTTAAATATTCCATAAAAGTAATTTTCATATGTTTTTTAAACATTTTGCAAAAGTAGGAATAACTTAAAAAGACATAATCAGCTGCATCCGACGTAGTAATCGGATACATATAGTTTTCGCTCACATAGCGGAAAACTATATTCATACGCTCCTCATCACTTCTGTTTTCCCGGATTCCCTGCATCCTGACATCTTTTTCAAACTCCTCAGCTTTTCGATAATACCAGACGATCAGTTTATAAAAATCCGCCTTTAAGATCATTTCATATCCCACCTTCTTTTCTTCAACTTCCTTCAGCAGTTCGTAAAGAATGGGAAGAATGTCACTTTCCGACTCCAGATCTATATAGGCCGGGTATGGAACTTTGTGGTTTAGAAGCGCTGCGATATATTTCATCTCATGTCCAATCCCACCCAGTGTATACAAAATATCCGCATCAAATTGAATACATAAGATTTTATGCTTCTCATGGTTGATAAAATCTGTATAATGCTCCTCCTTTGTGTTAATAAAAATCAATGTCCCCGGTTCTACAATCCTCTCTTTTCCATTTATAGACACCAGGACCCTGCCTTCTAAAATATAGAGTATCTCCAGATATTTATGCCAGTGAAGGGGAGATGAATATTCATGTACAAAAATTTTAAAAGACGCGCTATTGCTTTCACTTACAAAATATCTCTCTTCAATCCCTTCCTGCATAAATATCCTCCTCCATTTTCACTACAAGATTTTTTCCATAACTTTTTTTACAAATTGCTGCGCGTCCCCGATTACCTTTTCCGGTTCCATATAATGTGAAAGTTCAAAGGAGACACTTCCATCAAATCCAACTTTTTTTAAAGAAGCAAATGTATCTTCCCAGTTATTAATTCCTCTTCCCGGCGGAAGTCCATAGTTTCCTATGCCGTCACCGTCGCGCATATGGACATGAAATATCTTTTTCCCCAGTTTTTCAATTACCATGGGAATGTACTCCCTCTGGATCATGTGCCATGCCACATCTAAATTAATCCCCAAAGCCGGATCCGATATCGAATCAAACATTCTTAGCATTGCATCGGAATTTCCTACAATTACATTAGCATGCCCTTCAATATTAAAACGCATGCCATACTTTTTACATATATCGACACACCTTTGTATTGTCTGTATATATTCCTTCCATATTATTTCCCCGTCGTAATCTTTCGGCATCTTCATATTCTGGGTCAGCTCTGCAAAAGCTCCGCCGCCAAGAAACGGCGACCAATAATTTGGAAGATACTGCACCTGACATTCATATCCGTTTACCCAGTTTGAAACCATATTGATCATCCCGGTTCCCAACTCATATCCGATTTTTACCATTTTTTCAAAATTATTCAGAGCTTCTTCCCTTATTTCTTCATTGATACTGGCCAGCCCCTGAGTCAGCTCTGTATATATTGCAAACTGTGAAAGCTCCATCCCGTATGAGGCTATCAAGTGGCGCAGTTCCCGGATTTTTTCATTTGTATAATAAACGTCTACATCCTTTTGATTATGGGCAATCAATTCAATCGTATCAAATCCCATCTTTCCAATCGTATGAATTGCAGGTTCATACGGCGCTTGATACTGCGGAGCTGTAAAGCACCACACTGCACATCCAAGCTTCATTCCTATATTCCTCCTATTCCAAATACTGTCTCTCCCCTGTTACTGCACTTTTATATGCCGCTAATATGGTTTCAACCGATTTTATTCCATCATAGCCTGTAGTCATAGGCTTTCTGTGCTGTAAAATACAGTCGGCAAAATGTTTTTCCATAGCGAAAAATCCGTCTATTTCCTCATAAGGATAATCTGTCCACTGCAAATCACCCTTTTTGACAATCTGAAATCTCGGAGCATTATTTCTGTCCCAAGTCACAAAAACAGTTCCTTTCTCTCCATATAATTCAAACTTGTCATAACACACGCCTTCCGGCGCAATGGTAGAAAAGCTCCAATGACCTTGCGCCATAATTCCATTCTGATAGGTAATATTCACGATTGCATTTTTTTCCGGAATCCCCGTACCCGCCTCGTCTATCTGAGCGTCTATACATTTCACTTCTGATTGTGCCAGCCATCTCATCAGATCCAGATGATGTGCCCCCATATCTGCAAGACATCCTCCTCCGGCCAACGACAGATCATGAAACCATTTTGTTTTAGGATAATAAAAGTCTCCGATTCCAGCATGAGACATCTGTGTCTTTATCATCTTCAGCTTTCCTATTTCTCCTGATTCGATACATTTTTTCATCGCCTGACAATATCCGCGAAATCTCTCGAAAAATGCCGACTGCAAAATAACTTTATTTTCTGAAGCTACCTCGCACATTTCCTGTGCTTCCTCCAGTGTATTGGCGAAGGGTTTCTGTGTCAGAATGTGTTTTTTCGCCTTTGCCGCATCCACAACCACTTGCCTGTGCATAAAATTGGGAGTACAGTTATAGACTGCATCGATCAAATCTGTCTGCAACATTTCTTTATAATCTGTAAATACATTTGGCACATTCAACTTCCTTGCAAACTCCCAGGCATTTTCCTCAATCACGTCGCACACAGCTGTCAGTTCTGTATTTTTCAACTGTTTAGCCGCAATAGCTTGTCCTTCCGCAATTGTGCCGCATCCAATAATTCCTACTTTCAATTTTTTCATTGCTTTTCCTCACTCTTATTCTTTTAATGCTCCCATCGTAAGACCTTGGGTAATATTTTTTTGAAAAATAATAGATATTGCCACCGGTATGACAGTGGCTATGCAGCCTGCTGCCATCATCATTCCATAATCAATACCGAATTTCGATGTAAATTCCGATAAAGCTACCGTTATCGTTTTATTTGACTGCGAGTTCATAAATATGAGCGCATACATAAATTCGTCCCACGCCATTAAAAACGCCAATATCCCGACCGCTGTAAGTCCTGGTCTTGCTATTGGAAGAATCACCCTTACATATGCTCCGAACCTCGAACATCCGTCCACCATTGCCGCTGCTTCTAGATCACGGGATATCGAACGGAAGTAGCCGCTCATCACCCATATGGTATATGTCATTGTAAAAGAAACGTAAAGCAGAATCAGGCAAATCATGTTGTCAATAATTCCCATCTTCCGAAAGATCACATACAGCGGGATCAAAAGCGAGATAGTAGGAAGAAGCTGGAAGAAGAGAATCAAAAGCAGCAGTTTATCCCGAAATCGAAATCTTAACCTGGCAAAAGCATATGCCGCCATACTTCCCACCGCCAAAGAGATCACTGTGGTCACTCCGGACACAAAAATACTGTTAAACAGGGCCCTTTTAAAAACAGCGGCCGGAGAAGATACAATCGTCCCTTTGTTTAAAATTGTTTCAGAAAACATGATTTCCCGGTATCTGCTCCAGTCCGGGTGTTCCGGGAACCACGAAGCCGACAGATCCAGAAGATGCTTGGTAGGACTGATGCTGGAAATAAACATCCATATCAGCGGAAGAAGAGTCCATACAATAAACATAATGCTCCCCGCCAGCAGTAATATTTTGCGGATGCTCCTTTTTGTCAGACTCCTTTTCATATATTCACCCCCTAGTATATATCATCTGATTTCAATACCTTCTTGTAGATAACCGCTATTCCCACTGTCAAAACTGTCACAATCATGGCTAAAGCAGAGCCATATCCGAAGTCGAACAGCCCAAATGTCTGATAGTAAGTATAATAGCTGATCGTCATCGTACTGTTATTTGGGCCGCCTTGGGTCAACATATACACAATGTCAAAAACTCTCATCGCCTGCGCTGTTCTCATGATCAAAACTACGAGAAGCATTGGCTTCAAAAGAGGAAATGTAATTTTTCTGAAAGAAAACCAGAATCCGGCTCCTTCCAGTTTTGCTGCTTCATAGTGGGATTCCGGTATGGTCGACATCCCCGCTAACAGCATAATCACAAACAGCGGAAGCATTTTCCATGTATCTGCCAAAATAATGACGTTCATTGCCAATTTGGGATCCCCAAGCCATACAATAGGTTCATCGATCAAACCTATCTGAAGCAGTAATTTGTTCAGCGCTCCATAGCTGGCATTCAAAATCCAGTTCCAAAGCTGTGCATTTACAACTGTGGGAACTGCCCAGGGCGCCAGCATCACCGCTCTTAAAAGTTTTTGGCCTTTAAACGGAATATTTAAAAATAACGCAACAATAAACCCCAGAATTGTCTGCAACACAAGAGAGCCTGCTACAAAATACATCGTAACACCCATTGCATTCCAGAAGTCACTGTCTGTCAGCACTCGGACATATTTTTCAATTCCGGTAAAACCATTATTTACCCCTGTCAGAACATTATAATCCGCAACTGTGAGATAGAGCGTATATATTAGAGGATATAACATCAATCCTATTATAATCAGCATGGCCGGGGATATCATAAATATCCCCAGTCTTGCCTCCTTTGCCAAAAACTTACTTTTCATTTCTGCCTCCTTAAAAGCCTTACCCCTTTATAGTCTCTGTGGTCTGATTCTGAAGATCGTTCAAAACCGTTTCCGGATCTTCATTGTTAGCAATCACTTTATGGATAGACTCCTGAACCATCTTGCTCCATTCCTGATACTGTACTAAAATCGGTCTGAAATGAGCGTATTCGTACTGTGGATATGCCATATCCAGTATCGGGAACTCTTCAACCAGGGCTTCGTCACTATAAAGCTCCTTTAAAGTCGGCATCTGTGAAACTCCACTCAAAAAGTCTTTTTGAACTTCTGGCCTGCAAAGCAACTTCAGAAATTCGACTGACCATTTTTCGCTGGCTGTTGTTGACACTACTGCGAAACCTCCGCCACCTGCCACGCTTCCACTGACGGCCTCCTCTGATCCGGGAAGCATTGTCATTCCTACTTTCCCGACAACAGCAGATTCCTCTTCACTGTTTGTGGTTGTCCAGTAAGAAGACCATCCGGTTACAAACGCAACATCACCTGCCATAAATGTATTCATTACATTTCGGTCTGTATAAGTGATAGATGCAGGATCTACTACCCCGTTACCCATAGACTCTTTCAGCCATGTCAGTGCTTCTACCGACTGCTCACTGTTCAGCATCCACTCTCCGCTTGCATCTTCATCGCTTTCTCTATACTGACCTCCAAATCCATATAACAAGGATGTAAAATCACAGGTAAGTCCTTCCGACTGGCTTGCACCAAAGGCCATCCCATATTTCACAAGTCCTTCTTCTTTCATTTTTAAAGACATCTCACTTAACTCTTTCCACGTTTTTGGAGGCTCTGTATATCCGGCCTTTTCCAATATTTCCTTATTATAAAACAGCCATTTTGCATCGTTTCCTGTCGGAATACCATATTGGTGTCCGTCATATTTCAATTGCTCCCACGCAATGTCTACAAACTGCGACCCAAACTCATCATCCACATAATCATCTAGTGGAACGATCAGCTCTGAATCCGCAAATTCTGCCGGCCATACCGTATCAAGCGAAACAATATCCAGCTGGCTGCCTCCTGCAACCATAGTCATAATTTTGTTGTGCATATTGTCATACGCCTCAGAAAGCAGTTCAATTTCAATCCCTGTCTCTTCTTCAAATGTCTTTACTGCGTTCTCCATAGGACCTGTTCCTTCTGAAGACATTAAAATCACAAGTTTTTCAGGTTTATTATCCTCCCCTTCCTCTGTTCCACTATCTGTCTCTGCTTCCTGCGTCCCGCAGGCCGCACATAATCCTAATGTCAGTATAATTGTCATAAACATTGCCAAGATTCTTTTTTTCTTCATAACTTTTCTCCTCTCTTTGTTGTTGGATTCTGATCAGTCATCCATGCCTCAAAAATTCGTACCTCCCTTTAGTCAGTCTCATTATATCAATCAACTTTCTATATTGTCCATTTAATAGAATATCTCAATTTAGTACTGTATTGTCTTTTTTTCTTTTAATTGGAAATTTTTTCTATTATTCGCTATATTGTCTCTTTATTTTCTCCAATATTCCTGTTGGTTATAAATCCGAAATATTAAAATGCTAATTTTTATCACTCTCATCTTCTCTTTTTGTTTCTTTTTTGACAAATATTGACTTCCTGTTTTCCTCTGTGATACTTTCATTTTAACCTCCCTTTCATATAAAATAATAAGGAGGAAAAGCTATGATTAATGTAGGAATTATCGGCTGCGGCAAGATCGCCTTGACAAGGCATCTGCCGGAATACAGCCAGAGACAGGACTGCCGGGTCGCAGCTGTCTATGACCCCAATATAGAGCGGGCAAAAAATACCGCTTCAATTTATCATGCAAAAGTCTGCACCTCTGCTGAAGAATTGCTTCATCTTCCAAATCTTCATGCTGTCAGTATATGTACCGCTAATGTATTCCACGCTCCGCTGACATTACAGGCTCTAAAGGCGGGCAAACATGTCCTTTGTGAAAAACCCATGGGAATTACACTGGAAGAGTGCATCCAAATGACAGAAACCGCCGCCTTGACACAGCACATTTTAATGATCGGTCACAATCAAAGGTTCACAAAAACACACCAAAAGGCCAAAGAATTAATAGACGCTACTGCTATCGGAAAAGTTCTCACTTTTCAGACCCGCTTTTCTCACAGCGGGCCGGAAAACTGGACCATTGACCGGCAAAACAACTGGTTTTTCGATAAGTCAAAATCTTCCATGGGCGCCATGGGTGACTTAGGTGTCCACAAAACAGATTTGATCCAATATCTGACCGGAAAAGAAATAACAGCTGTCATGGCCTGCATGGATACTCTGGACAAAAAAAGGCCTGACGGCAGTCCTATAACAGTTGATGACAACGCCATTTGCATTTATAGGCTGGAAGGAGGTATTATAGGTTCCATGACCGTAAGTTGGTCAAATTATGGAGAAGAAGAAAACTCTACTATTTTGTATGGAACGGACGGTGTAATGCGCCTGTATGATCACCCTTCCTATTCCATTGTTATCGATCATAAAGATTCCACTCATGAGTACTATCAACTTGACCAGATACAGACAAACGATCATCAGACAAACTCCGGTATAATAGATGCTTTTATAGACGCCGTCTCTTCCGGCAAATCCCCCTTATCATCCGCTGAAAATGTTCTTTCCGCGATGAAAGCCGTCTTCGCATGTATGGATTCTGCCCGCACTGGAGAGTGGGTTTCCCTCAGACAAAAATAAAAGAAAGGAGCGACAGAAAATGAACAGACCTATTACATTGGCATCAGGACAATTCGGAGATCTCCCTTTGGAAAAACTTTGCCGTATTTCTTCGGACATCGGTTATGACGGCCTAGAGCTTGCCACTCATGCCCATTTTAATGTATACAGCGCACTGTACAAAAAAGAATATATTCCTTTCATAAAAGATACTATGGAAAAATATGGATTAAAGTGCTGGACTCTGTCCGCCCATCTCACCGGACAGTGTGTCGGGGATGTGTGGGACCCCCGCCTGGATGCTTTTGCTCCTTCCGATTTGTCCGGACAGCCCCAGAAAATTCGGAAATGGGCAATAGAAGAAATGAAAAAAACTGCCGAGGCAGCCTGTCTGTTGGGCGTAAACACTATAACCGGTTTTACTGGATCTCCTATATGGGCATGGTGGTATTCCTATCCCCAGACAACTCCCGCCATGGTGGAAAAAGGATTCCAAGATATTTATGATTTATGGAATCCTATATTAGACGTCTTTGACCAATATCATATCCGGTTCGCACTGGAAATTCATCCGACCGAAATCGCTTTCGACTATTATTCTACACAAAGATTATTGGAAATATTTGATTTTCGCAATACACTGGGAATTAATTTTGATCCCAGCCATCTTGTATGGCAAGGTGTAAATGAATTGACATTTTTAAGAGATTTTAAAGATCATATTTATCATGTACATATGAAAGATGTGAAAATAAACAAAAATGAAAAGGCCGGTATCCTTGGTTCCCACCTCCCATTTGGGGATACCCGCCGAAAGTGGGATTTCGTTTCAGTCGGTCATGGGAATGTTGATTTTGATGGAATCATACGAGAATTAAACCTGATCGGCTATCAGGGACCTCTCTCCATAGAATGGGAAGATACCGGGATGGATCGTTTAGCCGGAATGAAAGAATCCTATCAATATGTCAAGAAAATCAATTTTTCTCCTTCTGAAACCTCTTTTGATTCCGCTTTAAAACATCAATAACCGTTCCTGACAAAGAGGGAGTCCAAAAGTAGACGGTGCAAATTACTTCGCACCGTCTTTTTTGATCACCGACTGGATTGTTTTGAAAAGAATACGAAAATCCAGTCCCATGCTCCAATCTGTAATATACTGCTTGTCCAATTTGACTACTTCTTCAAAATCTGTAATCTTGCTGCGCCCACTGACCTGCCAAAGTCCGGTAATTCCCGGCTTAATGGAAAGTCTTGCCCGGTGCCTTAGTTCATACTTCTCCCACTCGTCTAATGTAGGAGGCCGTGTTCCCACAAGAGACATATCTCCTTTGAGCACATTAAAAAACTGCGGAAATTCATCCAGCGATGTTCTCCGGATAAAATCCCCGATACCCGTCTTTTTCTGTCCGTCCGGAAGGATCTTATTTCCAATGACCCTCGGATCAAAATCCATTTTGAACATCATGCCGTCTTTCATGTTATTTTGATCCATCAGCTCTTTCTTCATCTCCTCGGCATTCATATACATGCTTCGGAATTTGTACATTTTAAACTTGCGTCCATTCTTCCCGATTCTTGTCTGGGTAAAAAATACCGGTCCCGGTGATTCTTTCTTGATTGCAGGTGCAATAAAAATGAACAGGACTATTGTAATGAGGCAGCCTACAAGTCCTCCAATAATATCCAGTATCCGTTTCCCCAAAAGCTGCTTGTCTGTGGCATAATTTATGCTTGTACTAAGAACAGTATACCGGCCGATCTTTTCCACAAACTGTCTTTTTCCTTCAAATTCCGGCAGCTGTCCCACATTAATGTGTACGGTGATTCCGGTTTCGCTCAACTGGTTAATGAGCTGTTCCGGCAAAGGATCTCTTGGCGGCATCACAACCAACGCTTCATCCACCCATTCCCGGCATACAAAATCAGCTGCTGTTCTTACTGTTGCAACAACCGGAATCTTATGGACGGACTGCCCTTCCATATTTTTATCAATCACAACGATTCCCGCCAATTTGTACCGCTCAAAACTGTAATCCACAATTTCATGCACAACAGACTCTGCCATGGATTCTGTTGTAATAATAATAAGCGATGTCCGCTCGTCCTTAAGCCTCTTTCGCAGCAGCCGCTTCCACCCAAGACGCACAAAGTAGGTGACCAGCAAGTAAATAAGCCCCATCGCATACAGAGTGATACGCGAATAGATAAAGCCATCCTGTACACTGAACAAATAAAGAGTTGCCAGAAGTTCCAATATCAGTGTCTGCTGCACAATAGCCGCAAATTCTTTATAATATCCTCGTTTCAGTACATTTTTCAATGTCTCAAACAGGAAAATGATCATAATATCCGCCATGGTAAGGAAAATAGCCATGCTGCGGTATACTTCTATTCTGTATGGGTTGATAAAACCATGTCTGATCACATAGGACAATACAAAAGCAATGTGGAGACAGATCAGATCCAACACGAGAAAATCACCGTGTTTAAACCAGCCCTTAGAACCTTTTTTATACATCGCGTAATCTCCTTCCCCTTTTTTCCCTTATAACATAGTCTTTCCAGGATATTTGATTCTTCGATGTAATTTGTCGCTTTATTTTAACTTATAAGCAGTAAAATGTCAAATTTATCCCCTTTCGTTTGCTTCCGGACTGATATTTTCTTCTCCCAGAAGCTCCTCTATATTCTGCGGTGTCACCTTAAAATAAGGGACCATAAGATAGCGGTCGTTTTCAAAAGGAAGATCTTCCATCCCCTCCCCCGATACAAGAGCCGCTGCCAGCTTGGCCATCATTTCCGCCTGTCCCTCTTTATCATTATACACTGTCCCTGTAAGCTTGGAATCCCGAATCGCTTTCAATCCATCATCTGTTCCGTCTATGCCAAAGATCACAGGCCTTGAAGTTTCACTGTAATTCAGCTTTTCATAAGCATCTATCGCTCCCAGCGCCATGTCATCATTATTCGCCAGCACAAGCTCAATGCTGGTCTGATACTGACCGATCATCTGCTCCATCCGGTTCTCCGCCTGTGCTCTGTTCCAGTTTGCAATCTCGTAACTTAACTTTTCCAGTGCAATCCCTTTCTGCTGCAGCGTATTCACTGAATTTTCTGTACGGATAACGGAATCCTGGTGTCCTGCCTCTCCTTCCAGCACAACGTACTGAATCTTCCCATCCTTGTTGCGGTCAATCTGCTCATTCTCCCATATCTCGTCTGCTGCCAGCTCTCCCTGCATCACCCCGGACTGCTTCGCATCTGCTCCTACATAGTAAAGCCGGTCCCACTGCATGAGATCCTCCGCCACCGGTTCCCGGTTAAAGAAAATAATCGGCACATCATACTCTCTTGCCAGATCGATGATATCCGACGGATCTGCCCGGTCTACCAGATTGACGCACAGTACATTACAGCCGGCGTCAATCAGTTCTTTCACCTGGTCGTTCTGCGTCTTCTGCAGCCCCGCGGCATCTCTCACCGTCACAGCAGGCACTGTGCCGCCAACCTCCATCTCTTCTAACTGTGCTTTAAAAGAGTCAAGCATCTCATTTAAAAAAGTGTCACTTTGATTGTAGTAAGTAACTCCTATATAAAGCCGGTTTTCCTGATTTTGCTGCTGATTCCCGCAGGCACTAAGAAGCAATGCTGCCGTTCCCAGAATGATTCCCGCCGACAAAATTCTCTTTTTCTTCATTGCGCTTCCTTTCATTTTCTACTGACTCATTGTAAAAAGAATTTCCTGATTTTCTTCAGAAAACAGTTCTTCCTTTCGTATGATAGTATGATACACTTCTATACTCTGCATGTGATACAGATAATCATCCAGTTCTTTGGCTATTTCATTAAGACTCTGATATCCCAGATTAAATTCATCTGCTACCAGCAGACATTCCACCACACCGGTGTCCAGATAATAAGCCGCTTCTGTGGAATTTCCGATTCCATAAATCCGTGCGCCGTGGAGACTGTCTGAGGCCGCACATTCTCCTGCTGCCGTCAGGCTGCTGTCATCCAGCGCCGCAATAATATCGACCGCCGGCTGCACTCCAAGAAAGCTCTCTCCGCCTTCTGTAAATGGATGTCCTACCGCCCACCGGATTCTGACATTTGAATCCGCCAGGGCAGCCCGAAGTCCCATCTCCCGGCTTATCACTGCTGCCGAATCTGTTGTTTCAGACAGGATTCCCAGTGTTTTACCGTCAAGTTTCCCCTCATAATCTTTTATCAATTCCTCCCCTAAGGCTTTTCCCATGGTATAATGATCCGGTTCTGTCACCGGGAACACAGTGTCTTCCCCATCTGTTAAAGCAGAACCCACCAGCATAATGGGAACTTTCTTCCCAATCTCCTGCAGCATTTCTTCTGTTTCTTCTCCTGGTACCGGATAGAGGATCAGCGCATCCGCCCCGTTTTCGATCTCATCCCGGAGCAAACGCTCTTCCTCCTGGGCTGTCAGTGTCTCTGCTGTACTTGCCACAGACATCTCTATGTTATTGTCAGCGGCAGCCATTCTAAGGCCATATTTAAAAGCTGACCATTGCCGGTCATCGGAATTTGGGACAACAACTGAAATCTTGTATCTGTCATCCTGTCTCTTCTCGCTGATCATAACAATCGCCAACACGAGAATAAGTACTGCCAGCACCGCCTCGATCAGAATAAACGTTTTCTTGTCATTCTTCATCTTTGCTTTCCTTTGTCTTCTCTTCTATATCATTGATCTTCTCTTTACTTAATATATATCCGTTTTCCAGAATCTTTCCGTTTTCCTCTGTGTATGGAACTGCCGGAATGCGGATGGAAACCTTTGTTCCTTCATCCGGCTCACTCTCTACTACAAGCCCGTATTCTTTTCCAAATAAAATCTGGATCCGGTTGTTGATATTGATCAGTCCAACTCCCGAACCATGCTTATGGATCCGGTTGCTGTCCGTGAGCACAAATTCCACCTCTTCTTCCGACATGCCAAGTCCATTGTCCTCTACTGCAAGGATAATGACTTCCCCTTCTTTCCTTCCGGTCACCCTGATCTCTCCGCAGTCATCCATACTGCTGACACCGTAATTAATAGCGTTTTCCAAAATCGGCTGAAGGATCAGTTTCACTGTACAGTAGGAATAAACCTCTTCATCTACATCGAATTTCACTGAAAATGTATTTTTATAACGAATCTTCTGGATATTCATATAGCTTTTCGCATGCTGAAGCTCATCCCGAATGCTGATCACTGTACGTCCCTTGGAAAGGCTGATCCGGAACAGGCGGGCCAGCTGTGAAATCATAAATACTGCTTCCTCATTACGCTCGCCTTCCACCATCCAGGTAATAGATTCCAGGGCGTTATATAGAAAATGAGGATTAATCTGACTCTGTAATGCATCCAGTTCGCTCTTTCTCCGCTCGTTCTGCTCCAGAACAATCTCCTTCATCAGACGGTCGATCTGTTCATAAGAATTTTGAATGGACTGTCCCAGATGCCGGATCTCAGGCGAACCTCCAATATAAATCTCCGGCTTTTTTCCCGCTTCATATTCCCTGACTGACTCATTTAACAGAAGGACAGGCCTTGATATCCTCTGTGAAACAACCCGGTTGATCGCACACAGCATCATAATCATCACAAGAATGATCATTACGATAAAATACCGGATATCGATCATTCCATGTGTAAAAGTTGAATAGGGAATTACCCCTACAAGCTTCCAGCCGGTGTAGCTTATTGTATTGACAACGACTTTCCGCCTCTCCCCTTCAAACTTCTCATCATAAACTCCGTCTTTGTATTCTGCAGCGCCCTTACTGTTTTCGCTGCTAATTCCATCACTGATCTGGATCTGCCTGGGGTGATAAATAATCTCACCGTTACTGTCACACAGATAATAATACTGTCCGTTATTATCTGTATTCAGTTTATTCATCATCCGGGAAATGCCCGAATAATCCATATCTACCAGAAGAACCCCCAATCTGGTCACTCCGTCTTCCGTAATCTCTACTGCACGGCTTAAAGAGATGACCCAATAGTAACGCAGACTGTTATCATCAAAAAGATTTTGAATATGAGGAGTAGAAAAATGCACATTTTCCACTTCTTCCATCGCTTTCACATACCAATCCTGCTGTGTTACATTGGGATCTGCCTTTTCAGACACCACCGGTTCCGCTGCCATAAGACTTCCATAACTGTTGTACAAAGCAACACTTCTTAGATTTTCCCGGTTTGCTTCGTACATGAGATTCATTCCTTCCTGAATCACCTGATCCTGGTTGGAAAAATCATTTTCCTTAATGATATTATAATACAGGACATCAGATATCTGGCGCACACTCACCAGATAATCCTCCATGCTTTCTCCTGCCTGTTCTGTCAGCTTCTGCGTGCTTTGCACCATATCTTCTCTGGACAGAGTGGAAAATCGCATATACAGGATCAGACCCAAAACTATCATAATTGAAATAGAAATTACAGAAAGAACGATCATTAAAACCGACTGTATCCCTCTTGGCTTTAATTTTTGTAAATATCTGAAATATTTTTTCTTCACTTTTCCTCCTGCTCCGTCCTGTATTTTGACGGTGACACTCCAAACTGCCTCTTAAATACATAGCTGAAATAATTTGGATCCGCATATCCTACACTTTTTGCTATCATGTAACTTTTCTCCGCTGTTTCCAGCAGCAAATGCGCCGCCTTCTCCATTCGGTAACTGGTCAGATACCCGATAAACGACTGCCCTGTCTCCTTTTTGAAAATGGTTGAGAAATAGGAATTGGAAACACCCAGCAGATCACAGATGCTGTCCAAAGATAATTCCTCTTCAAAATAATGATTATCAATATATTCTTTGGCCCTGAATACAAAAGATTTACTGGAGCGGCTTCTTGCATTCATCAAGTTTTCCCGAAATAAAAGACTGATGTCCAACAGCCATTTTCGCAGAGCCTCCGGCTCCAGATCCAGAAGATTACTGTACAGCTGTCTTGTATCCCCTGAAAATTCTTCCACAACCAGATCATTATTAGATACAAACCGGTACAGAGCGCTCACCATCTCCATCACAGCAATATGATGATACTGCAAAGATTTATCGGGGAAAGACATCCGATCCATATACTTATCCACAGCTTCCGTCACATCCTGAGGTGATCCGATCCGAATCTTCTTAAACAGTTCCGATAACTCCGCATCATTAGCCGTAACGGCTCTTCCCGTTTCAGAAGGCGCAATTTCCTTAATGTTAATCGCCCTGCAGGCGCCATATATTGCACGGTAAGAAACCGCCTCCCTGGCACCGTTATAGGACTGGGACAACTCCAGGATATCGCTGCACACCTGTCCTACTCCAATGATAACCACCGCTCCGATCATACGACTGGCATAGCGGCAGAAGCGATCGCACTCGTCTGTCAGATCTGATACCTCATTTTCATTCTTCAGCTGTGCGATCATCACTGTATTTCCCAGATAGGAAAAATATTTTGGATGCCATTTACCGCCCAATCGCTCCATTGCCTGCTTCTGAACAGAAGTCGCCAAAAGCACCGGGTTCATATTCTTTGGAACCTGCCTTGAGGATGTATGGATCACAACACAGCAAAAAAACGGCCCTTTCAGGGAAATCTGATAATCTTCAATATATTTGGGAAGATCTCCCTCCATAATCCTTCCTTCTATCAAGGTAGAATAAAAGTTCGCCTGCAAAAGAGGCAGGGATTCCATATAATATTTCTGAAGGATTTCCGTATTTCTTTTCTCACTGATCTCCTGATCCAGCTTTATTTTCAATTGAGTAAATACATTTGTAAGCTCCAGTGAATTGACTGGTTTCAAAATATATTCTTCCACCTCCAGGTGTACTGCTTCCTTGGCATACTCGAACTCGTCAAACCCGGTAAAGATCAAAAGCTTAGTTGCCGGAAACTCCTCCTTGATCCGTCCCGCCAGTTCCATACCGTCCATATATGGCATCTTTATATCCGTCATGACTACATCCGGCTGGAACTCCTCTACCATTTCAAACGCCTTTACGCCATTGTTTGCATAGCCGATCACAGAAAACCCAAGGCCCTCCCAATTGATCTTCTTCATGATCACCTGTATAACTTCTTCTTCGTCGTCTACCAAAAGAACCGTATATTTATCCATAAATCTTTCTCCATGTACATAATTTCCATCCGTCATATAAACATTACCATACAAAAGAATGGCTGCTATTATTATAGCAACCACCAAAACCATTTGTAAACATTTACGGATGTTTTGAAACATACAACCCTGTCTTGACAAATAAATAAGGGAAGTATATCGTAAAATCACAGCGTATCCTTTATCCGCTCCACTCTCTTTTCACAAAGGATATACTCTTGCAAAAAGAGGGGAGTATTATTTGAACAAAAAAGGAGTCAACATGAAAAAAATATTATTTGTCAATGCCTGCGTAAGACCCTGCTCACGCACCTGTTTACTGGCACAGGAAGTTCTGAAAAAATTAAACGGACAGATAGAAGAAGTCCATCTTGGCCATGAACAACTTTCCCCTCTGGATCTGGAACTGTTAGAAAAGCGAAACCAGCTTATTTCATCCAAAAATTTTTCAGATCCTCTATTTCGCTATGCAGCCCAGTTTGCTGCCGCAGATGAAATTGTTATTGCAGCGCCCTACTGGGATCTGGCTTTTCCTTCCATCTTAAGGATATATCTCGAACATGTTACAGTAGTCGGCGTAACCTTCCAGTATTCCCCGGACGGTATTCCCCTGGGACTTTGCAAAGCAAAACGTATCATTTATGTGACAACAGCAGGCGGACCTATCGCAGACCGAAATCTGGGCTACGATTATGTAAAGGCTCTGTCTGATGCCTTTTACAGTATACCGGAAGTGCTCTGCTTTCAGGCTGAAAACCTGGATATCCAGGGCGCTGACGTAAACGGCATTCTTGAAGACGCTGTTTTGCGAATCAAAGAAGCGCTCTGATCTTTTTCATTTCTATTATCAAACGGACCAGACAGCACATTGATCCTGTGCTCTGTCTGATCCGTTTGTTTTGTATATTATGCTGTTTTCTTTTCCAGCACGGCCACCCGTTCCTGCAGGTCCCCCACTATTTTTAATAAAATGGAGGTATTATCGTTTTCAAGCTTTGTTATCCTGTAATAAGTTTCCAGATTATCTACCTTTTTATCGACATTTGCAATTTTCTCTTCCAGGCTTTCTCTCATCCTGTCCATTTCCTCAAGTAGACCATTCTCTGTCTCACGCAGCGCTCTCTGCAGCTTCTGATCGACTCTTTCCATTATCCGCTCTTCCGACTCCTGCATAATCGACCGTATTATTTCAATATCCTGTTTTTCTAACATAGTATTCCTCCTTTTGAATATGTGTAATTTACTATTCCTTCTATATTTTTCAATTACTATTTCACTCACATCATCTTTATGTCATCTATTATATCGACGAATTATACTTATGTCAAGTAAAAAAGAGGATTACTGCCATTTTTCTGATGTGCTGCTCTCTTCCCTTTAGTCCTGACTGTTCAGTCCGCTTTCCTCCGGGAAAAGATATGGTTCCGGGTCAATTGCTTCTCCGTCTATCTCCAACTGGAAATGCAGGTGATTCCCTGTAGAACGCCCTGTGGTTCCGCTTAAACCGATCTGCTCTCCCTTTTCCACCCTGTCTCCTTCTTTGACATACATCTCGCTGTGATGCATATATTTTGTCACAATTCCTTCTCCGTGGTCAATGATGATCCAGTTGCCGGCGGATCCGCCCCAGCCTGCTTCAATCACTGTTCCTGCTGCCACCGCATAGGTAGGGATATTTTCACTGCCGGTTCCAAGGTCAATCCCTTTATGATAGGAATGGCTCCACTGCCGCCACCCGAATCTGCTTGTTACCTGTGACCCCGGACATGGATCTGCAAACTCTCCAAGCAGACTGTCAAAAGTCTCCAGTGTCATTCGGTCCAAACGATAGAGATCATAAATTTCCATCTGCCGGATCAGGCTTTTTCCGTAATCAACGTCCGTTGCCCAACGGCTTCCGATCCTCATGGCAAAAGTATTGGCGTCCGTTACCCCTTCGATCAGATCACTATATACTTCCTTCAAAAGTTTTGCCCTGTCCTCCATACTTTCGCTGTATGTATGGTACATCCGGAATCCTGCCCGAATGGTATAGCTTCTCCCTTCTTCTGTTTCTTCCCCTGTTTTCATCTGAACAGACCCGGCCGGCCCTGTCCCTTTGACTCCGAAAAGATTATTGTACTGAAAGGCCAGGTAGGAAAGCCCCTGTCCCTTCTCACCATAAGGACCATACTTTCCAAATCCGGATTCCTGAATAACCTGAGCAATCGTTACAGAAGCCGGATAGCCGTATTCATCCTGTACCTTCAAAGCTCCTGTGATCATCTCTGTAGTAATAAAGGGCGGAATATTCTCAAGAGGCATATCTGTACTGTACTTTATCCGTAAAACCTTGGGAATGAGCCGTTCTGACGGAGTAAACTCTTCCAGGAATCTTTCCTTTTGATTTCCCGTCACTGGCAGTACCTGTGGATTCCATCCTGTCTGCGGTACAGATGGCGACGGAGCAATCGGTTTTGTCTCTTCATCTGACCCGTTATCCGGTTCGGTTGGTGTCTCTGGTTTCTCTGAAATTTCCGGTTCTTCCGGTTCCGTTGGCGTTTCCGGCTCCGCTGGAATTTCCGGTTCTTCCGGTTCCATTGGCGTTTCCGGCTCCGTTGAACCTTCCGGAGTTTCCGGCTCTGTCGGTGTCTCTGGTTCCTCTGGAATCTCTGGTTCTTCCGGTTCCATTGGCGTTTCCGGCTCCGTTGAACCTTCCGGAGTTTCCG
>OIYU01000058.1_pt1 | contig 90632 bp, 65 predicted proteins | sample 1588321 | NCBI WGS metagenome assembly OIYU01 (sample SAMN03283258) | human gut metagenome | biome: human-associated habitat; material: feces | host: Homo sapiens | place: USA | collected 2013 | reverse complement strand
GCGGCGGGCGTGGTGACAGCGCTGGTCACCTCTGCCGTGACGTTTTTCACATGGGAAGCATCATTGCCGCAAGTAAAGGTGGCAGAAGCGGTGAAATCATCGTTCCACTTCCACACCGGCTCGCCGTAAGCATGACCGGTGGCGGGAATGACCTCGGTCTTGCTGGAGGTATACTCCTTACCCTCGAAGGTGACCTTAGCGGTATAGGTGCGCACGCCGTCGGCCTTGCAGGTGGCCTCGGTGGTGACAGCGCTGGTCACCTCTGCCGTGACGTTTTCCACATGGGTGGCGTCGTTGGTGCAGGTGAAGGTGGCAGTGGCCTTGAAATCATCCGTCCACTTCCACACCGGGGCGCCATAGGCATGGCCGGTGGCGGGGATGACCTCGGTCTTGGTATCGGTGTACTCCTTGCCCTCGAAGGTGACCTTGGCGGTGTAGGTGCGAACGCCGGTGGTCTCGCAAGCGGCGGGCGTGGTGACAGCGCTGGTCACCTCTGCCGTGACGTTTTTCACATGGGTGGCATCGTTAGCGCAAGTAAAGGTGGCAGAAGCGGTGAAATCATCGTTCCACTTCCACACCGGCTCACCGTAAGCATGGCCGGTGGCGGGGATAGCCAGCTTCTCCAGCGTCGTCTCGGTCTTGCCCTCGGCATCGCTGAACAGCTTGCCGCAGACGGAGCACTTCCAGTAAGCCTCCACGCCGGCGGTCTCGCAGGTGGCAGGAACCTTCTCCACAGCGGTCAGCTGGTGACCCACAGGGGGATCGGGCAGATCCGCCAAAGCGGCATCCACGTCGGCCTGAGAGACGTACAGAGTGGTCAGCACGTCCATAGCGGCGTCATAGGCCTTGGTCAGGCAGTTCTGCTCCAGATAGTAGGGGTTCGCCTCGATCTCGGCGTTGATGGCCGCTACACGGCGGGTCAAAGCGTCTTTGTTGGCCATGTCAAAGTAACCGGCACTGTCGCCGGAGCCCATGGCAAAGCCGCCGCCGATGTCGGAGCCGTAGGCCACCGTGAACTGCACACGCACCACGTCGCCCTCGGACAGATAGGAATCGGCAAAGCCCACGTTGGGGAATACGTTCTTCAGGCAGTACATCCAGCCGGAGGCGCTGGTGTAGTCGAATTCACCCAGACTGGTCTCGTCCGTCCGGGTCTGGATATCGAAGTTCTTCTCCTCCAGCTTCTCCCGTAGGGCCTGGGGGATGCTGTCGCCGGTGGGATCAATGCCCGCCAGCGCATCGCCCTGGATGTGGGACAGATAGAAGCCGCTCTCCAGAGAGCCGGTGTTGCTGTAGGTAAAGCCTCTTTCCTCCAGCAGACGGGCCAGCGCCTGAGCAGCGTTCTCGCCCTCGATGATGTCCACATAGCAGGGCTCGATGATGTAGCCGCCGCCCAAAGACAGGGCCTCCACGGTGAACACGGCCTTGCCCACCACATCACCGGGCTCGGCCTTCACATAGGTGATGGTGTAGGTCAGAGAGGACTTGTGGGCCTTGACCACGACGGTGTTGATGCCCTCCTTGGTAAAGTGCAGGGTATAGCTGGTCTTGGTGTCATCGTCCCAGTTGACGGACACCGGATCACCGTTGAGGAGCACGGTGACCTCGCTGGCGGGCAGCTTGTTGCCGTCGCCGTCCTTGGCAAAGACGTCGAAGGTCATGCGGGAGTTGCGCTGGGTGATGCCATCCTCCAGCGTGGTCTCCAGCGTGACGATATCCTCCCGTACCGTCACCTCAAAGGTGGTGGTGAGCTGACCGAAGGTCACGGTGATGGCCTGCTGACCCACGGTCTCCAGCAGAGTGGGGGAGAGGGTGTACTGGTCGGCGGACAGGGTGGAAGCGCCGTTTCTGGTGACAGCCTGCACCACCAGACCGGCGGTATTCAGCGTGTCGCCCTCGGTATAAACGGTTTTCTTGGGCAGAGTCTTGACCTGAATGGCAGTGACCAGAGGCAGCTCCACATTCACGGCCTGATCCTCACCGCCCACCACGGTCAGTGTACCCTTAGCGGGCAGATAGCCCTCCTTGGTGACTACATAGCTCCACTTGCCGCTGGCCAGCGTGCGGGTGGCGGAGGCAGCGGTGGCGTTGATGGTGACGGTATCGTTGCTGCTGTTGGTCAGCTGGATGGTGCAGCTGTCGATGGCGTTTCCGGAGTCATCCTTCACGGAGAAGGTGACGTCCGCCGTATTGGGCTTGACCACAGGGATGGTGATATCCGGCAGGGCGCCCAGCGCAAAGCTGCTGTAGCTGTTGGGAACGTTGGTGGAGAGATTGGGCAGGGAATTGCGGTGAGAGCCGATATCCTTGCCGTTGCCGTAAAAGTTGAGAACGCCGTCCGTCAGGACATAGGGCTCATCAGCATCCCAGTCGGCGGGGATCTTTACCTCCACGGTGCGGCAGCTGTCGCCGTCCGCCCGGTCGAAGAGGTGACGCTGGAAGAGGTTCTTATAGCCGGTGACGGTATCATCGCTGCCGGGATCGGTGTAAGAGGCGTAGGCGTAGAGGTTATACAGGTTCGCCATGGTGTTGGCGGGGTGATACACGCCGGTGAGCTGCACGGTGACGGTGTCGCCGGGCAGGATATCACGGGTGGGGTCGGTCTTGTTGGTGATGACTACCCCGGCCTTCTTCGCGGTGATGACCTGATAGGTGTCGGCGCCATCCTTGCTGATTTTGACGATGTTTTTGCCCTCGGTGAGAGTCAGAGTCACGTCGCCGCCCTTGGTGGTCACGCCGTCGGTGCCGAAGCCGCCGGTGTAGGTCATGGCCGTCTCGGTGAGGGTGGGGCGCAGCAGGGTAACGGTGCTGCCGGAGGCGGGCTGGAAGGTGTACTGGCAGCCGGAGTCATCGGTGTAGTACAGCACGTCTGCCTCGGCATCCAGCTTGTTACCGGCGACCTTCCGGTCACCGTTGTTGATGGTCATGTTGGCATCCGGGCCGTTGGCGGCGTTCTTGCCTACCTCCACCACCACCACACCGGTGTTCTCCGGCCAGATGGCGCCAAAGGTCTTGTTCTTGTTGATGGACCAGCCGGAATCCGCTACATACATGGCGTCATAGGTCACCAGAACAATGGCCGTACCGGCGCTGTTGGCGGTGATGCGGCCGCTGTCATCCACGCTGACCACATTGGTGCCGTCCACATCCAGTGCCGTGTAGTGGAACACAGGCTCCAGCGTAGAGCCTCTCATGCCGGTGCTGCTGTTGTTGGCGATCTGGAACATACGCAGGGGGCGCAGCTGCTTCATGCCGCCCACGGTCAGGGCGACGCTGCCGGTGTAGTCCACACCGTTGAGGCGGATATCCGCCGCGTCACTCTTCTCGTCCCGGAGAATGGCCTTGGGATCGCCGGTCATGGTTTTCGTCAGGTCATAACGGCTGGTGCTGCCGTCGAACTTGAACATACTGGCGTTAGTGACAAGCACATCGCCGGTGGCCCGGTAGATGTAGCTGCTGCCGGCTACCAGCCGGAAGGTGTAGACATCGCTGTCGTCACCGGTGAGATCGGCGCTGGCGGCAACGAGAGCACCCTGCCCATAGGTGGTGGAGGGAATGCCGGTCATAACGACATGAGCGCCCTTGGGGACCACGAAGTCGGTGTTTACGATCTGGGTCGGGGTGGCGCTCCACAAGGCGGCGCCTGAGGCAGTCTTCAGCGTCTCGCGGGCAGGCTGAGTGGCCTGATAGCCCTCGGCCGCTCTGGCCTCGGAGGGCTGGATGGACCAGGTGTAGGTGCCGGGAACCATGAGATAGGGATAGCCCACATAGCTGGCGAACTGATGGGGCTGGCCGGGGGTCATCACGGTGCCGTCGGCGGCCTTGACCTCGGTGGTGAAGTCGTCTGCCGTCCAGCCGCTCTTGACGGCGTAGACATAGACCAGATACAGCTCAAAGGTCTGCTCACCGGTACCCTCGGTGACGGTGAGGGTGCCTGTGCCAAGGAGATATTCGCTGCCCCGCACAGTGTCCCGTGCCTCATAGGTATAGACGCCGGGAGCCGTCAGAAACTCATATACGTTGTAGTCGCCGCTGGTGTCTGCGGGGATGGATACGGGCTGGCCCGCAGCATCCTTCAGGGTCAGGGTCATGCCGGTACCCCGGCCCTGGGAGGTGGTGATCTTCACCTGGCGCATCCCCTCCGGAACGTTGACCGTCACGGGAGCCACGGCGCTGGTGACACTGGTGGGCTTGTTGCCCGCCACGGTGTTGGTGACCACCACACGGTACCAGAAACTGCCCGGTGCCTCGGTGGAGGGGGTGTAGCTGCTCTGGGTGGCGTCGGTGATGTCCTTGAAGCCGTCGGCGGCGGAGGTGGTGCTCACCTGCCACTGATAGCTCAGGGTGCCGCTGCCGGTGGCCTGCACCGCCAGAGCATTGGCCTTATCGCCGCAGGTGTAGGTGACAGCCGCCGTGGACAGATCCGCCGTCAGAACGGGGGCCGGGGCGGCGGGAGAGTCGTCCTTTTCCACGAACTCCAGCAGATAGGAATTGCTGCCATTGGCCCAGCCGCTGGCCGTTTTGACATAGGACAGGTTCTTTGTCTGGTTACTGCCTGTGCGGGTCTCGATGGTATAGGGGGCCGAGGAGCCTACCGCGGCGGGGTCCCAATACTCGAAGCCGGGCATCCACTCGGCAAAATCCGCCTCACTGACATAGCTGCTGCCGGAGGAGGTGTTTACATAGACCGTCCCGTAGAGCTGGACCGTCTTGGTGCCGGTGGGAACATAAACCTTGTAAAGGGGGATATTCTCAAAGGATGCGGTATACTCCACATACCTAGAGAATTCGTACTCCAGCGCATCGCTGCTGCCCACCAGAGTGATCTTCTCGGGCTTTGCATCGGCAGCGGCCCAGGCCGAGACCGGCAGGACGCTCACCAGCATCAGCAGGGACAGCATCAGCGCAAGGAGCTTCTTTCCGTACGACGTGCTCTTTGTCTGCATTTCGTTTCTCCTTTTCTCAAATATGTCGTGGTGTCAGTCGGGATCGGCGGCCCTGCGTGCAGGCCGCAGCCCTCACCTCCTCTCCGATGGGATTTTCTTGTCTGCCGTACGGACCCCCGTGGCCGGGGGCGGCTTTTGCTGATGGCACAAAGCAAAAGCGTCCGTGCCGCCGGTTCGGCAGCACGGACGCATAAAAGGGCGTTCTCTTTGTGCAGGCAGTCCCGGTGTAGGCAGGTACCGCAGCGGACGGTCCGGTGTATCTGACTTATCCGCCCCGTCGGACTTGCCGCCGGGAGGGCTTCACAGTGACCCACTCGCAGGGATTTGCACCCTATTCCACCTGTCCCCTCACAGGGACGGGACCGTCTGCTGAAAAAGAAACGGAGTCCAGTTCAATGGCTGGAACGTTATCCTCCTCATCATAACACAAGGGCGACCATTTTGCAATATCACACCGAAAAATCATTTGCCGGAAAATGCCGGCCACTGCCGGGGAAACCCGAACCCCGCCCGGCAGAAAAAATTCCCCGGACAGGACACTGTCCGGGGAATGCTTCGGTGCGATAGACTCGGCTTTACTCGATGGAGATGGTGTAGTAGTACACCGGCTGACCGCCGCTGAGGAGGGAGACCTCCGTCTCCGGGCAGGCCTCGGTGAACAGGGCCTGCGCCGCCTCGGCCTCCTCCTGCGATACGCCCTCGCCGTAGAACAGGGTGACGAAGGCCGCCTCCCGCTCCGCCGCCAGCGCCGCCAGTCGGGTCAGCAGGGAGGTGATGTCCCGCTCCGTGCCGAAGAGCTTGCCGTCCAGCAGGGCCAGATAGTCGCCCTCGTTGATGGCGAAGCCGTCGAAGTCGGAGTTGCGGGCGGCATAGGTGATCTGGGCCGTGGTGACAGCGGCGGCCGCCTCGGTCATGGCCGCAAGAATAGCCTGTGGGTCCTCCTCCGCCGTGTCCACGCTCATCATGGCGCTGATGCCCTGAGGGATGCTGTGGGTGGGTACCACGATGACCTGCTTCTCTGTCAGCCCCACGCACTGCTGGGCCGCCATGACGATGTTCTTGTTGTTGGGCAGCACGAACACGATCTCGCTGGGGGTGTGGTTCACCTCCCGCAGAATGGCCTCCGTAGAGGGGTTCATGGTCTGGCCGCCGGATACCACCCGGTCCACGCCCAGATCCCGGAAGGCTGCCGCCAGTCCGTCTCCGGCGCATACCGCCAGAAAGCCGTAGCGCTTCTCGGCAGGGACCTCCGCCTGCTCGGCCTGCTCCAGCTCTGCCTCGATGGCGTCCAGATCGTCGGTGCTCTGGGCCTTGCGGCCCGCTGCCAGATCGGCGGCCTGGGTCTGCATATTCTCGATCTTGGCCAGCTCCAGCGTACCGTATCGCTGGGCCGCCGTCAGGGCCTCGCCGGGGGTGTCGGTGTGAACATGGACCTTGAAGGATTCGTCGTCCTCGCCGATGACCAGACTGTCACCGATGCTGTCCAGATAGGCCCGGAAGGGGGCCAGATCCACGTTGGGATCGTTCTTGCGGACGATGAACACCGTGTCGAAGGCAAAGGTGATGTCCTCGTCGCCGATGGCGGCAAAGTCCGCCTTGTCGTGCTCCGGCTCCTCCTCTACCTCCGGCATGGGCTCGCCCCGCAGGCTGCTGAGCATCCCCTCCAGAATGATGAGGTAGCCCTTGCCGCCGGCATCCACCACCCCGGCTTTTTTCAGCACCGGATTCATCTCCGTGGTCTCGGCCAGCGTCTCATAGCCCGTGGCAATAGCTTCCGCCAGCACATATTCGGCGCAGTTCTGCTCCTGCGCCGCCTCCTCAGCTCTGGCCGCCGCCAGACGGGATACCGTCAGCACCGTACCCTCGGCGGGCTTCATCACGGCGCCGTAGGCCGTGGTCACGCCCTCGGACATGGCCGCCGCCAGCTGTACACCGTCCATCTCCTCCAACCCCTTGGCGGACTTGGAGAGTCCCCGGAACAGCAGGGACAGGATAACACCGGAGTTACCGCGGGCGCCCCGCAGCAGGGCGCTGGCGGTGATCTTGGCGGCCTCGCCCACCGTGGCGGGCTCGCACTTTTTCAGTTCCGCCGCAGCGGTCTGGATGGTAAGGCTCATATTGGTGCCGGTATCGCCGTCCGGCACGGGGAATACGTTCAGGTCGTTGATGGCCTGCTTTTCACGGGTGATACAGGCGGCGCCGAAGGCGACCATCTGCTTGAAGGCGCCGCCGCTGATTTTTTCTGTCATGCTCTTGCTTCTCCTCCTACCGACGTTCATCAAACGGTGATGGAGTCCACAAAGACATTCACTTCACGGACCTCCACGCCGGTATTTTTGGTGACCACATATTTGACCTCGCCCATAATGGAGCGGCATACCGTGGCGATATTCACACCGTTCTCCACGATGATGTGCAGCTCGATGGACACCGTGCCGTCCTCGTTATAGGTGACCTTTACGCCCTTGCTCATGGCTTCCCGGCGCAGCAGATGGACCAAGCCGTCCGTCATGCTGCGGTAGGCCATGCCCTTGACGCCGAAGCAGTTGGTAGCGGCGGCGCCGGTGATGCTGGTGAATACGGCGCTGCTGATACTGATCTCGCCCCGCTGGGACTGGACCTTAATCATAGTATTCTTCCTTTCCGTTCAGGATAAAGGGCAGACTGCCCGATGATACGATTGATACTAATACAGAGCATTATATCGCATTTATCCGCAGATAACAAGGGGAAATTGCAAAAGAGGGCATCATGGCGTACATATTCCGCTTCCTGCGGCGCAAACTATGGGCGTTTCCATTTTATGACGCAGGAGGTAGCGCAAGCTATGGTGAAAGATTTCATCGACACAAATGAGTTCACACGGGAGCAGCTGGTGGATATGATCGAGCTGAGCCTTGCCATCAAACGGGCCATCCGCAGCGGGTACTATCCGCCCCTGATGCAGGACATGACACTGGGCATGATCTTCCAGCAGTCCTCCACCCGTACCCGTGTCTCCTTCGAGACAGCCATGAGCCAGATGGGCGGCCACGCCCAGTATCTGGGACCGGGAATGATCCAGCTGGGAGGCCATGAGACCATCGGGGATACCGGCAAGGTGCTGTCCCGTCTGGTGGATGTGGTGATGGCCCGTGTCATCGAGCATCGGACCGTCGTGGAGCTGGCCCAGTCCTGCACCGTCCCGGTACTCAACGGAATGTCCGACTACAACCACCCCACGCAGGAGATCGGGGATCTGTGTACCATCTTCGAGCATCTGCCTCAGGGCAAGCGCCTGAAGGACGTGAAGGTGGTGTTCGTGGGGGACGGCACGCAGGTCTGTGCCTCGCTGGGCTTCATCACCACCAAGCTGGGGATGCACTTCGTCCACTACGGCCCGGCGGGCCACCAGCTGACGGAGAAGCATCAGACCATTTTAGAGCGCAACTGCCAGCTCTCCGGCGGCAGCTGGCTGGTGACGGATGACCGCTCCGCCGTCCGGGACGCCGATTTCATCTACACCGACGTGTGGTACGGCCTGTACGAAAATGAGATGCCCAAGGAGGAGCGGGTGCAGGTATTCCACGACTATCAGGTGAACCGGGAGCTGATGGCGCTGGGGGCCATCGGCTGCAAGTTCCTCCACTGCCTGCCGGCCACCCGTGGCGAGGATGTGACGGACGAGGTGGCGGACTCCGCCTCCTCCCTGTGCTGGGAGCAGGCCGGCAACCGCCTGACGGCCATGCGGGGCCTGCTGGTCTACTTCACCCGCTGCCGCCCGGAACACACGGAGCTGGAGATCGCCGCCGCACGGGACACGCTGGAGCGGTTCCTGCAGGACCGCATCTACTGCTGACGGCCTATGGAAAACCGCAGAAAATTCCGCTTGGCGGATGTGATCCTGTCCGTCATTTGCGTGGTATTCGTGGCGGAGGCGGCGGCGCCGGTGGCCTCCATCGGCAACAGCCAGTACTTCTGGTGGCTGTTCATGATCGCAGCGTTCCTGCTGCCCTACGGCCTCATCGCCTCGGAGCTGGGGACGGCCTTTCCCGGTGACGGCGGCCTGTACGACTGGATCCAGACCGCCTATCCCGGCACCCGCTGGGGCGCTCGGGCCTCATGGTATTACTGGATCAATTTCCCGCTGTGGATGGCGTCTCTGGCGGTGGTATGCCCGGAGCTGCTGGAGGTGATCTTCGGCGGGCGCATCGGTCCGGTGTGGTCGCTGGTGATCCAGCTGGCCTTCATCTGGATCGTCACATGGATCGCCGCCTATCCGGTGTGTGACAGCATCCTGATCCTGAACCTCAGTGCCGCCATCAAGATCCTGCTGGCGCTGACGGTGGGGGTGCTGGGCATCGTGTACGTGTCGAAAAATGGCTTCGTCAATAATATGGAGGCCCGGACCTTCCTGCCGTCCTTCGATCTGAACAGCCTGTCCTATATCTCCGTCATCCTCTTTAACTTTCTGGGCTTCGAGGTGGTCTGCACCTACGCCGACAATATGCAGGCCCCCCGGCGGCAGATCCCGCAGGCCATCGTCACCGGCGGCATCGTCATCGCCGCCATCTACCTGTTCTCCGCCTTCGGCATCGGCGCCGCCGTGCCGGTACGGGACATCAGTCCGGATTCCGGTCTCATCGATGCCGTGTCCCTGATGACCGGCGGGGCCGGCGGTACGCTGGTGCGGGTGGTGGCTCTCTTGTTTTTGGTGACGCTTTTTGGTAATATGATCTCATGGTCCATGGGCGTCAACTCCACCGCCGCCTACGCCGCCGACCGGGGCGATATGCCGGCGGTGTTCGCCCGGCGCTGGAAGCGCAACGATATGCCCGTGGGTTCCGCCGTCACCAGCGGCATCGTGGCCTCTGCCGTGTGCCTGCTGGGGGCGGTGATGGAGCGGCTCAGCCCCGACTCGTCCCTGTTCTGGAGCTTCTTCGCCTTGAATCTGGTGATGCTGCTGCTGAGCTATCTGCCGGTGTTCCCGGCGTTTCTGACCCTGCGGCGGAAATTCCCGGATCGGGAACGTCCCTTCCGGGTGCCGGGCCGCAGCGGCTTTCTGAAGTGGCTGGCCTATGTGCCTATGGCCCTGATCATTCTATCCATCATCTTTACCGCCGTGCCGCTGTCGTGGGATCGGGAGACTCTCACCGGCGTGCTGCCCATCACCGTCGGCTCCGTGCTGAGCGTGCTGCTGGGCGAGGTGCTCATTGCAGCCCGGCGGCCCCAACACTGATTGCAGGAGGAAGCATTATATGGCAAAACGTATCATCGGCTCTACCCCCAAGGCGGACGGCTATCGGATGCCTGCGGAATTTGAACCCCAGGACGGGGTGTGGATGCTCTGGCCGGAGCGCAACGACAACTGGCGCAGCGGGGCCAAGCCCGCACAGGAGACCTTCTGTCAGGTGGCCCGTGCCATTGCCCGGTTTGAAAAGGTCACCATGTGCGTCAGCGCCGGACAGTATCAGAATGCACGGGCCCGCCTTCCGGAGGAGATCCGGGTGGTGGAGGTGTCCTCCAACGACGCATGGGTCCGGGACTGCGGCCCCACCTTTCTGGTAAACGGACAGGGCGGCCTGCGGGCGGTGGACTGGACCTTCAACGCATGGGGCGGCCTGTACGACGGCCTGTACTTCCCGTGGGACAGGGACGATCAGGTGGCGCAGAAGATCTGTGAGATGGCGGACGTGGACTCCTACCGCACGGAGGGCTTCGTGCTGGAGGGCGGCTCCATCCATGTGGACGGCGAGGGTACCGTGCTGACCACGGAGATGTGCCTGCTGTCCCCCGGCCGGAATCCCGATCTGTCCAGGGCGGAGATCGAGGAGAAGCTGTGCCAGTATCTGGGCTGCGAGAAGGTGCTGTGGCTCCGGGACGGCATCGATCCCGACGAGACCAACGGCCATATCGACGATGTGGCCTGCTTCGTGGCGCCGGGGGAGGTGGCCTGTATCTGGACGGAGGACAAGGACAACCCCTTCTATCAGGCGGCGCAGGACGCCTACCGCACCCTGTCTCAGGCCACCGACGCCAAGGGCCGGCGGCTGAAGGTGCATAAGCTGTGCCTGACCCGTGAGCCCTGCCGGCTGGAGGGCGCCGAGACCATCGACGCCGTGGAGGGTACCGTCCCCCGTGAAAACGGCGAGGTGAGCATCGCCTCCTATATGAACTTCCTCATTGTCAACGGCGGCGTGATCCTGCCCCAGTACGGCGACGAGAACGACGCTCTGGCAGTGCGGCAGGTGCAGGAGATGTTCCCGGACCGTGAGGTGGTGGGCGTGCAGACCCGTGAGGTGGCCTTCGGCGGCGGCAATATCCATTGCATCACCCAGCAGCAGCCTCGTCCCTGACGGACAAAGCAAGGGGCAGTGGCTGAAACAGGGAAGCAGCCGAAACGGGAGAATAACAGCTGAAGCAAGAAAATGATTAGCAAAAAGGAACGTGCCATGGCACGTTCCTTTTTGCATGGGGAGCATCTCAAGTGGAGAAGAGTATTTCCCTGCTTTGCCTCCCCACAAAAAAACAGGCGGGTGATCCTCACCCGCCTGTTTCTCACAAGCTCGCTCAGTTGAACAGCTTGGCAATGGAGATCTCCTGATAGATGCGCTCGATGGCCTCGGCAAACATGGGGGCCACAGACAGATACTTGATCTTGCTGCACCCCTCGCCCATGGACTCCGGAATGGTATTCAGCAGCGCCAGCTCCTCGATGCAGCTGGCCTCCAGCCGCTCCAGAGCGGGGCCGGACAGCACACCGTGGCTGGCGCAGGCGAACACGCGGTTGGCGCCGCCCACCTCCACGATGGCCTTGGCGGCGTTGCAGAGGGAACCGGCGGTATCCACCATGTCGTCAAAGAGGATGCAGTCCTTACCGGCCACGTCGCCGATGACGTTCATCACCTCGCACTGGTTGGCCTTCTGGCGGCGCTTATCCACGATGGCAAGGTTCATATGCAGCTTCTGGGCGAAGGTCCGGGCACGGGCCACAGAACCCACATCCGGGGACACCACCACCATATCCTCGGCCTTGGAGCCGAACTTCTTGGCATAGTAGTCCACGAAAACCGGGTTGCCCAGCAGGTTGTCCACAGGGATGTCAAAGAAGCCCTGGATCTGGCTGGCGTGGAGGTCCATGGTCAGCACACGGTCCGCTCCGGCGGCGGTGAGCATATTGGCCACCAGCTTGGCGGAGATGGGATCACGGCTCTTGGCCTTGCGATCCTGACGGGCATAGCCGAAGTAGGGGATCACAGCGGTGACACGACCGGCGGAGGCCCGCTTGCAGGCATCGATCATAATGAGCAGCTCCATGAGACTGTCGTTGACGGGCTTGCAGGTGGAGTTGATGAGGAACACATCGCTGCCTCGAACGGACTCGTACAGGGAGACGGAGGCCTCGCCGTCAGCGAACGACTTGACCTCGGCCTCACCCAGCTTGGTGCCGATAAGCTTGCAGATCTCCTCCGCCAGCGCCGGATTGGAGTTGCCGGTGAAGAGCTTGATGTCCTTGCCATGAGAAATCATTGTTTTACACACTCGCTTTCTATCATATTCCAAAAATTTCTCTCTCTTGGTGCAGATATATTGAGACGACTGCCGTCGTAACTCACGTTATTTCTTCCAGGTTTTCCGCAGCCGGTCCGCCCAGCCCCGGATGTTGGTCTGGCGCTGACGGGCAATGGCCAGAGCGCCCTCCGGCACGTCGTCGGTAACGGTGGACCCGGCGGCGGTGTAGGCCCGGTCCTCCACGGTGACGGGGGCGATGAGGTTGGTGTTGCAGCCCAGAAACACGTCGTCGCCAATGGTGCAGCGGTGCTTTTTGTGGCCGTCATAGTTGGTGGTGACGGTGCCGCAGCCGAAGTTCACCCGCTGGCCCACGTCGCTGTCGCCCACATAGGTCAGGTGGCTGATCTTGGTGCCGTCTCCGATGACGGAGTTCTTCACCTCCACGAAGTCCCCCACCCGGCAGTGGTCACCGATGCAACAGTTGGGCCGGACATAGGTGAAGGGTCCCACGGTGGTGTGGCTGCCGATGGTGCTCTCATTGACCTGCGAGGCATTGATGGTGGTGTCCTTTCCCACGATGCAGTCCCGCACCATGGCGTTGGGGCCGATCTCGCAGCCGGAGCCGATGGCGGTATGGCCCCGGAGGATGGTACCCGGCAGCAGGGTCACGCCGGGAGCGATGGAGCAGCGGGGATCGATATAGGTGGTGGCGGGGTCTACGACGGTGACGCCCGTCATGCGCCGCAGCAGCAGCTCACGGGCATCCGGCATGGCGGCACTGAGCGCCGCCTCATCCGCCACCGGGCGGAATACCGGCGGCAGCGCCTGCGTCTGCCACAAACTGCGGATGCCGCAGGCCTCCGCCGGGCAGTCCGTCAGAGGGATGCCGCTCTCCAGACGGGCCTTCAGCGTCCCGACCTCGGCGGCGTATACGCTGCGGCTGTCCTCCGGGCCGTACACCGGCACCACGGGGCCGGGGACTACGATGACCTCACCCTCTGCATCGGCCAGCGCCTCCTGAGCGGAGGCGAACAGCCGGGTGTCGAAGCCCTCCATGGCCTCCCGTACCTCATCCTGCCACGCCTCGTCACACACAATAAAAAACCGCTGAGCGCCGCAGACCGTCAACTCCTGTGCCACCCAGGTCAGTACCGGGCAAAACAGGATCGGCCGCAGCATCAGCGGTTTGTCACAGGGGGCGCAGCCGCCCTTCAGATCCAAAAATACCACACTACGATCCATGGGAATCCTCCCCCTCTCTGCATACTGCCTCTATTATAACAGACTTTACAAAGAAATCCAGTATTTTCACATATTTTCCCGGCAATAATTTTTCTCAGGGCAGGAAATCTCTCCCACGGAGGAGAGGGAGCCGCAAAAAGCGACGGTTTTTGCGGTGAAGCGAAGGAAAATTTTATATTTTTAAGAAAAAATATGTGGATTCTGCAAGTTATAGTTGCATTTTTTTGCGGATTGCATTACAATACATGAATCGATGAAACGATGCGCCCGCAGGGGCGGGAAGGGAGGGAGCGGCTCCGTGCTGAATATCGTATTGGTGGAGCCGGAGATCCCCCAGAACTGCGGCAATATCGCCCGCACCTGCGCCGCTACCGGCAGCCGCCTGCACCTGATCCGCCCACTGGGCTTTGATATCTCCGACCGGGCCGTGAAGCGGGCGGGGTTGGACTACTGGCATCTGGTGCAGGTGCAGGACTACGAGAGCCTGCCGGACCTCTTTGCCCAACACCCGGAGGCGGGGGAGGAACTGTGGCTGGCCACCACCAAGGCCCCGCAGGACTATACGCAGGCCCGCTTCACGCCGGACAGTTGGCTCTTCTTCGGCAAGGAGACGGCGGGGCTGCCGGAGTGGTTCCGCACGGCCCACCGGGAGCGCTGCATCCGTCTGCCCATGCGGCGGGAGGCCCGCAGCCTGAATCTCAGCAACTCCGTGGCCATCCTCACCTACGAGGCCCTGCGCCAAAACGGCTTCCCCGGCCTTACCGGCACGGGGGAGATGGCGGAATAAGTACTATTTTTCATAAAGGAGCCTACCGATATGAACTACAATAAAAAGACCATCATGGATGTAGACGTGGCGGGGAAGAAGATCCTGCTGCGCTGTGACTTCAACGTCCCGCAGGATAAGGCCACCGGTGCCATCACCAGCGACAAGCGCATCGTGGCGGCCCTGCCCACCATCCGGTATCTGCTGGAGCGTGGGGCGGCGGTCATCGCCTGCTCCCATTTAGGCAAGCCCAAGGGCCAGTGGAAGGAGAGCCTGACGCTGGCTCCCGTGGCGGAGCGGCTGAGCCGGCTGCTGGGTCAGGAGGTCATCTTCGCCAAGGACATCGTGGGTGAGGACGCCAAGAGCAAGGCGGCGGCCCTGCAGGGCGGCCAGATCATGCTGCTGGAGAATCTGCGCTTCGATCCCCGTGAGGAGAAGAACGACCCCTCCTTCGCCAAGGAGCTGGCCTCCATGGCGGAGCTGTACGTCTCCGACGCTTTCGGCACGGTCCACCGGGCCCACGCCTCCACCGCCGGTGTGGCGGCCTTCCTGCCCGCCGTCTCCGGCCTGCTGGTGGCCCGTGAACTGGAGGTCATGGGCGGTGCATTGGATGACCCCAAGCGCCCCTTCGTGGCGGTGCTGGGCGGCGCCAAAGTCTCCGACAAGATCAACGTCATCAACAATCTGCTGGATAAGGCTGACACCGTCATCATCGGCGGCGGCATGGCCTATACCTTCGCCAAGGCGCAGGGCGGCTCCATCGGCAAGAGCCTGTGCGAGGAGGATAAGCTGGACTACGCCCGCCAGATGATCGCCAAGGCGCAGGTGAAGGGCGTGAAGCTGCTGCTGCCCACGGACACCGTGGCCGCCACGGAGTTCGCCGCCGATGCCGAGAGCCGTGTGGTCCCCACTGACGCCATCCCCGACGACATGGAGGGTCTGGACATCGGCCCGGAGACGGTGCAGCTGTTCTGCAACGCCGTCCGTGGCGCCGGCACCGTGGTGTGGAACGGCCCCATGGGCGTGTTCGAGTTCGAGAAGTTCGCCGCCGGCACCCGTGCCATGGCGCAGGCGCTGGCCGACAGCGGCGCCGTGACCATCGTTGGCGGCGGTGACAGTGCGGCGGCCGTGGAGCAGATGGGCTTTGCCGACAGGATCACCCACATCTCCACCGGCGGCGGCGCCTCTCTGGAATTTCTGGAGGGCAAGGAGCTGCCGGGCGTGGCGTGCCTGCTGGATAAGTAAACACAGAGCGTTGTGTGTTCTATGATATATAGGGAAAGATCTGTAAGGAAAGAGGAGCAAGAGAAATTATGAATCGCAGATACCGTAAGACCATTATCGCCGGCAACTGGAAGATGAATAAGACTGCCAGCGAGACTAAGAAATTTGCCGAGGAGCTGAAGGCCATCCTGCCCAAGGCCAAGTGGTGCGACGTGGTGGTGTGCGTCCCCGCCGTGAATATCCCCGCCGCCATGAAGGCCTTCAAGGACGTTCGGGTGTCCGTGGGCGCTCAGAACGTATTTTATGAGAAGTCCGGCGCCTACACCGGCGAGGTGTCCGCCGATATGCTGAAGGATCTGGGCGTCAAGTACGTCATCATCGGCCACTCCGAACGGCGGCAGTACTTCGGCGAGACTGACTTCACCGTCAATAAGAAGGTGCTGGCGGCGCTGGAGGCGGGCCTGCATCCCATCATCTGCGTGGGCGAGAGCCTGGAGCAGCGGGAGCTGGGCATCACCATGGAGCTCATCGCTCTGCAGGTGAAGTCCGCTCTGGCCGGCGTACCGGCGGAAAAGGTCCGCAAGTGCGTCATCGCCTATGAGCCCATCTGGGCTATCGGCACCGGCAAGACCGCTACCGCCGAGCAGGCGGCGGAGGTCTGCACCTTCATCCGCACCACCGTGCGCCACCTGTACGGCGCCCGCATCGCCCGCTCCGTCACCGTGCAGTACGGCGGCTCCATGAAACCCGCCAACGCAGCGGAGCTGCTGAGCCAGCCGGATATCGACGGCGGCCTCATCGGCGGGGCCTCCCTGAAAGCGGCGGACTTTGTGGAGATCGTCAACGCCGCCAATCAGGAATAAGCCTGCGGGAGGAACTGCTATGGGTAAAACGCCTACTACTCTCATCATTATGGACGGCTTCGGCCTGACCCAGCCCGGCCCCGGCAACGCCGTCAGTCTGGCCAATACCCCGGTGCTGGACCGCCTGTGGGCGGATCATGCTCACACCACCCTGTCCGCCAGCGGACTGGACGTGGGCCTGCCGGAGGGGCAGATGGGCAACAGTGAGGTGGGCCACACCAACATCGGCGGCGGCCGGGTGGTGTTTCAGGATCTGCCCCGCATCAGCCGTGCCATCGAGGACGGCACGTTCTTTGCCAACGAAGCCTATAACAAGGCGGTGGATGACTGCCTGCAAAAGGGGACCCGGCTGCACCTGTGCGGCCTGCTGTCCGACGGCGGCGTCCACTCCCATATTCAGCATCTGTACGCCCTGCTGGAGCTGGCCCGCCGCAAGGGGCTGGATCGGGTGTATATCCACGCCTTTCTGGACGGACGTGACGTGTCCCCCACCAGCGGCAAGGGCTTTGTGGCGGACTGCGCCGAGACTTGCCGCCGTCTGGGGGTAGGCAAAATTGCCACCGTCATGGGCCGCTACTACGCTATGGATCGGGATAACCGCTGGGAGCGGGTGCAGCTGGCCTATGACGCCATGGTCTACGGCGAGGGCAACCAGAACCCCGACCCGGTGGACGCCGTGGCCCAGTCCTATGTGGCGGGCGTCACCGACGAGTTCATGGAGCCGGTGGTCTGCGACAGCGACGGCACCGTCTCCGATAACGACAGCGTCATTTTCTTCAACTTCCGTCCCGACCGGGCCAGAGAGATCACACGAGCCATCGTGGACCCGGACTTCACCGGCTTCCAGCGGGAGTTTTTCCCCACCACCTACGTCTGCAATACGGAGTACGACGCCTCCATGCCCAACGTGCTGGTGGCGTGGCCCCGTGTGGCGGTGAAGAACGGGCTGGGCGAGTACCTCAGCTCACTGAGCCTGACCCAGCTGCGGATCGCTGAGACGGAGAAGTATGCCCACGTCACCTTCTTCTTCAACGGCGGTGTCGAGAAGCAGTATCCCGGCGAGGACCGGGTGCTGGTGCCGTCCCCCAAGGTGGCCACCTATGACCTCCAGCCGGAGATGAGCGCCTATGAGGTGTGCGACAAGTGCGTCGAGCGCATCAACTCCGGGGCCTACGACGTGGTGATCCTGAACTTCGCCAACTGCGACATGGTGGGCCATACCGGGGTGCTGGAGGCCGCCGTGAAAGCGGTGGAGACGGTGGATACCTGTGTGGGCCGTGTGGTGGAGGCCACCCTGAAAATGGGAGGCATCGCCATGATCACCGCCGACCACGGCAACGCCGAGGTGATGCGCCAGCCCGACGGCAGTCCCATGACCGCCCATACCACCAACCCCGTACCCTTTATCCTCTGCGGAGCTGGCACGGAGCTGCGGACCGGCCGTCTGGCGGATATCGCCCCCACCATTCTGGATGTGATGGGTCTGGCCTGCCCGCCGGAGATGGACGGTAAGAGCCTCATCGTCCGGTGAGAAAAAACGCCTTTCCGCCAAAAAAATGATTAAAAAAGTCTCTGCCTGTGCATACTGAGGGCAGAGACTTTTTTTGTGTCCCATTTCGGCGTGCCGCACACCGTCAACCATGCGGCTTCCGGCGCTCTGCGCCGGAACGGAAAGGCAGCTATGAGCAGAATCGACCGTTCCAAGTCCCGCTCCGCCGGCGGCAAGGGCTTCTACATAGCCCTTGCTCTCTGCCTTGCGGCAGTGGGAGCCATCGGCTATTTCACCCTGATCCGCCCCGCCAACGTCACCATCGACGACCCCACTCCGCCCACCCGGCAAACCGAGCGCAATGACGCCCAGTGGACGGCCCCGGTGCTCCAGCCGGAGCCCATAGAGGTCCCGGCCGTGGAGGAGGAGCCCGCCCCGGAGCCGGAGGACCTGCTGCCGCAGGTAGTGTCTCCGCTGGACGGCACCACCGTCACGGTGTTCAGCACCACGGAACTGATGTATGACGAAACCATGGCGGACTGGCGCACCCACAACGGGCTGGATATCCAAGCCGCCGAGGGTGACGCCGTCAAAACCGCCGCCAGCGGCATGGTGGTGTCGATCAAGAGCGACGAGCTCATGGGAACCACCGTGGTCATCGAGCACGCCGGCGGCTACACCACCCAGTATAGCTGCCTGCAGGCAGAACCCCCGGTAACGGAGGGCCAGCAGGTGGCGGCGGGGGATATCATCGGTCTGGTGGGCAGCACCGCTGCCGCCGAAAGCAGCATGGGCCCCCATCTGCACTTCTCCGTGGCCAAGGACGGCGTCATCATTGACCCGTCGGAGTATATCGGCTAAGCCGTGCAGCGCTCCGGGTATCGTCCCCCCACCAACCACGCACCCATAAAAGGCCCCGCTGCGGCATCGCCGCAGCGGGGGCTTTTGCGAGAGCCGCAAAACCTGCCAAAAACGTTTGAAATGTATGGAATATTTGGCTAAAAATTTCAATATTTTTGGCTCATATGTTCAATTTTTATGGAAAACGCACAGAAAATTCGTGTACCATTTTGCCCCAAAGCCGCAGACAGTCCCGCCGCCGGTTTGGTATAATATACCCGGAACAAAAAGAGCCGTCCCGGACGGCGAAAACGCAACAGGGTGAAAGGAAAAGGATTATGGCCATCAAAATTGGTATCAACGGCTTCGGCCGCATCGGCCGTGTGGTGCTGCGGATTCTGGCGGAGGATCCGGAGCAGTACGAGATCTGCGGCATCAACCTCCGCAAGGCGGACGTGGATTACATGGTGTACCTGCTGAAATATGACTCCGTATTCCGCAACTTCAACGGCACGGTGGAGCACGAGGGCGGCGATCTGGTGGTCAACGGCCATAAGATCAAGGTGTTCAGCCAGTCTGACGCCGCCATGATCCCCTGGCATGAGTGCGGCGCCGAGTACATCATCGAGTCCACCGGCGCCAACAACACCACCGAGAAGGCCTCCCGCCACTTCAAGGGCGGCGCCAAAAAGGTGCTGCTGACGGCCCCCGCCAAGGACGAGGTGACGCCCACCTTCGTGTTCGGCGTCAACGACAGCCTGTACCGCCCGGATATGAAGGTAGTCTCCAATGCCAGCTGCACCACCAACTGTCTGGCCCCGCTGGCCAAGGTGGTGCATCAGGAGTTCGGCATCGAGCAGAGCCTCATGTCCACCATCCACGCCTCCACCGCCAAGCAGAAGGCCGTGGACTCCCGTGGCGGCAGCGACTGGCGCACCGGCCGCTCCATCCTCAACAACATCATCCCCACCTCCACCGGCGCCGCCAAGGCCGTGGGCCGGGTCATTCCCTCCCTGAAGGGCAAGATGACCGGCATGGCCTTCCGTGTGCCAACGGCGGACGTGTCCGTGGTGGACCTGACGGCCCGCCTGTCCCGCACCACCACCTATGCCGAGATCTGCTACGCCATCCGCCACGCCTCGGAGACGTACATGAAGGATATCATCGGCTACACCACCGATCAGGTGGTGTCCACCGACCTCATCGGCAACCCCTGCCCCTGCATTTTCGACGAGACTGCCGGCATCATGCTGGACCACGACTTCGTCAAGCTCATCGCCTGGTACGATAACGAGTGGGGTTACAGCAACATGGTGGTTCGTATGCTGCGGCATATGTACGAGCAGGATCAGGCTGCCCAGTAAGCTTCTTTTTCACCCAAACCATACAAAACCGGGAGCGGAGCCGTTTCGGCCCCGCTCCCGGCCTTCTGCGCTCCATCGCCAGGCAAGGCCCCTCAGTCATTTGGCTGAGGGGCCTTGCCCTATAAGGGGGGGAAAGAAGGGTATCAGATCCAGAACCGCCGTCTCCGCCGACGGGGCGCCATACCGGTGACGGCTGCGCCGTACATCCTGACGGTCCCGACGCTCTGTCTCACGGGGAAGCTCCCTTCGGTTTGTAACGATTCCGTGAATCCTGCGGCGGGGCGCTTGCTTTCGCCGGGACCGGGTGCTATACTTTATCTATTATGCAGTGCAGTTCCCAAGGAGGAGCGTTCAATGGTCAAATTCAGCGTGAAAAAGCCGCTGACCGTCTTTGTGGCGGTGCTGGCGGTGTTGGTGCTGGGCGTGGTGGCGTATCTGAAAATGACGCCGGACCTGCTGCCCAACATGGATTTCCCCTATGTGGTCATCGTCACCACCGACCCCGGTGCCAGCCCGGAGGCGGTGGAGTCCGCCGTCACCCGCCCCATGGAGCAGTCCATGTCCACGCTGGATCGAATCAAGTCCGTGACCTCCACCTCGCAGGACAGCGTCTCCATGGTGGTGCTGGAGTTTGAGGACGGCGTGAACATGGACACCGTCAGCGTGGACATCCAGCAGAAGATCAACATCCTGCAAGGCTCTTGGGACGACGGCGTCGGCACCCCCTATGTGCTGAAGATCAACCCCTCCATGCTGCCGGTGCAGGTGGCGGCGGTGTCGTACAGCGGCAAGGATGTGACGGAGCTGTCGGATTTTGTGGAAAATACCCTCACCCAGAAGCTGGAGGGCATCTCCGGCGTAGCCAGCGTCACCGTCAGCGGCACGGTGCAGCGGCAGGCCCATATCATCCTCAGTCAGGAGAAGCTGGACGCCCTCACCGCCACGCTGCGGGAGGCTATCGGCAAGACACTGGACGAGACGGCCAGCCAGCTGGAGGGGACCCGCAGCCAGCTGGAGAGCGCCAAGGGGGCCATCCGCTCGACGGAGGAGTCCGCCGTCCGGGAGGCCGCCATGCAGGCCCTGACCGCCGTGCAGCAGTCTCTGACCACCCTCCGCAGCAGCCAGAGCCGGCTGGAGGCGAACCTGAAGGAGCTGGCGGAGATTCAGGCGCTGAAGGTGCAGCTGGATGCCAAAAACGCCGTCTATCAGGCCCGGATGGAGGCCATCCGGCAGGACGATTCCCTGACGGAGGAGGAGAAGGCGGAGCAGCTGGCCGCCATCGAAAACGACCCGGAGTACATCCAGCTGCAGGCGGACCTTGCGGAGCTGGAGCTGCGAATCGCCGCACTGAACACCTCGTGGAAGCAGGCGGCGGAGGACGCCAGACGGTGGCGGGAGACGCTGGAGCAGCTAAAAGAGCAGATCCGCCGGCTGGAGGATGATTCCGAGGTGGCCTCCATTGCCGATGAGGTAACAGCGGGAGTCATCACCATGGCCGATGGCGTCACCCAGCTCCTCTCTGCCAATGTGCAGCTGGACAGCGCCTTGACCCAGCTGGAGCAGGGTCTCCGGACGCTGGAGTCCTCCCGTGCCTCGGCGCTGGAGCAGGCGGACCTCTCCGGGGCTCTGAACATCCAGACCATCACCGCCCTGCTGACGGCTCAGAACTTCTCCATGCCTGCCGGGTATCTGCAGGAGAACGGTGTGAACTACATGGTTTCCGTGGGCGACAGCATCTCCTCCCGTCAGGAGCTGTCGGACATGGTGCTCTTTGATCTGGGTCTGGAGGGCGTGGAGCCGGTGAAGCTCTCCGACGTGGCGGAGATCGTGGTGACGGATAACTCCGATGAGATCTACGCCAAGCTCAACGGCGACAACGGCGTCATCGTCTCCTTCAACAAGCAGTCTGCCTACGCCACGGCGGAGGTGTCCGACAACATTCAGGCCCGCTGCGACACGCTGGAGAAAGAGTACGACGGCCTGCACTTCGTGCCGCTGATGGATCAGGGGGACTACATCTATATCATCATTAACTCCATCCTGTCCTCCTTGGGCTGGGGCGCTCTGTTTGCGGTGCTGATCCTGTACCTGTTCCTGAAGGACCTGCGGCCCACCCTCATCACCCTCTGCTCCATCCCCGTCAGCGTGATCTTCGCCGTGGTGCTGATGTACTTCTCCGGCGTCACCATCAATATGATCTCCCTTTCGGGTCTGGCGGTGGCAGTGGGTATGCTGGTGGATAACTCCGTGGTGGTCATCGAGAATATCTACCGGCTGCGCTCCAAGGGAGCCACCGTCATTCAGGCGGCGGTGTCCGGTGCGGCGCAGGTGGTGGGGGCCATCACCGCCTCCACTCTGACCACGGTGTGCGTGTTCCTGCCCATTGTGTTCGTGGAGGGCATCACCAAGCAGCTGTTCACCGATCTGGCCTTGACCATGACGTATTCTCTTCTGGCCAGCCTCATCGTGGCCCTGACACTGGTGCCGGCCATGGCCTCCGGGATGCTGAAAAAGGAAAAGGCCGTGAAGGCCGGCCTGCTGGAGCGGGTCTATCCCGCCTACCGCAGGGCGGTGGGCTGGTCGCTGGGCCATAAGGCCGTGGTACTGCTGCTGGCGGTGGTGCTGCTGGCTGGCTCTGCGTGGGGTGCCGTCAGCCGGGGCTTCGTGTTCATGCCCCAGATCGATATGAATAACGTCAGCCTCACCGTTACCATGCCGGAGGGCATCAGCCGGGAGGAGGCGGTGGCGCTGGCGGACGAGGTGGTGCGCCGGGCCGGTACGGTGGAGAATGTGGATGCCGTGGGTGCCATGATGTCCTCCGGCAGCGGCATGGATATGAGCAGCATGATGGGCGGCTCCGGCGGAGCCTATGACGTCACCGCCTACGTCACCATGCCGGAGGGGGCCTCCGGCGCCAAGGCGGGCAAGGCCATCGAGGAGCTGTGCGCCGACCTGCCCTGTCAGGTGACGGCCTCCGGCTCCATGGACAGTATGTCTACCTATCTGGCGGGCAGCGGCGTCTCCCTGAAGGTCTACGGCGACGACATGGAGGACCTCCAGACCTCCGCCAAGGCGCTGGCGGCGACCCTGAAAACCGTGGAGGGTACCGGCGAGGTGTCCGACGGTCTGGAGGAGGCCACCACGGCCCTCCACATCTCCGTGGACCGCAACGCCGCCATGGAAAAGGGCGTCACCGTGGCGCAGGTGTATATGGCGGTGGCCTCTGCCCTGACTAACACCTCCACCGCCTCCGACCTGACGCTGGATGGACTGGAGATGGAGGTTTCCGTCCAGTCCCCAGAGGAGAGCCGCATGACCCGTGAAAAACTCATGGATCTGGAGATCACCCCGTCCAGTGGTACGAATCTGGACAGTATGAGTAACATAAGTGGTATGAGCGGCAGCACCTCCTCCATGGGCGGAATGTCTGCGCTGGCGGGCGGCAGCACGTCCTCCGGCGGCAGCGCCCTGACGGACGCTGCCGGTCAGGAAGTGTCCAGCTTCCGTCTGGGCGACGTGGCCGCCATTGAGGAGACCGTCAGCCTCGGCAGCATCCAGCGGGAGCAGCAGCGCCGCTGCGTCACCGTTACGGCGGAGGTAGCCGAGGGCTACAACGTCACCAAGGTCACAGCCGCCGCCCAGACGGCGGTGGCCGGGGTAGACCTGCCGCAGGGCATTACCGCCCGGTTCAGCGGCGAGAACGAGGCCATCATGGATGCCATGGGCCAGCTGCTGCTGATGCTGGGGCTGGGGGTGCTGCTGGTGTATCTGGTGATGGTGGCGCAGTTCCAGTCGCTGCGCTCCCCGCTGATCGTCATGTTCACCATCCCGCTGGCCTTCACCGGCGGCTTTCTGGCCCTGCTGATCTCCGGCATCGAGCTGAGCGTGGTGTCCCTCATCGGCTTTGTGATGCTGGTGGGCGTCATCGTCAACAACGGCATCGTGCTGGTGGACTACATCAACCAGCTGCGCCTGTCGGGGATGGAGCGGCGGGAGGCCATTGTGGAGGCTGGTGTCACCCGTCTGCGGCCCATTCTCATGACGTCCCTGACCACCATTCTGGGCCTTGTGGTCATGGCCTTCGGCGGCGACGCCGGTACGGCTCTGATGCAGCCGGTGGCGCTGGTGTGCATCGGTGGCCTGCTGTACGCCACTCTCATGACGCTGCTGGTGGTGCCGTGTATGTACGACATCCTCAGCCGCCGGGAGCTGCGGAAGGTGGAGGAGACGGACCTGCAGACGCTGGATATCTGATGGGACGGGGCACTTTTCCGGAAGAATTTTCTCTTATAGAACTCCCTTTTAAGTTAATTGTTGCTACTGCCTGGGTGCCAATCTTAATGTAGATTTATTCATCAGGGGACATAATGAGAGGCTCTCTCCTTACCAGAGTGAGCCTCTTTTATTGTTCATATGTCTAACGATATTTGCTTGTGTTTTGTTTTTTCTTGATTTAGCCCGGTCTCAATTTTAATCTTACTAGTAGGTATCTCAAGCCCCCAGTTATCCCATCCAATATAATTGTTGCGAGCAAATAGTTCTATTTTCATTTGTTCTGGGAACATTTTAGTTATTCCGTCAATAACTTCCACAGGCTTTACACTATGCTCACTCCTGTGAACTGTAACCATCTGCCTAATATTTCTTGCGCCACGTGGTTGAGGGAACTTTCCCCGCTTGAACGCTAAAACAAACTCTGTTTGACTAAGTGTATACCTACCAGGGTTATGTACCATCTTGTCCCATACAAATGCTACTGTTTTATATTCAAATCCCCATGCTTTCCCGAGTTCAATAGAATTGGCCATTTGTGGGCCAGTAGTCCACATAAACAAAATGCAGTTGTCATCTGAAATAGAAGAAACATCAAGTTTTTTAAGATCCCTAAGTTTTACAGTCGGATATTTGAACTCAGCCGCACTTAGGAAAATCTTTTTTTCAAATCCCTCGTTCGTTTCCTTCATTACGGTCTTGTCATACTGCATTTTCCCGCTATAATCCCATGGCGGATCTGCATAGATAACTTGATATTTTTTATCTGGTAAGTGCGGGTAAATATCTTCAAGAGGATTAATTTTAACCCTTTCTTTTTGTTGGATGCTATACAGTGAATATGCAGTTACTTCCTCTTTTTGCTTAATTATCATACTATTTCTCCATTCGCTCAACCACAGTCTATTATAGTTGATTATAATGTGTAGCCCACAAAAAGTCAATGCATTTGTTACTTATAATCCGTTGCCGTAAATACCACTAATGCATAAAATCATTATTAAACAAAGAGGTGTTTCTATGATTACAAAACAATTCGGTGAACGCATTAGAGAACTTAGAAATGTTAAAGGCTTGAGTCAAGAGAAATTTGCACTATCGATAGATATGGATAGAACTTATTATGCTTCTGTAGAGAGTGGTAAACGAAATGTCTCTATCAATAATATAGCTAAAATTGCTCAAGGTCTTGGTATATCACTTGAAGAACTTTTCAAAGGACTATAGGAGGTTACATATGGCTGGTAATGCATTAAGAAAAAGAGATAATTGGCAAACAGAATCTGGCCCCGGAGGACTTGCGGGTTCCGCAGAAAAAGATTTAATTGCAGCACTTAATGCAAATCTTGATTTATCCACTTATGAGGTCAATGATCATCCAACAGATTTAAAGCATTTATATGAACATGTAGTATTATCGGATAAAACATTATCTGAAATATTCAATCCTAGTGAAGCGGCTATGAAAAATGCTCAGAGCAGAGGTTGGGGTGTATCTCCAGATTTTTCTATCCGAAATAAGAAAACCGGCAAGACTCTTTTTGGCGAAATCAAACGTCAAGATGGTTGGGTCGAAGGAAAAGAACCAAGTGCTGGACGAGGCAACGCACACGAAAGAATGTGTAAACTGTTTACCCCTGGTCTTATAAAGAAATATAGGGAATTAAGCGGCATCACAAGTGAGGATATATTACCATTTTGGGTTGTGCTAGAAGGAGATATTACTCGTGATCCAAAACGTAATCGTGAAATAGCTTTTTGGTTTGATAAGTATGACAAAAATTACTTTATGTGGCGTCCTCAGATGACGGATAAAGAAGTAGTTGAACACTTTGATAAGTATTTGAAGCAATATCTTGATTAAACATAAACCTCGTTATTAGTAACTGTGACCACTTGTGGAATGTGGCTGTCGTAACTCATATAGTGCTATAGTGTGCAAAAACACCCAAACGCATCTGATCGATGTTTGGGTGTTTTTGTGTAGCTATTTTCGCTCTTTAATTACTGACTCAATGATATTGATTTCCTCTGGTGTCAGCCCATATTTTTTGTAGAGTTCAGCATCTGTGAAGATATGCTTGCCCTCGTCCATCTATGGTATTCTGAACAGAAAAAACAGGGAGACGGCCCGGATGGGCCGCCTCTCTGTTTTTTGGTCCGCAGATATATGGCAGCGAGGAGGCTGCCGCCATTATGCGGTGCGGTGGCTGTTTCTCCGCCGGAGCACCAGCAGCAGGAGCGCCAGACCGGCGCAGGCTGCCAGCACGATCACCCACAGCGTCAGGGGTGCTTCGTCCCCGGTGGGGGCGGCGGGCAGCTTCTCGGTGACGGTGTCCGTCTGCCGGAGTTCACGGCAGGCCTGTGCATCGGCAAAGTACTTGCCGCAGGCGGCGCAGTACCAGTACTCGATGTTGCCGGGGGCCTCCGTGGTGGCGGCCTTGGCCTCCACATGGCGCAGATCGGCGTGACGGTGGGCGTCCACGTCGCCGTAGGCCCCGCCGCAGACCTCACACACGGCCCGGTCCACGCAAGTGGCCTCGCCGCCGGTGCAGCTCTCGGTTTCCGGAGCACCGCAGCCGGAGATGGTGCAGGTGCGGGTGTGGGTGTCGTCGCCGTTGGAGCTCCAGTCGCCCCAGGTATGGCCGTCGTTGACGGTGATCTCCAGCCGGGACTCGTTGCCGGCGGGATCGGTGGCCGTCACCAGCTGCGTCCCCTCGGCGGGCCGGAGCACCAGCCGCCCCTCCGTCAACTCCACGGGAGTGCCGTTTACGGTGACGGTGACGGGGTATGCGTCGGTGATGGTCAGGGTCACTGCGGCGCAGTACACGCCGCCGTTTTCAGCCCCGGTGATGGAGGGGGCCGTGGCGTCCAGCACCATGCCGTCGGAGCGGAGGCAGGTGACGTTGCCCGCCCGGTCGGTGATGCGGGCATAGACCACATACTCGCCGTCCGGAGCCAGCGCCAGCGCCTTTTCATAGGGCAGGAAGGTCTCCTGCTCCAGCGCCGGGATGTCCAGATCCTCGGCGCTCAGCAGATACTCCGTGGCCGCCACGCCGCTGGTCTCGTCGGCAGAGGTGATGACCACAGTCTGCTCCTCCCGATAGAAGAGGTCGAAGGTGATCCTGGACAGGAAGGACTGCCAGGCCGTCCGCTCGTCCACCCGGATCTCGCCGGTGGGCTGGGTGCGGTCGATGCGGTACTGCTCCGTCACCTGAAGGGAGATGGCGCCGGTGGCCAGATCCTTCACATAGAAGGTCAGCCGGCCCTCCGCCGTCTCGTCGGTGGCCCGCAGGGTCTGCTGCCACACGCCGTCGGCGGTGTCCGTCAGGGACAGGAGATAGCCCTCCGCCGCCGTCACCACGAAGTCGTGGTTGATCCAGTCGTTGGAGTTGACGGCATACTCGCCGCCGGTGAGGGCGTAGGGGAGGATGGAGGCAGTAATGCCGGTGGGCTGGGTCAGGGCGTAGTTCCCGGCGTCAGCGCCGGTGAGGGAGAACTCGGTGAAACGAATGGCGATGTCCTCTGCCGTCCGGATGGAGGTGAAGGAGGGAGTCCCCTTCACCAGCGCCACATGGTCGCCGGACACGGCATTGCCCAGAGTGGGCTCACCGTCGTACTCCGCCCGATCCGTGCCGTCGTAGAGCTTATCCTGAATGTGCAGGTCCTCCACCGTTACCGTCCGGACGGTGATGTCCGCCGTGGTGCCGACAGGCTGGGAAGCCAGGGTGTAGTTTTCGGCGGCGTCGCCCTCCAGCGAGAAGCCGGAGAAGGAGACGGTCTTGCCGGTGCCGACGTTCTTGCCGTCGTAGGCGGCAGAGCCGGTGACGATGCGGAGGTCATTGCCGTCGAAGTTGGCGCTGAGGGTGCCGCCCGTCACGATGGTGGCGTCGGTGGTGCCGTCATAGGTCTTGGAGGGCTCCACGGTGACGCCGTCGATGGTGACACGCTTGGCGGTGATGCGGAAGTTCCGCTGGGCGCTGGCGGAGGCGTAATCATCGTCGGCCGCCGCCGTGACCCGGACGGTATAGCTGCCCACAGCCTTGGGGGCCTGCGTGGTGAACTCGCCGCCCTGCGCCCGGTATTCCACCGTGAGAGCGCCGGTTCCGAGAGAGGTGATGGCGGGAGTTTCCACCGGCTGGCCGTTGTAGTCACGGCTCACGTCATCCAGAATGGCGACGCTGCCTTCGGCCTTCTGGACGGACAGGGCCACGGAGGTCATGGCCGGTGCCTCGCTGGCCTCATAGCGGGCGTTGTAGGCCACGCCCAAGGGGGCGTAGGTGACGTACAGGGTGTAGTCCCCGGCGGCCAGCGCCTGCAGCGTGGCGGCAGGCAGGGTCACGGTGCCGTCTTCGGCGGCGGTGAAGCCCGCCAGAGGCGTGCCGTCCGCCAGCTGCACGCCGGTGACGGTGTTGCCGTTGAGGGCGACGTGGAAGGAGACATCCTGTCCGCTGCGCTTAACATAGGTGATCTGCCGGGTATCCGCCTGAGCGTCGGTGTAGACCACCACGCCGTCGGAGTTCAGAACGGTGATGTTCCCGGCCCGGTCCGTGACCCGCAGGTACGCATAGCCCTTCTGGCCGGGCTGGATGGAGAAGCTGCCGCTGCCGTCGGTGAGGGACAGGTCCGTCCAGCTGCCGGTGATGGCGTCCTGACTGGCAAAGACGGTGTCAGACAGCATCCATGCCGCCGTGTCCACGCCGCTGCCCAGGTCGGAGACCGTTACCGTCACGGTCTGGGTGCTCTTGAAGAACAGGCCGAAGGTGACGGTGTTCAGGAACTGGCGGAAGGGATTCCCGGCGATGGTCAGCTCCGCCTCCGGCGGGGTGATATCCGCCACGCCGGTGACGGTGATGGTCAGGTCGCCCTCCACGCTGGGGATCAGGCACTCGTCGAAGTCCACATCGCCCATGCCGCCGGGGGTCTGGCCGTTGACCAGCAGGGAGTAATCCGGCAGCTTGGAGTAGCCGGGGGCGATATCCACCCGGAACCGGTAATCCTGCCCGTGGCGGACGGTGGTCTCGCCGGTGAAGGTGAAGCCTGTGCCGGTGGGCGGTGTCACGGTATAGATCCGATACACCGACACCGTGACAGTGGTGCGGTTGCCGGCCACGTCTACGGCCACGATCTCGTGGGAGACGTTGTCGGCGGGGAGGGTGTACAGGCTGCCCTCGGCGGTGGCGGGCTGGCCGTCCACCGTGACGGTGAAGTCGTGGGCGTCGGTGACGGTGAAGGTCACGTCGTCGTAATAGGTCTCACCGTCGGTGATGCCGGTGATGACCGGGGCGTCGGTGTCCTCATCTGCCACATGGCCGCAGCCGCACAGCAGCTTCTGGTTCAGCCAGACGTACTGGTGCTGGGCATGGGGGACCACGTCCACGCCACCGACGATGGGGACATAGCCGTTGATGATGCCGCCGTCGGAATAGGCGCAGCCCTCCGCCAGAAGGGCGGCGCAGGGGCTGCCATCGATCTGCGTGATCTCGCCGAAGTGGCCGCCGGTGAGAGCGCCGCCTCCGCCGGACTGGACGTTGACGCTGCCGAAGGTGCCGGCGCTGGCGACCAGCTTGCCGCCATGGTTGATGGTGACATCACCGGTGAAGGTACCGCCGGTGACGGTGACGGTGTCGGAGATGGTGACGGCGCCGAGGAAGCTGCCGCCGGAGACGGAGGAGCCGTCCCGCAGGGCCACGGCACCGTAGAAGGTGCCGCCTTCGATGCGGTTGGACCCGAAGATGCTGGCGGAGCTGGTGTAGCTGCCGCCGGAGAGGGTGACGGCGGCATCCTTGGCCAGCGTCACCTTGCCGCCCAGCATCACGCCCTGCGCCGCCGTCAGCGTGAAGGAGCCGCTATTGACGGAGATGGGATCGGTGCTGCTGCGGAGAACCGTGAGGGTGCAGCCACGGTAGGCATCGGTCCGGGCCAACGCCAGAGCCTCCGACAGGGACAGGTAGTAGCCGGTGGAGCCGTTCAGCTCCACGGAGGCGGCTACCTCCGCACGGCACTGACTGCACCGATTGTCGGCATCCACGCCGGGGTGGTCACAGGTCAGCTCCCGTACTGTCAGAACGTCGGTGCGGACGGAATAGCCCTTGTAGGAGAAGATGCCGTAGTACTGGGCCGGCCCGTCGATGAAGGTGTAGATGGTGAAGGGGTTCTGCCAGGCCACTGCACTGCCGTAGCTCTTGATCCGGTCGGGATCGCCCACCTGATACCACTGGAACTCGATGGTGGGGCTGCTCTCGGGGATGTGGAAGGTGACCTCCGTGACGAAGTCCGGCCGATAGCCGACGGGGGTAGTGGGATAGAGGTCCGTGTCCACAGGGTAACGGGTGATGGTGAAGGGAGGTGTGGTGACGGTGACATCCTCCAGATAGCGGAGATTTTCCTCCATGACCACGTCACCGGTATTGGCGTAGCTGCCGTCGGCCTTTTGGAAGGTATAGCCCTCCGCCGGGAAGAACAGAGGCGTGCGGGAGGTATCCTCGCCGCTGTAAGCGATGCGGGCGAAGGTGCCGCCGGTGACGGACAGATCAGCGCTGTCGGAGGCCAGATACACCCGGTTGAACTGGCCGCCGGTGATGGCGACATGGCCGCCCAGCACCCAAATGGTGCCGTCCCGCCACAGCTTACCGCCACCCTGACTGTCGCAGATGGTGAGACTGGCGTCGATCATCAGGTCGTTGGAGCCGGAGAGGGTCTTGCCGTTGAGATCCAGCGTATAGGTGCCGGTGGGGAGGCCCATGCTGCCCCAGAGGGCATCCCTCAGCAGGGTGATGGCGGAGCCCTCCAGCGCTGCGGCATACTGGGCAGCGTCCTCAAAGATGGCGAAGTAGCGGAGGGTATCATCCTTAGCCACCTTGGCCACCATCTTGGTGCCGCAGATGCGGCAGGTGATGCCGTCGATCTCATCGTGGGGGCAGGAGACCACGGCGACATTTTCCAGCGTGGGCGTGATGTCACTGCGGCGGATCAGCTGGCCGTCCGCCTGCTGATAGGCAGTGCGGAAGGCCAGAGCCGCACGGGGATATGCGGCATCCTCCGACGTAATGCGGGCGAAGGTGCCGCCGAAGAGGGTCACGTTGTAGGCCTGAAGGTTCAGCGTGTTTTCAAAGCAGCCGGCCTCCACCGTCAGGCGGCCGCCCTTTACCGTCAGTGCCTGACCGGTGATCTTGCCGGAGCTGGTGCTGTCACGGATGGTGAGGTCGCCGGAGCTCTGCTCCAGCGTCATGGGAGCCGACAGGGTCAGGGTGTGGCCCTCCAGCGCCAGCACGGCTCTTATGCCGTCCAGAGAGAAGGCATCGGCAGGCAGAGAGACATTGGTCAGCATGACCACCGACGTGAAACGGGCGCCGTCCTCGTCGGCATCGGCGGAGGTCAGCGCATCCTCCAGATGCGGGAAGAAGGCGTCGTTCCACCGGGCCTCTGCCTGAAGGCCGCAGTGACTGCACAGGCCGGTATCGTCAAAGCCGTGACCGGCGTACCACTGGAAGTGAACGGTGGTGCCGTTGCCGGCCTCGTCGGTGACGGTCAGGGTCTGCTGTCCCTCCTGAGAGCCGGAGACGGCGCTGAGGCGGAGGACATACCAGCCGTCCTCGGCGGCGTAGGTCATCTCCGTGCCGTTGAGGGTGACGCTCTTGAGATGGTCATCCCGGAAGGCGATGCGGAGACCGTCCTGGCAGTAAATTTGGTTCTCGGCCACATCGGAGGAGATCTCCGGGGCGGTGGCGTCCACCGTCAGGTCATCGGTGCTGAGGTAGGTGACATTGCCCGCCCAGTCAGTGATCTTGGCATAGACGATGCTGGTCTGATCGTCCGGCAGGGCCACGGCCTTGCCGGGATAGGGCCGGAACTGATGGGCAAGATCGCCTATCTTGTCGGAGGTATAGCGCTGATCCGTCACCAGATACTCCACCGTCACGGGGTAGAGCTCGGGGTCATAGCCGGCGTGGTCAACGCTGTCATCGGCAGCCTCGATGGTGAACCGGGCGCCGGTGGGGAAGAACAGGCCGAAGGTGACGGTGTTCAGGAAGTCCTGCCACCAGTTGTTTTCATCGATGATGATCTTGCCGGTGGGCGTGCGCAGGTCCTTGAGGGGAGTGCCGTAGGAGACGCCGCACAGGGAGCAAACCGGCAGCGTAAAGTAGCTGTCCGGCATCTGGCCGTCGTGGGGGCAGGCATAGCCGCAGCCACAGCAGCCCGGCCGTCCGCTGCGGACGTTGTGGGTGTGGGCCACCACCTGCACCTCGCCGCTGAGCGTATAGGTGCCGGAGAAGGGGCTGAAGGAGGGCTCGGTACCCAGATCCACCGGCGTGCCGTCGGCGTGGGCCAGCGCATAGCCCTCCTTCAGAATGGCCAGAAGGGTGGCGGCGTTGGCTTCCGTCTCGTGGATGGAGTAGGACAGGCCGTTGTGGAAGGTGCCTCCGGCGATGGAGACGTGGGGCGTCTCCGCCGGAGCAGAGGCGTAGGCGCCGGCAACCCGGCCGGTGAACTCGCCGCTTTCGATGGTGAGACGGGCGCCGTCGGGGGCATAGACGGAGGCGCTGGTGTCGCCGTTGGGGGGCGTGGCCCCGATGGCGGTGACATTGGCCAGCGTCACATGGGTGTCGGCGCCCAGAAGGGTCAGGGCCTGGGCCTTGCTGCCGTTGCCGGTGCAGAGGTTCTCCAGCGTGCCGTTCTCGATGCGGAGCTGGCCGCCGGTGACGGTGACGACGCCCTCCCTATCGTCGGAGGTCTTGCCCGCTATGGTGTGGTCGTGGAGGTCCAGCGTGAACCGACCGCCGGTGATGGTCACCACCGGGTCGTGGACCAGAGGCTGGCCGTCGTCGATGAGATCTGTCAGCAGCCGCAGGGTGCAGCCCTGATGCTCCTCCGTCTGGGCGGCGGTGAAGGCTTCGCCGGCGGCGGCATAGCGCTGGGTGACGGCACCGTCCGTCAGCAGCACAGCCTCGTATACCCGCTTGCCGCACTTGGTACACAGGCCGGTATCATCGCTGGCGCTGTGGAGACAGGCGGCTGCGGACAGGGACAGGGCCGCCGTGCCGTCCTTCCGGTATTGCTTGTTAGAGAAAGTGTAGCCATCGGTGAGGGTGCCGGCCTCGGCATCGTAGGCGGAGGAGGCGGTGATCTCCGGCAGGAGGCCGCCGTCTGCCAGAGCGGTGGCGTAAAGGGCCGTGTTCCGGCCGGTGACGTAGAGACTCAGGGGCTGGGCGGCGTCCTCGGTATTGGTCATGGTGAGGGTAGAGCCGGTGCCGAGGATCCGCATACCGTAGCTGCGGTCATCGTTGGAGACACCGGCTCTGGCGTAGATGGTGCCGCCGCTGAGCTGGGTCTTGGACTTGTTGGAGACCACGCTGAGGGCCGCCAGTGTCCCGGAACTGGCGTTAGGGGTGTCGCCGGTGGTGGCCCGGAGGGTGCCGCCGCTCATGGTCAGCTCATTGCTTCCGCAGAAGCCGTAGGCGCTGTAGTCCAGTTCCCGGTCCGTGCCGTTGGCGGTGCCGATCAGCTCACCGCCGGTGATCTTGGCGGTGCCGGTGCAGTAAAGGCCGTAGGCGTTAAACTGGCCGCCCCAAGTCTGGTACGACGAGTCGGGGCTGCCGGAGATGCCCTCCAGCTTGCCGCTTTCCATAATGAGACGCTTGAACTCGACGCCCACATTTCTGGAGCTGGTGCAGGACACGCCGCCCTGACCGAAGACGCAGCCGTCGGTGAGAGTGAAGCGGCTGTCGCATCGGACACCCTTGGAATCGCCCTTGACGGAGGTGCCGCCATAGCCCAGCACCTTGGAGTTCTCTCCGAACACGGTGAGCCAGCTGACGGCATTGAAGCCGACGCTCTCATAGGAGCTGTTGACCTGTCCGCCGGTGGCGGTGACGGTGGCGCCGTTCTTGACGATGATCTCCTCGCCGGAGAACACGCCCTGGCTGCCATACTGGTCACTCTCGCCGCCCATGGCCGTCAGCTGAGTGCCGTCCAGCTCCAGCGCATGGACGGAGCTGTAATCCACGTACAGGCCGTAGCTGTAGTTGCTCAGGGCGTGGCCTGCGGCGGCGGTCACCTTGCCCAGTCCCATGGTCCAGGTGTCGCCCCGGCCACTGCCCTGCTTGTCGAAGTACAGACCATAGCTGGCATAGCCGGTGCGGGCGGTGAGCTGGGCCTCCACGGAGCTGCCGTGGGTGGTGAGGCGGCCCCGGAGGCCGACGCTGCTGCCGTCGTCGGCGGAGGCAAAGTCCGGACCGGTGGCCCGGAGGACGCCGTTATCCAGCGTGACATTGGCGCAGATGGCTGCGCCCTCGGTACCCTCGTCGGTCTTGAGCACGGCACCGCCGTCGGGGTCGTCATACTCCACCGTCAGCGTGCCGGGGATGAACATATCCAGCGTGGCGCTGCGCCAGCCCCGGCCATAGACCGTCAGGCTGCCGCTGCCACGCAGCTTCACCTCGCCGCTGCTGTATACGGTGGATCTGCTGCCGCCGGTGAGGGTGCTGGTGGTACCGTCGGCCAGATCGATGGTGGCCCCATCGGGCAGGATCAGCGCGTGGGTGCTGTCGTCGCTGACCGTCAGGGTCAGGCCCGTGAGGGTCAGGGTCTTGGTGCTTTGTGTCCACGACCAGCCGTCGCCGGAGGTATCCTCCGTGATGGCGGTCAGGTCCATGGGAGTGGTCACCGGCGGCGTCTCCTGAGCCAGGACCTCCATCGGCAGCATGGATAGGACCATGACTACCGACAGGATCACCGACAGGAGCTGCTGCACGGTCTTACTGCGCAAGTGCATTCGATCATCTCCTTATCAATTCCATTTGCCTGCCTGCCGGTATCGGCAGGGCATATTACAACATCTACATTCTATCGGGATGCCTCCGCCGCCGCAACGGCTTTGGCACAAACGGTCAGAATTTGACACAAACGGTTGATTTGTGATAAAGAGGGCGATGGACAGACCATCGGAATGCATATAAAAACACGGGGTCTGCGGCAGCGCCGCAGACCCCGTGTCCGGAATGAGAAGGCTTATTCGTAGATTTTGGCGGTCTCCTCGCCTCGCAGTACCCGCAGAGCGCCCTCCGCCAGCGCCAGCAGCTCGCCCTCGCCGGGGTACACCGTCACCGGTGCGATCCAGCTGACGTAGCCCTTCAGGGCGTCCACCGTCTCCTGACCGTGGGCAATGCCGCCGGTAAGGATGATCTGATCCACCTGTCCTTTCATGGCGGCGGCCATAGCACCGATCTCCTTGGCGACCCGGTAGTGGAAGGCGTCGATAACCTCCCGCACCTTGGCGTCGGTGGCGGCCCGGCGCATCAGCTCCTGCATATCCGTGGAGCCGGTGTAGGCCAGCAGACCGCCGTTGCCGGTAATCATGCGGCGAATTTCCTGCTCGGTATACTTGCCGCTGAAGCACAGATCCACCAGTGCGCCGCTGGGCAGCGTCCCGGACCGCTCCGGGGAGAAGGGCCCCTCGCCCTCCAGAGCGTTGCCGGTGTCCACCACCTCGCCCTTGACGTGAGCACCCACGGACACGCCGCCGCCCATGTGGCAGACGATGAGGTTCAGGGACTCATAGGGCTTGCCGATCTCCTTGGCGTAGCGCTTGGCCACGGCCTTCTGGTTCAGGGCGTGGAAAATGCTGCGGCGGGTGATGAGGGGGTGGCCGGAGTAGCGGGCCAGAGGCGCCAGCTCATCCACCACGGGGGGATCCACGATGTAGGAGGGGATGTGCAGCGCCGAACCGATCTCACGGGCCAGCAGGCCGCCCAGATTGCTGGCATGGTGGCCGTAGGGACCCTTTTTCAGGGTGTCGATCATGGCATCGGTGGTGAGGTAAGTACCGCCGTGGACAGGCTTGAGAACGCCGCCCCGGCCGCACACGGCGCTGAGGCTCTCCAGCGGGATATGGTGCTCCTCCAGTGCCTTCAGGACCAGCCGGCGGCGGAAGGCCTCCTGCTGGGGAATGGTTTCGAACTGGGCCAGCTCCTCGGCAGAGTGGTGCAGGTTCTCCTCAAACAGCATCTTCTCGTCGTCAAACACGCCGATCTTGGTGGACGTGGAGCCGGGATCGATGGTCAGAATTCTGTAAGACATAAGACATACCTCCTGTATGCGTGTATCGTTTGCTCTTTTTTTAACGAATCGATTATAACACCGGTCAAAACCTCCGTAAATGGCATTTTTCACCATTTTGCAGCACTTTTTTGCAGGAAATCCTGTTTATTTTTTGCCTGCATCGACAGGCGGGAGGCCGAGCGGCACTTACGCCTGCCCGGAGGAGATGTCCAGCTGCAGGACCACGGGGCAGTGGTCGCTGCCGTAGACCTCCGTGCGGATGGCGGCGTCCGTCACGCAGGGCAGCAGCCGCCGGGACACGATGAAGTAGTCGATGCGCCAACCGGCGTTCTTCTCCCGCGCGTGGAAGCGGTAGCTCCACCAGGAGTAGGTGATCTCCTCCGGGTGAAGGGTGCGGAAGGTGTCGGCAAAGCCGCTTTCCAGCAGCCGGGTCATTTTCGCCCGCTCCTCGTCGGAGAAGCCGGGGTTTTGGCGGTTGGTCTTGGGATTTTTCAGGTCCATCTCCTGATGGGCCACGTTCAGGTCGCCGCAGTACACCACGGGCTTTTTCCCGTCCAGCTCCAGAAGATACGCCCGCAGATCGTCCTCCCACTGCATCCGGTAGGGGAGCCGCTTCAGCCCGTCCTGACTGTTGGGGGTATAGCAGCACACCAGATAGAAGTCCGGGTACTCCGCCGTGATGACCCGGCCCTCGTGGCGGTGGATATCCTCTCCGAAGCCGTAGGTGACGGACAGGGGCTCCTCCTTGGTCAGCACCGCCGTGCCGGAGTAGCCTTTTTTATCGGCGGAGTGAAAGTAGCGGTGATAGCCCTCCAGATCGAACACCGCCTGCTCCGGCTGGAGCTTGGTCTCCTGCAGGCAGAGGATGTCCGGGTCCTCGTTTTTCACATATTCCAGAAAGCCCTTGGTCAGGCACGACCGCAGGCCATTGACGTTCCAGCTTACCAGCTTCATAGGGGATTCCTCCTGTTTTCGGCGGGATTTTCTGATATTATACCGTGTTTCCGCGGGAAAAGCAACAAAGCGGTTGACAGACCGGGCGGCATGGGATAAACTGAACGTGTCTATCGTCCCGGCCCGTGGCTCCGTGCGCCGCTGCGGCGCTTTTTCTTTGCCCGGACGATGGCGGTTCTGTGCCTGTAATTTTAAGCCGTCCTTCCATTCGGGACGGCGGAAAAGGAGATATCCACCCATGGAAAAGAAGAAGTTCTATATCACTACCCCTATTTACTACCCCTCCGACAAGCTCCACATTGGCCATACCTACTGCACGGTGGCCACTGACGCTATGGCTCGCTATAAGCGACTCACCGGCTGCGATGTCATGTTCCTCACCGGCACCGACGAGCACGGCCAGAAGATCGAGGACAAGGCCAAGGCCGCCGGCAAGACCCCCAAGGAGTTTCTGGATGAGATCGTGGAGGGCCCCAGAGGGATCCTCGACCTGTGGAAGCTGATGAACATCTCCAACGACCGGTTCATCCGCACCACCGACGACTATCATGTGGCCTCCATCCAGAAGATCTTCCGGAGGATGTATGACAAGGGGGATATCTATAAGGGGACCTACCGGGGCAAGTACTGCAAGCCCTGCGAGAGCTTCTGGACCGAGAGCCAGCTGGTGGACGGCAAATGCCCCGACTGCGGCCGTGAGGTGACGGATGCCGAGGAGGAGGCCTACTTCTTCCGGCTGAGCAAGTACGCCGACCGGGTGCGTCACCTGCTGGAGGACACGGATTTTCTGGAGCCCCGGAGCCGTGTCAATGAGATGGTCAACAACTTCATCAAGCCCGGTCTGGAGGATCTGTGCGTCAGCCGTACCAGCTTCTCCTGGGGCATCCCGGTGGACTTCGACCCCGGCCATGTGGTCTATGTGTGGGTGGATGCCCTGTTCAACTACACCACGGCGCTGGGCTTCCTGAATGACAAGTACGACGACTATGAGAAGTACTGGCCCGCCGATGTGCACTTCGTGGGCAAGGAGATCGTGCGCTTCCACTCCATCATCTGGCCGGCCATGCTCATGAGCATGGAGATGCCCCTGCCCAAGAAGGTCTACGGCCACGGCTGGCTGTTGCTGGACGGCGGCAAGATGTCCAAGTCCAAGGGCAATGTGGTGGATCCCTATCTGCTGGCGGAGAAGTTCGGCGTGGATGCCCTGCGGTTCTTCCTGCTGCGGACCTTCCCCTTCGGCAGCGACGGCAATTTCTCCAATGAGCTGCTGATCCAGACCATCAACATCGATCTGGCTAACGATCTGGGCAATCTGGTGAGCCGCACCACCGCCATGGTGGAGAAGTACTTCGGCGGCACTCTGCCCACGGAGCGGCAGGAGGGCGAGCCGGATACGGAGCTGAGGACCATGGCCTCTACCCTCCGGGATCGCTATGAGGCGGAGATGGAGCGCTTCCAGTTCCAGAATGCGCTGGAGCAGGTGTTCAAGACCATCCAGCGGGCCAACAAGTATATCGACGAGAACGCCCCGTGGGCGCTGGCCAAGGATCCCGCCAACCGGGTGCGGCTGGCTACGGTGATGTATCATCTGCTGGAGACCATCCGCATCTGCGCTACGCTGCTGACGCCCTTTATGCCGGAGAGCGCCGAGAAGATCTTCGATCAGATCGGCGCCTGTGAGGGCTGCCGCACCTGGGAGAAGGCCAACGTATGGGGCTCCCTGCGCCCCGACGCCACGGTCCATAAGGGCGAGGCTCTGTTCCCCCGTATCGACGCCGAAAAGGCGCTGGCAGAGCTGGAGGAGCTGGAGGCTCAGCAGCGCAAGGCGGCGCTGCCGGCGCTGGAGGTGGAGCCCTACACGGAGGAGAAGGTGGACTTCGACACCTTCTGCAAGTCCGATCTGCGGGCGGTGAAGATCAAGAACTGCGAGCCGGTGAAAAAGAGCGACAAGCTGCTGAAGTTCACGCTGGATGACGGCTCCGGCACGGATCGGGTCATCCTCTCCGGCATCCGGCACTACTATGAGCCGGAGCAGCTCATTGGTAAGACCGCCGTGGCCATTCTGAACCTGCCGCCCCGGAAGATGATGGGCATCCCCAGCTGCGGGATGCTGATCTCCGCTGTCCACAAGGAGCGGGGGGAGGAGAAGCTGCACCTGCTGCTGCTGGACGACGCTATCCCCGCCGGCGCCAAGCTGTGCTGAGACGCCATATGATATCATAATAAATAACAAACAGGCGGGCGGCCCATCGGGCTGCCCGCCTGTTTGTTATATGTGCTTGTGCGGGGCATTTTCCGGTCTGCGGCAACAAAAAAACCGGCCCGAAGAAAAATCGAGTCGGAAGGGGTTGACAAACGCAGACACATTTGGTACAATAAGACGCTTATATTCGGATAGTGGGGCCATATTCCCACTTCATCCGTAAGTGTATGATACCAGCTTTCGGCGGAAATTACAAGCGGGAACGGCAGAAAACGGACAACTGACCCGTGCGTATCACGACGAAGGCGGCACCCCGTGGCGGGGGAGAGCCTGTGCCGGAGACGGCCCCTGCGGAGGCCGGGACAGGCGGCGTGGATGTGTAAGAGGATGTTAAAAAGCTAAAAGAAAGGCGTGAGTGTTGAAGATGGCCAAGGACAAGTACTATGGCAAGACCCTGCGAAAGAATTTTGCCAGACACGAGGAAGTCATGGCGATGCCCGACCTGCTGGAGATCCAGAAGAAATCCTACAAGTGGTTTCTGGATACCGGCCTGCGGGAGGTGTTTGCGGATGTAGCCTCCATCACGGACTATGCCGGTAATCTGGAGCTGAGCTTCATCGATTACAGCATGGACGAGAAGCCCAAGTATGACGTGGAGGAGTGCAAGGCCCGTGACGCCACGTATGCCGCCCCCATGAAGGTCAGCGTGCGGCTGCGGAACAAGGAGACGGGCGAAATCAAGGAGCAGGAGATCTTCATGGGTGATTTCCCCCTGATGACCCACTCCGGCACCTTTGTCATCAACGGCGCCGAGCGTGTGGTGGTCAGCCAGATCGTCCGCTCTCCCGGCATCTACTACGGCAAGGAGATCGACCTCAAGACCGATCTGCCCCTGCTGACCTCCACTGTCATCCCCTACCGTGGCGCATGGCTGGAGTACGAGACCGACACCAGCGAGGTGTTCTGGGTCCGCATCGATAAGAACCGGAAGCTGCCCATCACCTGCCTGATCCGTGCGCTGGGCCTCAAGACTGACAGCGAGATCATGGACCGCTTCGGCGACGATCCCCGCATCGTGGTGACCCTGGAGAAGGACGCCTGCAAGACGTACGAGGACGCCATGCTGGAGATCTACCGCAAGCTGCGCCCCGGCGAGCCCCCCACGCTGGACTCCGCCGAGACCCTGATGCAGAACCTGTTCTTCGATCCCCGGCGGTACGATCTGAGCATTGTGGGCCGGTATAAGTTCAATAAGAAGCTGACCCTGTGGACGCTGGCCAAGGGCCAGCAGCTGGCTATGCCTGTGGCCGACCCCGCCACCGGAGAGATCCTCTTCGACGAGGGCCACGTCCTCACCGGCGCAGAGTGCCGGGAGCTGGACGCCATCGGCGTGGCGGAGGTCTCCGTGAAGCTGGACAGCGGCGATGTGATCCGGGTGTTCACCAACCGGATGTGCGACATGAGCCGCTATGTGGATTTCAATCCCAAGGAGTGCTGCGGCATCAAGGAGCGGGTGCGCTTCGACGTGCTGCAGGAGCTGCTGGGCCAGTACAGCGGCGAGGAACTGATGGAGCAGTGCAGGCTCCACGCCGACGATCTGGTGCCCAAGCACATCATCGTGGACGACATTCTGGCCTCTATCAACTATATGAACGCCCTGGCCCACGGGCTGGTCACCAAGGATGATATCGACCATCTGGGCAACCGCCGCCTGCGCTGCGTGGGCGAGCTGCTGCAAAACCAGTTCCGCATCGGCTTTAGCCGCATGGAGCGTGTCATCCGGGAGCGCATGACCATTCAGGATCTGGATATCGTCACGCCCCAGAGCCTCATCAACATCCGGCCCGTTACGGCGGCCATCAAGGAGTTCTTCGGCTCCAGCCCCCTGAGCCAGTTCATGGATCAGACCAACCCGCTGGCGGAGCTGACCCACAAGCGGCGTCTGTCCGCTCTGGGCCCCGGCGGCCTGTCCCGTGAGCGTGCCAACATGGAGGTCCGTGACGTGCATTACAGCCACTATGGCCGTATGTGCCCCATCGAGACGCCTGAAGGCCCCAACATCGGCCTGATCTCCTATCTGGCCACCTATGCACGGGTCAACGAGTACGGCTTCATCGAGGCCCCCTTCCGCCGGGTGGAGCATCCCTCCGGCCATGTCACCGACGAGATCACTTATATGACCGCCGACGTGGAGGATCAGTACATCGTCTGCCAGGCCGCCGAGCCGGTGGACGAGAACGGCTGCCTCATCGGGCCCCGTATCACCTGCCGCCATCAGGATGAGACCATTCAGGTGGAGCCGGAGTACGTGGACTATATGGACATCTCCCCCCGTATGATGGTGTCCATCGCTACGGCTATGATCCCCTTCCTGCCCAACGACGATGCCAACCGTGCGCTGATGGGCGCCAATATGCAGCGGCAGGCCGTGCCTCTGCTGCGGCCGGAGGCCCCCATCGTGGGCACCGGTATGGAGCATAAGATCTGCCTGGACTCCGCCGTGGCGGTGCTGGCCGAGGGCGACGGTATCGTCACCAAGGTGGACGCCACCAACGTGTCCGTCAAGTATGACGCCGGCGAGACCAAGGACTATAAGCTCATCAAGTTCCTGCGCTCCAACCACGGCACCTGCATCAACCAGAAGCCCATCGTTTCCGTGGGCGAGCGGGTCCACGGCGGCGACGATCCTACGGTGCTGGCCGACGGCCCTGCCACGCAGGAGGGCGAGATCGCTCTGGGCCGCAACATTCTGGTGGGCTTCATGACGTGGGAAGGCTACAACTACGAGGACGCCGTGCTGCTCAACGAGCGGCTGGTGAAGGAGGATGTGTATACCTCCATCCATATCGAGGAATATGAGATCGACGCCCGTGACACCAAGCTGGGGCCTGAGGAGATCACCCGTGACATCCCCAACGTGGGCGAGGATGCTCTGAAGGATCTGGACGAGCGGGGCATCATCCGGGTGGGTGCCGAGGTCCACGCCGGGGACATTCTGGTGGGTAAGGTCACCCCCAAGGGCGAGACCGACCTCACCGCTGAGGAGCGCCTGCTGCGGGCCATCTTCGGCGAGAAGGCCCGTGAGGTCCGTGATACCTCCCTGAAGGTGCCTCACGGCGAGAGCGGCATCATCGTGGATGCCAAGGTATTTACCCGTGAAAACGGCGACGAGCTGGGGCCGGGCGTGAATCAGGTGGTCCGTGTCTACATCGCTCAGCGCCGCAAGATCCAAGTGGGCGACAAGATGGCCGGCCGTCACGGCAACAAGGGCGTCGTGTCCCGTGTGCTGCCTCAGGAGGATATGCCCTTCCTGCCCGACGGCACGCCGCTGGATATCGTGCTGAACCCCCTGGGCGTTCCCTCCCGTATGAACATCGGTCAGGTGCTGGAGGTCCATCTGGGCTACGCCGCCAAGACTCTGGGCTGGAAGGTGGCCACCCCCATTTTCGACGGCGCCACCGATAAGGATATTTCCGAGGCTTTGCAGCTGGCGGGCCTGGACCCGGAGGGCAAGAGCTGGCTGTACGACGGCCGCACCGGCGAGCGCTTTGACAACAAGGTCACGGTGGGCTATGTGTACTTCCTGAAGCTGCACCATCTGGTGGATGATAAGATCCACGCCCGTTCCACCGGCCCCTACTCTCTGGTGACCCAGCAGCCCCTGGGCGGCAAGGCCCAGTTCGGCGGCCAGCGCTTCGGTGAGATGGAGGTGTGGGCGCTGGAGGCCTACGGCGCCAGCTACACCCTGCAGGAGATCCTCACCGTCAAGTCCGACGATGTGACGGGCCGTGTCCGCACCTACGAGGCCATCGTCAAGGGCCACAACGTGCCGACCCCCGGCGTGCCGGAGTCCTTCAAGGTGCTGGTGAAGGAGCTGCAGTCCCTGTGCCTGGATATTCAGGTGCTGGACGAGGACGGCAACCAGATCGAGCTGAAGGAGGACGAGGACGCTCTGGATACCTTCAATCTGGCCCGGATGGATGCCGACGACGAGCGCCAGAACCGCTATGCCGACGACAACGAGCTGGCGGATGCGGGCTTTGACTACGTGGCCGACGAGGAAGTGGACGCTTCCTACGACGGCGACGGGGAAGAATTTTAAGGACAGGAGGAGCAGCATACTATGAGTTACGCAACATTTGACGCCATTAAAATCGGAATCGCTTCTCCGGAAATGATCCGTGAGTGGTCCTACGGCGAGGTGAAGAAGCCGGAGACCATCAACTACCGCACCCTGAAGCCGGAGCGGGACGGCCTGTTCTGTGAGCGCATCTTCGGGCCCACCAAGGACTGGGAGTGCCACTGCGGCAAGTATAAGAAGATCCGCTATAAGGGCAAGATCTGCGACCGCTGCGGCGTAGAGGTCACACGGGCCAAGGTACGCCGTGAGCGCATGGGCCACATCGAGCTGGCCACCCCCGTCAGCCATATCTGGTACTTCAAGGGTATCCCCTCCCGGATGGGGTTGTTGCTGGATATCAGCCCCCGTATTCTGGAGAAGGTGCTGTACTTCGCCGCCTATATCGTCACCGATCCCGGCGAGACGCCGCTGGTGAAGAACCAGATCCTCTCCGAGAAGGAATACCGGGATATGCGGGAGAAGTATGAGGATGACTTCGATGCCGGTATGGGTGCCGAGGCCGTGAAGAAGCTTTTGCAGCAGGTGGATCTGGAGGGCCTGAGCCAGCAGCTCCACGCCGAGCTGAAAACCGTCTCCGGCCAGAAGAAGGCCCGTGTGGTGAAGCGGCTGGAGGTGGTGGACGCCTTCCGCCTGTCCGGCAACAAGCCGGAGTGGATGGTCATCGACGTGCTGCCGGTGATCCCCCCGGAGCTGCGCCCCATGGTGCAGCTGGACGGCGGCCGGTTTGCTACCTCTGACCTCAACGACCTGTATCGCCGGGTCATCAACCGCAACAACCGCCTCAAGCGCCTGATGGAGCTCAACGCCCCCGACATCATCGTCCGCAACGAAAAGCGGATGCTGCAGGAGGCCGTGGATGCCCTCATCGACAACGGCCGCCGTGGCCGTCCCGTTACCGGCGCCAATAACCGTGCCCTCAAGTCTCTGAGCGATATGCTCAAGGGCAAGCAGGGCCGCTTCCGCCAGAATCTGCTGGGCAAGCGTGTGGACTACTCCGGCCGAAGCGTTATCGTGGTGGGCCCTGAGCTGAAGATCTACCAGTGCGGCGTACCCAAGGAGATGGCCGTGGAGCTGTTCCGCCCCTTCATCATGAAGAAACTGGTGGAGGACGGCTCCGCCAACAACATCAAGTCCGCCAAGAAGATGGTGGATAAGGGCCGCACCGAGGTGTGGGACGCTCTGGACGAGATCATCAAGGATCACCCTGTGATGCTCAACCGTGCGCCTACGCTGCACCGTCTGGGCATTCAGGCCTTCGAGCCGGTGCTGGTGGAAGGCCGTGCTCTGAAGCTGCACCCCCTGAACTGCACCGCCTTCAACGCCGACTTCGACGGCGACCAGATGGCGATCCACGTCCCCCTGTCCGCCGAGGCTCAGGCCGAGGCTCGTCTGCTGATGCTGTCGGCCAACAACCTGCTGCGTCCGCAGGACGGCGGCCCCGTCACCGTGCCTACGCAGGATATGGTGCTGGGCTCCTACTACCTGACCTTCGAGCGGTTTGAAAACGGTATGTGCCAGATGACCAATGATGAGTTCTGGCCCGAGGGCATCGACTTTGCGCTGGCCGGTAAGAGCTACGACGAGCTCACCGACGAGGAGAAGGAGCAGAACCGCCTCAACGTCTACCGGGACGAGGACGAGGTGCTGATGGCCTATAACGAGCACATCATCGGCATCCACCAGCCCGTGTGGGTGCGGGTGGAGAAGAAACTGGGCGACGAGACGCTGCGCCATGTGGTGCGGGCGACTCCCGGCCGGATCATCTTCAACCGCAACATCCCCCAGGATCTGGGCTTTGTCAAGCGCTTCAACGAGGACGGTACGCCCTCCGATAAGTTCTTTGACTATGAGATCACCGAGACCTGCGGCAAGAAGCTGCTGGGCAAGATCGTGGACCGCACCATCAAGCAGTACGGCTTTACCATCGCCGCCGAGGTGCTGGACAACATTAAGGCCACCGGCTATAAGTACTCCACCCGTGGCTCCATCACCATCTCCATTGCGGATATGACGGTACCCGAGAAGAAGTACTCCCTCATTGCCGAGACGGAGCAGCGAGTGGTGGATATCGAGGACCAGTACAACATGGGCTTCATCACCGACGAGGAGCGCTACAAGCTGGTGGTGCGTGAGTGGGAAAAGACCACCAACGACGTTACCGACGCCCTGACCGCCAGCCTGGATAAGTATAACCCCATCTTCATGATGGCCGACTCCGGCGCCCGTGGCTCCATGAAGCAGATCCGTCAGCTGACCGGTATGCGTGGCCTGATGGCCAACACCGCCGGTAAGACCATCGAGATCCCCATCAAGGCAAACTTCCGTGAGGGTATGTCCGTGCTGGACTACTTCACCTCCTCCCGTGGCGCCCGTAAGGGTCTGGCCGATACGGCTCTGCGTACCGCAGACTCCGGTTATCTGACCCGCCGCATGGTGGACGTGTGCCAGGATGTCATCATCCGTGAGGATGACTGCGGCGTGGACAAGGGCATCGTGGTGTCCGAGATCAGCGAGAACGGCCAGGTCATCGAGAAGTTCTCCGAGCGTGTCAAGGGCCGCTTCCCGGTGCGGGACATCCTGAAGCCCGGCACCGACGAGGTGCTGATCTCCAAGGATCACATGATGACCGAGGACGACGCCGCCCTGCTGGAGAAGTTCGATATCCACTCCGCCGAGATCCGCACCGTGCTGACCTGCAAGGCCCACAGCGGTATCTGCGCCAAGTGCTACGGTATGAACTTGGCCACCTCCAAGCCGGTGGGACCCGGCGAGGCCGTCGGCATCATCGCCGCACAGTCCATCGGTGAGCCCGGTACCCAGCTGACCATGCGTACCTTCCATACCGGCGGCGTGGCCGGCGGCGACATCACCCAGGGTCTTCCCCGAGTGGAGGAGCTGTTTGAGGCCCGCAAGCCCAAGAAGATGGCCACCCTGTCGGAGATCGCCGGTAAGGTCCGCTTCGAGGATGCCACCAAGGGCAGCCTGCTGAACATCATCGTCACCGCCGACGACGGCGATACCCGGACCTACTCCATGCCCCACACCGGTCTGCAGGTGCGGGACGGCGAGGTCATCGAGAAGGGCCGCCAGCTGCAGGACGGCGCACTGAATCCCCACGATGTGCTGCGGATCCGTGGCGCTTCGGCGGTGCATAACTACCTCATTCAGGAGGTCCTGAAGGTGTACCGTCAGCAGGGCGTGGACATCAACGATAAGCACATCGAGGTCATTGTCCGCCAGATGATGCGCAAGGTCCGTGTGGAGGACGCCAATGACGCCACCGGCCTGCTGTCCGGCGCCATGGCCGACGTGCTGGAGGTGGAGGACGAGAACGCCAAGGTGCGGGCCCGCATCGCCGCCGGTGAGGTCAACGCCGAGACCGGTGAGCCGCTGCAGGAGGCCACCTATACCCAGCTGCTGATGGGTATCACCAAGGCATCTCTGGCCACCGATTCCTTCCTGTCCGCTGCCTCCTTCCAGGAGACTACCAAGGTCTTGACCGAGGCCGCCATCAAGGGCAAGGTGGACCATCTGGTGGGCCTGAAGGAGAACGTCATCATCGGTAAGCTGATCCCTGCCGGTGCCGGCCTGAACGCCTACCGCCATTTCGCTGAGGAGCTGGTGCCTGAGGAGGGCGCTGCCGACAGCGTATCCACGGAGGAGAACGTGTCTGCGGAAGAACCTGCCGACGAGACGGAGGAGTAAGCGATCCCTATCATAACGTACGGAAAAGAGCGCCCTGCGGGGCGCTCTTTTTTCTGCCCGGAAACGGAGGCTTTTCCCGATGGGCTGCGTTGGCCCATTTCCGGGGAATTGGTCATTTCGACGGCATAGCGGAATCTGAGGCCGGAAAAACGCAGAAAAATTCCGCCATACGGAATGAACGCTTGACGCAGACCGGCGAAGACGGTATGATAGAGAAAAATATCCGCCGGAGAAGGGAGAGCACCATGATCTACTATACCGCCGATCTGCACTTTCACTATGCACCGCTGCTTCCCTCCCGGCCCTTTGCCACCGTAGAGGAGATGGACGAGGCACTGGTGAAAAACTGGAACGACACCGTGGGTCCGGAGGACACCGTCTATCTGGTGGGAGACATCGGCTGGAACGGCGGCCGGGTGCCGGGAGAGCTGCTGGAGCGGCTGTCGGGCCATAAGCACCTGATCCGTGGCAACCACGACACCGGCTATGAGGACGCCGGGCGGCTGTACCGCTGGTTCGAGACGGTGACGGACTTCAACGAGATCGACGACGGGGAGACGCACATCCTTCTGTGCCACTATCCCATGCTGTACCACAAGCGGGGCTACATGATCCACGGACACCTCCACCACGGACGGGGCCGGGACTATGAGCTGCTGCGGCAGCTGCCCCGTGTGCTGAACGCCGGAGTGGATGTGAACCGCTATCATCCGGTGACGCTGGCGGAGCTGGTGGAGAACAACCGGGCCTTCTATGCCGGGGAGCGGGACGACGAGGTGCCGCCCCCGCCGCCTATGGAGCGAGGGCTGCCCGGCAGCTTGCCGGGAAAGCCGGACTTTCGGCCCATCCCACGGCGGAAGGAGGACGTATGATGCCGCAGGAAAAGGGAAGCGTGCGGTCGCTGGGCAAGGCGCTGGAGCTGCTGGAGCTGCTGAACCGGAGCCGGGTCCCCATGACCCTTCAGGCGCTGAGTCAGGCCTCCGGCTACCCCAAGAGCACCATCCACTCGCTGCTGGCCACCCTGCGGAGCTACGGCTGCATCCGGCAGGAGTCGGATGGCCGGTACTACCTGGGGACAAAGCTGTTCGAGTGGGGCTGCGGCGTGTCCGCTGCGTGGGAGATCACCCGCTGCGCCCGTCCCCATTTGGAGCGGCTGGCCCAACAGACCCAGTATACGGCCCTGCTCTCCTGCGTGGAGGGCAGCGACATCGTGGTCATCGACCAGCGGGTCAGCGGCACGGGGATCCAGGTGGCCTCGGAGATCGGCGGCCGTACGCCCCTTCACGCCACGTCGCAGGGGAAGCTGCTGCTGTCCCGGCTGCCGGATGCCACGGTGCGCTATCTGATGAACGGCCAGGGCATGGATCCCTTTACCCCCCATACCATCGTGACCCTGCCAGATCTGCTGGAGGAGCTGGAACACATCCGCCGGAAGGGCTGCGCCATCGAAAACGGCGAGTACAAGATCGGCTTGCGGTCCGTGTCGGCTCCGGTGTTCGGCAGGGAGGGGCAGATGTGCTACACCCTGACGGTGGTGGGCCTGTTTCGCCATGTTACCTCCGGGGAGTTCGAGGAGGCGGTGGACATGGTCTGCGCCGCCGCCGGGAGTCTCAGCCGGGAGCTGGGCTATCATGCGTAGAGCGTTCCGCCATACGGAATTATGTTCTGCTTTGCGAAAAGGCTATTTTCTTTTGCCGGGGCAGATGGTAAAATAGACTTACGATAGAAAAGACTGCCGCCATGGTGCGGCGCTCTTTTCGGCGAGCGTGATATGCAAATGAGGATAACGGAGGAAAAGCAATGAAGAGAACGAGTGGAAAGCGGTGGATATCGCTGGTACTGGCGCTGTGCCTGTGCCTGCTGGTTGGCTGCGGCGGCAAGCAGAGGGGCTACGACCCCCTGAAAGGGGTGGAGAGCCGGATGATCACCGACTCCGCCGGACGGCAGGTGGAGATCCCTGCCGAGATCACCCGCATCGCACCCAGCGGCTCCACAGCCCAGATGATCCTGATGCCGGTGGCCTATGACCTGCTGGTGGGGCTCAGCAGCAGCCCCAGCACGGCACAGATGCCCTATTTCCCGGAGGAGATGCGGTATCTGCCCACCTTCGGCCAATTCTACGGCAGCAAGGCCAACCTGAATATGGAGTCCCTCATCGCCGCCCAGCCCCAGCTCATTATCGACTTGGGCGACGCCAAGGACAGCATCGCCAAGGACATGGACACCATTCAGAAGCAGACGGGCATCCCCACCATCTTCATCGAAGCGGATCTGGATGATATGGCGGCGGCCTACCGGACGCTGGGGGACATTCTGGGGCGGCAGGAGCAGGCGGAGGAACTGGCGCAGTTCATTGACCGCACTGTCACCATGGCCCAGACCAACGCCGCAAAAATCCCGGAGTCTCAGCGGCTCAAGGTGCTCTTCGGCACCGGCTCCACGGGCCTTGCCTGCAACGCAGCCGGGTCCGTACAGGCGGATGTCATCGACCTTGTGGGGGCGGTGAACGCCATCATCCCGGAAGAAGTTACCAACCGGGGCGGCGGTACCGCCGTCAGTCTGGAGGAGGTATACGCCGTGGAGCCGGATGTTATTCTGCTGTCCTCCGGCGGCCCCTACGATACCCTGACGGAAGGAGACTGGGCGGGCCTCACCGCCGTGCAGCAGGGGCGGTACTACGAGATACCGGGCCTGCCCTACGACTGGATGAGTTCCCCGCCGTCGGTGAACCGGGTGCTGGGCATCTGGTGGCTGGGGAATCTGCTGTACCCCCAGCTGTATGACTACGATATGACGGCTGTGGCACAGGAGTACTACCGGCTGTTCTGGCACTATGACCTGTCGGCGGAGGAGGCGGCCGGGATGCTGAGCCGATCCACCCTGCGGACGTGACCCCATACGGGGAGGAGAACCTGCGAGGAAGAAGTGCAATATCCGCCTGCGGCGGCTGACCCTGTGGGTGCTGCCTGACTGAGGACGGTATGCCTGCTGCCGGGAAGGGCGGAGGCCGGCGGCATCGCCACCGACACCCTGACGGTGAAGGTAGGCTATTACGGCATGGACAGCAGCCGGTATGTGGAGGCGGGGACGTACCACGGGACAGAACTTCAGGAGAACCTCACCATGTACTACGAGGCATATACCTTCTTCCGTCCCACGGGGGAGGGAGACTATCGGGTGGTGGTGGACTCTGCCTACGGCATCCACATTGACGAGCTGCTGGAGTATACCCGCATCCATCTGAACGATGTACGGTCGGTGCAGTTCTATACACGGAATCAGGACGTGAGGGCCTTCCCTCCTTTACGAAGTCCGAGCTGTTCCGGCCCCGGTACTATTTCGAGGATCTTCCGGCCCATCTGATGCCCGTCTACGACGAGAAGGGCCGCATTACCGGCGAACCCGGCGGCGGCGCACGGGTGCTGTATTTCAAAAAAGAGAGGGACGAATAAATGAGCACCTTGTTTCACAATATCCTGCGGGCAGCAGCCAGCGCCATGGAGATTCCGCTGGTGATCTGCCTGCTGCTGTTGGCGTTTTCCGTGTTTTCACTGGGTTGGTGGCTGGCGGAGCTGCTGGGAGAGCGGCGGCATATGAACGCCCGTCTGCCCCGGCTGCTGGAGATCATGCGAAGCGGCGAAAAGCCCCTGCCGGACTGCATCGCCGCTGCGGTGTACCTGTGTGTGTATCCACGGTGCGCCGCCGGTGGTATAACGGCTATATGGCGGATCTGGAAAAGCGGGGGGAGGTGTACTACGATGCCAAGACCGGCACCTATTACATCGTCCCCAATGCGGCGGGGAACTGACCCATGGAGAAGTTGATGGCCGGGAGGACCTACCGGCGGCGCTTTCTCCTGCTGGGCGGGGTGTGCCTGCTGCTTCTGCTGGGTTCCATGCTGGTGGGGCGCTACGGTCTGTCCGTAGACAAACTCCTGCATATGCTGTGGACAAGGCTCACCGGCGGCGCTGCGGACTGGTCCGTCAGCGACGAGAAGGTGGTGTTTGCCATCCGCCTGCCCCGCATTGCGGCGGCGGTGCTGGTGGGTGCGGCGCTGGCCGTCTCCGGCACGGCCTATCAGGGGATGTTCCGCAACCCCATGGTGTCGCCGGATATTCTGGGGGCCTCCACCGGCGCAGGCTTCGGCGCAGCGTTGGCTATCCTGCTGGGGGCCGGGTATTTCGGCATCTCCCTGTCCGCCTTCTGCTTCGGTCTGCTGGCCGTGGCAGCGGCGTGGCTGGTGAGCCGTCTGTCCCGCTCAGACCCCACGGTGGCGCTGATTCTGGCGGGTATGATGATCTCCTCCCTGTTTTCCGCCGGGACGTCCTTTATCAAGCTGGTGGCGGATACCCAGCAGCAGCTGCCCGCCATCACCTATTGGCTCATGGGCAGCCTCAGCTCCATCAAGGCCGAGGACGTGCGCTTTCTGGTGCTGCCGGTGGCGGTGGGATTGCTGCCGCTGTTTCTCCTGCGCTGGCGGATGAACCTGCTGACGGTGGGGGAGGAGGAGGCCCAGTCCATGGGCGTGCGGACGGGGGTACTGCGCCTGGTGGTGATCCTGTGCGCCACGCTGCTGACCACCGCCAGTGTGGCGGTGTCCGGCATGATCGGCTGGGTGGGTCTGGTGCTCCCCCACTTCTGTCGTATGCTGTTCGGCTGCGACTACCGGCGGCTGATCCCGGCGGCGGCCCTGTTTGGAGCGGCTTTCCTGCTGGCGGTGGATGACATCGCTCGGCTGGTGACCACCGGTGAGCTGCCTCTGGGTATCCTGACGGCCTTCGTGGGAGCGCCGCTGTTTCTGTATCTCATCATCACGGGAGGGCGACGGCATGAGCATTGACGTGGAGAGACTCTCCTTTTCCTACGGCGCTCACCCGGTGCTGCGGGATGTCAGCTTCCGGGCCGAGCCCGGACAGCTGGTGGCAGTGCTGGGGCCCAACGGAGCGGGGAAGAGTACCCTGTTCCGCTGTATGCTGGGCTTTCTGCCCCACTATCAGGGGAGCATCTCCCTGTGCGGGCGGGACGTGCGGCAGCTGCCCCGGCGGGAGCTGGCCCGCCTGGCGGCGTATATCCCCCAGTCCAGCCAGCCGTTGTTCGACTACACCGTCCGGGACACGGTGCTTATGGGTGCCGCCGGAGGGCTGGAGCCTCTGCGGCAGCCGGGACGGCAGCAGCTGGAGACGGCGCAGCGCATGATGGAACTGGTGGGCATCGCCCCACTGGCAGACCGGGGCATCCGCCGCATTTCCGGCGGCGAGCGGCAGCTGGCCCTCATTGCACGGGCCTTGGCCCAGCAGGCGAGGATCTTGCTGATGGACGAGCCCGCCGCCAATCTGGATTACGGCAACCAGTTTAGGCTCCTGCAGCAGGTGCGCCGCCTGACGGAGCAGGGCTACACGGTGCTGCTGTCCACCCATAATCCGGAGCACGCCCTTCGCTTCGCCACCCATGTGCTGGCCCTCCACGGCGGCACGGTGGCGGCCTGCGGCCCGGTGGAGGAGATGCTGACGGAGGAGTTGCTGCACACCCTGTACCGTATCCCCCTGACGGTGGCGCAGGTGCCGGTCACCGGTGCCACGGTCCGCAGCTGTGTCTATGACCCGGCCAAGCCGTGAAGCTGTATATCATGTCCTGTGGGGCTGCATATCAAAGTTTTCAGAGAGGAAGGGACCTGCACAGAAAGCAGCACAGGAAGCATGTATCGGCGCTGCTGCTGACTTTGTGCATGGTGCTGAGTCTGGTGATGCCGGTCTCGGCTCTGGACGGGCAGGTGCAGGCAGAGCGGCGGGAAGGCTATGACGTTGCCGCCATCCACTATACGGACGGCGAAGGCAATGAGCGGCCTTTACCGAGACGGCTTCCGGCTACGCCGATACCCTGCCGGAGGGCGTAACGGAGGAGCAGGTCATGGTGGAATACTTCTCCGCCACCCGCTGGGACGGGGCAGTGGATCTCTCGTGGTATAACGGGACGGATACCGAGTTCACCATCATCACCGCCCGGCAGCTGGCGGGTGTGGCAGAGCCGGTGAACAGCAATGCCGCCGACTTCGCCGGCAAGACCATCCGCCTGGGGGCGGACATCTCCCTGCTGCGGTATGAGGAGCCCGGCAAGCCGGGTGAGCCTTTCCAGCCCACCCAGCCGGAGAAACCCACTACGCCCGATACCCCCGCCACCGGCGACAGCAGCAATGTGACCGCCCTGTGGGTTGTGTTGGCTGCGGCTGGCGTGGGCATCATCGTGCTGGTGGTGCTGCTTGTCACTAAGCGCAAGAATAAGAAGGACTAAGCTTCATCGGGAGAAAGCCCTGCGGCCCGTGTGGGCCGCAGGGCTTTCCTGCCCCCGTCTGTGCCGAAGGGGAGGAGATTTTGCGCCGCCGGAGCCTTTTTCCTATTGTGCATCTGCCGCCGACATGGTATGATAATGTCAGTAATGAGCAAGGGTAAACACGCCTGACAGCTTGTCCTTCCGGCGATTTTACGCTTCGTCTCGGTGGGCATCGGCCTGCCGGGGCGCCTCTATCCGGTAAAACTGGCGGCTCTGCCGCCTCTAAAGCATAAGGAGAGCGAAAAACTATGAAATTAGGTATTGTCGAAAGCGAGCCTGTTTCTGAAACTCTCCGCAAACGCACAAATGCCGATAAAGCTTGATAGGACAGGCATTTTCGGATGAAGTCAAAACATAAAAGTTCCTATTTCCCTACGCATCCCCACGCAGAAATGGCGTAAAAATGGCGTAGAGGAACCGGCGGTACGCAGTTGCGAAAATCGCCTGCTGCAACATTACTAAGAATATTCAAGTTGCCCTGCGCACCGGCGCAGAGAGATGCAAGGGCGTTTCACTCCTTTGATCCCCCAAATAAAAATGAGCCTTCTCCGTTTGATATAGAAACGGAAAAAGCTCATTTGCATTGTACACGCCTGTCAAGCGGCGCAGAACTTTGGCAGCGCTATGCCTCATCCTCTGCCAGCATACGGTATCCGACGCCAAGCTCGTTGATGATGTAGCGCTTTTCGCCGGGCGTCACGCCCATTTTCTTGCGGATGTTCTTCATGTTGACTTGCAGCTTCTTGACGCTGCCATAGTCCGAATACCCCCAGACCGCCCGAATGATGGCGGCATACGTCAGCACCTTTCCGGCGTGAACGGAGAGAAACGCCATGATGTTGTATTCCGTCTGGGTCAGGTCGACCTCCTCTTTCCCTACAAAAACCTGCCGTGTATCATAATCGATCAGCAAGTCCTGAAGACGGAATTTCCCACCATGGGAACTTTCCTTCTCTTCGCTGTGCCGATGGCTGCGGAGAACGGCACGGATGCGAGCCAGCAATTCCTCCGTGCCAAAGGGCTTGGTGATATAGTCATTCGCCCCCAGATCCAACGCCTCCACCTTGTCCCTCTCGTTGGAACGGGCGGAAAGCACAATGATGGGCACGGTGTCTGTCTCCCGAACTTCTTGAATCAAGCTCATACCGTCTCGATCCGGCAGACCAAGATCCAAAAGGATGAGGTCCGGATGATGGGAGGCATACATCATCATGCCAAGCTCGCAGGTTTCCGCGCAGAGCACCTGATAGTCGCTGGTTTCCAGATTGGCTTTGATAAAGCTTCTGATGTTGGCCTCGTCCTCTACGATCAGAATTTTGTACTTGTTATTGCCCATCGTCCTCACCCCCTCTTTCCAGAGCAAAGCGGAATACCGCACCGCCGCCCTTCCTATTTTCCGCAGTGATCTCGCTGCCGTGCGCCTTGACGATGGCGGCGCACACGGATAGTCCGATTCCCATATTGCTGCGGGTTCCGTCCACCGGTGCGGCGGACTTTTCATAACTTCCGGTGAAAATCTTTTGAAATGCATCCTCCGGGATGCCGCAGCCGTTGTCGGCAACCTCAAATACCGCCTTATCCCCCACAAGAGAAACGGAAAGCGTCAGTTCCGTCATGCCTTTTGCGTGGAATACGGCATTTTCCAGAAGATTCAGCAGTACCTGTTCAATAAGGAGCGAATCCATGGGAATGTCCACAAATTCCTCCGGTATCTGTGTGATGACCTTCTGATTCGGATACTTTTTGGAAAACTTCATGAGAACCGAGTCGATCAGCTCATCCAGAACCGTGGGTGTCTTCACGACTTCCACTTTCGCGCCGTCGATTCTTGTAACCGACAGAAGATTTTCAACCATGCGGATGAGCCATTCGCTGTCCTCCTGAATTTCTCCCAACAGCTTGAGCTGCTGCTCCTTTGGCAGCGCATCATACTTGGAGATCAGCGTGGAGGAGGACCCGTATATGGAGGTGAGTGGTGTGCGCAGATCATGGGAAATCGCCCGCAGCAGATTGCCCCGCATTCGCTCTTTTTCATTCTCTGCCCGCAGCTTTTCCTGATCCCGAATGCGGCTGTTCAGCGTACTGGTGAAAACGGCAACTGCCAGCATAATGACGGCAGATAAGATGCTTTCCCCCACGAAAAAGTCGAAGACATAATAGGGATAGGTAAAGGCAAAATTCACCGCAAATACGCTGACAATTGCCGAAGTGATGCCATAGCAATACCCGTGGGTTTTCAGCGAGATCAAAAACACGCCGAACACAAAGATCATGGGTACCAGCGTCTGCGTGGTAAAGAGCTTCTGAATCAGCAAATTGACGGCAAAGGCACTGCAAAAAATAAGGATCGAAAATAGAGTGTCCTTTTGTCGCTGTCGATTCTTCATCATGCTTCTCCTGAAATTTATTGCGGTATCATACGCCATGCTTTTCGGTTTCGGGCGAAGCCCGGGAGAAAAACGGCTTAAATCCAGTGGTACAAATAACTGCCAGCAGTTATTATATCGCATAAGCGGAAGCGCTTCAAGATTTCTCACAGGAGGATATTGCGCCGCCCTCGTTTCTTTACCGAATCTACACCGGAAAAATGCTATCATATAAGCACACAGCGAAAAGGAGAAAGAAATCCGTGGAAAATGACAGTAGCGACGATAACGGTAACTGCTCTTATATGGTCTGTTCGTATGTGGCATATCTACGCCCTTTGCTGCGGTATCGGGTATAGGTGTGTCTTTTTGCATGAAATGATCGTATGAACAGAACATAAAGGAGTCTGAAATGAATTATTTTGGAAGCATTTTCGCAATGGTGGCCTGCATCGTCATGTCCGCCTATTTCAGCGCCACAGAAACGGCATTCTCGTCTCTGAATAAGACCCGCCTCAAGGTGTTGGCGGACAACGGAAACAAGCGGGCAGCGCTGGCGCTCAAGCTGTCCGAAGATTATGACAAGCTGATCTCCACCATCCTGATCGGCAACAATATCGTCAATATCATGGTGGCGTCTATCGGCACACTTCTGTTCGTCGGACTTTACGGCGACATGGGTGCGACGGTTTCTACGGTCGTCGTAACGATCGTTGTTTTGATTTTCGGTGAGATCACCCCCAAAAGCGTTGCAAAGGACACGCCGGAACGCTTTGCCATGTTCAGTGCGCCCTTTATCCGGCTCTGGATATGGGTGCTGACGCCACTGAACTTCCTGTTTTCCCTGTGGAAAAAGCTGGTTTCCCGTTTCTTCAAGACAGATGACGATGCAAAAATGTCCCACGAGGAGTTGCTTCTTTTTATGCAGGACGTGGAGCAGGATGGCGGCATTGACGAAAACGAGGGCGAGCTGCTGCGCAACGCCCTTGAGTTCCGTGACCTGACGGCGGCAGAAATTTTGACCCATCGAATCGACTTGGAGGCCGTGGACATCGGCGAAAGCCATGAGGAAATTGCCAGAGCCTTTACGCAGTCCCGCTTTTCCCGCCTACTGGTCTACCAGGATACTATCGATCAGATCGTTGGTGTTCTTCATCAGAAGGACTTCTATATCAACGGCAAGATGACGGATCAGCCTATTGCGGAGATCATGACGGAGCCGCTGTTTGTCTATCAGCACACGAAGATCCGGGATATTTTGAAAATGCTCCAGCATCAGAAGTCCCATGTCGCCGTAGTCGTGGACGATTTTGGCGGGACGCTTGGTATTGTTACGATGGAGGATATTCTGGAAGAACTGGTCGGTGAAATTTGGGACGAACACGACGAGGTGGAAGAAGATTTTGAAAAGCTGGACGAAAATACTTACCGCGTGGACTGCTCCGTCAGCTTGGAGGATTTTATGGAATTCTTTGGCGTCAAGCTGGAATCGGACAGTGTTTCCGTCGGCGGCTGGGTCATGGAGCAGCTGAATAGAGTTCCCAGTAAGGGCGATTCCTTTACCGCTCAGAATTTGGAAATCACGGTCTCCGATCTGAGTGCGTACAGGGTATCCTTCATCACAGTCAGGCAATGTGGCGTCTGTTTGGCCTGCGAACAATAAAGCAGTCGCACGATTCATAAGGGGTGAGGATGATGTCGGAAGAAATGGTTTGCAGAAAGCGCCGCCTTTCGTCTTTTCAAATTATCATATTGGGCTTTGCTGGGGTCATTCTGCTCGGAGCGCTGCTGCTGATGCTGCCAATTTCTGCGACAGCTCGGTGTGTAACGCCGTTTCATGAGGCACTGTTTACCGCGACCTCCGCCGTTTGTGTGACGGGTCTTGTGGTGCAGGATACCGGTAGCTATTGGTCAGTCTTTGGCCAGACGGTGATCCTGACGCTGATTCAGATAGGCGGGCTCGGTGTTGTCACTGTGGCGGCATCGTTTGCGCTGCTGTCCGGGCGAAGGATCTCTCTGATGCAGCGCAGCACCATGCAGGATGCCATCTCAGCGCCAAAGGTCGGAGGGATCGTCCGGCTGACACGGTTCATCCTACGAGGGACATTTCTGATCGAACTGATCGGTGCGCTCGCCATGCTGCCGGTGTTCTGCCGTGACTATGGATGGCGTGGCGTCTGGATGGCGGTATTTCACTCCATCTCCGCCTTTTGCAACGCAGGGTTTGACATTCTGGGAACGAACCATAATTTGTATCCGTCCCTTACCGGTTATGTCCAAAATCCGGTGATCAATATCACGGTCATGCTGTTGATCGTGATTGGCGGCATTGGATTTCTGACGTGGGATGACATCTTTGAAAACAAGTGGCATTTCCACCGTTATCGAATGCAAAGTAAGGTCATTCTCGTTACGACACTCACGCTGATCGTCCTTCCGGCGCTGTTTTTCTTCTTTGTGGACTTTGATGCCCTTCCTCTCGGAACGCGGGTTCAGGCAGCCCTGTTCCAATCGGTCACGCCGAGAACGGCGGGCTTCAACACAGTCGATCTACCCGCCATGTCCGGCGCATCGCTGGGCGTGATGATCCTTCTGATGCTCATTGGCGGCTCTCCTGGGTCTACGGCAGGCGGCATGAAAACCACCACGCTGGCAGTTCTGCTTTCCAATGCTGCCGCGACCTTCCGCCAGCGGGACAGCGCTCAATTCTTTGGGCGCAGAGTCGATTGCAGCGCCGTCAAAACCGCCGCAACCGTCCTGACGATGTACCTTGCGCTGTTCTTTGGCGGAGGCGTTTTTATCAGCGTATACGAGGATCTCCCGCTGTCCTCCTGCCTGTATGAAGCAGCGTCGGCGGTAGGCACGGTCGGACTGACATTGGGTATTACGCCGCAGCTGCATATTCCCTCGCAAATGGTATTGATCGCGCTGATGTATCTGGGCAGAGTCGGCGGGCTGACACTCATTTATGCAGCGGTGTCCAGCAAGAAAGCCGGCAACGCAAAGCTGCCGCAGGAAAGAATCATGATTGGATAAGCAAAGGAGCATCTATCCCATGAAAAATGTTTTATTGATTGGAGCAGGCCGCTTCGGGCGGCATATCGCCATGCAGCTCTCTCAACTGGGGCATCAGGTCATGGCAGTCGATACCAATGAGGAACGGGTCAACGATGTGCTTCCGTTTGTCACCAACGCACAGATCGGCGACAGCACCAATGCGGAGTTTCTGCGTTCGCTGGGTATCGGAAATTTTGATGTTTGTTTTGTGACCATCAGCGGTAATTTTCAGAACTCGCTGGAAACCACCTCGCTGCTGAAGGAGCTGGGTGCCAAATGCGTGGTATCCCGTGCCGAGCGTGATGTGCAGGCAAAGTTTCTGCTTCGCAACGGTGCAGACCATATAGTCTACCCGGAAAAACAGGTGGCAAAATGGGCGGCGATCCGATTCACTGCCGACCATATTTTCGACTACATAGAGATCGACGAGCAGCACGCCATCTTTGAAGTGCAGGTGCCGGAGGCGTGGATCGGGAAAAGCGTTGGTGAGCTGAACGTCCGCAGAAAGTTTGGCATCAACATTCTTGGCATCAAACGAGCCGGAAAAACGGATGTTTCCGTTACGCCGGACACTATATTGTCCGATGACATTACGATTTTGGCATTGGGTGAGTATAAAGCCCTGCAAAAGTGCTTTCGGATTTGACGGGGTTTCCCATACCGACGGAAAGGAAATACATGGAGAAAAAACCACAAAACACAGCCAGTGACAGAAACGAGGATCCCGCGCCGCAGGGAAGCAAGTGGCAGACGATCATTCGCTATATTACCCGCACACTGGTGCTGCTGATCGTATTCGCATGGGCGCTGGTAAACCTTGATGCTGTTTTGCATTTTCTCGGCAAGGTGCTTGCACTGTTCACTCCGTTTCTGATCGGCGGCGCGATTGCTTTTTTGATCAACGTAGTCCTTCGACCGTTGGAATGCTGCTGGAACAAGGTGTGCCGCAAAGCTCCTGCAAAGCTGGTCCGCCCTGTGTGCCTGACAGCAAGCACCGTACTTGTCCTTGGAATTCTGTTTGCCGTGGTGTTTATGATGATCCCCAGCCTGCGGGAATCCGGCGAAGAGTTTGTCCAAAACATTCCGCTCTATGTGGAGGAAATCGGGCGGTGGTGGACAGGCGTTGTCCAGTTTGCCGCAAAATATAATATTGTCCTGCCCGAATACACCATAGACTCTGACCTGTTGATCGAGAAGCTCACCGCCTTGATCAGCGACGAGGGAAGCGGCATCCTCACCGTAACGTGGGACGCAGCAACCTCCGTCCTATCCGTTTTGGTGGATGTTCTTTTGGGCTTTGTCTTTGCACTGTATCTGCTTGCAAAGAAGGAAGTCGTCGCGGCACATTTGAAAAAACTCGTTGTGACAGTCCTTCCGCAAAAGAAGGCGCAGCGGCTGCTGAGTATCGCCTCTCTGACCAACCAGACCTTCACAAATTTTGTCAGCGGTCAGCTTACCGAAGCGGTTATCATCGGCGTTCTGTGCTTCTTTGGAATGCTGATCCTTGGGATCCCGTATGCCGGTGCGGTCTCGGCGTTTGTGGCCGTTACTGCGCTGGTGCCGATTTTCGGCGCATGGCTCGGCGGCGGTCTGGGTGCGTTTTTGATCCTGCTGGCAGAACCCGGCAAGGCTCTGTGGTTCATTCTCTTTTTGCTCGTTTTACAGCAGGTGGAGGGCAACCTGATTTATCCCAAGGTGGTCGGTAAGTCCGTTGGGCTTCCCGGACTGCTTGTGCTGATGGCTGTCACAATCGGCGGCGGAGCATTCGGCATCTTAGGGATGCTGTTCAGCGTACCCGTCTGCGCCGTGCTATACAGTCTTTATCTGGAGTTCATGAAGAAAGCAAGTGCTCGGCACTGAATGATTCATAATCGAATACCTTCTGAACATCGGGCTGTACGCCAAATGCAAAGGGCTTGGGATATTCCCAAAATCGCCGTGTGTCCGGACAGCGGCTGTGCTTGCTGTTCTCTCAAATCTCAATATTCGCAGATCGTGATGTCCCCGCTTTTTCGAAAGCGGGGACATTTTTTCTTCTCCGATACTTAAAAAACGGCGGAAAAATGTCCGTTGTATAGTAGAGGGCTTTTTGAAAATATTGCGCATCTTTTTCCGGACAAAAGGCAAAAACATGTCCGTGTGTTATTCGGTGATTTCAACGTTCATCACAAAATCCCTCTTGACTTTTTTTCGGGAATTGCATATACTGACAGTGAGGAAACTCGTGTTTCCGTTTTTCGAGCCGAACCTCTTCCCGTTACTGGAGGGGGGGCGGCTCATTTTTTATACCTTCGTGCGAATAGGAGAGAACCGTTTTTTCCAATGCAATCACATTAAAACCGAACCCAGTGCTAACCACGCTGCGAACTGCTCTATCATCTACAATGCGTATAAGCTCATCGGTATTGATGGATCCTGTGCACTGTAACACAACCCCTCCAGGAGTTTTTGCAATCTGCTTTGTGGCTTTTCGAATCGCCATATCTGCCGCTTTCGCTATGGAAGGAAAATTTTTTGCGCTACCCCCTAATTTGCAAGAATTTTGTCCGTTGTAAAGTGAGAGGCAACCACTCGTGAGGCAAAACCGTGACTCTCCGCATCATTTTGCCCGTTGGAAAGTAGAAAGGGCAATTTGAAGCAGCGCACAGAGATTGTTTCGCCATCTCTGAAACTTTTTCAAGAAATCTGGGACAAAACCGGCCTCTGATTCACTTAGCTAAGTAGAGGGGGGATCAGGAGCAAGAAAATCCGCCCGCAAACGACGCTCGGGCGTAGACAATTCAGGGGCGAAAAACCCTTGAATGGCAAGCATTCCCGCACCACCAAAGCCGCACGGCAATACGATTTCCCTCGCAGCTGCGAAATCGAGTTCTATTTGTCTACATAAGCACCACGAAAGGAGACTTTTCCATGGACAACATCCTCACCGTCCCCATCCACCTCAAAATGACGCTGACCGCCAGAGAAGCGGCAGAATACAGCAACATCGGCATCAACAAGATCGACAGTATGCTCCGCAGCCCCAACTGCCCCTTCGTCTTGTTCGTTGGGACGAAAAAGCTGGTCAAGCGCCGGGAGTTTGAAGAGTACATCAGCCAAAAGCTGGTGATCTGACGACAAAAGATAATTTGTAAAAACAGCTTGAGAGAAAAGAACCTATCTGCTATAATTATGTCGTTGCGGTAGGCTCTTTTCTCTCTATGCGACGAAGCAGGAATTGAAAAATTCTGTATGCACGCTTTACGCCATACCTACGCCACAAGGGCGATTGAATGCGGCGTACAGCCCAAGGTGCTGCAAAAGCTGCTTGGTCACGCAAGTATCAAAACAACGATGGACAGATACGTCCATGTCACATCTGGATCCTTGGATCAGGCTGCGCGGCAATTTGAATCAGGCAGGGTTTCCTGGCATATAAGTCCATGCGAAAATGGCGTAAAAATGGCGTAAACCAAACGCACCGGATTCCGGAAACCCTTGAAAATCAAGACATTTTAAGGAGAGCGAAAAACTATGAAATTAGGTATCGTGGGGCTGCCCAACGTGGGAAAGTCCACTCTGTTCAACGCCATCACCAACGCCGGCGCCGAGAGCGCCAACTACCCCTTCTGCACCATCGAGCCCAATGTGGGCGTGGTGGCCGTGCCGGATGAGCGGCTGGACAAGCTGGCGGAGATGTACCAGCCCGATAAAAAGACCCCCGCCGTCATCGAATTTGTGGACATCGCCGGTCTGGTGAAGGGAGCCAGTCAGGGAGCGGGCCTCGGCAACAAGTTTTTGGAGAACATCCGCCGTACCGACGCCATCGTCCATGTGGTGCGCTGCTTCGATGACGAGAACATCATGCACGTGGTAGCCGATGCCGGTACCAACGTACCGGTGGACCCGCTGGGGGACATCGAGACCATCGACATGGAGCTGATCCTGGCGGATCTGGAGATGGTGAACCGCCGGGTGGAGAAGGCCGCCAAGGCCGCCAAGGGCGACAAGAAGTTCCTCCACGAGGCGGAGGTGTTCAAGGCACTGGCGGAGCATCTGGACGCCGGGAAGTCCGCCCGCACCTTCTCCTGCGGCGATGACGACCGGGCGCTGGTGGAGACCTGCGACCTGCTGAGCCTGAAGCCCATCATCTACGCCGCCAACATGGACGAGGCGGGCTTTGCCGATTACGAGAACAACCGCTACTTCCGGCTGGTGCGTGATCTGGCACAGAAGGAGGGCGCACAGGTGCTGCCCATCTGCGCCAAGCTGGAGCAGGACATCGCCGAGCTGGACGATCCGGAGGAGCGGGCCATGTTCCTGGAGGATCTGGGCATCGAAAAGTCCGGTCTGGATCGCCTGATCCAGTGCAGCTATGATCTGCTGGGCCTGATCTCCTTCCTGACCTACGGCAAGGACGAGTGCCGGGCGTGGACCATCCGCAAGGGTACCAAGGCCCCGCAGGCGGCGGGCAAGATCCACTCCGATATCGAGCGGGGCTTCATCCGGGCGGAGACCATCAACTTCGACGAGATGATGGCCTGCGGCGGCAGCGTGGCCGCCGCCAAGGAGAAGGGCCTGCTGCGGTCCGAGGGCAAGGATTATGTGGTCAAGGACGGCGACATGATCTACTTCCGCTTCAACGTATAAGCATGACCTACAAGGGACACGGTTTGCCGTGTCCCTTTTTCATCGCCAGCCAATTCCGCCGTTTACAAAGGACGGTTTTTCTGATATGATAATGCATATCTATGGACTATCCACGCACAAAACAAAGGGAGAACGTCCTCCCTGTGCGGATAGAGCGTGCCCTTTTTTATGAAAGGAGACAACTGTTATGAACCAAGAGATCCAGTCTATTCTGGCCAAGGTAGACCACACTCTGCTGGCCCAGAGTGCCACTTGGAACGAGATCAAGGCCATCTGCGACGACGGCGTCAAGTATGGCTGCGCCAGCGTGTGCATCCCTGCCTCCTATGTGAAGCGGGCGGCAGAGTACGTGGACGGCAAGATCGCCATCTGCACCGTCATCGGCTTTCCCAACGGCTATGACACCACCGCCGCCAAGTGCTTTGAGGCGGAGGACGCCGTGAACAACGGTGCTTCCGAGGTGGATATGGTCATCAACATCGGCTGGGTGAAGGACGGCCTGTACGATCAGGTGCTGGAGGAGATCCGGGCCGTGAAGGCTGCCTGCCACGGCAAGCTGCTGAAGGTCATCATCGAGACCTGTATGCTCACCGATGCCGAGAAGATCGAGATGTGCCGTGTGGTGTCCGACTCCGGCGCCGAGTACATCAAGACCTCCACCGGCTTCGGCGGAGGCGGCGCCACCCGTGAGGATGTGGCCCTCTTCAAGGCCCATGTGGCTCCCCATGTGAAGATCAAGGCTGCCGGCGGCATCGCCGACCTCAACGATGCCCGTGACTTCGTGGCCCTTGGGGCCGACCGTCTGGGCACCAGCCGCATTGTCAAGGCCGTGAAGGCCATGGAACAGGAATAAAAGGAGGAACCATCTATGCCTACCCCCCATAATAACGCCGCCCCCGGCGCCTTCGCCAAGACCGTGCTCATGCCCGGCGATCCCCTGCGCTCCAAGTTCATTGCCGAGACGTTTCTGGAAAACCCCGTGCTGGTGAACAACGTCCGTGGCGTGCAGGGCTATACCGGTACGTACAAGGGCGTGCCGGTGTCCGTCATGGCCTCCGGCATGGGAATGCCCTCCATCGGCATCTATGCCCACGAGCTGTACACCCAGTACGGCGTGGAAAACATCATCCGTGTGGGCTCCGCCGGAGCCATGCGGGCCGATCTGGAGCTGGGCAGTGTGGTGGCCGGACAGGGTGCCTGTACCAACTCCAGCTTCGCCGACCAGTATGAGCTGGGCGTCCACTATGCCCCCATTGCCGACTTCGATCTGCTGATGGCCGCCGTGGAGTCGGCCCGTGAACTGGGCGTGAAGATGCCCGTGGGCAACCTCTACTCCTCCGATACCTTCTATGACGCCGCCGGCCGCAACGCCCGGATGCAGAAGATGGGCGTCATGGCCGTGGAGATGGAGGCCGCTGCTCTGTACTGCACCGCCGCCTATCTGGGCAAGCGTGCGCTGGCTATCTGCTCCATCAGCGACAATCTGGTGCTGGGTACCGAGCTTACCGCCGACGAGCGCCAGACCACCTTCACCAATATGATGAAGATCGGTCTGGAGGCAGCGGTGAAAATGGCCCAATAAAGTCGGTTTTGCAGCCGAAACATCAGTTTTTCTGAACCCTGTCATGGTGAAAAATGCAGCAGACCCTGCAAATAGGGCTTGCCCTTTTCTGTCATATCTGTTATAATGCACCTGAACGGGCAAGCTTTGCCCGAATAAATGAAGGAAGGTAGAACAATCATGAAAAGAGTTCTCGCTATGATCCTTGCGCTTGTCATGGCTCTGGCTCTGGTTGCCTGCGGCAACAAGAACACGGACGATGGCAAGAAGGATAACCCGGATGACAACAAGACCCCCACCGTCATCACCAACCCCGATAAGGTTCAGGATGAGATGACCTCCTCCGACGGCAAGTACGAGGTGGCTTTCGTCACCGACGTGGGTCAGCTGAAGGATAAGTCCTTCAACCAGGGTACTTACGACGGCGTGAAGCTGTACGCCGCCAACAACGGCCTGTCCTACAAGTACTATCAGCCCGCCAACGGCAGTGAGGCCACCGATGATGACCGCTTCACCGCTATGAAGGCCGCCGTGGACAACGGCGCCAAGGTGGTTGTCTGCGCCGGCTTCATGCAGACCAATGCTCTGCGTATGGCCGCTTCCCAGTTCACCGATGTGTCCTTTGTCTACATTGATGGCGATGTCATTCGTGCGGATGCTGAGGATAAAAACTCCGCTATCCTGACCAACGTGGCCGGCGTTGCCTTCAAGGAAGAGCAGTGCGGCTATCTGGCTGGCTATGCTGCCGTCAAGGAAGGCTACACCAAGCTGGGCTTCACCGGTGGTGGCGGCGGTAACAACCCCGCCTGCTGCCGTTACGGCTATGGCTTCGTGCAGGGCGCCGATGCCGCTGCCAAGGAGCTGAACGAGAAGGTAGAGATGAACTACTCCTGGCAGTATGGTGCCAACTTCTCCGCTTCCCCCGAGCTGCAGACCATGGCCGCCGGCTGGTATCAGGCTGGCACTGAGGTCATCTTCGCCTGCGGCGGCTCCATGTTCGCCTCTGTCGCCGCTGCTGCCGGCGCTGAGGAGGGCAAGGTCATCGGCGTGGACGTGGACCAGAGCTTTGAGTCTGAAGGCACCGTGATCACCTCCGCTATGAAGGGCCTGGCCGACTCCGTGCAGTGGGCTCTGGGCAAGTTCTATGCCGGTGAGTTCGCCTCCATCGGCGGTGTCCAGACCTCTCTGGGTGCCAATGAGAACGCCGTGGGTCTGCCCACTGCTACCTGGTCCCTGACCAAGTGGAGCGTTGATGATTACAACGCCAAGCTGCAGGAGATCAAGGACGGCAAGATCGCCATCGACAACAACTACGACAATCTGGCCAGCACCGAGAATGTCACTCTGAACATCGTCGGCTAAGCTTCTGCGTGTCGAACTCCACAGCGCCCGTGCTCTGCACGGGCGCTGTTTTTTGCTCCAAAGCCCCGGATGCCTCCCGTGGAGATTTGCGGCATCCCGCTTGTCAACCGGCGGCCGTCATGCTATAATTTTCCAAGGAAGCCGGAAGGGGGGAGCACACATGGGACTGCACGACGGACATCGCCAGCGCAAGCGGGAGCGCTTCCTGAAGCAGGGAGCCGACGGTCTGGCGGATCATGAGGTGCTGGAGCTGCTGCTGTACTATGCCATCCCCCGCCGGGACACCAACGAGCTGGCCCACCGGCTGATCCAGCACTTCGGTACGCTGGACGCTGTGTTTCAGGCTCCGCCGGAGGCACTGATGCAGGTGTCCGGCATCGGGGAGAATGCCGCCGTGCTGCTGAATCTGGTGCCGGCGGCCCAACGCTGCGCCCGGCGCAGCGTCTCCGCCGAGCGCATCCTCAACTCCGTGGAGCGCTGCGGTGCCTACTTCATGGACCTGCTGGATGGTCAGCGCCGGGAACTGCTGTATCAGGTGTGTCTGGACGGCAAGGGAAAGGTGCTTTCCTGCAAATGCCTGTCCCAAGGCAGCGCCGATATGACCTCCCTCAGCATCCGGCAGGTGGTGGAGAACGCCCTGCTGTCCGGCGCCGCAGGCGTGGTGCTGGGCCACAATCACCCCAGCGGTGTGGCGCTGCCCTCGGCGGAGGACCGGGCCGCCACTCTGCAGGTGCGGGACGCTCTGGCCACCATGGACATCCGCCTGCTGGACCACATCATCGTGGCCGACGGTGATTTCGTCTCCATGGAGGCCAGCGGCCTTCTGTACGGCTGACCCACTCAAAGAAAATTCCCCCAGCGCCCCGCTCCGGATGGAGCGGGGCGCTGCCATGTTTTCCCTCCACAAAATCAGAACATTTGTTTCAAAATTCATATTTACATATGGGATTTTTGTGGTAAAATAAAGTGATACACACTGAAATTGCAGGAGGCGCTTTCCATGCCCCAGTTCAAAGTTATTTCGGAATATACCCCCTCCGGCGACCAGCCGCAGGCCATTGAAAAGCTGGCGGAGGGACTGGAGAACGGCCTGCGCCAGCAGGTGCTGCTGGGCGTCACCGGCAGCGGCAAGACCTACACCATGGCCAAGGTCATCGAGAAGGTGCAGCGCCCCACGCTGGTGCTGGCCCACAACAAGACGCTGGCGGCCCAGCTGTGCGAGGAGTTCCGGGAGTTCTTCCCGGAAAACGCCGTGGAGTACTTCGTCTCCTACTACGACTACTATCAGCCGGAGGCGTACATCCCCCACACGGATACCTTCATTGAGAAGGACGCCGCCATCAACGCCGAGATCGAGCGCCTGCGCCACAGCGCCACGGCAGCCCTCTTCGAGCGGCGGGACGTCATCGTGGTGGCGTCGGTGTCCTGCATCTACGGCTTGGGGGATCCCATCGACTACGCCAACATGGTCATCTCCCTGCGGCAGGGGAAGGAGTACCCACGGGATCAGCTGCTGCGGAAGCTGGTGGAGATCCGCTACGACCGCAACGACGTGGCCTTCGAGCGCAATATGTTCCGGGTCCGGGGGGACACGGTGGAGATTTACCCGGTGTACGCCAACGGCTACGCCATCCGGGTGGAGTTCTTTGGGGACGAGATCGACCGCATCTCGGAGATCAACCCCGTCACCGGTCAGGCCCAGCGGGTGCTGCAGCACGTGGCCATTTACCCCGCCAGTCACTACGTCACCACCAAGGAGAAGATGGAGCGGGCGGTGCAGGAGATCGAGCGGGAGCTGGCGGAGCGCAAGGCCTACTTCGAGGATCACGGCAAGCTCATCGAGGCCCAGCGCATCGACCAGCGCACCCGGTACGATGTGGAGATGATGCGGGAGCTGGGCTACTGCACCGGCATCGAGAATTACAGCCGGGTCATCTCCGGCCGGGAGCCGGGTTCCCCGCCCACCACGCTGCTGGACTACTTCCCGGAGGACTTTGTCCTCTTTGTGGACGAGAGCCATGTGACCCTGCCGCAGGTGCGGGCCATGTATAACGGCGACCGGGCCCGGAAGGAGAGCCTGGTGGAGTACGGCTTCCGCCTGCCCTGCGCCTATGATAACCGCCCCCTGAAGTTCCCAGAGTTCGAGGAGCGCTTCCGTCAGGCGGTGTTCGTCTCCGCCACGCCGGGGGAGTACGAGCGGGAGGGAGCCGACCAGATCGTGGAGCAGGTGATCCGCCCCACGGGCCTGCTGGATCCCCGTGTGGAGGTGCGGCCCGTCACCGGCCAGATCGACGATCTGGTGGAGGAGATCCGGGTCCGTGCCGCACGGGACGAGCGGGTGCTGGTAACCACCCTCACCAAGCGCATGGCGGAGGATCTGACGGACCACATGAAGGGCCTTGGCCTGCGGGTGCGGTATATGCACTCCGACATCGCCACCATCCAGCGGATGGAGCTGATCCGGGATCTGCGGCTGGGGGAGTTCGACGTGCTGGTGGGCATCAACCTGCTGCGTGAGGGACTGGACCTGCCGGAGGTATCCATGGTGGCCATTCTGGACGCCGATAAGGAGGGCTTCCTCCGCAGTGAGACCAGCCTCATCCAGACCATCGGCCGGGCCGCCCGCAACGCAGAGGGACTGGTGGTGCTGTACGCCGATACCGTCACCCCCTCCATGAAGGCGGCCATCACCGAGACGGAGCGCCGCCGGAAGAAGCAGGACGCCTACAACAAGGCCCACGGCATCGTCCCTCAGACCATCCGCAAGAGCGTGCGGAAGGTGCTGGAGATCTCCCATTCGGCGGAGGAGGAAAAGACCACTGCCCGCCGCAAGCTGACGGACGCCGAGCGGGAGGCCACCATCCGCCGGCTGGAAAAGGAAATGAAGGAAGCCAGCAAAATGCTGGAATTCGAATACGCCGCCCTGCTGCGTGACCAGATCATCGAGCTGCGGGGTCAGAAGTAAAAGGAGGCGCTATGGCCCATATACCCACCGTGGATATCCGCCAACTGGGGGATATCTCCTTTGACCGCCAGCTGGCGCTGGCCCAGCAGCCCAACCGGGACTACGACGTGGACCGGTGGCTGTTCGTCCCCAACACCTACACCGAGTACCGGTACATTCTGGGTACACGGGGGGAAAAGCCTCTGATCTGCGTGGGCATCAACCCCTCCACCGCCCGGCCCGGTGCGCTGGATCCCACCCTGAAAAGCGTGGAGCGCATCGCCCGCAACAGCGGCTTTGACTCCTTCATCATGTTCAACGTCTATGCCCAGCGGGCCACCTCCCCCGACGACATGGAGCGCACCTGCAACCCGGAGCTGCACCGGGAGAATATGCGGGCCTTTGCCTACATTCTCTCCCGCACACCGGATCCGGTGGTGTGGGCGGCCTGGGGGACCATCATCGAGAAGCGGGACTACCTGTGGCCCTGCCTGCGGGATATGATCGCCTTGGGAGAGGCTGCCGGCGCCCGGTGGGTCACCTGCGGCAAGCGCTCTGCGGCAGGACATCCCCATCATCCCCTGTACCTCCGGGCGGACGCCGTGCCGGAGCCCTTCGACGTGGCGGCCTACGCCGCTGCGGGGGAGACCCGTGCCGCCGCTGCGGCCCATGGCCGTCGCCGCCGGGTATGAGGAGGGGAGCAATATGACGGGGAAGCGTGCCGGGCTCAGCGCCATGACCCTGAAATACATCGCCATGGCCACCATGCTGGTGGACCATATGGGGTACGTCCTGTTTCCGTGGATCCTGTGGCTGCGGTGCGTGGGGCGCATCGCCTTTCCCATCTTCGCCTTTCAGATCGCTGAGGGCTGCATCCGCACCCATGACCGGCGGCGGTACGCCCTGCGGCTGCTGCTGTTTGCGGTGCTGACGGAGGTACCCTTCGATCTGGCCTTCAGCGGCCGGCCGCTGGATCCGAGCTACCAGAATGTCCTGTGGACGCTGCTGGCCGGGGCGCTGGTGTGCTGGGCGGCGGACTGGGCGCAGAGGACCCCGGACGCCCTGCACCTTCTGGCGGCCACGGCGGCGTTTGCCGGAGCCTTCTGGCTGCTGGAGGTCTGCCATACGGACTACGGCGGCTGGGGCATGGCTCTGATTTTGTTGTTTCACCTGTCCCGTGGGAACCGGCTGATTCAGCTGGCGGGACTGGCGGTGTTCTGTGTCGCCAGCGTAGGCGGCGTCAGCATCGAACTGTACGCACTGGTGAGCCTTGCCTTCATCTGGCTCTATGACGGGCGGCGGGGCTATTGCAGCCGCCCCATCCAGTGGTTGTGCTACGCATTTTATCCCGTTCACCTGCTGCTCCTGTGGCTCCATGCCCGGACGGTGGACGGCATATGGTATTTGACATAAGGAGATACATCATGGCAAAGCATAAAGAGGAAAAGACCAACGTCATGCGGGTGCTGGATCAGAAGAAGATCCCCTATACCGCCCACACCTACGACCCGGAGAGCGGCATCGACGGCGTGTCCGTGGCCCGTTCGCTGGGGCAGGATCCGGCATCGGTGTTCAAAACGCTGGTGGCCCGTGGGGCCAGCGGCGGTTATTACGTGTTCGATATCCCCGTGGCCGCCACGCTGGACCTGAAAAAGGCCGCCCATGCCGTGGGGGAGAAGTCCGTGGCCATGCTGCCTCAGAAGGAGCTGCTGCCCCTGACGGGCTATGTCCACGGCGGGTGCAGCCCCGTGGGCATGAAAAAGCTGTTCCCCACGGTGTTCCATGAGACGGCGGCGAGCCTGCCTGTCATCATGGTGTCGGCGGGGAAGTTAGGGCACCAGATCGCCTGCGACCCCAAGGCACTGTTGGCGCTGGTGAGGGCCGATACGGCGGACATCATCACGGAGGAATGACGGATGCAGCTGCGTTTTATCGACGAGCACAATGACCGGGGCCACCTGCTGTGGGCGGAGGAGCCGGTGGGGTTGGCCCTGCGGGGCGAGACGCAGCAGGCGGCGCTCTCCAAGCTCCCGGCGGAGCTGACGGCCTATCGCCGCTGGCTGGGTCTGCCGCCGGTGCCGGCGGTGGGAGTTGTCACGCAGGAGGCGGCCAGCCCTCTCAACGTCCACGATGCCGACAGCGACATCCTGCTGCCCTCCGAGCACCGCCCCCTGACGGCGGAGGAGTATGAAGCACGGAAGGCACTGGCCCTGCGGTCGGCGGAGGACTTCCTGACGCTGTACCGCTCCATCCCCGACAAGACACACACCACACTCCCCCAGCGGGAGACCTTCTACGGGGACGTCCCCCTGACGGCGGAGGAGATGTACCGGCATACGAAAAACGTCAACGCCTACTACTTCGGAGAGATCGGGGTGGAGGTCGGCAACGAGCCGGATATCCTCATCTGCCGCCGGGCGGGCTTCGCCGCACTGGAGCGACAGCCCCGGTACCTTCACAATGCCGTGTTCCACGGCAGCTATGACGAGGACTGGACACTGCGGAAGGTGCTGCGCCGCTTTGTGTGGCATGACCGCATCCATGGCCGGGCCATGTGGCGCATGGCCTGCGCCCTCTGCGGCAGCCGCCGGGTGGCCGACCCCTATCGCTTCGCATAAATCGGAGATCAACAGGAGAAAAACACCATGCAGGATCATATTTATATCAAGGGCGCACGGGAGAATAACCTCAAGAACATCGACGTCACCATCCCACGGGACAAGCTGGTGGTGCTGACGGGGCTCTCCGGCAGCGGCAAATCCTCGCTGGCCTTTGATACCATCTACGCCGAGGGCCAGCGCCGGTATGTGGAGAGCCTGTCCAGCTACGCCCGGATGTTTCTGGGCCAGATGGATAAGCCCGATGTGGACTATATCGACGGCCTGTCCCCGGCCATTTCCATCGACCAAAAGACCACCAGCAAGAACCCCCGCTCCACGGTGGGTACGGTGACGGAGATCTACGACTATCTCCGCCTGCTGTGGGCCCGCATCGGCACCCCCCACTGCCCCAAGTGCGGCAAGGAGATCCGCCAGCAGACCATCGACCAGATCATCGACCAGATCCTGGCCCTGCCGGAGGGGACTCGGATTCAGGTGCTGGCCCCGGTGGTCCGGGGCCGCAAGGGCGAGCACGCCAAGGTGCTGGAGGATGCCCGCCGCTCCGGCTATGTCCGGGTGCGGGCTGACGGGAACCTCTATGACCTATCGGAGGATATCCCGCTGGAGAAGAACAGGAAACACCACATCGAGATCGTGGTGGACCGGCTCATCGTCCGGCCCGATCTTGGCCAGCGGCTGACGGACTCCGTGGAGACGGCGTCCCACCTCTCCGGCGGCATCGTCATCGTGAATCTGCTGCGGGAGGAGCAGGATCTGGTCTTTTCCCAGAACTACGCCTGTGACGACTGCGGCATCAGCATCGAGGAGCTGACGCCCCGGATGTTCTCCTTCAACAACCCCTACGGCGCCTGCCCCACCTGCACGGGGCTGGGGATGCAGCTGAAGGCGGACCCTACCCTCATCATCCCCGACGACAGCCTCTCCATTCTGGACGGAGCCATCACCGCCAGCGGCTGGAACTCCATCCGCTCCGACGGCATCAGCCGGATGTACTTCGAGGCCCTGTCCAAGAAATATCAGTTCTCCCTCCGAACCCCGGTGCGGGAGCTGCCGGAGTCCGTGCGGCAGATCATCCTCTACGGCACCGGCGGCGAGAAGCTGGAGCTGCACTATGACCAGCCCCGTGGCAAGGGCGTATTATACCAGCCCTTCGAGGGGGTGGCCAACAATCTGGAGCGCCGATATCAGGAGACTCAGTCCGACGCCAGCAAGCGGGAGATCGAGGAGTTCATGTCCCAATGCCCCTGCCCGGCCTGCCAGGGCCGCCGCCTGAAGCCGGAGGCGCTGGCGGTGACGGTGGGTGGCCTGTCCATTTGGCGGGCTACGGAGTTGCCGGTGGATGAGGAGCTGGCCTTCTTCAACGGCCTGACCCTGACGGAGACGCAGCAGCTCATCGCCGCCCAGATCTTGAAGGAGATTCGCTCCCGGCTGGGCTTTTTGCAGTCTGTGGGCCTCAGCTACCTGACCCTGTCCCGCTCCAGCGGCACCCTGTCCGGCGGCGAGAGCCAGCGTATCCGGCTGGCCACGCAGATCGGCAGCAGCCTGATGGGAGTGCTGTATATTCTGGACGAGCCATCCATCGGCCTGCACCAGCGGGACAACGACAAGCTGCTGGCTACCCTCTGCCGCCTGCGGGATCTGGGCAATACCCTCATTGTGGTGGAGCACGACGAGGACACCATGCGGGCCGCTGACTATCTCATCGACATCGGCCCCGGCGCCGGAGCCCACGGCGGGCAGGTGGTGGCCGCTGGCACGCCGGAGGAGGTCATGGCCGATCCCAATAGCCTGACGGGCCAGTACCTCAGCGGGAAAAAGCGCATCGAGGTGCCGGCCGCCCGCCGTCCCGGCAACGGGAAATTCCTGACGGTGCGGGGCGCACGGGAGAATAACCTGAAAAACATCGACATCTCCGTGCCGCTGGGGACCTTCACCTGCGTCACCGGCGTCTCCGGCAGCGGCAAGTCCTCTCTGGTCAACGAGATCATCTATAAGCGGCTGGGCGCCGAGCTGAACCGCATGAAGACCCACCCCGGCAAGCACACCGCCATGGAGGGACTGGAGTATCTGGATAAGGTGGTAGGCATCGACCAGAGCCCCATCGGCCGCACGCCCCGCTCCAACCCCGCCACCTACACCAACCTCTTCAACGACATCCGCAATCTCTTTGCCGCCACGCAGGAGGCCAAGGCCCGTGGCTACGGGCCGGGACGTTTTTCCTTTAACACCCGTGGCGGCCGGTGCGAGGCCTGCTCCGGCGACGGTCTGCTGAAGATCGAGATGCACTTTCTGGCGGACGTGTACGTCCCCTGCGAGGTGTGCCACGGCAAGCGCTATAATCGGGAGACGCTGGAGGTGAAATACAAGGGTAAGAGTATCGCTGACGTGCTGGATATGACGGCGGAGGAGGCGCTGGCCTTCTTTGCCCCGGTGCCGAGGATCGCTGAAAAGCTTCGGACGCTCTGCGATGTGGGACTGGGCTATGTGAAGCTGGGCCAGTCCTCCACCACTCTCTCCGGCGGCGAGGCCCAGCGGGTGAAGCTGGCCACGGAGCTGTCCCGCCGTGCCACGGGCCGCACCTTCTATATTCTGGACGAGCCCACCACGGGCCTGCACTCCGACGATGTGAAGAAGCTGCTGGAGGTGCTGCAGCGGCTGGTGGACGCCGGGAACACGGTGCTGGTCATCGAGCACAATCTGGATGTCATCAAGTCCGCCGACTGGCTCATCGATCTGGGTCCGGAGGGCGGCGCCGGGGGAGGAACCCTCGTCTGCGCCGGTACTCCGGAGACAGTGGCGGCCTGCGAGGCCTCGTACACCGGCCAGTATCTGAAGAAGTATCTGTTCTGACTGTCTGCCGCCGGTTGCGGCGGCGGAGAAAATGTGATAAGCTGGCATCGAGACACCTGCCCTCCCGCCTTCTGCATACAATGGGATGAGGTGATGGCATGGAACTGATGGGAGACGGCCTCATTGCCTTTTTGGCGGCGGTGGGCGTGAGCACCATCCTCTGGCTGCTGGCGGAGACACTGCTGCGCCGCCATAGCCCGGTGGCGGAGGCCATACTGGTGCTGCCGGTCCGGGGCGACGGGGCCACGCTGGAGCGGGCTCTGCGCCTGACCATGGAGCAGCGCACGACGGGGGAGACCCCCATTCTGCTGGCGGACTGCGGGCTGGATGAGACGGGCCTGCGTCTGGCGCAGGGCCTGACGCAGCGATACAGCCGGGTGCAGCTTTGCCCGGCGGAGGAATTGGAAAATTATCTGAAGTGAGGAACGAGCTATGGGTGAGCGCTGCACGGTGGAGGGAACCGTCCAACACGTTATCTTCCAGAATGAGGAGAACGGCTATACGGTGCTGGGCCTGCTGACGGAGGAGGGTGAGCTGGTGACAGTGGTGGGCTGTATCCCCTGCGTGGCCCCCGGTGAAAAGCTCACCGCCGACGGCCTGTGGGTCAGCCACCCCTCCTACGGTCAGCAGTTCGCCGCCGAGACGGTGGAGCGTCTGATGCCGGAGACGGAGGAGGAGCTCATCAGCTACCTCTCCTCCGGCATCATCAAGGGCGTCGGGCCTGCCACGGCGGAGCGGCTGGTGGAGCGGTTCGGCGGCGAGACGCTGGCTGTTATCGAGGAGGAGCCGGAGCGGCTGAGCACCGTCAAGGGCATCACCTCCAAGCGGGCTATGGAGATCTCCGCCGCCTTCCGGGAGCTGACGGGACTGCGTCGGGTCATGGAGTTTCTGGCCCGGTACGAGCTGCCGGTGGAGCTGGCCATGCGGCTGTACCGCACCTACGGAGCCGATGCGCTGCCCCGTCTCCGGGCGGACCCCTATCTGCTGGCGGGGGAGCGCTACGGCGTGGCCTTTGCCGATGTGGACGAGATCGCTCTGAGCATGGGCTTCGGCGGCGACAGCCCCTGCCGCACGGAGGCGGCAGTGCTGTACGAGCTGGAGCACAATCTGGGCAACGGCCATGTGTTCCTGCCCCGGCCCAAGCTGCTGGCGGCCACGGAGCAGCTCATCGGCGCCCCGCCGGAGCTGGTGGAGCAGGCGCTGGATACGCTGGAGAGCCGTGGCGCCGTGGTGGAGGAGCAGATCGCACGGGTGGACGCCTGTTACCTGCGCCGGATGTATCTGGCAGAGAGCGAGACGGCCCGGCGGCTGCTGGCGCTGCGGGATGCCCCCCGGTCACAGGGCCGGGGCGTGGAGAAGCTGATCCGGGAGATGGAGGAGCAGCAGGGCATTGCCTATGCCCCTCAGCAGCGTCAGGCGGTGGAGCTGGCGGCCCGCACCGGCGTGCTGCTGCTGACCGGCGGCCCCGGCACCGGCAAGACCACCTCCACACGGGGCATCGTGGCCCTTTTCGAGGGCATGGGCCTTCAGGTGCTGCTGCTGGCTCCCACAGGCCGTGCCGCCAAGCGCATGAGCGAGCTGTGCCGCCGGGAGGCCCAGACCATCCACCGGGCGCTGGGTATGACCTATAACGAGCTTACCGGCGAGACGGTGTTCAAGAAAAACGGCAAGGAGCCGCTGGAGGCCGATGCCGTCATTGTAGACGAGATGAGCATGGTGGACCTGCCGTTGATGCAGGCGCTGCTGGAGGCTGTGAAGCCCGGCTGCCGTCTGGTGATGGTGGGGGACCCCGATCAGCTGCCCTCCGTTGGCCCCGGCAACGTGCTGGGGGATCTGCTGCGCTCCCACGCAGTGGCCGCCGTGTCCCTGACGGAGGTGTTCCGTCAGGCGGAGCGTTCCGCCATCATCCGCAATGCCCACGCCGTCAACAGCGGCCGTCCCCCGGAGCTTGGCAGCGGCCAAAACGACTTCTTTTTCCTGTGCCGCCGGGCCCCGGACCGTCTGGTGCAGACGGTGGTGGACCTGTGCCGCACCCGCCTGCCGGACAACATGGGTATCCCCGCCGATCAGATTCAGGTGCTGTCTCCCACCCGCCGGGGCCTCACCGGCACCGTGAGCCTGAACCGGGCGCTGCAGGCGGCTTTGAACCCGCCTGCCCCGGACAAGCACCAGAAGACGTGGGGGGAACTGATCTTCCGGGAGGGGGACCGGGTCATGCAGACCCGCAACAACTACGACGTTCTCTGGCAGAAGGATGACGGCGAGATGGGTACCGGCATCTTCAACGGCGACGTGGGGATCATTCAGGAAATCGACCCCGGCGGCGAGCTGGTGACCATCCGCTTCGATGACCGCACCAGCGTCTATACCCCGGATCTGCTGGGCCAGCTGGACATGGCCTATGCCATGACGGTACATAAGGCGCAGGGCAGCGAGTACCGGGCCGTGGTGCTGGTCAGCGCCCCTGCCGCCGCATCCCTGATGGTGCGGGGGGTGCTGTATACTGCCATCACGCGGGCCAGAGAGCTGCTGGTAATGGTGGGGGACGATGTGATTCCCGGAAAAATGGCGGAAAACGACCGGCAGGCCCGGCGATACAGCGGCCTGCGCCGCAGACTCATGCAGGGAGGTGGCAGCGATGGCGCTTCAGGATGATCTGAACCGGCTGCAAAAGCAGCTGGGGAATTTTCTCTTTCCCCGGAAATGTCCCTTCTGCGGGACCGCCACCGGCGGCCGCCTGCTGTGCGGCAGCTGCGAAAGGACTCTGCCCTATACCGGGGAGAACGCCCTGCGTCAGGGAACCTTCGGGCGGTGCGCCTCGCCGCTGTACTATACCGGCCCCGTCCGGGAGGCTATCCTTCGCTTTAAATTTCAGGGCCACACCGGCGGGCTGGACTGCTTCGGCCGTCTGCTGGCCGACTGCGCCGCCCGGTGGTATTCCGGCGAGTTTGACACCGTGACGTGGGTGCCGGTGAGCCGCAAGCGCCTGCGGCAGCGGGGCTTTGACCAGTCCCGCCTGCTGGCGGCCAGCCTGTGCGTGGATTGGCACGTGGCCCCGGTGGAGACCCTCCGCAAGGCGGTGGACAACCCCGCCCAGTCGGGGCTCACCGACGCCGAGCATCGCCGGGCCAACGTGCTGGGAGTCTACGAGGCCCTGCCGGAGAACGTCCGGGACAAGCGTCTCCTGCTCATCGACGATATCGTCACCACCGGCTCCACCCTCACCGAGTGCGTCCGGGTGCTGCGGGAGGCCGGGGCCGCCGACGTGGTGTGCCTGACGCTGGCCCGCACCAAGGAGGAGCACTGATTAAGGGGAGTGCGGCATGCGGCGAGACACCGCCGGTATGGAAATGCCGCAAACGGCGCACAATAGCACCGGGACTTGTCTGCGGCGGGATGTGATTTCCTAAAAAACTGTGAACATTTGTTTACGAAGCCATAAAACCGGGAAAACACTCTTGCAAAATGCGGAAAGCGCCTTTATAATTGTAGCTTAGAGAAGAATCGGCTGCCTGCAGCCGTGTCCCATAACAGAAGAAAACGAGGTGCAGCGTATGTGTTCATTGGCAAAGGATATCGGGATCGATCTGGGTACCGCATCGGTACTGGTCTATATTAAGGGTAAGGGCGTCGTGCTCAACGAGCCGTCTGTGGTGGCCATCGACAAGAATACCGGCCGCCTGCTGAAGGTGGGCGCCGAGGCTCAGGCCATGCTGGGCCGTACCCCCGGCAACATCGTGGCCATCCGCCCCCTGCGGGACGGCGTCATTTCCGACTACGATATGACGGAGCGGATGCTCAAGGAGTTCATCCGCAAGGTCACCGGCGGCTTCCACCTGTTCCCGCCCCGGATCATGGTGTGCGTCCCCTCCGGCATCACGGAGGTGGAAGAGCGTGCCGTCATCGACGCCGGCCGTCAGGCAGGCGCCCGCCGTGTCTACCTCATCGAGGAGCCCGTGGCGGCGGCCATCGGTGCCGGCATCGACATCACCAAGCCCGACGGCCATATGGTGGTGGATATCGGCGGCGGCACCAGCGACATTGCCGTCATCAGCCTCTCCGGCGTGGTGGAGTCTGCCTCCATCAAGGTGGCCGGCGATCAGTTCAACGAGTCCATCGTCAAATATATGCGCCGCAAGCACAATATCTTCATCGGCGAGCGCACAGCGGAGCAGATGAAGATGGAGATCGGCTGCGTCTATCCCAAGGAGGAGGAGGCCACCATTGAGATCAAGGGCCGCTGCCTGATGACGGGCCTGCCCAAGACCATCACCGTCAACTCCACCGAGATGATGGAGGCCTTCGAGGAGCCGGTGGAGCGTATCCTGGAGGCGGTTCACAACGTGTTGGAGCGCACGCCCCCGGAGCTGGTGGCGGATATCTCCAATAACGGCATCGTCATGACCGGCGGCGGCAGTCTGGTGGACGGCTTCGACAAGCTGATCACCGCCCGCACCGGCATCCATACGGTGGTGGCGGAGGACGCCATCTCCTGCGTGGCGGAGGGTACCGGCAAGAGTCTGGACTCTCTGGGCGATATGCAGGACGGAACAGTGAATCTGTCCCGCAGAAGACAGATGAACTGAGAAGCATTGACTTTGCACCGAAAAGCAGAGCTTCGGCTCTGCTTTTCCTGTAACCGGGCCGGGGGCGGAACCCCTGTCCCGCAGCATCAGAAAAGGAGGAGTCCCCATGAAGTTTTCCAGCAAAGTGCAGAAATGCGGCCTGTCGCCTATGCGTAAATTCCACCCCTATGCGGTGGCCGCCGAGGCCAAGGGTCGGAACATTTATCACCTGAACATCGGTCAGCCGGATATCGAGACGCCCAAGGCGTTCTTCGATGCCGTCCGTAGCTTTGACCAGCCGGTGCTGGAGTACGCACCTTCTCCCGGCGTCCCCGCCCTCATCGAGGCCATCCGGGACTACTATGCTGCGCTGGATATGCACTTCGCCGCTGAGGATATCCTCATCACCAACGGCGGCTCCGAGGCGCTCCAGATCGCCATGAACTGCATTCTCGACGACGGCGACGAGATCCTCATCCCGGAGCCCTTCTACCCCAACTACAACACCATGGCCCGCACCTGCGGCGCCGTGATCCACCCGGTGTCCACCTCCCCGGAAGAGGGGTACTTCTACGCCGACCGCCGCCGCATCGAAGCAGAGATCACCCCCCGCACCCGTGCCATTCTGGTGACCAACCCCGGCAACCCCACCGGCACCGTCCTGACCCATGAGGAGATGGAGATGCTGGTGGACGTGGCCCGGCAGCACGACCTGTTCCTCATCGGTGATGAGGCATACCGGGAGTTTGTCTACGCCGGGGAGCCTCTCCAGTCCTTCGGTGAGTTCATCCATGCAGCGGAGAACGTCATCCTCATCGACACGGTGTCCAAGCGCTTCTCTGCCTGCGGCGCTCGCATCGGCTGCCTCATCTCCCGCAACCGGGAGCTCATGGCCCACGCTATGAAGTATGCTCAGTGCCGTCTGGCGGTGCCTACGTTGGATCAGTTGGCCTCCGCCGCATTGTATCAGGTGGGGCCGGAGTATTTCGCCGCCGCCCGTGAGGAGTATAAGCGCCGCCGTGACACGGTGGTCCGCAAGCTCCAGCAGATTCCCGGCGTGGTCTGTAAATGTCCCAAGGGCGCCTTCTATCTGATGGCCGCTCTGCCGGTGGACGATGCCGACACCTTCCAGCAGTGGCTGCTGGAGGAGTTCGAGGATCACGGCGATACCGTCATGTTCGCCCCCGGTGAGCCCTTCTACGGCACTCCCGGCAAGGGCAAAAATGAGATCCGCATTGCCTACGTCCTGAAGCAGCAGGATCTGGAGCGTGCCATGGATCTGCTGGCGCTGGGTATCCGTGCCTATCAGCAGCGATAAAGAACCACAGCCGGAGCGTTTCGCTCCGGCTGCCCTTCCGTCAGGAAAGCGAGGATATGATGATGTTTCAAGGCTATGACCAGCAGACGGTGGATTTTCTCTGGGGCATCCGCTTCAATAACGACCGCAGCTGGTTTCAGGATCATAAAGAGCAGTACCAGACCCATCTGCTGGCCCCCACCCGTGCGCTGGGGGAACAGCTCTACGACGGCCTCCATGCCATGCTGCCCCATGAGCCGCTGATACTGAAGGTCAGCCGCATCTACCGGGATGCCCGCCGCCTCCATGGGCAGGGACCCTATAAGGATCACCTATGGCTCTGTGTCCGCACCGGCGATCAGGACTGGACCGGCCGCCCCACCTTCTACTTTGAAATTGCCCCGGACTATTACAGCTACGGCATGGGCTTCTGGTGTGCCGCCCCGGCCCTCATGGCCCTGTACCGCCAGCGCATCGACGCCGACCCCAAGCCGCTGGAGAAGCTGGTGCGCCGCTTTGACCGCCAGCAGACCTTCCGGCTCACCGGCCCGGAGTATGCCCGCAGCAAGGGACAGGTGTCCGACCTCCTGCGCCCGTGGTATCAGAAAAAATCCCTGTCCCTGCAATGCGAGGCCCCGCTGGACGAGCGTATTTTCAGCCCCCAGCTGCCGCAGGAGATTCTGGAGAGTTTCCGGGAGCTGCTGCCCTTCTACCGCTACTTTACAGATCTCTGCGCCGCTCTGTCCCGTCAGGAGGGGAAGGACGAATGAATAAAAGCCCGGCAGACCTTGGCTTAACAGTGATAAGGTAGTAATTTGAACTTTTTACTGTTGGCTGACAGGTTCGGGTGCATAACGCAACCTCAATGTTGCAAAGAACTGCCTGTTTCTCATGGAGACAGGCAGTTCTTCTTTTAGCTTTCTAATATTTGAACATGGGATCAAGGCTCAATACGCCCCAAAATGCAAGCTGGTGCGTCTAATGCACCGTTCTTTCCTTCCATACCTGTTCCATCCAATTTATGAGATGCATTCCCACCCTATCGCTCACTTTGCCGATCAAAACGCCCAGCACGGCCGCCGCCAGCACATCGCTGGGAAAATGAACATAGAGATACAGCCGGGAAAAGGCAATCAGCGCTGCCAACGGGATGGCTGCATAACCGAAACGGCGGTCGGTCTTCGTCAAGATCGTCGCGCCGATGACGGAGGACAGCGTGTGTCCCGAGGGAAATGAATAATCCGTGGGATTGGCGATCAGAAGCCGGACGCTGCTGTCCAGCCAGCAGGGGCGCGGGCGGGCGACAAAATTCTTCAGAAAAACATTTCCCACCAATACGCCGGCAGCCAGACCGCATAGCAGGAGGATGCCCTGTCTCCGATATTTTTTCGTGCAGATCAGCACGCCGGAGGCCAGTAGCCAGATCATGCCGCCGTTTCCCAGCAGCGTGATCTTCGGCATCAGGAAGTTCAGCGCCGGACAGACCAACATGTTCTGAATCCAGTGTAAAATGCTCCAATCAAGGCTCATGACAGGCTTTCTCCCTTCTGTGCAGCAGGCGACGGCTTCTCATTCTGCTGCATAAACTTCTTTGAAAATTCCAGTCCCAGCAGGATGGCGACGCCCAGCAGAAAGGCAGGAACATGGAAAGAGGTTATATCCAGCGGCGGGAGCGGACTGCTCAGACTTGCAGGGCCGTTGGCAATGGCGTAAGTAGAACCCAGCATCAGTCCAAGAATCAGCCAGACCATCTGACTGCGGTACTTCCGCAGTGCCGTGCGGATGCCGTGGACGGAAAGTCCCACACCTGCAATCACGCCGAAGCCCAGCGCACACAGTCCCGGAACCACAGAGAAATCCAGACTAAGAAACGCCTTGATCGCCTGCACTGTGGGCAAGTAGACGCCCGCAATCAGCAGAATGGAGGAGCCGGAAATTCCAGGCAGCACCATAGCGGTGATCGCTACCGTGCCGGAAAGGAAAATATAAAGAAGCGAAAGTGGCAAGAGTGAGGAAAAATGGACGCTTCCCAGCGCAGAGGTACCGCTTCGCAGTAGGGTAAGCCCTACCACGACTGCCGCTCCCAACAACGCAAAGGGAGTAGCACGAAGGTTTTTCAGTGCCGGACGCTCTGCCAAGATAATAAATGGCAGTGAGGCAAGGGTCAGTCCCAGAAAAAGAGAACTCATAAAATAGATGTTCTTTTCAATCAGGCCGGAAAGGACCAACACGCAGGCAATCATGCCGATGCTCCAGCCTGTGCCGAGCTTTGCCAAATAGCACAGCGCGTCTTTTCGTGCGGTACGGTCTTTGCCAAACAATGCATGGAGAGAATCCAAAAATCGATCGTAAAAACCGAGAATAAAGGCAATTGTTCCGCCGGAAACGCCAGGGACACTGTCGGCCAGCGCCATGCAGAAACCGTGAAATGCCGTTAAAATCATTGTGATACCTACTTTCTGTGAAGGACCACCTGTGCGGTGGACAAAATAGCCGGAAGTCCCAGCAGGAATAGAAAGGTCAAAGAGAGCGCTTGCGCGGCGATCCAGCCCGGCCAGCGAAGTAGAATAAACGCTGTCTGCACCAGCAGCGCGGAAATGCCCAATACCAGCTTCCTGCTGGAGAGGGAAAAGGGCAGCAAACGCCTTGTGCTGACCGTGCGAACGAGAAAGACCGCAAGGCAGCTTGCAAACGTAGCCGCTGCTGCGCCCTGAATGCCGATCCTCGGGATCAGCCACAGGTTCAGGCCGATATTGATGAGCGCACCGATGAGCGACGTCCAGAAAGAGACGCTGCTCTTTTTGGTTACCACATACACGCTTCCCATGAAGTTTGAAAAGGCAGCTGCCGCCATGGAGAGCGTCAGCAGGGGGATATACTGCCACGCCTCGTAGTACGGCTCATCCGCCAGCAGCCGGATGAGCAGCGGGGAGAAGGCGATGATGCTGCCCGCTCCCAGCAATACTGCGGAGGCAAAGGCATCCCACACGCGGCCGTAAAAGCGCAGATGCGTCTTCTGGTCACCGCTCTCTGCAATGGCGGAAAGCTGCCATGCGTCCATGAACACAGTTGCAAGAATGGTGAGGATCGTGGGGATCTTATATGCCACGGCGTAGATGCCGTTGGCATCGCTGCCTAAAAACCACTTTACCATATACCGGTCCGACACGCCCATCACCCACCAGAAGATTGCCGCCGGAATGAGAGGAACGCAGTAGGAGTAAATCTGCCGCCACAGTGTCAGGTTCGGAGAAACACGGAATCTGCGCCAGAGCCTCTCCTTGCAGACGAGAAACAGCGTGCTCATGCAGTCTGCCACAACTGTAGAGAGCAGATATCCCATCACACCCCAGCGGAACACCGCGAGGAACAGCACGTTCAGCGCGAGATAGAGCGCAGTGTTAAGAAGCCCTTGCAGGGCATAGAGCGCCGTGTGCCCCTCGGCGCGGATAAACTGTGCGCACAGCGCGTGGGCGCAGGCGGCAATGATGAACACGGCGAGCAGCGTGCCGAGCTGCCGCTCTCCTATGAGCACGCGCAGCAGCGGCAGTGCTGCAAGCAATGCCGCCGCAGCGAACAGCATAGTGTAAACACCTATGGTGAAGACCTCTGCCCGCTGCTCGCGCCGGTCGGCGGCAAAGCGGAACACCCCCTCCGCAACGTCGAGCGAAGCAATCGGAATGAGCAGATTGGCCGTCTGCGTGATGAGATCGGCGGTGCCGTATTCCGCAGGGGTGAGATAGCCGGTATAGAACCGTACCATCAGGAATACCAGCAGCTTGGAGCCGAACGTCCCGATGCTGATGAGGGCGGTGTTGGCGGCAAGAGTCTGATAACGGTTCACGCAGCGGATGCCTCCTTGCTTCGCGGCAGGCAGTCCTGATAGACCTGCAAAACCTTCCGTGTAAAGCTTTCGGCGGAGAACCGAGCGTATGCTGCGCTCTGCGCCGCAGCGCCCATGTCCCGCCGCGTCTGCGCGTCGGAAAGCGCAGACAGTCCGGCGAGAAATTCCGCTTCTGTGGTATAGGCAAAGCCGTTGACCTCCGGCAAAAGCACACCGCTGAGACAATCGTCCTTACGGCACAGGAGCGGCAGGCCGGAGGCCATTGCCTCGATATAGGTCAGTCCCTGCGTTTCGCTGCGGGATGCGCTGACGAAAATATCGCCGACCTTGTAATAGTCCGCTACACGCTCCGGCGCGGCCATACCGGAGAAGATCACGCGCCCCGCGATGCCCAGCTCCCGCACCTGCGCTTCCAGCTTCTCGCGGTACGGCCCGTCGCCCACCAGCAGAAGCCTGACGTTCTGGGGCGTGTCCGGCAAAAAGCGCAGCAGCTCGCCGATGCTTTTTTCCTGCGCCAAACGGCCAATATAGGTGAGCGCAAGGTCGCCCTCCCGCAGCCCCAGCGCACGGCGCAGGACGGTCCGCTTTTCCGGCGGAAGCGGCGCGAGAAACGCACCCATTTTCAGACCCGTAGGAACGGTGCGGATCGGCTGCGTGATCTGATAGGAGCGAAGCATATTCCGGATCTTTTCCGTTGGGACGATCACGGCGTCGGTCTGACTTGCGATGTAGTGCGAAAACTTTCGCGCCAGAAAATGCCCCAGCCGGACATTGGGAGAGAAGTAGTGCGTAAAGTCCTCGTATACCGTGTGGTAGGTGTGGATCAGCGGACAGCCGCTCTCATGAGCGATGCGCTTGGCAAAGGAGAAGGTGGAGAACTCGCATTGGCTGTGAACGACGTCCGGCTTCCAGTCGATCAGCTCCTGCACGAGCGGATCGTTCAGCCTTGCCCGAAGACGCGCATTGGGGTAGATCACGCCGACGCCGATAGAGCCAATAAAAGTCACATTTTCTTTCCGGTAAGAGTGCAGATCGTTGGACAGCGTCAGGATTCGGACATCATGCCCCGCCCCGCGCAGCCCCTCCTCCAGATTGGTCACGGAGGTGACGACCCCGTTAATGACTGGCTTGTACCAGTCGGTAGTGATCAAAATCTTCATAGCAATCTCCTTCCGGCTCCGCTATCTGGAGCGAATATTTTTTCAGCAGAGACAAGCAGGCGGTTAGAATGTACTGAAAATCGGTCTCCATGCCGTGCGCTTCCCTGCAATACGATCTGTGCAGCAGCGCGTATTCCCAATACGGAATTTGTTCCGGATGTGCAGTTGCCAGCATCCTTTCGAATTTCTGGTGCAGCGCCGCTTCATAGGCACAGTGCTCCGACAAAGTTCCTGTCCAGAAGTTGTTGTGAGGCGCAGTGAACGCATCGGCAGCATAGTGAATCATCGTTCCAAGGCGGAAGTAGTCCCACGCAGAGTGGAGTGTATGTCCTTCGAAGTCCGTGAAGCAGTGCGAAAGGAACGCAGAGGAATTTTCCGCGTTGTGTCCACGGAATTTCTCATAATATCGCATCCCCCGAAGATAGCTGAAAACATTGTAATCCGGCTCCACACAGCCGAGCAGGAAGGCTCTGCGGTGGCAGCGCAGATGCGGAGTGCCACACCGCTCCACCAGATATTGTCCCAGCAGCAAATGGTCAGCAGTTTTCATTGCAATACTTCCCATTATTGTGCGGCCTGCGGCTTCACCCGACGTGGATTATCCCGCACGATCAGAAAGGCAATCACTGCCAGCAGATTTGTGAACAAGCCTAAGATCATCCAGAGGGATTTGTTCATGCCCTCGTTCACCGCGCTCTTATAAAGCCACGCGGCGACCAGCAGCCAGTAATAAATTCCAAGCGCCAGCCAGAGGACCGCGATGCCGCCGAGGGCCGCCAGCGTCCCTGCCGTGGGCGGTGTGATTTGGCTTTTCCACAGCTCCTCGCGGTCAGCGTGATGCTCGCTGTGCTCGCCGTCCTGCTGCGCCGTCTGCTCCTGTGAGGTCTGGCGCAGCGAGGATAAATCGCTGATCTGCTGCGACAGGCTCAGCGGGATGACAACGGCGCTGAGCAGCGCCAGCAGTACCGCCATAATCACAATCGTTTTGAATGCCTTGGCATAATCCTTGTTCATCATTTTTTCACGCATGATATATACCTCCATTTCCATACAAAAAACAGGTTCCTTACAATGAACAATGTCATTGTAAAGGAACCTGTAAAACCCGATATAAACCATTATTAAACAGAACTTAAAACAGCATCAGCAAGGTGCCGGCCACGATGCCGGCAAGACCCAGCGCGGACTTCTTCGTCAGCTTTTCGCGGAAGACAAGGTAGGAGAACAGCACCGTTACCAGAATGCTCAGCTTGTCGATAGGTACCACCACGCTGGCAGGGCCGTCTTGCAGGGCCTTGTAGTAGCACAGCCAGCTGCCGCCGGTGGCAAGACCCGAGAGGCAAATGAAAAACAGCTCGTTTTTGGGGATTGCCTTAAGCGCTCCCTGCTTGCCGGTGACAAACACCATGACCCACGACATAAGAAGCACCACACCGGTGCGGATAGCCGTCCCCAGATTGGACTCCACGCCGGAGATGCCGACTTTGCCCAGAATAGCCGTCAGGCTGGCAAACACCGCCGAGCCCAGCGCATACCACAGCCACGCAGCGCTCTTGGTCTCGCCGCCGCTCTGCTTTTTCTCAATCATCAAAAATGTGCCGACGGCGATGAGCACCACACCGATGCCCTTGGTCAGACTGACCCCCTCCTGCAAAAAAATGGCCGCCAGCAGGATGGTCAGCACCGTGCTGGACTTATCAATGGGCACCACCTTGTTCACGTCACCCAGCTGCAGCGCCTTGAAGTAGCACAGCCAGCTTGCGCCGGTGGCAAGGCCGGACAGCACCAGAAACAGGAGCGTCCTTCCGCCGATGGCCGAGATCGTCTCCTGAGAGCCGACGACAAACACCATCAGCCAGGAGAAAATCAGCACCACAATGGTGCGGATGGCGGTAGCCACAGTCGAGTCCGTTTTCTTGATGCCGCACTTGGCCAGAACGGAGGTCAGCCCCGCTAACATGGCCGAACCAAATGCAAACAGGACCCACATAAATTATCTCTCCCCCTTATTCAGCCGATACCCTACACCCCAGACAGTTTGCAGAAGCGTCGGATGTGAGGGATCGTCCTCGATTTTTTCCCGCAGACGGTTCATGTGCACCGCCACGGTGATGTTGTCCCCCATGGACTCCAGCCCCCAGATCATCTCATAGAGATCCTCACGGCTGAATACCTGCCCCGGATGCCGCATGAGAAACAGCAGTAGCTCATACTCTTTGTTTTTGAGTGCCAGCTCCGCGTCGTTTTTGCGGATGCAATGCTGCGCCGGGTCGGCGCTCAGCGGGCCGACCGTCAGAAGCTTCGGCGCTGCCGCGGTCTGCGGCTTGAGCCGATGATACTGCGCCAGATGCGCTTTGACCCGCGCCACCAGCACGCTGGGGGAAAAGGGCTTTTCGATGTAATCGTCCGCGCCGAAACCCAGCCCCCGGATCTTGTCCACATCCTTGCCCAGCGCCGTGACCATCAGAATGGGGATATCCTTCTTCTCGCGCACGGCGCGGCAGATGGTAAAGCCATCCGTTCCCGGCAGCATCAGGTCGAGAAGCAGAAGATCGCAATTTTCCGTCAGAGCGGCATTCAGCCCTGACGTACCATCGGAGCAGATGGTGACCTCGTAGCCGCTGAGTTCCAGATAGTCCCGCTCGATGGCAGCGATATCGGCGTCATCCTCAACGATCAGAATTTTCGGCATGGCTGTCCTCCTTTGCAAGCGGCAGCGTGAACATGATACGCAGGCCGCTGGTTTCTTCATTTTCTGCACGGACGCTTCCGCCCATTTCTTCTATCGCTTTCTTTACCACCGCAAGACCAAGTCCGCTACCCTTGCCCGGCGCGGTGCGGGCAGCGTCACCGCGATAAAAGACGTCGAACAGCCGGGGAAGCTGTTCTGGCGGAACACCCGGCCCATCGTCAGCGAACGTGATTTCGGCCATGCCGCCCGAAGCCGCTGCGGAGATCAGAACATGAACGGCCTCACGCCCGCCGTATTTCCGACTGTTGCCGAGCAGGTTGGCGGTGATACGGTTCAGCAGCTCGTGGTCAGCCAAAACACGCAAATCCGCCGGAATTTCCGTTCGGATCTCCATACCCTCGGCATCCCATTCGTCTGTCAGCTCCTGCATGAGCGAACGCAGGAGAAGCGGCTCGGTATGGACGGGATATTCGCTCACATCCATTTTGGCAAAAGCAAATAGACGGTTGACCATAGCTTCGATCTCCGTTTCCTTGGTATGAATCGTTTGCAGATATCGCTGCTGCGCCGCTTCATCCTTTGCAACGCCGTCAAGCAGGGCCTCGGTGTAGGCGCGGATGGAGGTCAGGGGGCTTTTCAGGTCGTGGGACATCCCGGCGATCAACTCCTGCTTTTTCTGCTGCGCGAGCTGCTGCTGCTCCAGCGAGGTTTTCAGCCGCGCCGCCATCTCGTCCACCGCGTCGCAGGCGGCTTTGAATTCGTCCGGCTCGCTATAGGCGATGGGCGCGTCCAGATCGCCGTCACGGATACGGGCAACGCCCGCCGTCAGAGCATTCAGAGGCTGGGAAATGTGGCGGAAGATGTTGCGCGTCAGATAGAGATTGGTCAGGGCGATGGAGAGCAGCAACGCTGCAATTACCGCACCCGCGTATATGCAGGCGAAAGTCTCAAGACCCGAAAGCAGCGCTTCGATCTGTTCGCCGGTCTGGTGCAGCTCCCGCAGGGAAAGTCCCATCTGCGGAAGATACACCGTTTGCAAAAGAAACAGCGCCGCCGCAAGACCGATGATAAGCAGGACGCCCGCCGTCAGCACAGGAATCACCAGCATCATCAGATTGGAGCGCGCCAGCCGCTTTTTGATGGTCATAGGCAGTACCTCCGCTTCGTATTAAGACCATTATACCACAACAGTCCATCTTAATTTAAACAGATGTTAAACATATTCAAGGGACATCTGTCTGCGACAGCATACAGGGTTTATTGTTACACGGTATCATCTCAAGGGCACAACCACAAATTTCGGCAATCTCGCTTCCGGTAAGCCCTGAGCAAACCGTATCGCGGCTTTTGCGAAAACTTTGGACTTTACTGTGTCCCAATCTGCCAGTCTGATGATCTCCGCTGTGCCGTTTTCAAAATCAAACCGAAGCTCACCCCACTCGCCGTCGTTGTCCACCAGATATTCGTAGACAGCGGCGGTAATCGTTTCACCTGTTTTCCGGCACTCCGTCTGCCGCAGAGAGATCGTGTGTGAGGAATTGCCATTCGATTCTTTTGCCGCTTTCGTCAGAGGGCGAGGTCTTTCCGGAACGCCCATTTCAAACGGCACGACCACGGATTTCAGCAGCCTCGCCTCCGGTAAACCCTGCACAAACCGTATCGCCGTATTTGCGAAAATATTGCTCCTTATCGTATCCCAATCCGCCAGCTTTACGATCTCCGCCGTTCCGTTTTCAAAATCGAACCGAAGCTCGCCCCATTCGCCGTCGTTGTCCGCCTGATACAGGTAGACAGCGG